>WNFU01020864.1_pt1 | contig 10423 bp, 10 predicted proteins | sample 5400121 | NCBI WGS metagenome assembly WNFU01 (sample SAMN13153360, study PRJNA577476) | soil metagenome | isolation source: 100 cm soil or saprolite under grassland replicate 1 | place: USA:California | collected 2016-06-15
GACCAACGGATTAAAAGTCCGCTGCTCTACCAGGCTGAGCTAACGGCCCGACGCGAATCGAAAATTATAGCGGACTGCGTTGTCCCGCGAAGGCGGGAACCCAGTGTCGTTTAGCGTGTTGTCCAATTCGTTCGAAAGACACTGGATTCCCGCCTTCGCGGGAATGACAGGCCACACTGGCTTCCGCCTTCGCGGGGATGACCTCGGCGAGGGCGACGCAACGCGAATAGACCGTCAATGCGTGTCTTGCGTGAGGAACGGCGGCAGCGATGCGAAATCGATGCCTTCGTCGCGTAAAGAATCGGCCTCCTCGGGCGACGCCTGGCCGCGAATCGGTCGCGGCGGCGTTTCTTCGTAATGGATGCGGCGCGCTTCCTCGGGAAAGCGGCGGCCGACGTTCTCGGTGTTGCGCACGATTTCGCGCAGCTTGCGCACGATCTCCGGCGAAAGGCCCGCGGCCACATCGGGACCGATCATCTCCGTTTCCGGCGCCTCGGCAGGTGCATCGGCGACTGCAGCGCCGTGGCGCGAGACCCGCACCTTCACCATCGGCACGACGGCGACGTGCGAGTCGTCGCAGATGGGACAGTGAACGAGCTTCGCGCCGTTCTGGTGCGCGAAGTCGTCCGCCGAGGCGAACCACCCCTCGAAGCGGTGACCGTGCGCGCAACCGAGGTCGTAGACGATCATGTATGGCTTAACGGCGCAGTTCCGCCGGAGTTGACGGTGCTTTCGCGCTCGACCCGCCAAGTCTGGTAGCGGATGGCCGCGACGCAGCCGACGACGATCGCGCCAACCGTCAGCAGCGAGCCGATCGCGAGCGTCGACACGCCGGTGAGGCCTTGTCCGATCGTGCAGCCGAGCGCAGTCACGCCGCCGAAGCCCATCATCACGGCGCCGACGACGTGGTTGCCGACATCTTCGACGGAGCCGAAGCCTTCCCATCGGAACGAGCGCTGCGCGATCGCCATCGCGCCCGAGCCGACCATCATCCCGAGCACGCCAGCGATACCGAATGTGACGATGCGCGACTGGTCGGTCCACAGGAACAGCAGCTCGAGCAAATACGCGATCGGCGCGACGAAGCTGTACGACTCGGCGCGGCCCGAGTTGGTCGCGATGAACTTCTCCTCGAGCGTAGCGGGATCTTCGGCGACGTAGCCGACGTGCGCCGATATGTACCAGCCGCCCACGATCACCGCGCCGATGACGAGACCGCCAAGCACGAGCTCGCCAGTCGTGCGGAAATCGCGGTTCGCGAACACGAACAGCGCGATGGCGACCGCGGCGAGGAACGGCAGCCACAATCGCGCCGCCGGAATGCCGAGCGCCGAGACGATCGCGGGCAGATCCGACGTCGGCGCGCCGATCGCGCCAAGATCGAGCCGGATCGGATCGAGCAGGTTCGCGCGAAGCGGCGCGAACGCGCCTTTCAATGTCATGTATGCGGCGATACCGAGGAAGACGAGCACGACCAGCGACTTGAGGTTGCCCGCGCCCGCGCGGATCAGCGTCTTGCTGCCGCAACCCGATGCGAGCGTCATGCCGAATCCGAACAGGAATCCGCCAAACAGATGCGACGCCCATGGCACGCGCGCGCCGGTATAGATGGTCTTCGAAAGATCGATCAGGCCGGCGACCTGCAGCGCCGCGGCGCCTGCGATCGCGACCGCGATCGCGAGCAGCCACATGCGCATCCGTCGCCAATCGCCGAAGTTCGCGATGTCGCTGATCGCGCCCATCGTGCAGAAGCTGACCTTCTGCGCAACCGCGCCGAATGCGCAAGCCAGCGCGAATGCGCTAAGCGCGACGACGAGAGCGAGTTGGACGGTATCCGGCATGTCGGCGATTATCCCATGCGAGAAACGGCTGCCTTGCGCAGCAACGGATTAGGCCACGTAACCCTGTTTCGACCACGTTGCCGTTAACAGGCACACGGCCCTTATATTGGGGCCAGACGGCCAATTCCGGAGGGTCCGCATGCATGCGCGTCGCACAAGCATTTGGTGCTGGAAGTATGTGCTTACTTTGACTTTATGCGCCATCGCGACGGCCGCAACCGCTGCGTATCCGCCGCGACCCCACGTCCCGCGCCTCGCCGACGTCGAAATCCTCGACCGAACCGATGGGCAGGTGCTGCCGGTCTATCACGGCAACGGCCGCGCGTGGATCGTCGGCACGCCCGGTCACGAATACGTTCTGCGCGTGCGCAACCTGACAGCGGCGCGGCTGCTGGCAGTGACGAGCGTCGACGGCGTCAACGTGATCTCCGGCGATACAGCGGCGCCGTCGCAATCGGGGTATGTACTCGATCCCTACGGCAGCGTCGAGATCGGCGGCTGGCGCAAGAGCCTCGATCGCACCGCCGCGTTCTACTTCACCGAGATTCCGGACTCGTACGCGGCACGCACCGGGCGCCCCGACAACGTCGGCGTGATCGGCGTCGCGCTTTTCCGGGAGCGGCCGCAACCCGTGCCTCAGATGCAGCCGCGCAGCAAGCTCTTGGAGCGCCAGGCGCCCGAGGCCGCGCCTTCATCCCCGCCCGGCGATTCTCGTGAGGAGGCGCCGAACGCCGACAAGTCGCGCCGCGGCGCGCTCGCCGCCGCGCCGGCGCCCTCGCTCGGCACCGGGCACGGCCGCAGCGAGTGGTCGCAGGCGCAGATCGTGCGATTCGAGCGCGAAAGCGCGACGCCGAACGAGACGATCGCGGTGCGCTACGACCGCTATGAAAATCTGATCGCGATGGGCATCATCCCGGGGCCGCCGATCGCGCGCTCGCCCGATCCGTTTCCGGGATGGCCGCGGTTCGCGCCCGATCCTCCCGGAAAGTAGGGTCAGGAAAGTAGGGTCAGACTCGACTTTTCGAAAAGTAGGGTCAGACTCGACTTTTGCGCCAAGCCGATACGACAATCGCCCGCCGTGGCAAAAGTCGAGTCTGACCCTACTTTCGTGGCGGCCGCGAGGCCAGCTGCGGGCGACGAAGCGCTGATGCTTGCGTACGCTTCCGGCGACGCCGCGGCGTTCGACGCGCTGTACGCGAAGCACAAGGGCGGCGTGTATCGCTACCTGCTCCGGCATTGCGGTGTCGCGGGGATCGCCGACGAGCTGTTCCAGGATGTCTGGATGAGCCTGATCCGCGCACGCGCGGCGTACGCGCCGACGGCGAAGTTCACGACGTGGCTCTATCGCATTGCGCACAACCGGCTCGTCGATCACTGGCGAGCGAGCGGCCAGGTCGAGTTAGTCACCGCGAGCGGCGACGACGACGATCCGCTTGATTGCGTGCCGGGAACGCGCAACGACGAGCCCGAGGTTCGGGCTGCGTCGCGCGAGATCGGCGCCCGCATGAAGCACGCGCTCGCCGCGCTGCCGGCGCCGCAGCGCGACGCGTTCCTGCTGCACCAGGAGGGTGGCCTCACGCTGGACGAGATCGCGCAGCTTTCGGGCGCCGGCGTCGAAACGGTGAAGAGCCGCCTGCGCTATGCGCTTGCGAAGTTGCGCGCCGAATTGTCCGACCTGCGATGACGAACCGACCGCCCGACGATCTGAACGACGACCGCTTCGACGCCGCGTGGCGACATGCGTCGCGCGAGGAGCCGGCCTCTGCGCTCGATGATGCGATCCGCGCCGCCGCGCGGCGCGAAGTCGGCGCGCGGCCGCAGGACGTATCGACGGTGCGCGAAGCGACGCGTCCCGAGCGCTGGTGGTTCCCGCTCGCCGCGGCGGCGACGATCGGCGCAATCGCGATCGGCCTTCTGCAGCTTTCGACACCCGAGCGCCTCGCGCCGACGGACGACCGGCGCGTCGTGTCGGACATTCCGGCCGGCGCGAAAGAACTGCCCGCGCCGACGGAAGCTCGGCCAGCACCGCCAACCGCGGCGCTCGCGAAAGAGCAGCCGCCGAAAACGCCAGTCGACAAGCCGAAGCCCGATCGCGAAGCGAAGCAGGCGAAAACGCCGGCGACGCCGCCGGCGAGCGCACCGGCCGAGCGGCGCGCGCGACAGGAGCCGCTGCCGTTTCCGGCGCCGACGCGCGACAACGCTCCGTTGGCGGAGCAAGCGCCTGCACCGGCGCCAGCGCCGAAGAAAACCGAAGCGGCGCCCGAATCACCGGTGGTCGCACAGTCGCTGCCGGCAGGACGCGCGGCTCCCGCATCACCGGTCGCACAGTCGCTGCCGGAAGGACGCGCGGCGCCTGAATCAACAAGCGAAGCGCGCGCGACGATGAAATCGCGGCTCGCCGCATCGGCGCCTGCGCCCAGCCCGGATGCATCGAATGCGGCCGTCGCCGGTGCGGTCGCACCCGCCGCACCGCGTGACGAAGCGGCGGCTGCACCGCCTCCGGTTGTCGCGGCGCCGCCGATGGCCGCGCCGCAGCGCGCCGCGACGAAGCTCGCGGCCGATCGTGTCGATTCGGTGGAAGCGCGGGCGAAAGAGCGCGCCGCTCTGCCGAACGCGCCGGGTATCGACGTGAAGAAGCTCGGCCAGCCGGTGCCGCTTTCGTATTTCATCGCCGAGGTGAACAGCGGCAGCTCGCAACCGGCGCAAACGAAGATGCCGGCGCGCTTCTCGTTGTTGAGCTCGCTCGCGCCGGGAAACTCGGTGCCCTCCTCACGCAGGATGCGGTACTGTTCCGGCGTGAGCGACTTGCGCCATTCTTCGTTCGTGCGGCGAAGCATCGTGTTCGCCTCCGGCAGCTTGAGGCCGGCCGGCACGAACTCGCGCCAGTTGTTCTGCAGCGCCTCGATCGACGGCGGCGTGCCCTTGCGCTGCGCGCGCGAAAGCCCGGCCGGCACCAGCACCGACGCGGTGACGAGCGTGAGGAAAAGACGGCGATCCATGGTCGGACTCCTTCGTGTCGATGCGATCGGTCGTTTCGCGGCGTGCGGGCCTTACATCGGCTGCGCGCCGGCGCCGATGTCCGTCAGCAGCCGGCGGATTGGCGATGGCAGCGCCGCGGCGAGCGCCTCGTCGCGCCCGAGCCAGATGACTCCCGGCTCGGCCGCGCCTTGGGCCCTGCCGCGCACGCGCAGCCGTTGCGGGTGCAGGGTCAGCTTGTAGTGCGTGAACCCGTGCTCGATCGGCGGCAACGGCTCGCACGATGTGACGTCCACGCCGAACCGATCCCTGCAAAATTGCTGGACGTCTGCGTCGAGCGCAAGTTCCGGCAGGCTCCACAGCCCGCCCCACACGCCCGCCGGCGGGCGCTTCTCGAGCAGCCACTCGTTCGCGCGCTCGACGACGAGCACTTGCAGCGCGCGCCGCGGCAACGTCTTGCGCGGTCGCGGCGAGGGCAACGCGTCGACGCGGCCGATTGCGCGGGCGACGCAATCCGCCGCAACCGGACAGACGTCGCAGTTCGGGCTCGATCGCGTGCAGATCGTGGCACCGAGATCCATCAGCCCTTGCGTGTACGCGACCACGTCGCCGCGCGCGGGCAGCAGCGATTCGGCCGCTTGCCATAACCTCGCGGCCACGCGCGGCGCGCCGGGGAATCCTTCGATCGCCCGATAGCGAGCGAGCACGCGCTTGACGTTGCCGTCGAGGATCGCCGCACGCGCGCCATGCGCGAACACCGCAATCGCCGCCGCGGTCGAGCGGCCGATCCCAGGCAACTGCGCGATCGCCTCCGGCGTGCGTGGAAATTCGCCGCCACGCGCGCCGACGATCGCTTGCGCCGCCGCATGAAGATGATGCGCTCGCCGGTAGTAGCCGAGGCCGCTCCAGTGCGCGAGCACGTCGTCGCGTGGCGCCGCGGCGAGCGCGCCGATGCTAGGAAACGCGGCGACAAAGCGCTCGAAGTACGGCATCACCGTGGCGACCTGTGTCTGCTGCAGCATGATCTCGGAGAGCCAGATGCGGTATGCGTCGCGAGTGCGCTGCCACGGCAGGTCGTGGCGGCCGTGACGGCGCTGCCAGGCGATGACGCGGGAGGCGAAGGAGCGGCTCACAAGAAAGTACGGTCAACTCGACTTTTCATGCAGCAGGCAGCTTACGGCGAGCCGCGGGCGAAAAGTCGAGTCTGACCCTACTTTTTGAAAAGTCGAGTCTGACCCTACTTATTTCTACTTATTTGCGTGACCCTACTTATTTGCGCCGGCGCTCGCCGGCACCGCCGTTCAGCCGTTCAGCGGATCGCGAGCCGCTGCCGCGCCTTGGTTGCCGCTTCCGACTGCGGGTGCTTCGCGATCAGATCCTCCAGCGTGCGACGCGATGCCGCGCCGTCGCCCATCTCGAATTGCGACGAGGCGATGTTGAGCATCGCGTCGGGCACCTTCTGGCTGTCGGGATAGCTGGCGAGAAGCTGCCGCTGCGACGCGATCGCGGCGCGATAGTCGCGCTGCCCGAATTGCGCGTTGCCGAGCCAGTACTGCGCGGACGGCGCGAGCGGGCTTTTCGGATACGCCTTGACGAAGCCCGCGAAGCTCGTCGCGGCGGCGGCGTAGTTGCCCGCCTTGAACTGGTCGAGCGCAGCGTCGTATGCGCGCTGTTCGCCGGCCGCATCGCCCGCGCCGGCCGCGGGTGCCGCGCCGGCCGCAGGCGGTATCGCACTGAGCGTCCCCGACGGCGCAGCCGCCGACGGCGCGCTTGGCGGCGCCGCCGCGGCCGTTTCGAGCTTGCGCAACCGCGAATCGATGTCGACGTAAAGATCACGCTGCCGCTTGCCCGCCTGGTCGAGCTCGTACGTGATCACCTCGAGCTGACCGCGCATTTTCGCGATATCGCCGCGCGTCTGCTCGACCGAGTTCAGCAGATCGACGAGGCCTTGGCTTTTGAGCTGCGTCTCGAGCGCCGCGATGCGGTCCTCGAGCTGCCTTTGCACCTGCGCGAGCCGCTGGTTCGTGAGCTCGATCCGCTTTCGCGCCTCCTCGTCGTCGAACAGCGCGGCGCGCGCCGGCAGCGCGATGACGAGCATCGCAGCGAGCGCCGCAGCGGCAACGCGCGTGGCGCGCATCGTCACTCGCCGGCGTAGACGAGATCGTCGCGGCGGTTTTGCGCCCACGCGGATTCGTCGTGACCGACCGCTTTCGGCTTTTCCTTGCCGAACGACACCGTCTCGACCTGACCGTCCTGCACGCCGAGCACCTGCATCATCCGCTTGACCGACTCGGCGCGCTTCTGGCCGAGCGCGATGTTGTACTCGCGGCTGCCGCGCTCGTCGGCGTTGCCCTGGATCGTCATCCGCGCATTGCGATTGCCTTGCAGGTAGCGCGCGTGCGCTTCGACCAGCGGCCGAAACTCGTCCTTCACCGCAAAGCTGTCGAACTCGAAGTACACGCTGCGCCGCGACAGCGGGCTCCCCGGATCGCGCAGCGGATTGCCGGCGGCGCCCGCGGCCGTCGACGTACCACCGACGGTCGACTGCGACGTTCCGGCGGTCGATGCGCCGGTTCCGGGCGTGGTCGCCGACGACGTCGCCGAGCGGTCTTCGGTGGGCGCTGCTTGTTGCGTCGGCGTCGTCTGGCATCCGGCGACGAGCGCGGCAACGAACGCGACAAGAATCAGTTTGCGCATGGCACTTCCTCCGTTGATGTTGTGTGTGACGTGCATGATCGATCGGGATTCGCGTTTGCGTTAGCGCGCGAGCGGACCCCATGCGGGCTCCCGGACGTCGATCGCCGGCGACGACAGCCGCTGCTTGACGCGTCCGTCCGTCGAAACCGCCGCGAGCGTTCCCCGGCCTTCCTGCTCGACGGCGTAGAGAATCAGACGCGAGTTCGGCGCCACGCTCGGACTCTCGTCATTCGGCCCGGGTGTGAGCACCTGTACCTGCCGCGTCGCGTAATCCTGGAAAGCGACCTGGAAGCGGTTGCCGTCGCGGCGCACGAAGACGAAGCCCTTGCCGTCGGGCGTAGCGCGTGGCGAAACATTGTAGATGCCGTCGAAGGTCATCCGCTCCACGGCGTTGGTCGCGAGGCTCAGCCGGTAGATCTGCGGCGTGCCGCCGCGGTCCGACGTGAACAATATGGACTGTCCGTCCGGCGTGAAGTTCGCCTCGGTGTCGATCGCCGGCGAGGACATGACGCGCTGGACGCCGGAGCCATCGGCGTTAAGCAAGAAAAGTTGCGATCCGCCCTCCTTCGTCAGCGTGACAGCGAGCCTGCGGCCGTCGGGCGCCCACGACGGCGCGCTGTTGCTCCCGCGGAAATTCGCGACGACCTGGCGCGTGCCGGTCGAAAGCGATTGGATGTAGACCACCGGCTTCTTGTTCTCGAGCGAAACGTAGGCGATCCGCGAGCCGTCCGGCGACCATTGCGGCGAGAGCAGCGGCTCGTTCGACGACACGATTGCCTGCGGATTCGCGCCGTCGGCATCCGCGACGTGCAGCTGGAAGCGCGGTCCCTGCTTGGTGATGTACGCGATGCGCGTCGAGAAGATGCCGGGCTCGCCGATCAGCTTTTCATAAATGACGTCGGCGATCTTGTGCGCGGTCGCGCGAAATTGCGCGGGCGTGACCGTGTACGAGAGGCCGGCGAGCGCCTGCTGCTTAACGATGTCGAGCAGCGCGAAGCGAACATCGACGCGGCCGTCCGGCAGCGGACGCATCGAGCCGACGACGACCGCATCGGCGCCGCGTGCGCGGAAATCGGTCACGCGAACGTCCTCGGCTCGCGAAGGCCGCGGCACGATGCCGGTGTCGTCGACGAGCTTGAAGAATCCGCTGCGCGAAAGATCGGCGCCGACGATGCCGGTGATGCCGAGCGGGAACGCGCTCTCCCCTTCGAAGCCGACGACCGCGATCGGGATCGTCGTGCCGGCGCCGCCGACGATCTCGATCGTCAGTTGCGCCCGCGCCGGCGCGGCGGCCGCGAGCGCGACAACGGCGGCAAGAACGAGGAGACGGGGAAGACGGGCGATGCGAAGCAAAAAAAAGGTCCTCGACTCTGATGCGGCGCGGCCTGCCGAGCGCGCCGGCGGGTGGCACGCGAATTATAACGAAGCGACGTGCCCGGCCGGGTTACGCGCGGTTGGAGCGAAAAACTTTCCGAGGGTTCCGTTGGTTGTCGTCCCCGCGCACGCGGGGACCCAGCGGCTTGCGTTGAAGACACTGGATTCCCGCCTTCGCGGGAATGACGGCCCGCCTTCGCTCGGGAACAACAAGTATCAGTGCACGGCGATCGTCGAAACGAGCCCGAGCGCGTCGCGCACCGAGTCCGCCTTGCGCCGCGCGTCGTCGCGTGTCGAGAACGGACCGAGGAAGACGCGGTAGAGGCCGGAAACCTGCCGGACTTTCGCGTCGCTGCTGATCGTCGCGAGTTGCGGCGACAGGTGCGCGACGAATGCCTGCGCGTTGGCGTAACTCGCGAACGCGCCCAGTTGCACGGCGAAGCCGGTTTCCGGCGGCGCGATCATCGCGGGCTCCGTCGTCGTCGCCATCGGCACGACCGGCGATACGAGCTCGGCAGGCGTCGAGGCGACCGGCGGCAGCGGCGCCGCTGCAGCGATGATCGGCTCGGAGGGCAGAATCGCCTCGACGTCCACTTCGCCGCTGCCGCGCTGCGCGATTCCGAGCCGGTGCGCCGCCGCGTACGAAAGATCGACGACGCGACCCGGATAGAAGGGACCGCGGTCGTTCACACGCACGACGACGCTCTTACCCGTGGCAACGCTGGTGACGCGCGCGTACGACGGCAACGGCAGCGTCGGATGCGCGGCCGTCATCGCGAACATGTCGTACGTCTCGCCGATCGACGTTCTCTCGCCGTGGAACATGCGGCCGTACCACGAAGCGATTCCGCGCTCGTTGTACGGCCGAAGGCTCGTCGCCGGCACGTATTCGCGGCCGAACACCGTGTACGGCCGATTCGCGAAGCGATGCAGCGCCTCGGCGCGCGGCACGGCGTCGGGAATCGAGTCGAGATTCGCCGGCGGATTTGCGCCGGGCCCATCATCCTTGTAATAGCCGCCGGATCGCGGCGGCGATTGCGCCGGCGCTTCGCGTTTCGGCGGCGTCGTCGTGCACGCGGCGAGCGCAATTGCCGCAAGCGCGAACGTCCAGCGTAGATTGAGCGAGCGAACCATGCTGGGCGCACAATCTACCATCGTTGCGCCGATCGCGTCTCGTCTCGCACATCGATGCCGACTTATCTCTTCGCCTGGAACCCGAAGCTCTGGGACTGGCCGGAGCTGCCGCGGATGCGCGCGCGGCTCGGCAAGCGCGGCTTCGTCGACTTCCAGTGGTCGAGCGGGCGCACGCGCGAGCTCGAGCCCGGCAGCCGCGCGTTCCTCGTGCGGCTCGGCGTGCCGCCGAAGGGCATCATCGGTTCGGGCGTGACGATGTCGACACCTGTTCCTGCGCCGCACTGGATCGAGGCGAAGGCCGCCATCGGCGTGACGACGAACTACGTCCAACTGCGATTGGAAACGCTGTTCGAGCAACCGCCGATCACGTTCGACGATCTCGCGAAGCCGCCGTTTTCGCG
>WNFU01010221.1_pt1 | contig 10421 bp, 7 predicted proteins | sample 5400121 | NCBI WGS metagenome assembly WNFU01 (sample SAMN13153360, study PRJNA577476) | soil metagenome | isolation source: 100 cm soil or saprolite under grassland replicate 1 | place: USA:California | collected 2016-06-15
TTGCGTCAACAAAGAGGATATGGCAGGGCAGAGGCCCTGTTGGAACGCAAATGGCGTGAAAAATATAATGAGGTCGGTCATGTAACTTGGGCAGGACGGGTATATGGAAAAGGCTTACCCTCTCTTTTCAAGGGGTCGCACCGCATCTATCATGGTGTATGGGGTTCAGCGCCATTTCAATCCATTTACGAGCCTGCTCGGGGGCGCTTAGTTCCCTGCCGTTAATGCCAGAGTGGTTCTTTGTTTCTCTCTTTATGGCAATACTGGCCTTACTTGGATTGGCTTGGAAACCATTGTTGGTTTTTGGACTGCCATTATTTCTAATCACCGCCGGTTTCTCATTTCTCCAGGCAGGCATTGGGGCAAGCCGGGCCCGTTTTATTGTAAAACCACGCAACTGGTTGGAGGCAGCGAAGATGCGCTTGATGACAGGATTTTTCTTCCTCATCCAGCCTCTGGCAAGATTATATGGTCGTATAGAATATAGCCTTACCCCTCTACGGTGGCAAGACTCTTTACGGCTTGTCGTGCCTTGCGGACAATATTTTTCTCAATGGTTCGAAAAGTGGCAATCTGTAGAGACTCGTTTGAAAGCCCTTGAAAATAACTTGCGGCTGGATGGCGCGCTTGTTCTGCGCGGAGGCGATTTTGATCGCTGGGATTTGGAAGTTCGCGGAGGTCTATTGGGGAGCGCCCGCCTGATCATGGGCATCGAGGAATTCGGAGGTGGGAAACAGCTGGTGCGATACCGCATATGGCCACATTTCTTCCGAACAGGCTTATACTTCTCAATGGCTTGGATTTCCTGTTCAATTACTGCATTCGTTAAGGGTGCATTTGTCCCGGCCGTGGTTCTTGGTTTGCTGGGAATAATGACATTAATGAGGATGCTTTTCGAAAGCATTGTGCCTATGGCTTTACTGAAAAGCGAATCGGTAGTTCCCATCCCTCCCAAAACAGGTATGCAAGGGATCACAGAGAAAACTGAGAAGGCAATGGTAAAAAGCGATTCATCTGATCTATCGCTGGTAAAACGTTTGCTCTTGGAGACACGACCGTTCTGGCCGCATATTCTTGGAATCTCAGTGCTGAGCCTCCTGGCTACTCCCCTGGCACTCCTCATGCCAGTCCCTATCAAGATCATCGTTGATAACGTATTAGGAACACAGCCCTTGCCAGATTTTGTCACGCGCTTCTTGCCGGGTGGAACTGATAGTTCCATGATAACCTTACTTACTCTTGCTGTAGGGTTATTGGTGGTCAATGCGTTGCTCACGCAGATGCAGGAATTAGCGACCTCACTACTCCAGACCTACACAGGGGAGAAACTGGTATTGGATTTCCGTGGAAAGCTTTTCCGGCACATACAACGCTTATCCCTGGCCAATTCCGATATGCGTGGGACCGCGGACTCAACCTACCGGGTGCAATATGATGCGCCCTCAATTCAGTACATTGCTATAGATGGCAGTATTCCCTTCTTTACATCCACGATCACGATCATCAGCATGGTATATATCACTGCGCGCATTGATTTGCAGTTGGCTCTGGTGGCTCTGACGATTGCGCCAGTTCTGTTTATCCTGACACAGATGTACCGAAGGAGACTGAGAGCACGTTCGAGAGAGGTGAAAAAGGTCGAAAGCCTGGCACTCAGGGTGATCCAGGAGGTACTGACCTCTATCCGGGTCGTAAAAGCATTCGGACAGGAAGATCGTGAGCAGGAACGTTTTGTGCAGAAATCCAATGAAGGATTCCAGGCTCGGTTACACCTCACGTGGGTCGAAGGGATCTTTGGATTACTTTTGGGATTGATTACTGCATTGGGAAGCGCTAGTGTTCTAATCGTTGGGGTGAGTCATGTGCAGAAAGGCTTTATTTCTCTCGGAAGCTTGCTACTGGTTATTGGTTATTTATCACAACTCTATGGACCTTTGAATACCATGAGTCGAAAAGCTGCCAGTCTTCAAACGCATCTGGCGGGTGCTGAACGCGCCTTTGCCTTGTTGGATGAGGTGCCCGACGTACAGGAACGCCTCGATGCCTTACCGATAAAGCATGCGGAAGGATCTATTGCTTTCCGTAACATTTCCTTTGCTTATCAACCAGAACATCCCGTACTGAAGAACATCAATTTTGAAATTCCACCAGGAACGCGCCTGGGGATTGCAGGTGTGACAGGAGCAGGGAAGACCACCCTGGTCAACTTGCTGACTCGATTCTATGATCCAACAGAGGGAAAAATCCTGCTGGATGGCGTAGATTTGAGGGATTACCAACTGGCCGATCTACGCAGGCAATTTGCGGTTGTCCTGCAGGAGCCAGTGCTATTTTCAACGACCATTTCCGAGAATATAGCCTATGCCCTTCCAGGAGCTAGCACAGACCAAATCATTCAGGCAGCCGAGGCCGCGGGTGCGCGTGGTTTTATCGAAAAATTGCCTCAAGGATATGAGACACAGGTTGGCGAACGCGGGATGAGGTTATCTGGTGGAGAAAGGCAGCGGATTGCGCTGGCGAGAGCATTTCTCAAACAGGCCCCGTTGTTGATCCTCGACGAACCGACTAGCTCAGTGGATGTCGCGACAGAAAATGCCATTCTCGAGGCAATGGACCGGCTCATGAAGGGGAGGACTGCTTTCTTGATTGCTCATCGCGAGAGCGCTTTCAGTATCTGTAATATGCGCCTGGAGATCTATCAGGGCACCATCCGCGAGAACCGAGAAAATATTCTAAATAATCAGCTTTCAGTGAATTTACCATAACCAGATAGATTTTCCAGTTATGACTGTTAAAACACCTTTGGCCATCCAAAGGAATTTGACAGGGGAAGCTGGCAATTATCAAGATGTGATTTGTCGTTTTTAGTCTGGAAAATAGTCTGCTGTGTAGAGGATTTATGGTTGAAAAAGAACCGATTGCTATATTGTTTAGTGAAATCGATCAACACCCTGCCACGCTTGCCTGGAAGCAAATGACTAGTGCGAGGACGCCACAAGCCATTGAGGTATTGCAACAGCAAAGGAAATCAGAAATTTACCGGCTCCTCGAAGGAATACCCAGTGGAGAGTCAATTATCGCGAAACGCTGCGTCACAAAAACTGGAAAATTTGAGCGAGTAATTTACGAAGAAATTCTGCCATTACTACCAATTTCACAGTTGCACTATTATGGATCTTTTCAAGAAAATGACTCATACATGTGGCTCTTTCTGGCAGATGCCGGAAAATTTAGTTTCTCACCAGGGGATGAGTCACACCGCATCCTGGCGGCTCACTGGTTGGGTGGGTTACATCGTTTTGCTCCACAGACCAGTGCCGCTGAGCTATTGCCTGAACGCGGTCCCTCTCATTACTTTGAATTGATGCAGAGAGGACGCGAGAAAATCGTGAAAAATTTGGCAAGTCCAATCATGATGCCAGCCCATATCGAAGTATTGAAAAGAGTCTTGACACAAATGGATGTGCTGGAATCAAATTGGCAAGATTTATTGAAATTCTGCGAAGATATTCCTCCAACCCTTGCTCATGGGGACTTTCGACCAAAAAATGTCCACGTTAAACAGTCTCCAACTGGAGAGGTACTGTACGCGATGGATTGGGAAATGGCAGGTTGGGGCAATCCTGTGGTCGACCTGGCGCCATCCCGCGGCTTATCTTCAGAACCACAAGTTGACATGCCCATTTATATTTCTATTATGCAGGAAGTTTGGCCTGGCTTAGACATCTCCACCCTGCGATATTTCGTCCAGGTGGGATGCATCTTTCGCCGGCTGGCGGCAATTTACTGGTCTAGTCTGGAGATGTCTTTTCGTTGGGTTGAGGGACCAATCAGAGACATGGATATTTTTCATAAAGAACTCTCCCAGGCAATGGTGGTTGTTTTTGGCAGGGAGTTCGTGAATGATTGAAGGTCTCGACTTACTATTCGCAGACCAAGGCCCGCCCAGTGCCTTAGGACTTGGAAATCGCCTCAATCAATTTATTAGCGACCATCACGGAAGCGGACGGCTTATTATGCAGGAGAGGATCAAATCGCAAGTCTATCGCCTGCATTTTGAGCTGCAGGATCATGTTCTCACTCTAATACTAAAATGTCTGGAAGGACGGATTGCACACCGCACAGAGCTGGTTTCCCGTCGCTGGTTACCAGCAGTTGGTCTGGCGAAAGCAGGGCCCCCGTTGTTGACAACACTTGGCACGCCTGATGGGCAATTCGTCTGGCATATTTACAGCGACCTGGGATCAAACTCACTGGCAGAAGACATGGATAGCAAGCAAAAGGTCGAAGCAACTGTGAGATTCATCGCGGAATTTCACAAGAGATTCATAGACCACCCTTATATGGCTGAATTTCGACTATTTGGCGGCGACCTGGGTGCCCACTTCGTTGAGTCAAATTTGAGGGACGCAATTCTCACCCTGGAGACGCTCGCGAAAGATCAGAAAACCGAAGCAAACAATTGGACTGTCGTCGACCGGTTATTAGAGCGAATTTCTGCACTCATGGGGGAACTGCCCACACGGTTAAAGATGATGAAGGAATTATCTGGACCGGAAACTCTCTTACACGGCGACCTCTGGCCCAGCAACGTGTTCGTATTGCCAGATGGGCAGGTAAGGTTAATCGATTGGGATCGCGCAGGCGCGGGGCCCATCGCTTATGATTTATCGACCTTTATCTTGCGCTTCCCGCCAAACCAGCGATCTGCACTTATGGAAATGTATCGACAGGCGGCGCATCCAGCGGGATGGGAAATTCCATCTGATAAGGATTTAAACATTATTTTCGAAACATACGAGTACGCAAGATATGCCTGCCTGATTATCTGGCCCGCGATCGCCTTATGGGAGAGCAGTGCAGCCTGGGCGCTTGAGCAACTGGAGGAGATTGAGCGCTGGTTCAATGCCTGGGAGGTAGTTTTCCCTACCCTTGAGGATCTAGCATGACGACTGTAGTGGTATCCCCGCATCATGTAGCCAATTTTCCCGAGGGAGGTGGTCACTTCTGGGTTTATATGCAGTATGTTCTCGGTCTGCGCCAACTGGGATGCCAAGTCTACTGGTTTGAGCAACTCAATCCGGGGCCGGAAACCGAACAGGGCAAAGCCGCTCTGCAAATTTTCTCGGAGCGCATGCAGATGTTTGGCCTGCAGGGCAATTTCATCCTATATTCCAGCGAAAAGAACAGTGACCAAATCACTTATGTGGGACGCAAGGCTGAAGAAGTCGACGTTATCTTTCGGCAGACAGACCTTCTGATCAATTTTCACTATGCTGCAGGCCGTAGTATTCTAGAGCGTTTCAAGCGTACTGCACTGGTTGATATAGATCCAGGATTATTACAGTTCTGGATAAGCCATAATCAACTGAATGTACAGCCGCATGATCTATATTTCACTATCGGTGAGACGGTTGGTACTCCACGGGCGCTTTTTCCAGACTGCGGATTGACATGGAATCAAATTCGACCAGTGGTCAACCTGGAAGCTTGGCCCTTCACTTATCGCCCCGAGGCGCGATCCTTCACCTCTATTTCCACCTGGGAAATCGAGGACTGGATCGTGAGTGAAAATGAAGCTTATTATGAGAACTCGAAGCGTATCAACTATCTTCGGTTTGCCAACTTACCCCGGAATCTGCAGCAGGAACTCGAGTTGGCGCTATATCTTACGGATAATGATGATGAAGAGCGTAATTTGATGGAGAGAGGGGGATGGAGGATTCGGTTATCGACCGAGGCCGCAGGTACTCCAGCAAAATACCAGTCATATATTCAGGATTCGCGCGGTGAATTCAGCGTGGTGAAGCCCTCTTGTATATTTTTTCAGAATGCCTGGATGAGTGACCGTTCGCTCTGCTATCTCGCGACTGGCAAACCGGTGGTGGTCCAGAACACTGGTCCCAGCACCTACCTGCCCGATGGGGATGGCCTGCTTCGTTTCTCCAACGCAGAGCAGGCGGTAATGGCCATCGAAGAGATCAACCGCTCCTACCTGCACCATTGCAAAGCAGCCAGAGAGATTGCCGAAGAATATTTTGATAGTCAAAAAGTATTGACAGAATTACTCAATCGGGCAATATGAGAGAGGGAATCGTTGACCTTCGTGTTTGAAAGCTCGGTCTGTTTCTTGATAGGATTCGTGGTGAAAAGTAATCGCTATTTGCGATCGGGCTTGAGGAACAATAAGAATCCCAATAACCTTAAGCCTGCACTTAACCATAATGCTCCCCCTAAGCCAATATAGTCAGCCAGCCAGGTTCCCAGCAGGGGAGCCACAATCATGGATAAATATTGCATGGACTGCGACAAGGAGACAAATGTCGCGCTGTATTCCGCCGGGACGGTCTTCATCAGTTCATCAAAGAAGACGAGATCAAGCCCGGCTTGAAAGAGACCTGTTATTCCGGCAAACAGGATGATCCAGTTGATTTGAGGGGTGGCTGCACTCAGGGCGGGATAAAACGTCATGCCCAACGTTGTTGCCAACAGGACGAACCTTCCACTGCGTCGACGGGATACCCAGGGCCAGAGGAAATAACCAATGAGCATGATCAGCGTCCAGGTCATGTTGACCGTACCGATTTGACTATCCGTCGCATGAACTTCGTGAACAAGAAAGAGGGGCATGATCGGTTGACTTAACACTAATGCAGAAAAATAGACAAACCTCTTGGTTGAGAACGAAAGGAACGCCGGATTCTCGCGTAGCAGTGTCAGATAATTTCTCATATTCTGGCGCGGAGATCCGCTCGTGGGAAGGGGTGGCGGCACTTGATCTTCCAAATGGATTTTTCTCGAAAAATAAAAGCTAAAAAAACCACCCAGTGACAAAACTGTGAACATGATGGCGTAATTCAACGGAAAGGACAGGAGATCGATCAGGCGTGTGACGATAAACGTGCCGACGACTCCGGTCAGACCGAAGATTGCCCAGCGACGACTCAGCAGAGCATAACGACCTTCAGGTCCAGCTACAGCGTTCATCACCACTGAAAAAGCAACAGCCAGCGCGGTCTGAGGGATGGTTGCGAAAGCCCAGATCGCCAATGTGGCGATGATGACAAATTTTTCAGAAACAGATATTGTTAAGATCCCTGTTAGGGCATAGCACAAGATAACCATCAAACGCGACAGGCTATACCAGGGAACGACATTGCGCCGGGTTTGCAGGAAGCGTCCCACCATAATCGCCAGTACCAGTCCCGTCATGCCGGGCATGGAGGAAAGCAAACCCACTTGAAAATTTGTCGCGCCAAGGCGTGTCAGAAAAACAGGCAGGAAGGGTGCAGCAACGTTCGAGATGCTTACCCCGATCGCGTCGATCTGCACATAACGGAAATTTCTTTTTTGAATTTCGATTTCAGTTTCGTTGGATGTATTCATAGGTGGAATGCCATGAGATGCTTAGGTAGATTGTCAAATTCGCCTGAATTTGCTGGATTTGACAATCCCGCACAGCAAATCATGTTCATGATGGAATGTCGAACGATTATAATGCCCGTAAGGACAAATCTTTATATGATCAAAATACGGCAAATCCAACCAGAAGAAGTCGCTTTTGCAAAGCGATTGATTTATCGCGTCGCCCATCAGGTTTTCAATGATACAAGGGCCCTCGAAGAATCGATCGCATTCTATGAGGGACGAAGTTTATTACAGGATATAGATAAGTTCCAGCAAACCTATTGCGATAACGATGGAATCTTTCTCGTCTTGACCGATAACGATCAAATCATTGGCACAGGCGCGATTCGCAAGATCGATAACGAAATATGTGAACTCAAGCGTCTCTGGTTGTTATTCGAATACCATGGTAAAGGGTTGGGTTATCGAATGATTCAGGAATTAATGGCCTTTGCCCGAGAAAAAGGATATCAACGGGTACGGCTCGAAACAGACCGCAATGCGCAGAGCCGCGCCTTTGATCTCTACAAACGTCTGGGCTTTTACGAGATCCCGCGCTATAGTAACCATGAGGATGAGACGGCGATGGAAATGATGCTGTAAGCATGTAGGTCACGCTGCAAGCAGGACCTACAGTTTCACCGCGTTCAACCACTCCGGTAGTTGCTCGATCAGTTGTTGCATGATCCCTCTTGCGCGTTCATTGAACATTTCTATGTTGTTATAAGCTTCGCCGCCTGCCTCGGTGACCATGTCGCTGACGCCGCGCAAAATGAGCAGACGGGCGTTGTTTCGTCCCGCCACCCATGCCAGCGCAGCTGACTCCCAGTCCGCGGCGATGGCGCCGTGTGATTTTAGCAGGGGAATTTTGTCGGGTGGCAAGTCGCTATCGGCGGAGGCGATCATCCCGCGTCGAACAGGGAACGGATAGGGTTCAGCGAGCCAGCTTAAGTCCAGAGAGGAAGCGTAGTAGGAGACAATATCCAGGTCTCCCATTAATTCCACGATATCGTAAACATAGGTCTGATCCACCAAAATAATATCGCCTTGATCCACGACACTCTCGAAGCCTCCACAGGTTCCCAAGTTAACGATCAAATCTGGCGAATAATTGTCAATGACATATTGCATCGATCCGGCGGAAGCAATCTTCCCCCAGCCACTATGAAAGAATGAAATATGCTCATCTTGAATTAAGATGTCAAAACATTCCCCAAAGGGAAATTTTCGAATCTTCGCATCTGGAAACAGCGGCTTGACCGCATTCCATTCGGCAATAGCAGATATGAGGATCACAATTTTCATCTACAAGCTCCTCTGAGTTTCATTTTTATTCCATTTCAGATTAGATTACTCTTATTATTTGTCGTATAATTTCTTTATGCCTGAATGGATTGGGAAAACGATTGGAAAAGTTCGCATCGATAAGCTCCTTGCCCGCGGGGGAATGGCGGAGGTCTACTTAGGCACGCATCTGAATCTGGAGCGCCCGGTTGCTGTGAAATTGCTCCACAGTCATATTGAGGAAGAACCTACACTGCTCGAACGATTTGATAGGGAGGCAAAAGTAGTAGCGGGTTTGCGCCACCCCAACATCGTACAGATTTTCGATTTCGATACCGTTGACGGTCACCCATATATTGTAATGGAATATTTAAAGGGACCGACACTGGCGAATTATTTGCGTGGCCTGCACGATCGACATGATCTTATCCCGCCTCACCAAGTCGCGCGTCTTCTCAAAGGACTGACAGCTGCTCTCGATTATGCTCATTCACAAGGGGTTATCCATCGGGATATCAAACCCGGCAATATTCTGTTGCACAACAGACGAGGGGAGATTCCTCTGGATAAACCTCTCACAAATGATATCGAAGCCATTGTGACAGACTTTGGCCTGGTGCGCATCGCCCATGCCGCTACCCTAACCGCCTCCGGCATGGTGAGTGGCACCCCTGCCTATATGAGCCCTGAACAGGCAAGCGGCGAAAAGACCGATCATCGCACAGATATTTATTCGTTGGGCGTTGTGCTGTACGAAATGCTCGCGGGCCGCGTTCCCTTTGAAGCAGATAGCACAATGTCTGTTCTTTACATGCAGATCCATAACGCGCCTCCTCCGATCCCAGGAATCTCTCCGAATGTGCAAGCGATCATGAATCGGGCGCTGATGAAAAATCCTAATGACCGGTATCAAACTAGCAGCGAGATGGCCATTGACTTTTATCTCGCCATTGGTATGACCGCAGACGCCAAGACCATTATTGATACTTATCCTGAAAGTGCCAAATCCATAAAGCTTCCGCCGGAACCAAAGCCTGCTCGAAAACGGTCTTGGATTGGAGTGGGGATTTTTGCATTTCTCTGTCTGCTGCTCCTTGGCGCTGGCGCCTGGGGATTGTCCTCTGTTTTGCCATCTCTCTCCCGGCCGACTGCAACTGTTGATGCAGTAACCACAGATCCAGTGGCAAGTATTACAGTCCCTGTCACAGGGAAGCTACCTGCCGCCGAGGGAATGGTGCAGGTCAATTCGGGTTCCTATGAGGTTGGTTTTTCCCCAGCCGATGACCATCACGTTTCCCCTCAAGTCATTCCTTTAAAAGATTTCTGGATTGATCGTTACCAGGTGACCAACGCGCAGTATCAGCAGTATATGACGGAGACCGGTGCGCCACCGCCAGAGATCTGGCCGGGGGAGGGCGATCATCCGGTGATCGGTGTGACCTGGGAGCAAGCGCTTGCGTATTGTCAGTGGAAAAACAAGCGCTTGCCGAACGAAGCCGAATGGGAAGCCGCCGGGCGCGGTCCCGGAGCAGCTCCTCAACTGTATCCCTGGGGAAATGATGTTACTGCCAACGGACAGGCACTTAGTCTGCCTGATCAGGATACCTATCCCGTGGGTACCCAATCTTTTAACAAAAGTCCGTTTGGGGTGTTCGATATGGTGGGCAATGTCTGGGAGTGGGTCGGCGAGCCCTATACCACCGGGCAGGAAGGATTCAAATTCCTGCGCG
>WNFU01010222.1_pt1 | contig 10420 bp, 12 predicted proteins | sample 5400121 | NCBI WGS metagenome assembly WNFU01 (sample SAMN13153360, study PRJNA577476) | soil metagenome | isolation source: 100 cm soil or saprolite under grassland replicate 1 | place: USA:California | collected 2016-06-15
GAAGCCTTCCGCGATTATCAGGCGCAGGTCCGCGCCAACGCCGATGCGCTCGCCGAGGCACTTCAGGAGGGCGGGCTCGACGTGCTCACCGGCGGAACTGACACGCACCTACTTCAACTCGACCTCAGGAACACGAGCTGGACGGGCAAGGACGCCGAGGAGCGCCTGGCCGAGGTGAAGCTGACGGTCAACCGCAACACCGTTCCCTTCGACGAGCGGCCTCCCACTGTGGCCTCCGGAGTGCGGATCGGAACGCCTGCCGCGACGATGCGAGGCTTCGACGAGGAGGACTTCCGTGAGGTCGGCAACATTATCGTGGGCGCGCTCGGCGACTCGCCCGATCTCGCAGCGCTCGCAGCCCGCAGCGAGACGCTCTGCGCGAAAAGGCCTCTCTACCCCGGCTTTCGGGGGTTCCCGACCTATTAGCGTCGCCGAGGTCGATCACCCGCTCGTCCGGCACAAGCTCTCGTATCTCCGGGACCGGCGTACCTCCACCGGCGACTTCCGCCGGCTCGTCCGTGAGCTGACCGCGCTCCTCACCTACGAGGCAACGAAGGATCTCCCGACGGAGACGGTGCGCGTCGAGACGCCGCTCGAGTGGACCGAGGTCGAGCGGATTCAGGGCAAGAAGGTGGCCGTGTGCCCGGTGCTGCGTGCGGGCCTCGGGATGCTCGACGGCTTCCTCGGACTGGTTTCCGGCGCCCGGGTCGGGTTCATCGGGCTCTTCCGCGACGAGGCAACGCTCGAGCCGGTCGAGTACTACATGAAGCTTCCGAGTGACATCGGCGTCCGCGACGCGATCGTGCTCGACCCGATGCTCGCCACAGGCAATTCGGCGGTCGCGGCCGTTCGCGCGGTCAAGGACGCGGGGGCGCGCTCGGTTCGGTTGATCTCCCTCGTCGCCGCGCCCGAGGGCGTCGAGCACCTGCAAACCGAGCATCCCGATGTGCCGATCTTCTGCGCCTCGGTCGACCGCGAGCTGAACGAGCGCGGCTACATCGTCCCCGGCCTCGGCGACGCAGGCGACCGTCTGTACGGCACGAAGTAGGCTGGCCTGAATATGTGGCAAACGCTGAAAGACAACCCCGAGGTTGTCTGGGGCTTCGTGCTCGCGCTCGGCGTCGTCCTCGTCCTCACGCCTGCCGTCGGCCGCTTCGCGCGCATCCTCGGCGTCGTCGACCAGCCCGGTGAGCGCCGTCGAATTCACATCCGGCCGATCCCGCGCCTAGGCGGCATCGCGCTCCTGCTGGGCATCTTCGTGCCTGCGCTCGCCTTCCTGAGGCTCGACGGGCCCTACCGCGGGATCCTGCTCGGAGCGGCGGTCGCGACCTGCGTCGGCGTCGTCGACGATTTCCGCGGCCTGCCCTGGTGGGCGAAGCTCGGCGGCCAGAGCGGCGCGGCCGCGATCCCGCTCGGCTTCGGCGTGGCCATCGACCGGTTCACGTTCCCCTTCCTCGGCATCCAGGAGTTCCCGGACTGGGTCGGCGTTCCGGTCACCTTCCTCTGGATCGTGGCGATCATGAACATGGTCAATTTCCTCGACGGGATGGACGGCCTCGCATCCGGCATCTGCGCAATCGCGGGCAGCACGTTTGCCGTGATCGCCCTCTCGCTCGGCAAGCCCCAGGCAGCGATCCTCTCGGCGATCGTCGCCGGAGCCTGCTTCGGCTTCCTGCGCCACAACTTCTACCCGGCGCGGATCTTCATGGGCGACTCGGGGGCGCTCTTGCTCGGATTCACACTCGCCACGCTCTCGGTGCAAGGCCTCCTGAAGACGGCGGCGACCGTCGCCCTGTTCTTCCCGCTGCTCGTGCTCGCGGTCCCGATCGTCGACACCTCGTTCGTGCTCGCGAAGCGGCTCAAGCACGGCCGCCCGCTCTACGAGGCCGACCGCACGCATCTGCATCACCGCTTCACGAACATCGGCTTCTCGCAGCGGCGGGCCGCGCTCTACATGTACGCGTGGTGCGCGATCCTCGCCGGCGCGGCGCTCGCGACCCGCTTCATCCCGTTTCGCGCGCACGGCGTGTGGCACATCGGGCCGACGCTCGCCGTGGGCGTGATCGGACTTGTCGCCCTGGCGGCCTCGGTCTACATCGTCTACCTGCTCGAGATCGTCAAGCTGGCGAATCCACGGATTCGGCGCCGAGAGGAAGCCGCCCGACAGCGGGAGCGCAAGACGGCCTGACGCATGTCGGAGCTGCTGGAGGCGATCTACCGGGGTGACAAGGCCCGAGCCGACGAGCTGCTCGCGTCCGACCCGGAGCTCGACGTCTTCGAGGCGGCGGCGGTTGGGAAGGCTGAGCGTCTGCGCGAGCTCCTCGACGGAGATCCATCCTTGGCAAACGCATGGGCGAGGGACGGCTTCCAGCCACTCGGCCTGGCCAGCTTCTTCGGCCGGACGGCCGCCGTGCGACTGCTGCTCGAGCGGGGCGCCGAGGTCAACTCCGCCTCACGGAACGAGATGCAGGTGATGCCCTTGCATAGCGCCGCCGCGACGGACGATCCCGAAACGCGCTACGAAATCGCCAAGCTCCTACTCGAACAGGGCGCCGATCCGAACGCGCGCCAGCAGGACGACTTCACGCCGCTGATGGAGGCCGACCAGCACGGCGACGAGCGTCTGCGGGGGCTTCTGATCGAGCACGGCGCAGAAACTGCTCCAAGCGCTCGTTGAAACCGGGCGCGCGCGGGATCGAGTGGCCAGCGCCCGGCAATACGGTGCGCTCGGCGCCCAGGCGTTCCTCGAGCACGTCGCAGACCGCGTCGAAGGCCGCGTGATGCGCACCCGAGACGACGAGCTTGGGGAATGGTGCCGCCGCGAGCTCCTCGAACGGGATCTCGGCCTCCCACGGCGCGCGCTCGACCATCATCGCGCGCACGGAAGCTTCCATCTCCGGGGGCAGAGGAGAGGGCGCGCTGTAGGGGCCGAGCGCCCCGACAGTCTCGACGAACCGGCGCAGAAACTCCTCCGGCGGGAGGTCGGTCGGCCAGAGCGGCCTCAGTTCCGAGACGAGCTCGACGACGGCGGAGTGGTCGTCGGCGACCCCGAACGCCGGTGGCTCGAGAACGGCCAGGGACCTCAGGTTCACAGACGCGGCCGCGAGCAGCGAGACGACCCCGCCGTAGGAGTGGCCGACGAGATGGTCGCCCGGCTCGAGAACCGCGCGCAGCTCTTCCGCCTGCCGCTCGAAGTCGATGTGCTCGAGCGGCGGGTTCGGCGGATAGCCGGTGCGGGTCGGCATGACGAGCGTGTAGCGCTCGGCCAGTGGCCGTTGCGCAGGCCAGCCGGAGTTCCCTCCCGAGCCGTGCAGAAGCACGACGCGCGGACCGGAACCGACCGTCTCGACGTGCACTCGGAGAGCGTACAAGCTCGGCCACTTTTCGCCAAGCCATGCGCCTTTTCGCTGTTACAAGGTCTGTTATGCTCGAGGTGCATGGAGCCAGCGCCCCGTTCGTCGTTCGAGCCCGCAGGGGCGGGTGCGCTCCTCATGGGAACGACGGCGGCGAGCGTCGGTGTCGGCGCCCTCGTCGGCTGGGCCGCCGGTTCCGCGGCGCTCGGAGCGCTAGGAGGCGCCGTGGTCGGCATTCCGGGAGGAATCTTCGTCGTCTATCGCCGCTATCGCGGCTATTTCACATGAGCACGACTTTCACGACGCCTCGGCCGGCACCGAGTGTCCTCGTGCCGGTCGTCGCCGGCGGGATCGCGATCGCGCTTGCCCTTCCCGTGTTCCTGGTCGTCGACTGGCGGCTGAGCGCCTGGTTGCTCGCCGCGACTCTCTGGGCTGCCGGTCAGGCTTTTGGTTTTCTGCTCGTGCGCCTGCGTTCAGTGGGCAACCTCGCCGCCTCTGGTGTTGCCGCCATCGGCATGATGATCCGAGCGGTCGGCGTGATGCTCGTTCTCTTCGCCGTCGCGGTCTCCGACCCGTCGCTCGCGCTGGCCGCCGCTCTCACCTACGCGTTTGCGTACACGGTCGAGCTCCTACTGTCGCTCGTCACGTACTTCGGGAACCCGCCCGTATGAAGCAGGCACTCTTCCTCCTCACGACCTTCGCGCTGATCGCGCCTGGCGCAGCCTTCGCCCGCGGCGAGTTCGACCCGACGGAAGAGTTCGAGCTGCACGAGTGGGTCCCGATCCATCTCGGCCCGCTCGACCTGTCGATCAACAAGGCCGTCGTCTACCTGCTCATCGGCTCCGTGCTGACGATGGCCCTCGGCATCCTCCTCATGCGCCTTCGCGTTGGCGTCGAGCCCACCACTCGGCAGACGATCGGTGAGCAGATCTACGAGATCGCGGAGACCCAGATCGCCGAGCAGGGATTGCCCTCGAAGGCGATCGGGCGCTGGTTCCCCTACGTGGCGAGCCTGCTGCTCTTCATCTTCGTCGTCAACCTCATCGGCTTCATCCCCCTTCCGTTGACCGGAGAGACCTGGCACGGCTTTCCGGTCTGGGGGATCTACGCCGCGACGTCGTCGCTCTCGGTCACGCTCGCGCTCGCCCTCCTGACCTTCGTCTTCACGCACGTTGAGGGCATCCGCTGGAACGGGCCGGTTCGTTACTTCAAGAGCTGGATCCCGGAGGCGCCCAAGCCGCTCCTGGCCCTGATCGTTCCGCTCGAAGTGCTGGGCCAGTTCATGCGCCTGATCTCTTTGAGCGTTCGTCTCTTCGCGAACATGCTCGCGGGACACATCCTGATCCTCACCTTCATCGGATTGATCTTCATCCTCGAGTCGCTGTTCCTGGCCCCAGTCCTGATCTTTGCGACCGCCTTCTATCTCTTCGAGGTCGTTATCGTCGTCGGTATCCAGGCGTTCATCTTCGCTGCCCTGTCCGCCATCTACATCGGCTCGGCCATCGAGCCCGAGCACTAAGGAGGAGCCCGTGATCGGAACTGTCCTCGCAGCAACGTCAGGCAACGTCGAGAAAGCCGGGAAAGCGATCGGCCTCGCGCTCGGCGTCGGGCTCGGCGCTCTCGGCGCCGGCGTTGGCATCGGCAACATCTTCGGGTCGATGATCCAATCCGTCGCGCGGCAGCCCGAGCTGCGCGGCGAGCTCCAGGGCATCCAGTGGCTGGGCTTCGCGCTCACCGAGGCCGTCGTCTTCTACGGCCTGCTGGGCTCGATCCTGGCGTACGTCCTCGTCTAGATGATCCCACTCGCAGCGAACCCACTGATCCAGGTCACCCCAGGTCTGATGATCTGGACGGTTCTCTGCTTCCTGGCCACGTTCTTCGTCCTCAAGCGCTTCGCCTTCGGCCCGATCCAGAAGATCATCGACGAGCGGCGCCAGCGGATCCGCGAGGCTCTGCAGGAGGCCGACAACGCGCGGGCGGAGGCGCGGAAGATGCTCGACGAGCACCGCGCGATGATGGCCGAGGCTCGCGGCAAGGCGGAGGAGATCCTCGTTGAGGCGCGGAAGGTCGCCGAGGCTCAGAAGAAGCGACTTCGCGACGAGCTCGAGGCCGACCGCCAGCGTCGGCTCGAGGAGACGACGAGACAGATCGAGGCCGAGACCGTACGCGCGCTCGAGTTGATCCGCGCCGAGGTCGCCGACCTGACGGTGATCGCGACGCAGAAGGTGACCGGCAAGGTCCTCGACCAGGCCGATCACAAGCGGCTGATCGACGAAGCGATCGGCGAGCTCGACTTCTCCGTTCTCGAAGGATCGAGGAACTAGTGGCTGTCATCGCCAGGACTTACGCGAGGGCGCTCTTTGCAGCTGCCAAGGAAGAGGGCCGCATCGAAGAGGTTCGCGGAGAGCTCGCGTCCTTCGTCGCAGCTCTGCACGAGGTGCCCGAGCTCGACGCTCTCCTGCGCAACCCGCAGCTCAACCCGCCTGCGAAGGCCGAGGCGCTCCAAGCCGTGCTCGCAGACGCCGACGAGCTGGTGCGCAACTTCCTGCGGCTCGTGGCCGAGAAAGGCCGTGCTTCCCTGATCGAGGAGATGGTCGGCGAGTACGAGGCGATCGTCGCCGCCGAGGAGCAGATCCTCAACGTGGAGGTGACGACCGCGTATGCGCTCTCGGACCAGGAGGCCGACTCGATCGTGAAGCAGATCGAGCAGGCTTCCGGCCGGCGCGTGGAGGCCGCGCGCTCCGTCGATCCCGACCTCGTCGGCGGCCTCGTCCTCAAGGCCGGCTCGCTCGAGGTGGACTCGAGCGTGCGCGGCCGTCTCAACCGTCTACGCCGTGAGTTGGCGCAAGGAGCCCGCTAGTGAACATTCGTCCCGAAGAGATCACCTCGATCCTCCGCAAGCAGATCGAGCAATACGACGTCGAGACCGATCTTGCCGAGGTCGGCACCGTCCTCCAGATCGGCGACGGCATCGCGCGCCTCTACGGGCTCGAGGGCGCAGTTGCAGGGGAGATGCTCGAGCTCGAGCACGGCGTCACCGGCCTCGCCTTCAACCTGGAAGAGGACAATGTCGGCGCAGCGCTCTTCGGCGACTGGGAGCTCGTCAAGGAGGGCGACTCCGCGAAGCGGACCGGTCGCGTCGCCAGCGTGCCGGTGGGTGACGGTCTGGTCGGCCGCATCGTCGACCCGCTCGGCAATCCGATCGACGGCGGCCCGCCGATCGAGACGGAAGACCGGCGTCCGCTCGAGTTCAAAGCGCCGGGCGTCGTCGATCGCCAGCCGGTGAAGGAGCCGCTTCAGACCGGCGTCAAGGCGATCGACGCGATGACGAACGTCGGCCGCGGCCAGCGTGAGCTGATCATCGGCGACCGCTCGACCGGCAAGACGGCGCTGCTCGTGGACACGATCCTGAACCAGCGCGGCGGCGACATGATCTGTATCTACATCGCCATCGGCCAGAAGGCGTCGACCGTGGCCCAGATCTACGAGCTGCTGAAGGACGAGGGCGCGATGGAGTACACGATCATCGTCACGGCGCCCGCCTCGGAAGCCGCGCCGATCAAGTGGATGGCGCCCTACGCCGGCTGCGCGATGGGCGAGTACTTCATGTTCGAGGGGCGGCATGCCGTCTGCATGTACGACGACCTGTCGAAGCATGCGGACGCCTACCGGCAGATGTCGCTCCTCCTGCGGCGCCCGCCCGGCCGAGAGGCCTTCCCCGGCGACGTCTTCTACCTCCATTCGCGTCTGCTCGAGCGCGCGTGCAAGCTCTCGGACGAGCTCGGCGCCGGCTCGCTGACGGCGCTGCCGCTGATCGAGACGCAGGCCGGCGACATTGCCGCGTACATCCCGACGAACGTGATCTCGATCACCGACGGTCAGATCTTTCTCGAGTCGGAGCTCTTCTACTCGGGCGTGCGCCCGGCGATCGACGTCGGCCGCTCGGTCTCCCGCGTCGGCGCGAGCGCGCAGACGAAGGCGATGAAGAAGGTCGCCGGCCGGTTGCGCCTGGAGCTCTCGCAGTACCGCGAGCTCGAGGCCTTCGCCCAGTTCGGCTCGGAGCTCGATCCCGCGACCCAGGCGATTCTCGGACGCGGCGAGCGCATGGTCGCGACGCTGAACCAGCCGCAGTACCAGCCGTGGCCGATGGAGGAGCAGGTCGTGGCGATCTTCGCGGGCGTGCAGGGGCTCCTCGACGACATCCCGGTCACCGACGTGCCGCGCTTCCAGGACGAGGTGCGGGAGCACCTGCGCGCGGAGGAGACCGTCTACAAGGAGATCCGCGAGACGGGCGATCTCCCCGACGAGCTGGCCGAGAGCTTGACGAAGGAGATCGAGCGCTTCAAGGAACGCTTCGCCGCCAGTGAAGAGAAGCCGCTGGCAACCGCCTCGACGACCTAATGGCGTCCGTCCAGGACATCAAGCGCCGGGTCCGCTCGATCCGGAACATCCGCAAGGTGACGAGGGCGATGGAGCTCGTCGCGGCGGCGAAGCTGAGGCGCGCCCAGGCCCGGATCGAGTCGATGCGCCCCTACGCCGAGCGCATGCAGGAGCTGATGGTCGGGACCGCGAGGGCGAGCGCCTCGGTACGCGGCCTTCCGCTCCTGCAACGGCGGGAGGTGGGGCGGGCGGCGATCGTTCCCCTGACGGGCGACCGCGGCCTCGCAGGCGCGTTCAACGGCCAGATCCTGCGCGAGGCCTTCGCCGTCGAGCGGCAGCTGCGGACGGACGGCGTCGAGACGCGCTGGCTCGTCTCCGGCAAGAAAGGCGCTTCGACGCTGCGGTTCCGCGGCTATCCCATCGAGCAGGCGTGGGGCGGGTTCAGCCAAAGCCCGCGCTACGAAGATGCACAGGCGATCGCACACCGCGTCTCCGAGCTCTACTCCGAGCAGGAGGTCGACCGTGTCGTCCTCGTCTACAACCACTTCGTCTCGGCGCTCGTGCAGAAAGTCGTCACCCAGGACGTGTTGCCGATCCCGGAGAGTCTGCTCGAAGCGGGCGAGGACGAGCGCTCCCAGGCCCTCCTCGGCGACTTCATCTACGAGCCGGAGCCGGAGCAGATCCTCGAGCGACTGCTGCCGGTCTATGTCGAGACCGAGGTCTATCGTGCGCTCCTCGAGTCGGCGGCCTCGGAGCAAGGGGCACGGATGACGGCGATGCGGAACGCGACCAAGAACGCCGGCGAGCTGATCGATTCGCTGACGCTCTCGATGAACCGCGCCCGCCAAGCCGAGATCACGCAGGAGATCCTCGAGGTCGTCGCCGGCGCCGATGCCCTGAGCGCCTAACTTCGGCCCGCAGCGGGCGTCCTTACTCGACGAAGGGACCTCGGAGGATATGCTTCCGCTTTCAACGTGAGCCCTCGCGACCGTTCAGAAGTAGTCGGTGGCCAGGCGGGTCTCGCCGCCATCACGGCCGCCGAGACCCACGGCGAGCTTGGGGAAGGCGACATCGGCGCGGTCCGCGCCCGTGGCTACTGGGAGCAGGTCTGGCGGCGGTTCCGCAGCGACAAGGTCGCGATCGCAAGCGCGATCTTCATCATCCTCCTAGCCGGGGTCCTGACCGGTGGCGGGCCGATCGCGGAGCATTATCTCGGCCACGGGCCTAACGCCATCAACCAGAACGCCGGGCAAGACCCCGTCACTTTTTTGCCAGTCGGTCCCTGGTCGCACGTCAAGTGCGCGGATTTCTATCCACCACCTTCGGGCTGTACAGGGAAAGCCGCCAACACCACCCAGCTCTATGTGCTCGGCGCGGACGGCAGCCTTGGCCATGACGAGTTCCTGCGTCTCCTCTACGGAGGGCGCGTTTCGCTCGAGGTCGCGATCCTCGCAACCATCGCGACGATGCTCATCGCCATCTTCCTCGGAACACTCGCCGGCTACTACCGCGGCTTGATCGACACGGCCATTTCCCGGGTGATCGAGCTGACGATGGTCTTCCCGGCGCTCCTCTTCATCATCGCGCTCAGCGCAACGGTGGGGCCTCGCCTGAATCACATTACGTTCCACGGTGCCTTCGTCCCGGGTGTGCTCACGCTCGTGATGGTCTTCGCCATCTTCGGGTGGTTCTACCCGGCCAGGATCTTGCGGGCCCAGGTCCTGTCGCTGCGCGAGAAGGAATTTGTGGAGGCCGCGCGCATGGTCGGGGCGAGCGACGGACGGATCATGCGCTCGCACGTCATCCCGCACCTCATGGCTCCGATCATCGTCTACTCGACGCTCACGGTCGCCACGTACATCCTGTTGGAGGCGGGGCTGTCGTTCCTCGGGCTCGGGATCGATCCGCAGAATCCGAGCTGGGGCAATCTCCTCTCGAGCGGGCCGACCTACTACACGACCCAGCCCTGGCTGATGGTCTGGCCCGGCCTCGCGATCCTCTCGACGACGCTTGCCTTCAACCTCCTCGGTGACGGCATCCGGGACGCGGTCGACCCGCGCTCGACCCGCTAGACGAAGCGCGAACGGCCCAGCAACCAAAGCTCGGCAAGCTCGCTAGCAGGTGGCGTCGGCCACTAACCAAACCGCCGGATGCACGTCAAAAGAGAGGTCAGAGTCCTCTGGCGAGATAAGAGGGAAGGAGTCACATGCAGAAACGAATGATGCTCTCGATCGCCATGCTGGTGGTCGGAGCGGCGATGTTGGCCGCAGCGAGTGTCGCGAGTCCAGGAGCTGCTCAGAAGGGGAGCTCCCCGCTTGGCTCGAAGGCCCGCAAGGGCGGGATTCTCAAGTTCACGCTGTATGCCGGCATCGAGAACATCGACCCGCAGCGCACGTACTACGTGCCCGAGTGGCAGTACGAGTGGCTGACGGCTCGGAGCCTGCTGAACTTCGCGCACGCCACCGGGGCACGTGGCTACCGGCTTGTGAACGACGGGGCCAAGAGCTACACGGTCTCGAAGAATGGCAAGACGTACACGTTCAACATCCGCCGTGGCATGAAGCTCAGCAACGGCGCGTCGATCACGGCGAGGAACTACGAGCACATGTTGCTGCGAGTGCTGCACGAGAACGTCGGCTCGCCGCTCGCCTCGTTCCTGACCGACCCGGCCGCTGTGGAAATCGTCG
>WNFU01010223.1_pt1 | contig 10420 bp, 10 predicted proteins | sample 5400121 | NCBI WGS metagenome assembly WNFU01 (sample SAMN13153360, study PRJNA577476) | soil metagenome | isolation source: 100 cm soil or saprolite under grassland replicate 1 | place: USA:California | collected 2016-06-15
TCGGACAGGATCAGCTGGCTGCTGCCCCAGAAGTCGGCCACGATCAGGTCGGGGCGGGCGCCCGCGGCGCGGCTCAGCACCTCGGCGATACTGGTACACGCCACCACGGTCGCGTGCAGCTCGGACTGCAGCAGCTCGATGAGGAGCAAGCGCAAATCCGCGTCGTCTTCGAACAGGTAGATCGTCGGCGGCACCGTGTTGTGCACAGATTAACCGCCGCCGACCTGCTTTTGTTTTTTGTTCAACCGCTCATCCTGAGCTTGTCGAAGGATCATCCTGAGCTCGTCGAAGGATCGAAGGATCAGCGCGCGCGATAGGCGTCCCGCTGGGCGGCGATGGCGGCGAGCACTTCGGCCTTGACGCCGCGCTTGGCAAGCGTTTCGTGCAGCGCATTCATCGCGTCGGCTGCCGCCGCGGTGTCGCCCTGCTCGGCCAACCAGGCAGCGAAGCGATCGACGTAGTCGTGGTAGTCGATGTGGCCCAGGGTCTCCGCCGACAACTGCGACTGCTCCGCGAGCACCGGCGCCAGCTGCTTCTGCACCTCCGCTGCGTTCGCGGGCGCCTCGACAATACGCGCATCCAGCTCTGACAGCGGCCGAGCGGGCTCGAAGCCGCCGCCGACCTCGAGTCGCTTGCGCCGCCCAGCCACCGCGTTACCGAGCGCAATGCGCGCGTGGACAGAAACGCGCCGCTCGGGCAGCCGTTCGGTGACCTCGCGCAGCACATCGTTGGCGTTGGCGAGCACGCTCGAGCCATCGAATGCCAACACCCGCCCGACCTGGTCGCTGAAGACATCCTGCGCCAGGTATTCCTCGTCGTAGCTGCGCGGCGGCGTGACGCGCACGCGCAGCGGCGCCGAAACGACGTCCTCGTCGTCCAGATGCAGCGCGACCTGGAGCGTGTAGTTGCCCGGCTCGGCCAGATCCCAGCCATTGCGACCCGCGCCCACGAACAGCGAGTCATAGGTCGACTCACCAGCCGCGAGGACGGTCTTGCGCTCCTGGAAGCAGTAGCGGGCGAAGGGTAGATATTGTCGCGCCGCGCCGCCATCCTTCTTCACGACCACCGTCAGTCGGTCGCTGTTGCGCAGCAGGTTCTCGGGCACGAGCTTCGGCTCGGCCGAGCCGTTCTTGAGCTTGAGCTCGATCACCATCGGTTCGAGGAACTCGAATTCAGCACGCGGTCGATTCACGCGCACGACGAGCTGCAGACCGGCTTCGGCCGAGATATTGGCGCCCTGGAAAGCGTGGTGGTCGAACCACAACGCGTTGCCTTGTTCGACGAACCGATACGGCGCATGGCGCATGAACAACAGCTCGTTGTCGCTGAAGCGGTAGCCGAAGTTCTGGAAGAACACGGTCTCGGGCCCCGGCGGCACCCGATACGGGTAGTTCATGTAACTGAAGGCGTTCGGCTCATCGCTGAGTGGGATCCAAGAAGTGCCCAATGACTTCTGCCACGAATGCGCCAGGTTGAACGTGTGGCCCATCTCATGCGCCGCGGTCCAGAAGCGCATCCGCTTGACCCACGCAGCCGGCGCGGGGTCGCCAGCGGGCGCCTGGGAGATGAAGGCGTCTTCGAAGATCGCGGTGCCCTGGCGCTGGTTGGGGCCGATGTCGTCGAACATGATCCCGCCCAGGCTGGTCCCGGTCTCGTGCAGCGAGGCGAAGAAGACCCACACCGACCACTGCGCCTTGGGCGAGAAGCGTGACCAGTAGACCTGCATCGCGTCGTGCATCTCCTGGTTGCTCCACACCGTGTCGGCGCCGGCGCCCGCGAGGGGCACGACACTGTCGCCGCCTGACTTGGTCACGCTGAAGCCGGCGCGGCGATACACGGTCTCCAGGCTGAGCGCTTCGGCGGGTAGCCCGGCGGGTCGCGCCGGGTGATCGGCGGTGTTAATCGCAGTGACACCACTGGTGCCCGCGGCAGCGTCGAATTCGAACTCGATCGGATGGAAATAGGGTCCGCCGTACTGCAAGACACTGGTACGACGGGGCATCCCGCCGCCCGAGAACGTTAGCGTCGCGCTCTGGCTGGTGGCGGTCAGCGCGCGCTGCACGCGCACGTCGACGGTCGTGTAGCGGAACGTGGCAGTCGACCCTTCGCGAAACCAGATCGAGCCCTTCCAGCGGTCGGTCCCGTTCGGCTGGAGTCGCGCGATCCAGTGCACGACCTGTGTCAGGCCCGAGTACTGTGTCCCGCTCGCCATCTGTTGTGGGTACAGGCCATCGACGTCGAGCCGAAGCTCCTCGCGCCGCACGGGCAGCAGCGAGCTGAGCACCGGGATCGCCGACAGGTGAGGCAGGTTCAGGCCGATCTTGGCCTGGTAGAGCCCGCTTGCGCCGAGCTGCGTGGTCGCGTCGGCAAGCGCCGGTTGCGGCGCAACGCTCGAGTGCACGGCGGCAGCCGCCGATTCCTCATCGGTCTGCATGAGAGACGTCCTCCCCTTACAGGTAGCGAAACGCTTCGCGCTGCGCTGTTAACCGCAACTGGCCGTGCTCGACCGACGCGCCCACGTATGTCTTCCCCTCGACAGCGACGTGAGTCGCCTCCCGCAACCCGCGCGACGGTACTTCGACCTCCAGCTGCAGCTCACCATTCGGCACTTCCACTTCGATCGCTTCGGCCAGGCCGATCTGATTGCGGGTGGAGACCTCCGGTCGATTGGCGATCTCGGCCCCATTGACCCGTACCACCACGCGGTCGCTAAGAAAGCCTTCCTGGAGAGCAATGTGCAGCGTTGCCACGTTTTCGCCCCGCCGCAGACTACCACTTTAAAGGCTCCCTCTCCCTCTGGGCGAGGCTTTATCCAGGGGTGAGGGCCGCCGCCTTATCCTGAATCCAGGAGGAGATGCCTCGTGGCCCTGGAAACACCCGCGCCTCCACGGCGCAGCGCTCCCGGCAGCAAGAACACCGCTGGCCTCGATCTCGAGGGGCTGCGCCAGCTGTGGCTGAAACCGCTGTGGCTGGTCCTGAGCGAAGCCTTCAGCCCCGAGCCCCGAACCGACATCGTGCCCCACATCTGGAAATGGTCGGACGTTCGGCCACGCATCCTCGAAGCGGGTCGCCGGATCTCGGCGGAGGAAGCCGAGCGGCGCGTGCTGATGTACCTCAACCCGGGCTTGAATGGCGATCCCGGCGCCACCCAGACGCTATTCGCCGGTATCCAGCTGATCATGCCGGGTGAGATCGCGCCGACCCATCGGCATGTTCCCTCGGCGCTGCGCGTGGTCGTCGAGGGCAACGGCGCCTACACCACGGTCTCGGGCGAAAAGACCTTGATGCGGCCGGGCGACTTCGTCACGACCCCTAACTGGGCCTGGCACGACCACGGCAACGAGACCGATGAGCCGATGATGTGGCTCGATGGCCTCGATATGCCGTTCGTGCTCGCGCTGAATGCGATGTTCTACGAAGATTTGGTCCAGGGCAACGGCTCAGAGATCCAGCCCGTCGTCAGGGAGCTTGACGATTCACAGCTCCGCTACAACCGCGGCTTCCGACCTCACAACGACCGCTTCACGGGCAACTACTCGCCTGTCCTGAACTACCGCTTCGACGACGTGCGCGAGACGCTGTTCCAGATGGACCGCGCGGGTGACGCAACCTCGGATGAAGAAGGCGTCATGCTCGACTACATCAACCCGCTGACGGGTGGCCCAACGCTGCCGACGATCGACTCGCACGCGCAGCTGATTCGGTCGGGTGAGCACACGCGCGCGGTGCGCGACACTGCCAGCCGCATCTACCACGTCCTGGATGGGCGCGGCGCGAGCATCATCGGCGGTAGGCGCATGGAGTGGGAGAAAGGCGACACGTTCTGCGCGCCGACGTGGTCCTGGCGCGAGCACACCGTCGAGTCATCGGCCTCGCCGGCGATCCTGTTCTCCTTCGACGATGCGCCAATTCAAAAACCGTTCGCGCTGTACCGCCGCCAGGTGCTGCTCGAAGGCAACGGCCGCCAGTCGTCCCTGTCGTGAGCACTCGCGAGCCGCGCAGCGTTTCGGTCGCCGGCTGCACGGTGCACTACCTCGAAGCCGGCAGCGGGCCGCAACTGGTCCTGCTGCACGGCGGTGGCGGCATGCGCGTTGATGACCAGGCCTGGACTGGCCTGACCGAGCACTACCGGCTGCTCGCGCCGTCGCTACCAGGCTTCGACCAGTCCACGGCTGGAACGACTGCTTCGATGGAAGATGTGGCCGACGTGACCGCCGAGCTCATTCGGACCGTCTGCGGTGGCTCGGCCGCCGTGATCGGCGAGTCGTTCGGCGGGATGGTTGGCGCGCTGGTCGCCATTCGCCACCCCGAGGTCGTGACTCGGCTCGTCCTGGTCGCGCCGGCCGGGCTGCGCCAGGACGACGGCCCGTCGATCCTGCACCTCACCCGCGAGCAGCGCAGCGAGCTCGTGTTCGGCAAACCGCCGGGCGCGCCGCCCGACCCCGAACAGCTCGAGCGCTCCGACCGCAACCGCCAGACCGTCCGTCGCCTGATGCACGGCCGGCCGCAATTCGATCCCTCGTTTCAGGAACAGCTCGCGCACATCCAGGCGCCTACCCTGCTGGTCTGGGGGAGCGCCGACAAGATGACCTGGCCTACGCAGGCGAAGTACTTCGCGGAGCGCATCCCGCAGGTGCGACTGGCGCTGATCGAAGGCGCCCCGCACGCGGTCCAGGCAGCCTACCCGCGCGAGTTCCTGGATGCGGTGCTGCCGTTTCTCGCGGCCTCAGACCGACTCGGCGATCCGCGCCAGGTGGTCGGCCATACGCTGCCGAGCTAGCTGCGCGTCCCGGTTCGCAATCGCCTCCACAATCCCCGCATGAGCGGTTGCCACCCGCTGTGCCACGGCTCGCGTGGTGCGCGGCGTCAGGTATTCCAGCTGGCTCCCTCGCAGCGCGCTCAGCGATGCGCGCAGCGCGCGGTTGCCTGACGTCTCGGCTACCGCCTGGTGCAGCGCCACCGCCTGGCGCGTGAACTCGGCTGGATCCTCCAGCACCGTGCGCGAGGTCACCACCAGCTCGCGCAGCATCGCCACCTGGTCGTCGGTCGCCCGCAGCGCCGCCAGCGCCGCCGTCTCGGGCTCGATCGCCTGCAGCGCCTCCAGCAGCTCCTCGCGCGTCAGCCCCAGCAGCCCCAGCTGGATGGAGAAGACGTCGATGAGTCGCTCGGGGTCGCTGCGCGCGATGCGCAGGCCACCGTGTGCGCCCACTCGCACATCGAGCAGCCCGCGCGCGGCCAGACCACTCACCGCGTCGCGAATGGTCACGCGGCTCACGTTGAACCGCTGTGCGAGCTCCGTCTCGGTGCCCAGCCATTCGCCGGGCTTGAGTCGCTCGTCGTAGAACGCGCGCAGGATCTGCGCCGCGACTTCCTCCGAGGCGCGCACCTGCCGCACCGCGCGCCAGGTCACCGTCATGGGTGCAAGAGCCCGCTGCGCTGGTTCACGATGAACCGCTCCCTCCTCTCCAGGAAGTCCTCGACCAGGCTCACGAACGCCTCGGGCCGCTGATTGGCGATGTCGTCACCGGTCGCGTACACGAGCACGAAGTGACAGCTCGGCATGTGCTCGCGGTACGTGCGGCCAGCGTCGGCGGTGCCGTTTGCGGCGTCTGTGCCGCACGCCACCAGCGTCGGCACTGTGAGCTCCGCCAGGTCGGCGGCCTCGGGTGCGCTGGTCGGCGCCTCCAGCACCAGCGCCGTCACGCGCTCGGGCAGCTCGCGCGCGAGCCACACCGCCTCCGCGCACGACTCGCCACGCGCCCACACGCTGAACGCGCCGTCCTCGGGCACCGCCATCTCGAGCGTCCTGGTCGTCGCGAGCAGCGCCTGCGCCTGGCCAGCCGTCGAGCCAGGCGGCTGCATCACGACCAGCGGCTCAGCCGCCGTGTCGCGCGGCCATTAGCATTGAAGATATGGAGCGCGCGTAATGCGATCTCGCGCAAATAGATGCGGTAATGTCTCACAATAATACCGTCGAGGAGCCGCGCTAGCGGATGCTCAAGTCTGAACAGAATCGCGCGCTCATGGAGGTCGGCCCGGGCACGCTCATGGGCGACCTGCTGCGGCACTACTGGATGCCCTTCGGCGCCGTCGGCGAGCTCGACACGCAAGCCACACGACCCGTTCGCCTGCTCGGCGAGGACCTCGTGGTCTTCAAGGATCTGTCGGGCAATCTCGGACTGGTCGATCGGCACTGCCCGCACCGCCGCGCCGACCTGTCCTACGCGTGGGTCGAGGAGTGCGGCCTGCGGTGCAATTACCACGGCTGGAAGTTCGACCACACCGGCCAGTGCATCCACCAGCCCTTCGAAGAAGTCGCCCATCCCGACGCGCGGTTCAAAGACCGCATCACGATCAAGTCGTACCCCGTCCAGGCCCACGCCGGGCTGCTGTGGGCGTACATGGGCCCCGAGCCCACCCCGCTGGTGCCCAACTGGGACCCATTCACGTGGGGCAATGGCTTCGTCCAGATCGTGATGACCGAGATCCCGTGCAACTGGTTCCAGTGCCAGGAGAACTCGATCGACCCGGTCCACTTCGAGTGGCTGCACGACAGTTGGGGCATGCGCCTGCGCGGACAAATGGACGGACCCGCCCCGCCGACGCACCTGCGGATCCGCTTCAACGAATTCGACTATGGCTTCCAGTACCAGCGTGTGCGCGAGGGACAATCGGAAGACGACGAGCTGTGGACCGTCGGCCGGGTGTGTCTGTGGCCCAACTGCCTGTTCACGGGCAACCACTTCGAATGGCGCGTCCCGGTCGACGACAACACGACCCTCAGCGTGGGCTGGTTCTTCGATCGCGTGCCCGAGGAGATGGAGCCGTTCCGTCAGGAGCGCATCCCGTGGTGGTACGGCCCGCTGACCGATGCGAAGTCGGGTCGCTGGCTCGACTCACACGTGATGAACCAGGACTTTGTCGCGTGGGTCGGTCAGGGCACGCAGGCCGATCGCACTCAGGAGCACCTGGGCGAGAGCGACCGCGGGGTCATCCTGATGCGCAAGCGAATGCTCGAGGAAGCCGAGGTGGTGCGCCAGGGCGGCGAGCCGAAAGCGGTGATCCGCGATCCGCAGATCAACAAACGGGTCGATTTGCCGATTGTCGACCGCGACTTCTTCCTGGCTGGCTACTCGATCACGGACGTGGTCGAGGGCCGCGCGCGCGGGCCGCGCTACGCGCGCAACTTCTTCTTCCAGTCGGGTCAGCCCGAGGAGATCACGCACGCCTATCGCGCGGCGATGGGCATCGATCGCGTGGAGCAGCTGGAGCTGGCGGCGCGTTCGGCCAACGCCGCGCCGCGCTGAAACCGCCGCTTGTGACGCTTCATACGGTCAACTTGCAAATTGTGACACTGACCTGACGGTTCGCGTGACGCTTCAGCCCGTTGCTGTGACGCTTCAGCGTGTTGCTGTGACGGTTCGCGTGACGCTTGACCTGCATAGTTAGGCTGAGCCATGGAAGGGCGGGCGGGCGGCGGCGCAGGCAGGCAGGACCAGCGGAGCGCCGCGACCACGGACGAGCAGCAGAGCGACGCGGCCACCGAGGCCGAGCGGAGCGGTGCGGTCACGGAGGACCAGCGGCGCGGCGCGGTCACTCGGGAGCAGCGGACCACGGCGGCCATGCGCGAACAGCGGCGGCGGCCCCGTGCGATCGTGCCGGCGCTGGCGCTGGTGGCGGTGGTGATCGCGTTCGCGGTGGTGCCACCACTGATCGGCGGCTTCTTGATCCGCGCGCTCACCGGCTACTTGATCTTCGGCCTGCTGGCGCTATCCGTGGGCCTGATCACCGGCTACGGCCGGCTGTTCAACCTGGGAGTCGGCGCCAACTTCGGCATCAGCGCCTACGCGGTGGCGATCCTCAGCCAGTACGACATCACCAATCCGTTCGTGCTGGTGCTGTGCGCGCTCGGCGCGGGCGTGCTGGTGGCGCTGTTGTTCGCGTTCTATGCCGTGGTCGCGTCCGGCACCGAGTACCTGATGCTCACGTTCCTGACCACGCTGGCCTTCTCGGTCGCGCCGCTGACCGCGCCCAGCTTCACCGGCGGTGACAACGGACTGAGTGTGAAGGGCGGGCTGGCGGTCTCGTTCGGCCTCAACCCGCTGCGCGGCAACGAGTTCTACTGGTTCGTGCTCGCGATCGTCGTGCTCGCCGCGGCCGTGTCGTGGTTCGTGGTCGCGTCGCAGACTGGCAAAGCGATCGTGGCGATCGGCCGCAACCCGCAGCGCGCGGCCGCGATGGGCTACAGCGTGGCGCGCTATCGCATCGCGCTGACGATCTATTCGAGCGTGATCGCCTCGCTCGGCGGCTGGCTGTACGTGCTGCAAAACACGTTCGTGCACCAGGACCTGCTCGGCCTGGTCAGCTCCACCAACGGCCTGGTGTACGCGCTGATCGGCGGCGTCAACACCATCCTCGGACCGCTGATCGGGGCCACGTTCCTGCGCTATCTGAACGATGTCCTCAGTCGCGGCAGCACCCAGTCTTCGCTGTACATCGGCATCGTGCTGATGCTGGTGGTGTACGTGATGCCAGACGGCGTGCTCGGACTGTGGCGCCGCTTCACCACCCGCCGCGCGCAAGCGCCGCGCTATGCGCCCAGGGACCTCGAGCCAGCGGTGCCAGCGAAATGAAGGCCGCGCTGTTCACGTCCGTGCCGTATATGGGCCCGACCCCGCGCGGCATGTGGCCGGTGCCCACCGCCGCGTGCGACCCCGAGGTGGCCGAGCGCTCGCTCGAGGCCAGCCTGGACCAGTTCCAGCTCGCCGATGAGCTGGGCTTCGACTGGGTCACCGTGGCCGAGCACCACTTCGCGCCGATGTCGCTCACGCCCAACCCGATGGTGATGGCCGGTGCGCTCACGCAACGCGTGAAGCGCGCCAAGGTCGCCCTGCTGGGCGCCAACATTCCAATCCTCAACCCCGTCCGGGTAGCCGAAGAGTTCGCCATGCTGGATGCGCTCACCGGCGGTCGCGTGGTCGCCGGAATGCTGCGCGGGACCTCCAACGAGTACGTCACCTACCACACCAACCCGGCCGAGTCGCGCGAGCGCTTCGAGGAGGCGCTACAGCTAATCGTGCGCGCCTGGACCGAGCCGCAGCCGTTTGGCTGGCAGGGCCGCTATTACGAGTACCGCGCGATCTCGATCTGGCCCCGGCCGGTGCAGCAGCCGCATCCGCCGATCTTCATGTCGGGCTCCAGTCCCGAGTCGGGTGAGTTCGCGGCGCGGCATCGGCTCGCGCTGGGTTTCGCCTTCACCACGCTGCCGCTGGCCAGCAAGGCCGTGCGCCACTTTTGCGAGCACGCCAACGCCGCCGGCTGGCAGCCCACGCCCGACCACATCCTGTACCGCATGACCGTCCACGTCGCCGACTCGGACGCGGAGGCCATCGAGGACGTGGTCGCCTCGGGCGGCGCCGAGCGACGCACCGGCTTTGCGCTGAGCAACCGAGTCCTGGACGATACGGTCGCGCAGACCGGGTATTACGGTCGGGACGCCGTCGCGCAGCGCGAGCGGCTGGAGCCGCACGACCTGCAAGAACGGATCGACCTTGGTCAGCTGCTGATCGGCAGCCCCGAGACCGTGCTGCGGCAGATCACGACCCTGCACAGCCAGCTCGGCGCGGGCATTCTGGATCTCATCTTCCAACCGGTCGGGCGCGACAAAACGCGGCGCGCGCTCGAGCTGTTCGGAACCCAGGTGCTGCCGCGGATGCACCAGCTGTGATCGAGCGCATCGGCAACGTCTTCTATCGCGTCCGCAATATGGACGCGGCGGTCGCGTTCTATGGCGAGACCCTGGGCCTTGCGCTCAAGTTCCGCGATGGCGACCGCTGGGCGGCATTCGACGTGAACGGCGTCACGCTGGCGCTCGAGTCCGGCCTGCCGACTGGCGACGGCGGCGCGACCGTCAGCCTGCGCGTACGCGACCTCGACGGCCTGGTCGAAGCGCTGCGCGGCCGCGGCGCCGACGTCGGCGAGCTCACCACGGGCCCACACGAGCGACGCGCCGACCTGCGCGATCCGAGCGGCAATCACCTGGTGCTGTACGAGCCCCTGGCCCGATAGCCTCCAGGCTCTGCAAGCACCACCGAGCCCCGAAATCGCGGCGCTGCCCAAGATCGAGCTCCACCTGCACCTCGAGGGTGCGTTGCGCGAGTCCACCGTGTCCGACCTTGCGCGGCGCCACGACCCGAGCTCGCCCTTCGCCCGCGCCGACTGGCCCACCGGCTACTGGACGTTCACCGATCTGCGCGGCTTCCTGACACAGATCGACTCCGTCCTGCGCGCGTGCTTGCGCACCGCCGAGGATTGGCACCGCGCCGCGGTGGAATGCTTCGCCGACCTGGCGGCGCAGGAATGTGGTGTACGCCGAGGCTTCGGTCGCGGCGCGGCTGCCCGGGCGGCCGGGCTACCTGCC
>WNFU01010229.1_pt1 | contig 10417 bp, 7 predicted proteins | sample 5400121 | NCBI WGS metagenome assembly WNFU01 (sample SAMN13153360, study PRJNA577476) | soil metagenome | isolation source: 100 cm soil or saprolite under grassland replicate 1 | place: USA:California | collected 2016-06-15
GCGCACCGCGAGCTCCTGCGCGCGCTCCGTCTGCTCGTCCGAGATCCGCGCGGGGACGATCAGGTCCATCTCGCCCTCGTCGTACTTCGCCTCGTAGTCGTACCACTCGTTGTGCGTCACGACGATCTCGCCCGGGAGCGACGCCACCGGGCGGCGGTTGCCGAGGACGCCGACCTCGACCTCGCGCCCCGAGACGAACTCCTCGACGAGCACCTTCTCGTCGTGCTCGAACGCGAGCTCGACGGCCGCTCGCAGCTCGGCGTCGTCGTGCGCCTTGGAGATGCCGACGGACGACCCGAGCCTCGCGGGCTTGACGAACACCGGGAACCCGTACGGGTTCCGGAGCTCGTCGCCCTCGCGCAGCGTGATGTTGCGCGTGACCGGGATCCCGTGGTCGCGCATCACCGATTTGAACGTGTCCTTGTCCATGCAGAGGGCGGAGGCGAGGACGCCGGCGCCGACGTACGGCACTCCGGCGAGCTCGAGGAGCCCCTGGAGGGTTCCATCCTCGCCGAAGGGCCCGTGGAGGACGGGGAAGACGACGTCCACGTCGGCGAGGACGGCGGCGACGCCGCGGCCGGGCAGCCGGTCGCCGGCACGTCCCAGGGCCATGGCCGTTCGGGACGTGTCGAGGGTCTGACCCTCGTCAGTGGCCCTTCGGGACGTGTCGAGGGTCTGACCCTCGTCAATGGCCCTTCGGGACGTGTCGAGGGTCTGACCCTCTCCGAGCGCCCATGCGCCGTCGCGGCCGATTTCGACAGTAACGACGTCGTGGCTCTCCGCGAGCGCGTCGATCACGCTCTCGGCGGATGCGAGCGAGATCTCGTGCTCGCTCGAGCGCCCCCCGAGGACGACCGCGATCCGGCGTCGGGGCGTCGTCATGGCGACGTGGTCGTCGGCGTCGTGGGCGCCGGGGTCGTCGTCGTGGACGCCGGTGGAACCGTCTCGGTGCCGTCTGACGAGAGGCTGCCGACGGTGAGCGTGACGACCTCGCCCCGCTTGAGCGACGTGCCTCCCGCCGGGTCCTGCGAGAGCACGACCCCGTCCTCGCTCGGATCCGTCACGTCCTGCGTGACCGTGGCGACGTCGAATCCGGCGTCCCGGAGGAGCGACTCGGCGTCGGCCTGCGTCTGGAACGTCACGTCGGGAACCTGCGAGCTCGCCGGGCCCTTCGAGACCGACAGCGTGACCTTCGTGCCCTTCGGCACCGGCGTGCCCGCCAACGGGTCCTCGGCGACGACCCGTCCGACGGGCTCGTCGGATTCGATGTCGGTCCGCGCGACCGCGAATCCCTGGCCCTTCAAGGCGCCGGCGGCGTTCGCGTACGGCTGCCCGACGACGTCGGGCACCGGGATCGGCTTCGGCCCACGCGAGACGTTGATCCGTACGGTCGACCCGCGGAGCACCCGGTCGCCGGCGCCGGGGTTCTGCGCCGTGACCGTGTTCTCCTCCGCGCCCGAAAAGAGGTAGACGATGTTGTACTTGAGGCCGGCGGACGTGAGCTTCGCAATCGCGTCGGTCAGCGGGAGGCTCTTGACGTCGGGAACCGTCGATCGCGGCTTGCCGGTCGAGACCCAGATCGTCACCGTCGATCCCTTGCCGATCCGGTCGCCCGGCTGCGGGCTCTGGTCGATGACCGTGCCGCGCGGCACGGAGCTGCTCGCGCGGTGCTTCACCCGCGGCTTGAGCCCGCTGTCGCGGATCTGCTCCTTTGCAAGCGCCTCCTGCACCAACAGCACGGACGGCACCGAGACGGGACGGTTGCGGTTGAGCTCGTCCTGGATCCGGTCGTACAGGAGCCAGGCCCCGGCGGCCGCGCCGAGGATCAGGAGGAGCGCAAGGAGCCACGGCCAGATGCGCCGCGACGGCGGAGGCTCCTCGTAGTCGTAGTACGGCGTCGGCGGCCGGTAGGCGGGAGGTGCCGGCGGCGGGGTCACCGCCCGCGGCCGGTTCACGATCGTCGGCGCCGTCGCGACGCCGGCCCCCGACTGCACCTGCGTCATCGCCTCCTCCGTCTTCCGCGAGACGGCGACTCCGCGCGCGACGCGGGCGAGATCCGCGTCCATCTCCTCCGCCGAGGAGTACCGCTGGTCCGGGTCCTTGGCGAGCGCGCGCATGACGACCGCGTCGAGGTCGTGGGGTACGTCCTCGCGCAGCTCCGAAGGACGCTCCGGGATCGCCGACAGGTGCTTCATGGCGATCTCGACAGGCGTATCGCCCGTGTAGGGCACCTTCCCGGTGAGCATCTCGTAGAGGACGATGCCGAGCGAGTACAGGTCCGAGCGGGCGTCGACGGGCGCGCCGCGCGCCTGCTCGGGCGAGAGGTACTGCGCCGTCCCGACGATCGAGCCCGCTTCGGTCATCTGCGACGCGCCCGAGCGTGCGATCCCGAAGTCCGTCACCTTCAGACGGCCGTCGGGGCCGACGACGATGTTGTGCGGCTTGATGTCGCGATGGACGATCCCGTTCCGGTGGGCGAAGGCGAGCGCACCGAGGATCTGGCGCGAGTAGTCGATCGCGATCGGGATCGGCGTCGGGCCGTTGCGGACGAGCAGCTCCTTGAGCGTGCGCCCGTCCAGGTACTCCATCGCGATGTAGTAGGTGCCCTCGGCGTGGCCGCGGTCGAAGATCGAGACGATGTTCGGGTGGTTCAGGCCGGCCGCGCTCTGAGCCTCGCGGCGGAAACGCTCGACGAATTGCTCGTCGCTCGCGTGCCGGTCGTTCAGCATCTTCAGCGCCACGCGCCGGCCGAGCTCCTGATCCTCGGCGAGGTACACGTCCGCCATCCCGCCTGATCCGAGCTTGCGCCGGACCATGTACCGGCCGTCGAAGATCCGGTTCAGGAGGGTGTCGGTCGTGGCCATACTTCTACGGCTTCTCGTTCGACGCGCGAGGCAGGATTGCCTCCATCAGCGCTTTCGCGATCGGCGCGCTGACCTTGCCGCCGAACCCGTTCAGCTGGTTCTCCAGCACGACCGCACCCGCGACTCTCGGGTTCTCGGCCGGCGCGAAGAAGATGAACCACGCCGTGTAGACGTGGGAGCGGCCCGTCTCGGCGGTGCCGGTCTTGCCCGCGACCGTGTCCCCGGAGATCTGCGCGGCGGTCCCGGTGCCGCTCTGGACGGCCTTCACCATCATGTCCTCGAGCGAGGCGGCGGTCTGCGGCTTCATGACCTGCGCCAGGCGCTTCGGTTGCACGCGGGTGACGAGCTTGCCGCCTGGGCCACGCACCTCCTTCACGACGTGGGGCCGCATGAGCACGCCGTCGTTCGCGACCCCCGCGGCGACCATCGCCATCTGCAGCGGCGTCGCGAGCAGGCGCTCCTGACCGAACGCGAGCCGGCCCGGGTCGACCTGCGAGTCCGGCTTCGCGGGGTCGAAGAGCTTCGTGCGGTTGTACAGCCCGGACGGCGCCCGCGCCTCGGCCGGCACCTCCAGCGGCGGGACCGAGTAGAAGCCGAACTCCTTCGCCTTGGCGAGCACGCGGCCGGCGCCGAGCTTCTTGCCGATCTCGCAGAAGACGGCGTTGATCGAGTGCTCGAGCGCCGTCACGAGGTTGACGTGCCCGAACTGCTCCGGCGCCTCCGGGTTTCCGGCGTTCAGCACCTTCTTCCCGTACTCGATGCAGTAGCCCGGATCGTAGAACCGCGACTCGGGCGTGTAGATGCCCGAATCGAGGGCGGCCGCGGTGGTGACCACCTTGAACGACGACCCCGGCGGATACAGCCCCTGCGTCGCGCGGTTGAAGAGCGGCGAGACGCCGCTGCAGGCCGCCGTGCGTGAGTTAAGGATCTTCGCGTACCCGTTCGGCGTCTCGATCAGGTTCGGGTCGTAGGTCGGCGACGACGCCATCACGAGCACCGCACCCGTCTGCGGGTTCAGTACGACGGCCGCGCCGCACTTCCCCTGCAGCATCCGCTCGGCGAGGCGTTGCGGCCCGGTGGCGATTGTCAGGATGACGTCGTTGCCGACGACCGTCGCGCCTTTCAGCTTGTCCGTCAGCTTGTCGACGACCGTCCCGAGGTTCGCGTTCGACGCGGTGAGGTAGGCGTTCTCCTCGCGCTCGAGGCCGGCGCGCGAACGGGCCTGCGTCGAGTAGCCGACGACGTGCGCCGCGAGCCCGTGCGTGGGGTAGCGGCGGAAGTACAGCGTTTGCCCCCCGCGGCGGACCCGCACGTTCGACGCGACGAGCGTCCCGCCCGCGGTGAGGATCCGCCCGCGCTTGATCTTGAACTGCGCGACGCGCTGGATCGCGTTGTCCTGCCGGTCCGCGAGGCCGGCGGAGGCCCACGTCTGCCAGTACGTGGTCGCGACGATCAGCGCCGTGAGCAGGAGCAGCGAGAAGAGCGCGATGCGGGAGATCTGTCGGTTCACGGCGTCGCAGTCGAGTTGGCGCGGTTCGAGATCAGGAGCAGGCCCGCCAACAGCACGAAGTTGGCGACGACGGACGAGCCGCCGTAGGAGACGAACGGCAGCGTGATCCCCGTCAGCGGGATCAGCCGCAGGACGCCGCCGACGATGATGAACGTCTGCAGCGCGAACCCGAACGTGAGGCCGGCGGCGAGGAGCTTCGAGAAGCCGTCACCCGCGAGGAGCGCGATCTTCATCCCGCGCGCGACGAACAGCATGAACAGGAGCAGCAGCGCGGACGCGCCGATGAGCCCGAGCTCCTGCGCGAGCGCGGAGTAAATGAAGTCGGTGTTCAGGTACGGGATCAGCTGGTGACCGTCGGTGGTGGCGAACGTCCCCTTGCCGAGGCCAGCGCCGGCGAGCTCGCCGTTCCCGATCGAGTACAGCGACTTCACGAGCTGGTAGCTGTCGCAGTCCTGCCTCAGGACGTACGTGCCGGTCTGCGCGCAGAACACCTTCGTCTCGGTCCACGGGTGGAGCCAGATCGTGACCCGGTTCTCGACGTGCGCGATGGTCTTGTACGCGAAGAAGCCGGCACCCGCGAACAGGACGAGCCCGGCCGCGACGTACCAGAGGCGGGCCGTCGCGATGTAGAGGATTGCGAGGAAGATCCCGAAGTAGAGGAGCGCAGAGCCGAGGTCGTTGGTCTCGACGAGGACGAGCATCGCGCCGCCCCAGATCAGGAGCAGCGGGCCGAGGTCCTTCGGCCGCCCCTGCGCCAGCACCTCCCGCTTCTCGCGCAGGTACGCGGCGAGGAACACGATCAGCAGGATCTTCGCGATCTCGCCCGGCTGGAAGCGGAGCGGGCCGACCTCGACCCACAGCCGCGCGCCGTTGACGGTCGTCCCGAGTCCGGGGAACGAGGGGAGGAAGAGGAGCACGATCGCCCCGAGGCCGAACAGGTACTTGTAGGACTCGAGCGACCGGTAGTCACGGCGCAGCCCGATCAGCGTCAGTGCGAAGAGGCCGACACCGATCACGATCCACCATCCCTGCTTGAAGGCGTTGTCCGGCTCCAGGCGGTAGATCTCCGTCAGCCCGACTGCGGTCAGGAGTCCGGCGATCGGCAGCAGGTAGGGATCGGCGTTCGGGACCGTGAAGCGCGCGATCAGGTGCGCCACGAGGTAGAGCGCGAGGAAGAACCCGGCGTACGTCAGGGACGCCCACGACACGACGGCCTGGCGCGCGATGTAGACGCTCGCGAAGCCGATGCCGGTGAGGAGCCCCACGGCGAGCAGGTAGAGCAGCTCGCGGTTCCTGTTGCTCAGCGAGCAAGCCCCCAGACGACGAGCACGGCGATCAGGCCGATCAGGCCCAGGATCACGAGCACGACGAGGATGCGCCGCCAGATCGAGACGTGCGGCTCCTCGGGCGCCCTCTGGGCAGCCTCGACCTGCGGCAGCCGGGCACGCAGCTCGTCGGCTGAGATCACCATCGTGTCGACAGAGCGCGGCCTCTCCGGCGGCGGGGCGACGTTGTCCTCCGGATGGAGCGTTTCCTCCTCGTCCGGGTCGATCGCCGACACGAGCGTCTCCCGTGTGGCCGCGTCCGGCTGCTCGTACGTCTCCGGCGCCTCGCCGTCGACGACCTCGAACAGCACCGCCGTGATGTTGTCGTCGCCTCCGCCGCGGTTCGCCGCCTGGACGAGCGCCTTCGCGGCAGCATCGAGATCGTGGCGGCAGCGACCGACGATCGCCTCGATCTCCTCGGCGCCGACCATCGTCGAGAGGCCGTCCGAGCAGATGAGGAAGAGATCGCCGGGCTGCGCTTCCACCGAGAACGCGTCGACGTCGACGTCCGGGTCGGTGCCGAGCGCGCGGGTGATCACCGACCGCTGCGGGTGCACCTCGGCCTCCTCCGGCGACAGCTCGCCGCGCCGCACCAGCTCCGCCACCAGCGAATGGTCGTCGGTCAGTTGCTCGAGCCGACCGTCACGGACGAGGTACGCCCGCGAATCGCCGACGTGGCCGATCGCGACGCGCCCCGACGGCTCGACGAGCGCGACCGTCATCGTGGTGCCCATCCCCGACGCTGCCGCGTCGCTCGTGGCGCGATCGTGCACGCGCCGGTTCGCCTCCTGGATCAGCGAGACCACCTGCTCGAGCCCGCCGCCGTTCCCGGCGCTCTCCTTGAGCGCGGACGCGGCGAGGTCCGAGGCGATCTCCCCCGCCTGCGCGCCCCCCATTCCGTCCGCGACGGCGAAGAGCGGAGGCTCGCAGACGTAGGCGTCCTCGTTCCGCCGCCGCTTCCGCCCAGGGTCCGTGCGTGCCGAGCTCTGCCCGAGCCTCACGACTCGAACCTCAGATCGGTCTCGCCCACGCGGACCACGTCGCCGCGTGTCAGCCGCCGCTCGCGCGTGACGCGGATGCCGTTCACGAACGTGCCGTTGGTCGACCCGACATCCTCGATGTAGACCCCGTCACGGCGCGGCTCGAAGCGCGCGTGTCGCGCGGACGCGTACTCGTCGCCGTCGATCGAGAGATCGTTGTTCGCGGCCCTGCCGATGCTGACGGGAGCCGAGTCGAGGGTGAACTCCTCCCCCTGGGTGAGCGCAGGGCTCTTGACGACGACGAGGCGCCCGAGCTCGGCCGTACGAAGCGGGCGGGTGCGCAGGTCGCGGGCCGCCGGCTGCTGCGGCGCGATGATCATCGACTCCTGCGGCAGCCGGAGGTCGCGCCCGACCGAGCGGACGATCCGCCAGATGAACAGGTAGAGCAGGACGAGGAACCCGATCTTCAGGAGCAGCAGCGTGGTCTCGACCTGGGCGGAGGCGAGCACCTACGCGGGCTCCCGTGTGAACCGGACGTCGGTCGAGCCGATCGTGAACTCGGCGCCGTCCTCGAGCTTGACGCGCTTCACCCGCTTGCCCCGGACCTCGACGCCGTTCGTCGAATCGAGGTCGACCAGCCAGTAGGTCGCTCCTTCCTGCCGGATCTCGGCGTGGCGCCGCGAGACGTTCGGATCTGCCACCTGCACGTCGCACTCCTTCGAGCGGCCGATCACCACGCGCCGCTTCGCGACCTCGCGGCGCTCGCCGTCCCACTCCAGGTATGCGACCTCGCGCTCGACCCCCAACTCCTCGGCCGAGATCGCTTCCGTCGGTTGCTGCTGCTGCACCGGCTTGTACACCATGGTCTGGCCCGGCTCCGCCTCGACCGGCGGCGCGCCGTCCAGTCGCCGGCCGGCCTGCGCCATGCGGGTCGCGATGCCGAAGACGCCGCGATCGAGATCGCCGTCGGTCTCGAAACGCACCCGCGGCGAGGACAGGAGCGCGTAGTTCTCGCGGCGAGCGTGCTCTGCGAGGTACTCCTGGAGCTCGTCGCGCAGGTTGTCCTCGTAGGACGAGAACTGCTCGCGGTCGGTGGGCGAGAGGTACACGGAGTACTCGTTCGGCACGTAGACGCGCGACACCGACACGTTCCGGTGGTCGTCCATCTCCTTCACGAGCTTTCGCGCCAGCTCGACGGGCTGCACGTTCGTCCTGAAGGCGCGACCGAACACGCCCTCGAAGAGGGACTCGAGCTTCGACTCGATGTTGCGCAGCACGCTCATTTCGCCCGGTTTTCCCGCCGGGCCGCCAGTCTAATTCGTCGGTTCGAGCGCCAGCGCCGCCGCCGTGACCCAGGCTGCGGCCGCGAGAGGCACGAACGCCGCTGCGGGCGCCGCGAAAGCCGCGGCGGCGAGCAGGCCCGCTCCGAAGAGCGCCGCGGGCCAGGGACCGCGGCGCCGAACGTACGAGAGCAGGACGGCGGCCAGCGCGGCGATGCCCGCCTCGGCCACCAGCACCGGGTAGGACGAGAGCGCGCGCCAGAGCGCAAAGGCGACCGCAGCGGGCTCGTCGCTGCCCGCGATTCCGAGGTCGACCGGCGGCGCCGACCCCTCGAACGGGACCGGGGTGCCGCGGAAGCCCGCGACCACGGCCGCGACGAGGACCGCGGCGGCCGCCTGGACGGCGCGGCGAACCGTGCCGCGCGCGAGCTGCGCCACCAGGGGCACGAGCGCGAGCACGCCGAGGGATGCGAGCAACGGCCCGGCGGCGAAAACGAGACCGCCGCGCGGGTCCCGCCAGCTGACGGCCACCACGAGGAGCGCCACGGCGCCGTAGACGATCGCCAGGCCGAGCGAGATGTTCGCGAGCGGGAAGAACGCGGCCGCGAGAGCGAAGACGAGTCCCGCTCGCGGCGCGGCGAATGCGACCGCGGCGGCTGTCGCCCCGACGCCGGCCGGCCACCCCGCTGGGTAGAACGGAATCGTCGCGGCGACCCAGCCGGCCGTGCCGCCCGCGAGGACGGCGGGCACGACTCGCGCCGGAACGGCCGCGAGGCCGCGCTCGCGGAACGGCGTGGGTGGCGTCTCCTTCGGCTTGCGCAGTCGCCCGCGGCGGCGAGGGAGCGTCCGCAGGTCGTGCGCGAGCCGGGCCGCCTCAGGGCGGCGCGCGGGGTTGACGACGAGCGCGCGCGCGACGACGTCGCAGAGAACGTGCGGCAGATCCGGCCGGAGCTCCTCGAGGGGCGGCGCTCCCTCCTGGATCCGCCGCGACGTCCCCGTCAGCCCGCCCTCCCAGAACGGATGCTGCCCCGCGAGCGCCTCCCACAGGACCACGCCGACGGACCAGATGTCGGCTGCGAAGGTCGCGCTCTGCCCCATCAGCCGCTCGGGCGAGATGTACGCGAGCGTCCCCGGAACGTCGCCCTGCTCGGTCAGCGTGTCGAACTCCGCCATCTTCGCGAGCCCGAAGTCGAGGAGGCGGACGTCGATCGCTCCGGTCTCGGCGAGGAGCACGTTCGACGGCTTCACGTCGCGGTGAACGATTCCGCGGCCGTGTGCGTGCGCGAGCGCCTCGCAGATCTGCGCCGCGGTCTCGATGGCGCTCGCGTCGTCGAGGTCGCCCGCTCGCATCGCGTCGCGCATCGTGCGCCCGGGCACGTACTCGTACGAGATGTACACGTGACCGCCGTCGCGCGCCAGCGCGTAGATTCGCTGGCAGCGCGGGTGCCGAAGCGCGGCGGCGGCGATGGCCTCGCGCTCGGCGCGCGCGGCGGCTTTGCCCTCACGCGCGACGATCTTGAGCGCGACGTCGAGGCCGCTCCGCTCGTCCCGAGCCAGCCAGACGTGACCCATCCCGCCGGATCCAAGCGGCCGGAGCGGACGGTACCGTCCGAGGACGAGGTCGTGCGCGGCGGCGGCCGAGGACACCATCGGCATCTACTTCGCGGGCGCACGAAGTCCTTTCCCGGCCGACGACGGGTTCTTCCGGCCGACCGAATCGCTACATTCGCTCGCAGGATCAATGGATCCGCGCGACGACGACATCGAGTTCGACTTCTTCGACGACGAGCCGACGTCGGAGGCCGAGCGGCCGCAGCGCGGGCGCCTGCCCGGCCGCGGCGGCCCGACGCGCGGTCCCCGGCGGCCCCTCCGCCCGCCGCACGGAACGGCACCGCTCCTGCGCCTGGTCGGTCTCGTGGTCTTCGTGATCGCGCTCGTGCTGATCCTCGTCCTGCTCATCCAGTCCTGTGCGGCCTCGAGCAAGCACGATGCGTACTCGAAGTACATGGGCAAGGTGAACGACATCGCGTCGCAGTCGGAGGCGAACGGGCGCAAGGTCGTCGACGCGCTGACGACGCCCGGCACGAAGGTCGCCGACCTCGAGTCCACGCTTCGCGGGATCTCCGAGGCGGAGAGCCAGAACGTGCAGGCCGCAGAGAACCTCGACCCCCCCGGCCGCCTGCGCGACGAGAACCGGCACGTCGTCGAGGCGTTGCAGCTGCGCGTGAGCGGGGTCGACGGTCTCGCGGCGGCGTTCCGGCAGACGGCCGGCTCGAAGACCGCCGCCGCCGACGCAGCCGTCCTCGCCGCGCAGGCGGACCGGCTGGTCGCGAGCGACATCGTGTGGGACGACCTGTTCAAGGAGCCGGCGGAGCGTCAGTTGCGAGAGGACGACGTGACCGGCGTCCGCGTCCCCGACTCGACGTATGTCGGCGGCGACCCGCTCCCCACGCTCGCC
>WNFU01025838.1_pt1 | contig 10417 bp, 7 predicted proteins | sample 5400121 | NCBI WGS metagenome assembly WNFU01 (sample SAMN13153360, study PRJNA577476) | soil metagenome | isolation source: 100 cm soil or saprolite under grassland replicate 1 | place: USA:California | collected 2016-06-15
GACCCCTCGCGCAGTTTCCTGTCATAGACCTCGTCGAGGTAAACGATCATCACCACGCCGGTCTCCGCCGCGACACCGGCAAGGGCGATGATCCCCACCCACACCGCCACGCTCAAATTGTAACCTAGAAAGTAGAGGAACCAGACGGCACCAACCACAGCGAAGGGCACCGATAGGAGCACGATGACGCTCTTCGCCACCGACTGGAAGTTCATGTAGAGAAGCACAAAGATGATGACGAGGGTGAGCGGAACCACATAGATAAGCCGCTCCTTGGCCCGCTGCATATACTCGTACTGTCCACTCCAGACGAGGCTATAGCCAGTGGGTATCTGGACTTGCTCGGCGACCTTTTTTTGGGCCTCTTCGACGTAGCTGCCAATGTCCCTGCCGGTCATATCGACGAACACATAGCCGGCCAGTTGAGCGTCTTCATCCCGTATCATCGCCGGACCTGAGGTCAGTCGAGCCTCGGCCAATTGGCCCAAGGGAATTTGCGCGCCGTTCATGGCGGGAACCAGAACGCGTTTCAATCTGTCTACATCATCACGCAGTTCTCTCGCGTAGCGCACACTGATGGGGTAGCGTTCTCTCCCTTCCACTGTCGTGGAGATACTTTCTCCGCCTATGGCGGACTCGATGATCATCTGGACATCGTCGAGAGCCAAGCCGTAGCGCGCGATCTCTTCGCGCTTCAACTCGAAGTCGAGGTAATAACCTCCGGTGACGCGCTCCGCAAAAACCGTGCGCGTGCCGGGAACCGATTGAACAACCATTTCGATCTGTTTTCCAATTTCCTCGATTTTTTGCAGATCGGGACCAAAGATCTTGACTCCGACGGGGGTACGGATACCAGTAGATAGCATGTCGATACGGTTTTTGATCGGCATCGTCCACGCATTCGCCACGCCGGGAAGGTGTAGTGATTTGTCCATTTCAGCAACCAACTCGTCCCATGTCATCGCACGAGTGGGGCTCAAAATAAGTTCGCCCAGGTAGCGCAACGGCTGCGGCCAGTGAGACCGGTCGATCCTCAGCTTGCGCCACTCGGACTCCGGTTTCAGCATCACTGTTGTTTCCCCCATGCTGAATGGCGCCGGGTCCGTCGAGGTCTCCGCCCTGCCTGCCTTGCCCGAGACCCACTGTACCTCGGGGAAGCTCTTCAGAATTCTGTCCTGCATCTGCAGGACTCGGCTTGCCTGCGTGATCGAAATACCCGGCAGGGTAGTGGGCATATAGTAGATCATTCCCTCGTTCAGGGGTGGCATGAACTCGGAGCCTAACCTTGTAAATGCCGGGAGCGTCAAGATGAGCGCTACGACAGCCAGAATAATGGTAGCCATTTTGAAACGCAGCACCAGTCGAACAACGGGCATATAGAGAGCGATCAAAAAACGATTCACCGGATTTTTCGCCTCAGGGTGGATGCGCCCGCGAATCAATAACAGCATCAAGACCGGAACGAGAGTAACGGAAAGAAACGCCGAGAAAAACATGGCGAAGGTCTTAGTGTACGCCAGGGGCTTGAAGAGTCTGCCTTCCTGAGCCTCGAGGGTGAACACCGGCAGAAACGATACTGTAATGATGAGGAGAGAGTAGAAGAGGGGCTTTCCGACTTCTTTGGCAGCCTCGATAATCACATGGCTTCGGTTTCCCGGTCTACCCTCCGCTTCCCAGTGCTCCAGCTTTTTGTGCGCGTTCTCCACCATAACGATGGCAGCATCCACCATGGCGCCGATGGCGATGGCAATGCCCCCCAACGACATGATGTTCGAGGTGAGATTAAGGTAATACATCGCGATGAAAGAAATGATGATCGCGATGGGTAGAGTCAAAATAGCCACCAGTGCGCTGCGAAAATGGAAAAGAAACACCAGACACACGATGCTGACAATGATGCTTTCCTCAATCAGTTTCTCTTTGAGTGTGGCTATCGATCTCAAGATGAGATCGGAGCGGTCATAGCTTGTGACAATTTTCACCCCTGGTGGAAGCGAAGGTGCAATCTCAGTGAGCTTTTTCTTCACCCGGTCGATAACATTCAAGGCATTCTCGCCGTAACGCATGACGACGATGCCACCGACCACCTCGCCCTTTCCGTCCAACTCGACAATCCCCCGTCGCATATCCGGACCCAGAGCCACTGAGCCGATGTCGCGCACGAGAATCGGTGTGCCGCGCTCGCCTCCCACAGCAATCATCTCGATGTCTTTCAGTGATTTGATGTAGCCGCGGCCACGCACCATGTATTCCGCCCCGCTAATTTCTACGGACCGGCCGCCGACATCATTGTTGCTCATCCGAATCGCTTCCATGACGCCCTTTACTGAAAGGCGATACGCAGCCATTTTGTTAGGATCCAGGTTTACCTGGTACTGCCGCACGAATCCCCCCAGACTTGCTACCTCAGCTACGCCGTCGACGCTGCCGATCTGATAACGCAGGTACCAGTCCTGAAGGCTGCGCAACTGAGCTAGATCGTACTTTTTACTCTCGTCCACCAGAGAATATTGAAAAACCCAGCCGACTCCGGTCGCATCCGGTCCGAGGGTGGGGGTAACGCCCTGAGGAAGTCTTCTGGTCACCTGGTTCAGGTATTCGAGGACTCGGCTTCTAGCCCAGTAGATGTCCGTGCCGTCTTCGAAGATGATATACACATAAGAAAATCCGAAATCGGAGAAGCCGCGCACGAATTTCACTTTGGGAGCCGAGATCATCGTTGTGACGATCGGATAGGTTACCTGATCTTCCATGATGGTCGGGTTGCGCCCCATCCATGTGGTGTAAACGATAACCTGAACGTCTGAGAGATCCGGTATGGCATCGAGCGGGGTGCTTCTCAGAGCCCAAAGCCCCGCAGCGCTCAGGAAGATGACCATAAGAAATACGAGGAATTTATTTCGCGCGCTGCCTTCGATGATTTTTTCGATCATAAACTTGGCTCGCTTCGCTCTATGGCGTATGGCTTATGGCGGATAGCGCGTTCGCCGTACCGCTCACTCTATGGCTTGTAGCTCATTCGCCGCTGGCTCACTCTATGGCACGCCAGCCATATGTGATCCGCAATACGCCATCTGCTATCTCAGCGTCGCCTTGAACGCGTTGATCTTCTTACCCAAGGATTCAGCCTCTCTCTTGATTTCCTCCAAGTCTTGCTCAGAGATGTACGATTGCTTTTCGGCAATGAAAAAACATGCGACCGTTTCAAAGGTTGAGCCTATGGCCATATCTAGAAAGTGAGAGAAATCTTTCTTCGTCCCTCTCCCCGAGCCTTCGGCGATGTTGAGGACAATCGAATTGGCTGCACGCCTAGCCTGCGATGTGAGATCGAAGCGTTCTTCAGCGGAAAACTTCTTGACCAACTCACGCACCCTAACTGAAAAATCGACAGCGGCGTGGAAGATTTCTAATCCCTCGAATCGAAAAGCCATGCTTTGCTCTCTTCTGTCTGCGTATGGCATATAGCCCGTTCGCCCGAGGCTCACTTTATGGTCCACCGACCCTCTGCCATATGCGATATCCATCGCTATAGGCCACACGCCATAAGCTATAAGCCATATGCCATATGCCATTCGCTGTTCGCCATAAGCCTTCTACTGAGCCGTTACTGTGAATTTTTCCTCCAACGGTTTTTGCCCTGGACGCTGGACCGACACGGCAATCTCCCATGCTCCCGCCATGGCAAAGTTAGCTTTGGCTTCGTAGATTCCGTCTTTAGACAATTTCCCTTCCCCCTTGGACGGCACCATGCCGGGCATGGTCATCTTGAAAACAAAAGAAACTTTGGCATCGTTAACCGGCTTTCCGGCCTTATCGATGATCTTTACGCGAACGAGATTTTCCCCTGCTTTGGTTTTTTCAGGCTGGGTCGACAAAACAAGGGTTAGATCCTGAGTCTTTTTTTCCTGCGGACCGGTGGTGGCAGGGCCGCCCATTTTCATCCCTTTCATGTCTCCCTTGCCCCCTTCTCCCATATCCATCCCAGGCATACCGGCCATGGCGCCCATCGCCTCTGTGAGTCGGCTTTCCGAATCCAAAAGGAAACTTGCGCTCGCAATGATGCGTTCGCCTGGAGCGAGGCCATCGAGCACTTCGTAATAGCCGCCAAATTTGCTCCCGAGCTTCACTTCCGCGGGCGCGAAACGGCCATCACCTTTGTCGAGGAACACAACTTTCCTGAGTCCGGAATCCAGCACCGCCTCGTCGGGCACGGCCAACTTTCTGCCGGCGTCAATAGCGATCTCGACGTTGGCGTACATCTCGGGCTTGAGCGTGAAGTCGGCATTGGGAAATTCAAGCCGTACTTTGGCCGTGCGAGTCTTCTCGTCGAGGACAGGCGAAATCCAGGAAACTTTTCCGGTAAAAGTCCGTCCGGGATAATAGGATAACGTGATCTTCGCCTCTTGTCCGATACGAATAGGTGCAAGCTCAAACTCGTAGATATCCGCATTCACCCAAACAGTGGAAAGATCGGTGATGGTATAGAGTTCCTTGTCCGGCATGACTTTCATTCCCTGAACCGCCTCTTTCTTAATCACGAAGCCGCTCATTGGCGCGAAGAATGTCAGGGTTCGCTGAGGTTGACCATTTTTCTGCAGCTCCGCTATTTGTTCCTCGGAGATGTCCCAGAGGGCGAGCCTGCGGCGCGCCGCTTCCAGCAACGAAACGGAACCCATACTGATCTCCTTTAGCGAGCTTGACCCAAGGGTCTCTCTGGCCCGCAGAGCCAAGAGATACTCTTCTTGAGTTGAAACAAGCTCGGGGCTGTAAAACGTGAAAAGCGGTTGCCCCTTTTCCACGAGCTTGCCTGTATAATTGACAAAAAGTTTTTCAATCCAACCGTCTACTTTGCTGAAGACTCCCTGACTTCATGTCAGCGGACTGCTGCGACGAGGACGCCGAATGGTCAGCTGTTTTATCGTTCTGCCCGCGCCAATAGCCGACGGCGAACACCCCGACAATTATGATCAGAAGCGCCAGAATTTTTACCAGTTTCATATGCTTTCTCCGTTCGTGAACTGCCCGAGCTTAGCTCCTATTGCAAGTCCTTGCCGATGACCCGCTCCAAATCGGCTAGATTTTGTATGAACCCTACCGTGGCTTTGTAGTATCCCATCCTGGCGTCGCGCAGCGCGCGCTGTGCTTCCAAGAGCGCCACAAACTCCACCCGTCCCGTCTGATAGGCGGCCATAGCGGCCCTGAATGAAAGCTCTGCCTGAGTTAAAAGCCCTTCACGATAAAGTTGTAGGGATCGCCTGGCGGCTTGGACTTTCGACTGCGACTCTCCCACTGCCCTCAGAGTCATGTTTCTCATCGCATCCCGATTCGCCCTAGCGGCGCGGATTTCCGCGAGGCTTTCCTCGACTTCATAGTTGCGTCTTCCGATAGTCCATGGTGAGAAAGGGATGGTGATATTGACCATAGCGGCGTAGCGGTCTTTCTTCATTTCCGTTGGCATACGCATGTAATCCCACCCCACCATGAAATCGGGGTACTTGCGATTTCGTTCTGCCAGTTCGTACATTCTTTCGCTTCGCCCGATCTCTTCTTCCGCGCCTTTCAATTCGGGACGATTCGCCAAGGCCATTTCATCTACACCAGCGAGGCTGAGTGCTCCATTAGGCAGTGTGAGATCAGCAGGAACTTGGATTGGCGCTCGTGGCGGTCGATACATCGCGGTGTTGAGCTTAACCTCGGCGGCGTTACCATCCTCTTCGGCAACAATGAGTTGATTCATGATCTCGCTCTGTTCTAGCAGCGCTTTAAATACATCTTGTTGGGTCACTCTTCCGACTTGATAGCGCGCTTCAGTGGCCCCGATAATTGCGCGCATGATCTCCAACTGTTCACGAAGAATCTCGACGCTTCTTCGCGCCATAAAGAGATCGGCATAAGCCATTTTGACCATGGCGATAATCTCTCTCTCTTTGCCACGAAGCTCCTGCTCGACAACTTTCACTTCCTGCTGTGCTATTTTTTCTTTCAGCCCAAGTTTTCCGAAGAACGGTAGCTTCTGGCGGATACCGATCGAATTCGTATCGGACTGATTAAAGCTCGTGGGATTTGATAGCGGCACTCCCCCAAGTTGGAACGCAATCTCAGGGTCCTCCAGATACGGGGCCTGTTTAGCTCTGGCTGAGACAACTTGAAGGCGCTGTCTCAACAACTGAATCTCGGGGTTTTTTTCTAACGCCTCTGTAACGGCCCCTGAGAGATTCAACGGAGCTTGGGCTTCCGATGCCCAAACGGGAAAAGATGGCTCGTGGGTTAAGAGAAACGCGAACACTCCAACCAAAAGGAAGCGAGCCTTTGTCATATGTCCTCCGAACAAATCGAATAAAAGAGATTAGCTCTCTAGCGCCGAGCGATAGAGAAGAACAATTGAAACCGCTTTTCGGCCCGAAGAAGCCGAGAAGCAAAGTCGGAGAAGATTTCTAGATGCGAATGACGTGATAGAGAAGAGTTAACGCGATCTCGGGAGGCGGCTGATAAGGAATTGTTGATAGATAAGAAAACGACAGGCTCTCCGGCGCTAAGAAAATTTCATCCGCTAGGACAAAATTTTCCTGTCCACCGGCGAAAGAGAATTCGGTCGCCGGGTTAAGCCGCCGGTGGTGGAGTGCCTGGTGGCAGCCGGAGTGGGACGCGTCATTATTCGTGTCTCCGCAGGGATCGTGCTCGGGCGCTACTTTATTGACTGACGAGTGGTGATCGTGGCTCGGGAGGCGGTAGACACCTGGACAGGCGTACGCCACCGATGAAACGAGGAATAAGAAAGCTAAAGTATAAGTCGCAATCCGCCTGCCCATAGATTTCTGTGTATTCACGTGGTTAAGATAAGCAACCCGTATGCCAGATTACAGCCCTAACCGTTTTTCAGTTGCTCGTGGATTTTTACGGCTCGTCGCTTAACTTGTCAACCGTCGAATTCTTGAAAGAGACGAGATTACTTCCCAGATTTGAAAAAGTAGACAATCCCTTTTCTCATCTTTGGAAATGAATCTGCCAGGACGAGCTGCGTTTTGGCCGGTTTGCCCTGGCACTCAGAACCCAAGTTCAACGGCGCTCTTGAACAGGCCAACACAAACTGACACTGAATCGTTTTATAAAGCTAACGAGTGCGCTTGAACCTTCGACAGTGTGAGTCGACAGCTGAACGATCGAGCGCGTGTCGACAGCACTCTCCGACCTCACCACTCGCGAAACTACTTCACCTCTTTGCAATTCCATCAACAAAAAGGCATCGTTCAAAAAATTATGACCCCTTGATTCTCAAATGAAGTGAACAAGTACACATGGTTATATTTGTACGAGCAGCCAAGAGCTTCTTCCGCTTTCTCGATATTCGACCCGAAGAGGTCAGGCGGGTCGGTCTCATGTTCTCCCTGTTCTTTTTACTTCTCGCCGCCAACAGTGTCCTTAAAATTCTGCGCGATTCGGTTTTTCTTGGCCACCATTCAGCAACCGAACTGCCGTATGTTTATTTATCGGTCGCCCTTTTTTCCGGAACCATCATCGCGGCCTATTCTCACTACACCACACGGATACCTCTCAACCGGCTTATCATGTTCTCCAACGCGTTTATATTTTCGATCACGGTCCTTTTCTGGTTTCTGCGAACCTTTTTCGATACCAGTTGGCTCCACTACGCGATTTATATCTGGTCGGCCATGGTCGGCGCTATCACCATCGCCCAGGCATGGACCTTTGCAAGCGAACTATTCGATCTCGATGAGGCCAACCGCTTCTACAGTATCTTTACCGCCGGAGGCACGCTCGGAGGGGCAACGGGCGCCTTTGGCGCAAAATGGGCGGTTCTTCCGTTCGTTGAGACCAATGAACTCTTTTGGTTCGCCGGGACACTTTTCGCTGCGGCCTGCGGAGTCGCGTTCTTAGCTAGAAAAGAACGGCGAGCCGCTGCGGACGATTCTCTAAAGACTTCGACCAACCCTAAGGAAGTGGCAGAAAAGAGTTCGTATCATTTCTTACGCAGCTCCCGCTACCTCCAGGTCATCGCCGGGATGATCTTTGTCTCAATCGTGGTCTCAACGTTGATCGATTTTCAATTCAAGTCGGCAGTCAAAGATAGCTACCCATCGGAAAAAGCCCTTACCGACTTCTTCAGTTCATACTACGCTTGGCTCTACGTCGTCACCTTGTTGACCCAGCTTTTTTTGACCGGCAAGCTCCGCAAGTTCCTCGGCCTGGTTCCAAGTCTACTTGTAACGCCCGCGGTCCTTGGGGTCGGTTCCGTAGGCATCATGGTCTGGCCCGGGCTTTTTACTGCAACCGCCACGCGCATGGCTGACGGGGCGTTGCGAACCAGCGTCCATCGGAGTGGCATGGAGATGCTCTATATTCCCGTGCCTGCCAAGGTAAAAAAACAACTCAAGACCTTCATCGACGTTGTCGTCGAACGAGCAAGTGACGCCACGGCGGGTTTTATTATCCTAGTCTACACAACGATTTGGACCACGAGCGACGTAACTGAGGTGCATTTTGTCTGCATTGGCCTGATTCTCGTCTGGGCCGCGCTTACCGTTTTGGTTCGCCGAGGCTTTCAAAAGTTTCCCCACGAGATTTTAGAACAGCGCACTTCTTCCCAACTTTAGAAAAATTCAGGCGCCAACCTAAAATTGAACCGATTAAGCTGGAGCGGAAACAAGATGAGCGTCAGGTGGCGGAGTGACAATAGGAGCCGATTGTGAACAATCCTCAGAAAGCAGAACGGGGAACAGCCGTTCGCCGTTCCCCGTTTGCGCTAATAGGAGACAAATCTCCTTAGTACTGATAAATTACCTGTAGCGCGAGAGTGGTTTGATCCTTGTCGGCATTGGAACTGCCTCTCTTATAAAACCGGCGATCAGACCAGTCCTGCCGAACCTCCGCTCGACCAAGCAGCATCTTAGTAAACTTATACGCTCCTGTTAGCGTCATCTCACCAACCGCGACGTTCGCATGGTTTCCAAGGAAGTCACCGCCCAGTCGAGCACCATCACGATCATTGAACCATTCAGCCCGAAGAGCTGTGTTAAAGCGTTCCGTCCAGTCATACGAGGCTATTGCGGCAACACCCTGCCAAGTACCATCCCGGAGACTCGCCGTAACTTTTTCTTCGTGCCCGTAGGTGTACTCTAAGAAAACGGTGAGGTCAGATATTGGCTTGATGGTTGCGACATTGCCAAGAGTAAATCGGTTACGGTTGGTATTGTGTCTTTGCTCCGGTCCGGCCATGACGCTGGTCGTCAGCGAAAACATTTCGCCTGGAGTAAAGGTAAATCCCCCATGGAAGGAGGGGCTGCTGTTGTTGTCATGGGGGTTATCCCAACCAGTCACGGGACCACCCATAATGGTAAGCGTCTTTAACACCGGATAGGAAAATAGGGCGCCCAAGTGAGTGAATGGAATAGCGAAATTAAACAGGAAAGAACGGGAGATATTGGGGTTGTATGAGCCCGGAGCAGGAATCACCTCGGTTCCCATCAACGTGACAAATTTTCCTGCTTTAATTTGCAGCCCTTCTCCGATGGGGATGGTCGTCGTCAAAAATGCCTCGCGCAATTCGGCGGAAGGTTGTTTCTGTAATTTTTTATTCCACAAGGTCGCTTCGCGCAGCAGCTCCGCGGTGCGCCCAAAATCACCCACGACCTTGAAACCGACGCCCCAATCTTTTTCCGGCTTTTCCAGAGTTATGTTGAAATCATTAAAGACAATCTTGTTATGGTCCTTATCGAAGTACCGACCGCTGATGTCCTCAGGATGTCTTGGATGATTCGAACTCCAAGTGTAGCTCGTATCAAAGAAGCCGCTAATACTGATCCCCAGGGCGCTGGTTTCTGTTCAGCCGTCGGGGGTTTCTGTTCCTCGGCTGCCTTGGCGATCTCCAACGCCAAAAAAAATATCCCGAACATCAGAACCATTGTTGCCAATCTTCGTTTCATTTATCTGACCTCCTTCAAAACTAGGCTGCGACATTAACACACCGTAACATCGATGTTAACGGGTTTTGAAAAAATCGAGCAATTAAAATGCCACGAACAAGCCGTTGGCCCAAGAATTTTATCTACCTGAAATTCAAGTGTTTTCACGAAACAGGGTAGCTCGAAAAATTATCTTGTGCCTAAATTGTAATCAGCGCCTGTCAATTTTCTGAGCAACACGCGAGGTCGTCAGGTCAAAGACTACGACTTTTAGCGGATGCCGTTGCCTTCAACAAATGATGTCGAGATCCTCTCATTCGGTGCCACCCAAACAAACTTTGCCGATTGGGAATCGCATTCATATAATGACTGTCTCAGTTATCGTCAACAGGAAATTCCAGCACTTTCCGCACCCGCACTGCGCAGGCCTTGAGCTCCGGTTGCCGCGACACGGGATCGCGCACGCTAGTCGTCAGATTGTTCGCGGCTTTGAAAAA
>WNFU01011929.1_pt1 | contig 10416 bp, 13 predicted proteins | sample 5400121 | NCBI WGS metagenome assembly WNFU01 (sample SAMN13153360, study PRJNA577476) | soil metagenome | isolation source: 100 cm soil or saprolite under grassland replicate 1 | place: USA:California | collected 2016-06-15
CGGCCTGGAACAGCACCGGGCCGTGGTCGACCTCCTCGTCGACCAGGTGGACGGTGCAGCCGGTCACCCGGACCCCGTAGGCCAGCGCGTCGCGGACGGCGTGCGCGCCCCGGAAGGCGGGCAGCAGGCTCGGGTGGGTATTGACGATCCGGTCGGGGAAGGCGCGGACGAACTCGGGGCCGAGGATCCGCATGAAGCCGGCGAGGCAGACCGCGTCCGGCCGGGTCGCGGCGACCAGGTCGCGGAGGGCGCGGTCAAAGGTCTGCCGGTCCGGATGGTCGGCCGGGCAGACCACGGCGGTGTCGACCCCGGCCAGCTTGCCCCGCTCCAGCGCGTAGGCGTCGGGACGGTCGCTGGCGACCAGCACCACGGCCATGCCCGCGCCAGGTCCGGCGGCGGCGTCGAGCAGCGCCTGGAGGTTGGAGCCGTTGCCGGACGCCAGCACGACGACCCGCTTGCTGTCCGCCACGCTCTCCCCGGCCTCGTCGGTGCCACCAGCGCAGTCGGATGCTGCCACCGCCCAGCCGATGCCGGCAACCTCAGTGCGGTTCACTGCGCAGATTCGGTGTTGACGTCGACCTGGGAACACCGGACGAAATGCTGGCCGGCAGGTGCACTGGCAGCAGATTGAACCGCTCCGGCGCATGTGTTTGACTGCGATAGCCTGCACGAACGGCCTGTGTGCGCTGAGACCGACGGTAGGGAGCGAGACGGACGTTGATGAGCACCGGGGATCCCGGGGGCCGTTTGCAGCCCGGCGGGACGGCCAGGCCAACCATGGCGTGGCGGCCCCGCACGGTGCCCGAGCAGCTTGGGCTGGCCGGCCTCGGCGCCGCCGCGGCCAGCTTCGTCTACCCCACCCTGAGCCAGCAGACCGGGATCGGGCTCCCGTGCCCGCTGCGGGCGCTCACCGGCGTCCCGTGCCCGATGTGCGGGATGACCACGGCCGCGACCGGCCTGGCAGCGGGCGACCTGCAGGCGGCGCTGGTGGCCAACCCGTTCGTGCTCGTGCTCGCCGGGCTCACCCTGTGCATGGCCGTCTTGATGGCGGCCAGGGCCGCGGGCCTGGCCAGGCCCGCGGCTCAATGGCCCGGGTCACGCCGCCGACAAGCCTACTGGGCGGTAGCAGTGCTGCTCGCCTCGAGCTGGGCGTTCCAGCTCCACCGGTTCGGGTGGGTATAGGGCTCGTCCGACCGGGCGAGCGGATGCAGACAGGAGGACGACATGACCGAGGGACCCACACCACGTGACCCGAGGGAGGAGCCCCCCACCGGCGGCCCGGAGTGGGGCCAGCCGGCCGGCTACCAGCCGCAGCAGAGCTACCAGCCGCCGCCTCCCAGCTACCAGCCACAGCCCCCCGGCTACCAGCCGCAGCCGGCGAGCAGCGGCCTGAGCGAGAACGTCGCCTCCGGCCTGTCCTACGTGTTCGGCTGGCTCACCGGGCTCATCTTCTACCTGATCGACAAGCGCCCGGAGGTCCGCTTCCACGCCATGCAGTCCATCGTGTTCGCGGTGGTCGCGATGCTCGTCGGTTGGATAAGGTTGGCCACGAGCGGGTTCCTCTCGGGGCTGCTCTGGCTGGTCTCCCTGGTCTTCTTCTTCACCTGGATCTTCCTCATGATCCAGGCCTTCCAGGGCAGGCACTTCAAGCTGCCGGTGATCGGCGACTTCGCCGAGCAGCAGGCCGGCCGGCCCGCCTGAGAGGACCGTACCGGCACCCTGTCGACCGCAAGGAGCCGCCGTGACGCAGGGGTACGGCGAGGCGCTGCCGCCCCCGCCGCCGCAGGGCGCGGCGGGGGCGGTCCCGGGCTGGGGCGAGGAGCGCCCCGGCCGCTTCATGGGCCACGAGCTGGCCGGCTGGCTGCATCGGGTGGTCGCCTACCTGATCGACGTGGTGGTCGCCTTCATCCCGCCGCTGGCGGCCGGGGTCGTGCTCGACCCGGGCCCGGAGGCGACGATGAGCGGGACCACCTCGCTGGTCTTCCTCCTGCTCTGGGCGCTCGGTCCCGCGGTCTGGGTCTACAACCGCTGGGTCCTGCAGGGACGCAGCGGGCAGAGCTGGGGCAAGCAGGTCATGAGCATCCGCCTGGCACGCGCGGACGACGGCCAGGCGGTCGGCGGCGCCATCGCGCTCCTGCGCGACCTCGCCCACCTGCTTGACGCGCTGCCGTGCATCCTGTTCCCGATCGGCTTCCTGTGGCCGATCTGGGACACCAAGCGGCAGACCTTCGCCGACAAGATCATGAACACGGTGGTGGTCGTCAGGCGCCGGGCGGCTACCGCTCCTTGACGGCCGCGACGGCCAGCTCGGCGGTCTCGGTGGGGTTGCGGCCGACCCGCACGCCGGCCGCCTCCAGCGCGTCCGCCTTGGCCTGGGCGGTGCCGCTGGACCCGGAGATGATCGCCCCGGCGTGGCCCATCCGCTTGCCGGGCGGCGCCTCGAACCCGGCGATGTAGGCGACCACCGGCTTGCTCATCTTCTCGGCGATGAAGCGGGCGGCCCGCTCCTCGTCGTCGCCGCCGATCTCGCCGATCATCACGACCGCCTCGGTCTCCGGGTCGTCCTGGAAACGCGCCAGCACGTCGATGAAGCTGGACCCGACGACCGGGTCGCCGCCGATGCCGACGCAGGTGGTCTGGCCCACCCCGGCCGCGGCCATCTCGTACATCACCTGGTAGGTCAGCGTGCCCGAGCGCGACACCAGCCCCACCGGGCCGCCGTGGGTGATCTCGCCGGGGATGATGCCGACGTTGGCCTTGCCGGGCGAGATGACCCCCGGGCAGTTGGGCCCGACCAGCGCCGTCCCCTTGGCCCGCACGTAGTTGTAGGCGCGGGTCATGTCCAGCACGGGGATGTTCTCGGTGATGAGCACGACGGTGCCGATGCCGGCGTCGACCGCCTCGTAGAGGGCGTCGACCGCGAAGCGGGCCGGCACGAAGATCAGCGAGGTGTTGGCGCCGGTCTCGGCGACGGCGCTGGCGACGGTGTTGAACACCGGGATGCCCTCGACGTCCTGGCCGGCCTTGCCCGGGGTGACCCCGGCGACGACGTTGGTGCCGTAGTCGCGGTTGCGCAGGGCGTGGAAGCGGCCCTCGCGGCCGGTCAGGCCCTGCACGACCAGCCGGGTCTGCTCGTCGACGAGGATGGCCATGGTCAGGCACCTGCCTTCGCGTTGGCGAGCTCGACCGCCTTGCGGGCCGCGTCGAGCATGGTGGCGGCGGGGATCACCTGGTCGGAGGGGGAGCCTGCCAGCAGCGCCCTGCCCTCCTCGGCGTTGGTGCCGTCCAGGCGCACGACCAGGGGGACCTGGACCTTGTCGCCGAGCCGGTCGAGGGCGTCGAGGATCCCCTGGGCGACCAGGTCGCCGCGGGTGATGCCGCCGAAGATGTTGACCAGCACGCCGCGGACCTTGGCGTCGGAGAGGATCACCTCCAGCCCGGCCGCCATGGTCTCGGCCGAGGCGCCGCCGCCGACGTCGAGGAAGTTGGCCGCCTTGCCGCCGGCCTGGGCGACCACGTCCAGGGTGCTCATGACCAGGCCGGCGCCGTTGCCGATGATGCCGACGTAGCCGTCGAGCTTGATGTAGTTGAGCCCCTGCTCCTTGGCGGCCTGCTCCTGGGGGTCGACCGCGAAGGTGTCGCGCAGCGCCTCCAGGTCGGGGTGGCGCGGCAGGGCGGAGTCGTCGAGGCTGACCTTGCCGTCGAGGGCGACCACCTGGCCGCCGCCGGTGAGCACCAGCGGGTTGACCTCGACCAGCATGCAGTCGGCGGCGACCAGCACGTCGTACAGCTTGGCCAGCAGCTCGGCGGCGCCCTTGCGGGCGCGCTCGTCGAAGCCGGCGCCGTAGACGAGCTGGTTGACGTGATAGGAGCGCAGCCCCACCAGCGGGTTGACCGGCACCTTGACGATCGCCTCCGGCTTGGTCGCCGCCACCTCCTCGATGTCGACCCCGCCCTCCGCGGAGGCCATCGCCAGGAAGCCCTTGCTGGCCCGGTCGTGCAGGATCGCCACGTAGTACTCGGCGGCGATGTCGCTGGCCTCCTCCACCAGCACGCGGCGGACGGTGTGGCCGCGGATGTCCATGCCGATGATCCGCTCGGCGTGCGAGCGCGCCTCGGCGGGGTCGCCGGCGAGCTTGATGCCGCCGGCCTTGCCGCGGCCGCCGATCTGCACCTGGGCCTTGACCGCCACCGTGCCGCCGAGCTCGGCGGCGACCGCCGCGGCCTCCTCCGGCGACCACGCGACCCTGCCGCGGGGTACGGCCACCCCGTGGCGGGCGAACAGCTCCTTCGCCTGATGCTCGAACAGGTCCATGCCTCATCCTCCGTCGGGCGGCCGTGGCCGCCTGGGCGCCGTGTCCGGCTAGGCGGCCTGGTCGAGCGCCGCCCGCAGCCACTCCACGATCTTCTGGGTAGGCGTGCCCGGGGTGAAGATCTCGGCGACGCCCTGTTGCTTCAGCAGGACGATGTCGTCGCGGGGGATGATGCCGCCGCCGAAGACGAGCACGTCGTCGGCGCCGCGCTCCCGGAGCAGCTCGACCACGCGGGGAAACAGGGTCATGTGGGCGCCCGAGTGGATCGAGAGCCCGACCGCGTCGGCGTCCTCCTGGACCACGGCGGCGACGATCTGCTCCGGGGTCTGGTGCAATCCCGTGTAGATGACCTCCATGCCGGCGTCGCGCAGCGCCCTCGCCACGACCTTCGCCCCGCGGTCGTGCCCGTCCAGCCCCGGCTTGGCCACCACGACCCGGATGCGTCCCTGCGCCACGGTGACGTCCGCCCCTTTCGCTGTCGCACCGGCCCGGCGTCGTTGCCCGACCGCACCTGGGAAGATACTACCCGGCCGTTGGCCTGCTACAACGCTCGACCCCGGAGGACCGTCACCGTGCCCACCCCCGACCCCACCGGTGCGCCGCGCCGCACCGCCTACCTGCCTCCCAGGGCGGCCAAGGCCCGCAAGCTGATCCTGCGCAGCCAGCTCGGCCGCGGCTGGATCGTCGCCTCGGCCCTGTTCGGGGTGGTGATCCTGGCCGCCGGCGGCCTCTACCTGGCCAGGGCCGGGCGACCAGGGCCGCCGTGGGTGCGGGTCGCGGCGCTGGAGACGCTGCCGGCCGGTGCGGTCACCGAGGTGCCCGGGGCCTCACGCTCCGCCAGGCAGGCGCTGGCCGGGCAGGTGGTGGTCGTCGACCGGCGCGGCGACGAGCTGCGGGCGTTCCTGGCAGCGCCAGGCCCCTGCAAGGTGGTCGCCGCCGGCGCCGGGTTCGCCCGTCCCTGCAGCGGCCAGCGCTGGGATGCCGGCGGGGTGCCCGCCGCCGGCGAGGCCACTCCGGCGCTCCGCCGGCGGCCGGCCGCGTTCGCCCGCGGCGACCTCTACGTCCTGCTCGGTAACTAGTTAGATCGTGCCCATCCTGGCCACCCGACGAGTGGGTGTGGCGTCCGCGGGAGCCCGCCGATACCACTAGCGCCACCACTCTCCGTGGTCGGCTGACGACGGGACCTGGGATGAGGTGACGTGTTCGCTCGGGTGCTGCGGGCAACCGCCCGGTCGGAACAGGCGGCCCTGGCCATGGCCGCGCTCTGGGGCGAGCAGGTCGGCCGGTTCGAGCGGGCCGCGCCCGGCTTCCAGGGAAGCGTGCTGCTCAGGGAGGGGGTGTGCCTGCTCGCCGTCTCCTGCTGGGACGGGCGCCCGTCCGCCGAGGCGGCGCTGGAGCCGCTGCTCGACCGGATGGCCAGCTCGGACCTGACCGACCTGCTGGCCGAGCCGCCGTCGTGCCGGTTGCGGGCGCTTTGACCGGCCAGCCGGCTCGCGGAGCGCCAGCGGCTCAGGCTCGCGGAGCGCCAGCGGCTCAGGCTCGCGGAGCGCCAGCGGCTCAGGCTCGCGGAGCTCCAGCGGCTCAGGCTCGCGGAGCTCCAGCCCGGCCGCTCGCCGACCTCGGCCAGGGCGCCAGGGGGCGGATCGTCGAGGTCCGCCTGCCACCTGGCCGGCGGCTGGCGCCCGAGTCGCCGCTGCGGCCGGGCGCGGAGGTCTACGTGGCGGAGGCGCCCGGCGGCCGCTGGCTGCACGCGCGGATCGACTTCCGGGAGTACTCGGTGCCGGTGGACGTGGCCGAGCATGTCCTGGTCGAGCTGCCGGCGGGCGAGGTCGCGGCGCCCCGCCCTCCGGCGACCGACGCCTATGTGGTGCTCCTGTCGCGCCTGGACCGGCGGAGCTGGCGGGTGCGGATCGTGGACCGGGGAGGCGGCGCGGTCGCCCGCAGCGAGTGGTTCGACGACGGGGAGGACGCCCGCCGGCGCTGGGAGGCGCTGGCCGGCGACGCGGCGCGGCTGGACGCCGCCGGCTTCCGCTCCCGCTACCGCCTGCCCTGACCCCGCAACCGCCGGGCCGCCTGCAGGTCGCTGACGGCCAGCACCAGCTCCTTGGCGCCGTTCCGCTCCCCCGCCAGGTAGACCGCCTCCAGGTTGATCGAGGCGTCCGCCAGCTTGCGGCAGTAGCGGCCGAGCGCCCCCGGCTCGTCCTCCAGCGTCACCGACAGCACCTCCCTGACCCGCTCCGGGACCAGGTCGTGCTCGCGCAGCACCCGAACGGCCACGTCGGCCGGCTCGACCACCAGATGCGCCAGGGCCCGTCCCCCGGCCACGGTCAGCACGGCGAGCGCGCGGATGTCCACCCCGTGCCCGCCGAGCAGCTCTCCCAGGTCGGCGAGCGCCCCGATCCGGTCCTCGAGCTTCACCACCACCTCGGTCAGCATCGCTCCCGCCTCCCTCAGGGACCCTCAGGCCTCGCGGCCCGGCGTCCTCACCGGTACCCGTGGTGCATCGTCTCACCGTGGCTGTCATGGTCGTCGAGCCCGGCCGGGTCCAGGTGCAGGTCGACCGCGGCGACGCCGGGCACGGCGTGGAAGATGGCATGGCGGACCCGCTCGCCGAGCGCGTGGGCGTCGCGCAGGGGCAGGTCCGGGTCGACGTCGGTGTGGACCATGACGTGCAGGGAGCGGCCGACCCAGCGGGCACGGACCGCGTGGACGGCCTCGGCGCCCGGCACCGAGGCGGCCGCGTGCTCGATCTGGTCGACCACCCCGGCGTCGACCCGGTCCAGCAGCCGGTCCAGGACGTCCCGGGCGGACACGACCAGCACCCAGACGATCACCCCGGACAGCAGCAGGCCCGCGAGTGGGTCGGCGGCCGGCCAGCCGGCCCATGCCGCCGCGATGCCGAGCGCCGCGGCCAGGCTGGCCAGGCCGTCGACCCGCGAGTGGCGCCCGTCGGCCTCCAGCGGCACCGAGTTGACCCGCCGGCCGACCCGGATCTTGTACTGGGCCACCGCCTCGTTGCCGACCACGCCGACCAGGGCGGCCCCCAGCGCCCAGCTGGGGCGGCGCAGCTCGGGGACCTCGCCGCCCAGGAGCTTGTCCAGCGACTCCCAGGCCGCGACCGCCGCCGAGGCGGCGATGGCGAGCACCACCAGCACGCCCGCGACGTCCTCGGCCCTGGCGTACCCGAAGGTGTGGTCCCTGTCGGGCTGGCGGCGGCCGACCACGAAGGCGATCCACAGGGTGGCGGTGGTGAACACGTCGCCGAGGTTGTGCAGGGCGTCGGCGAGCAGGGCGACCGAGCCGCTGGCGGCGACGAAGGCGAACTGGACGGCGGCGGTCAGGCCGAGCCCGACGGCCGAAAGGCGGACCGCCCGCAGGCCCTCGTCCGCGCCTCCCGGAGAGCCCGCGACCGGGACCGGGGCGTGCACGTGCCCGTGGCTACCACCCACCGTTGCCTCCGTCAGGGGCCTGTTCGGGCGCAAGCGCAGCGGGCCCATGGCGCCGACCGGGTGGGATCGGCGGCACCAGGGCCCGACTGCCGGAGGCCGCACACGCCCGAGGGCCGGGGCCACCGCACCAAGGGTAAGCCGCCGCGGCCCTGGATGCCAGCCCCCAAAGAAAGTTCGCGCATCACCGTACGTCCACCCTGATCGCCTTGGGATCCCGTGGTCTTGGTGATGCGCGAACTTTCTTTGACGAGGAAAATGGTCTCCCGGCCCAACGGCGGTCCCGGGGACCGAACTGGAGGTGTGCCCGATGGACGCTCGTCTGGACCGCGAGGCCCCCGACCGTAACCTGGCCCTCGAGCTGGTCCGGGTCACCGAGGCGGCCGCCATGGCCGCGGCGCGCAAGATGGGCTTCGGCGACAAGGAGGCCGTCGACCAGGCCGCCGTCGACGCCATGCGGCACGTGCTCGGCTCGGTCCCGATGACCGGGGTGGTGGTGATCGGCGAGGGCGAGAAGGACAACGCGCCGATGCTCTACAACGGCGAGGAGATCGGCGACGGCACCCCGCCGGAGGTCGACATCGCCGTGGACCCGGTCGACGGGACCACGCTGACCGCCAAGGGCATGCCCAACGCGATCTCGGTGGTGGCGCTGTCGGACCGCGGCACCATGTTCGACCCCGGCCCGTGCGTCTACATGGAGAAGCTGGCGGTCGGGCCGGAGGCGGCCGGCGCGGTCGACTTCGAGGCGCCGCTCGCCGACAACCTGCTGGCGGTCGCCAAGGCCAAGGGCGCCGACGTCGCCGACCTGACCGTCTGCATCCTGGACCGCTCCCGCCACCAGGAGCTGGTGGGGCAGATCCGCGAGGCCGGCGCGCGGGTCAAGTTCATCACCGACGGCGACGTGGCCGGGGCGATCATGGCCGCGCGCGAGGGCACCGGCGTCGACATCCTGGTCGGCATCGGTGGCACGCCGGAGGCGGTGATCGCCGCCTGCGCGCTCAAGTGCCTGGACGGGGCCATGTTCGGCAGGCTCTGGCCGCGCAACGACGAGGAGCGCCGCGCGGCCCTCGACCAGGGCTACGACCTCGAGCAGGTGCTGACCATCGACGACCTGGTCACGGGCGACAACGTGTTCTTCGCGGCCACCGGCGTGACCGACGGCGAGTTGCTGCGGGGCGTCCGCTTCGACCGCCGCGGCGCCCTCACCCAGTCCCTGTCGATGCGCTCCAAGTCCGGGACCAGCCGCCAGATCGACGCCCGCCACCAGCTCTCCAAGCTGAGCCGCTACGCCAGCATCGACTACGGCTGAGATCGCGTAGGCTTCAACTTACGGCCGCTAAGTTGGTGGCCGCCGCCGAGCAAGGAGGCCCCCCGCATGAGCCAGATCGACGCCTCGGACTTCTCCGCGCTGAGCGCGGCGGTCGAGCAGAACTCCAACGAGGAGCTGGTCGCCGCCATCCAGCAGCAGGAGGGAGGGGTCGACGCCGTCCTCGGCAAGGTGTTCGCCGGCATGGCCGAGTCGTTCAGCCCCGCCAAGGCGGCCGGCCAGGAGGCCGCGGTGCAGTACGAGATCAGCTCGCCCGCCGGCACCCACGAGTGGGCGATGCGGATCGCCGACGGCCGCTGCGAGGTGGAGGAGGGCAAGGCCGAGAGCCCGCGGGTGACCATCCGCATGGGGCTGGGCGACTTCCTGCGCCTGATCACCGGCAAGGCCAACGGCATGCAGCTCTTCATGACCGGCAAGCTCAAGGTCTCCGGCGACCTGTTCTTCGCCCAGACCTACCAGTCCTGGTTCGAGCGGCCCCAGGCGTAGCCCGACCCCAGTCCAGGTCGACCCCGACCGCCAGGTGGTCGGAGGCCGGGCCGCCGACGATGCGGGCGCGGCTGGCCGCCGCCCCGGCGGGCCCGGCGGCCAGCACGTGGTCGAGCTGCACCCGGGGGCCGAGGGTGCCGCCCGGCCGGTTGCGGAACGTCCCGCCATGGACCAGCGGCCGCCACCCGGGCAGCGCCACCACCCGGACCAGTGGCCAGCAGAGGTTGAGGTCGCCGAGCAGCAGGCGCCGTCCGCCCAGGCCGTCGAGCCGGCGCAGGAGGGCGCGGAGCTGACCGACGCCGGAGCGGGGGACGAAGCTCAGGTGGGTGCCGGTCACGGTGAGCCGTCTGTTGCCCATGACGACCTCGGCGACCTGGGCGACCCGGGGCTCCTCGTCGCCACGCCGCGGCAGGCGGACCGTCTCCACCGCGCCGAGCGGCAGCCGCGACAGCAGCGCGATCCCGTAGGCGGCTCCGCCCGGGTCCGGCGATCCGGGCTCGACCGGCCGCCAGCCAACTTGGCTCGCGGAGCGCCAGCCCGGGCCGCCCGGCGTGCCGAGCAGGGCGGGCGCGAACCGCCAGGCCATGCCGAGCGCCTCGCCGAGGAGGCGGGCCTGGTCGACCCGGCCGCTGCGGGGCAGGTCGCGGTCGACCTCCTGGAGCGCCACCAGGTCGGCGTCCAGCCGCCGCAGGGTCGCCACGGTCAGGTCGAGGTCGACCCGGGCTCCGTCCCAGGTCCTGCCGCCGAAGATGTTCCAGGTGGCGACCCGCAGCGGCGCGTTCACGGGACCGCTGCCGGGCCGGGCGCGCCGTGGATCACGGGTTGCCTGGACCGCCGGCGA
>WNFU01010231.1_pt1 | contig 10415 bp, 5 predicted proteins | sample 5400121 | NCBI WGS metagenome assembly WNFU01 (sample SAMN13153360, study PRJNA577476) | soil metagenome | isolation source: 100 cm soil or saprolite under grassland replicate 1 | place: USA:California | collected 2016-06-15
CGCCCATCATCTTCACGTGGCCGCCGTAGTGGATCGCGCGCTCGCCGACCGCGCAGTCGAACACCGGGTAGTGCTCGGCCTTCACGTAGGGGGCTCCGACGACCGAGTTGCGCTCGTCGATCCACGCGACGATCTCGTCGACCTCGTCCGGCGCGTAGCCGAGCTTTTCGAGCCCGAGCGGGACGGTGCGGTTGACGATCGTGATCTCGCCGCCGCCGACGAGCTTCTTCGACTTGACCAGTGAGAAGTCCGGCTCCACGCCCGTGGTGTCGCAGTCCATCATGAAGCTGATCGTCCCGGTCGGCGCGAGCACGGTCGCCTGCGCGTTGCGGTACCCGTGCACCTCGCCCAGGTCGAGCGTGTCGTCCCACGCCTTGCGGCAGGCCGAGAGCAGGTCGGCCGGCACCGACTCCGCCGTCTCGATGTTGCCCACGGCGGCGCGGTGCATCGACATCACGCCGAGCATCGCCGCCGCGTTCTTGCGGTAGCCCGCGAACGGCCCCATCCGCGCTGCGATCTCGGCGGACTTGCGGTAGGCGCGGCCGGTCATCAGCGACGTGACCGCCGCCGCGTACGCGCGTCCCTCGTCCGAGTCGTAGGGGAGGCCGCGCGCCATCAGGAGCGCGCCGAGGTTCGCGTAGCCGAGCCCGAGTTGCCGGTACGCCTTCGCGTTCTTCTCGATCTCGGGCGTCGGGTAAGACGAGTAGCCGACGAGGATCTCCTGCGCGAGGAAGACGGTGTCGACGGCGTGCTCGTACGCCTCGACGTCGAGCTCGCCGTCCTCGCGGCGGAACTTCATCAGGTTCAGCGACGCGAGGTTGCACGCGGAGTCATCGATCGACATGTACTCCGAGCACGGGTTGGACGCGTTGATGCGCGACGTGTTCGGCAGCGTGTGCCACTTGTTGATCGTCGTGTCGTACTGCACGCCCGGGTCGGCGCACTTCCACGCAGCCTCGGCGATCTGGCGGAGAAGCTTCTTCGCGTCGACGGTGTCGACGACCGTGCCGTCCGTGCGCGCGGTCAGGTTCCACTCGCGCCCGTTCGCGGCCGCCTCCATGAACCCGTCGGTGACGCGCACCGAGTTGTTCGCGTTCTGGTACTGGATCGACGCCCAGTCCGGGCTGTCGAGCGACATGTCGTAGCCCGCGGCCTCGAGGACGCGCGCCTTCTCCTCCTCGTACGCCTTGCACCAGATGAACTCCTCGACGTCCGGGTGGTCGACGTCGAGCACGACCATCTTCGCCGCGCGCCGCGTCTTGCCGCCCGACTTGATCGTGCCGGCGGACGCGTCGGCGCCGCGCATGAAGGAGACGGGCCCGGAGGCGTAACCACCCTTCGACAGCTGCTCCTTCGACGAGCGCAGCTTCGAGAGGTTCACCCCCGACCCCGACCCGCCGCGGAAGATCACGCCCTCGCGGCGGATCCAGTCGAGGATCGACTCCATCGAGTCGTCGATCGAGAGGATGAAGCAGTTGTGGACGGCGACGTTGTTCGAGAGGTACTCGCCCGACTCGGTCTGGATGTCGTACACGTCCTGCACGCCGCAAGCCTCGACCGCGACGATCTCCTCTTCGCGAAGATCGGGGCACCGCTTCAGTCCGCGCAGTGAAAGAGACTCGAGCAGCGTCTGTTGCTTCTCGCGGCCGAGGAAGCCCACGAGCTCGGCGAAGCGCGCCCGCTCGGAGCCGATGCTGATGCTGACCTCGTGCAGATCGTGGCGATCAGCGCGCTTCTCCTGCTTGGTGCGGCGTCGCGAATGGATCCCGATCACGTTCAGAAGCAGCTGCACGTCTTCAGTCCACTTCTCGCTGATCGCGGCAAAGCCGACCCGGCCTTGTTCGTAATCGCCTTTGCGCCGGACCGTGATGTAGCCGTCCGCCTGGAAGATGCTGAGGAGATACGCCGTGATCTCGTCGTGTGACGCTGTCCACAGCCTCTTCGGCACGCGGATCTCAGTGCCGCGTGCGAGGAGTTCCCAATCCTCGACGAACTCGCGCAAGTCTTCGCCGTACAGCCGAATGCGACGACAGCGGAGCGATGCGTCCTTCGTCGTCACCTCGCGAACGTGCCGGTGGACGTGCGGGAAGACCACGTCGAGATTCGTAATGACCCAGTCGTACTCGTCGTCGTTCGCGACTTGGAACTCGAGCGTCAGCGAACGATTGGTTCCGACGTCGTACCGGCCGACGAAGCCGTCCGCCTGCAGCCAGCCCGCGAGCGCAGCCTCGGCTGCTGAAACGAGCTCTGCATCAGTCGCCTCTTGGGGCTCGTCTCGGAAACCGGAGCCGGAGCCGGCCGCTACGAGAGCGCGCTGTGCGACCTTCGCGCGGTGAGGATGCAGGTGCATGCGCATTCCTGGCTCGAGCTGGTCGACGCGGAGCCATTGCGGCTCCGTGCGCCGCTCGTGAACGGCTTTTACGACGTGGTCGGCGGTCGCCTCGATCCACTGCCCGTTGCGGAGAGTGACGCGAAAGACGGGCTTCTTCCCGTTGTGCTTGACCGCGACGATGCGGGTGACGCCGTGAGCGTCATACACCTCGCGCCCGATCTGATCGCCGTCGACGAGCTCGCCGATCGGCACCATTCCGTCTGGCGTCGAGACGAGTGCGTGGTACGGCTGGCATGCCGAGCATTGCGGCTTCTCCTCGAACCCGACGTTGAACCAGACGGGAGAGTTGAAGGCCGCGAGCTGGTGCACGAGGATGAACTTCAGCTCGTCCTCGAAGCTCTGCGCCTCCTCGTCGTTCGCGAAGTAGCCGCCCTCGCGGCCCCAGGTGCCGACCGTCGAGACGACGCGGCCGATCATCTGCTTGACGCTGCGCTCCCGGTCGGGCGAGCCCATGCGGCCGCGGAAGTACTTCTGCGCGACGATGTTCGTGGCCGTCTGCGACCAGAACTTCGGAAATTCGACGCCTTTCTGCTCGAAGACGGGCTTGTCCTTGCCCGGGATGAAGGCGTCGCGCGTCTCCCATTCGACCTCGTCGAACGGGTCGCGGCCGGGGATCGTGAAGTAGCGGCGGACGCCGAGCTGGGCGCCGTCGTCGACGACGAGATTCGCCGCCGTTTCGGCGGTGTTCTGGGCAGTCGTAGTGTCGTCGGCGGTCGCCATTTGTGCTTCCTCCAGGCTAGCTTCCAGGGGTTAAGACGGGGACCGGAGGCTAGTCACGGCACCGGACAGAATGCCCCCGCGGGAACCGCATCCAACCGAGGCGCGGCTTTGCCGCGCCGCCGGTCACGCACGTCGAAGCAGCAACCTCTCGACAACCGCCCAAATTGCACGCGCGCGAAGCGCGCCTGCAAGGTCTACCTCGCGCGAAGTCCGCAGGACTTCGCGCGAAAGCCGAACGCTAGTCAGGCGTGATTCGGCGCTGCTGCAGCCACCGGTTCACGAAGCTGCCGCCCGCGGCGGCGAGGAGGAGAAAAGCGACGCCCGCGAGGATGAGCAGCGGCAGCGGGACGGACGCAGCGTCCGACGGGCCGAGCCATTCGATCGCCCGCAGGATCACGCCCTTCGAAGGTCCCTCCGGGGCCGACCGCGTGCGGTCGACGTTGCCCTGCGTGTTCCGCGTCGGCTGGGCGTCGCGGGGCTCCGCCGCAGGGGGACCGCTCCCCCCGTTGCCCTTGCGCAGCGACGCGAGCATGGCGCGGTGGATGTCGTCCTTCGCGCCCGAGTACATGTCGACGTCGCGCGGCAGGTGCTTGATCGCCTGCGTGTAGCAGTCGGGCGCGTACGTCTTGTCGATGCGGCCGTCGAACCAGTCGTTGATCAGCGTCCGCCAGCACGGCGTGGCGGCGGCTGCCGGTGCAGCAGCGCCGAATGCCAGGGCAAGCCCGGCGAGGGCGACGACCAAGAGAGACTTCACGGCGGGGTGCATGCTAAGTGAGCGGACGGCTGGCCGCGCGGTGGTAGGGGGAGAGAGGCCTCTGTGGACGCGGCGAGTGCACAATTCGACAAACGAGGGGGTAATCCTCGATTCGCCGGAGTCTCTCCCCCGTGAGTGTGTTCCAAATCATCGTGCTGTAAGGGCTTTGTAAACGCTGGTAGCGTCGCCTTCCGATGCCCGCGCTCCCGCTGCGCGCACCGTCGATCGCGCTCGGAGCGTTGGTGCTCGCCGGCGCCGCCGCGCTGACGCTCGCCGGCCGCGGCATACCGACCCCGTGGATCCTGATCGACGAGCTGCTCCACGCCGAGCTCGCCCGCAGCCTGCGCGCCGGGGACGGCTACAGCGTCCGGGGCCACGGCATCACCGTGAGCTGGACCTATCCGGCGCTGCTTGCACCCTTCGCGTGGAGCTACGCGGCGATGAAGACGGTCAACGCGATCGCCATCGCGGCGACGGCGGTGCCCGTCTTTCTCTGGGCGCGGCGGCTCGTGTCGCCGATCTCGGCGCTCGCCGCCGCGGCGCTGACCCTCCTGCTGCCGTCGATGCTCTTCTCGACGACGCTGATGCTCGAGAACCTCTTTCTGCCGCTGTTCGTCACAGCGTGCCTCGTCTTCGCGCTTGCGCTCGAGCGGCCGACGCTCGCCTGGCAGGTGGCTGCGCTCGTGACGATCGCGCTGGCGACCGCGACGCGCGTGCAGGGATTGCTGCTCGTTCCCATCTTCGCGCTCGCCGCGGTGACGCTGCGCAAGGCCCGCGCGGTCGCTCCCGCGCTCGTCGTCTGCGGCGCGGTTTCGATTGCCGTCGTCGTGAAGCTCGCGCTCGGTGGACTCGGCGTGTACGAGCAGCACCGCGGTGCGCATTACTCCGTCGGCGGGATCGCGCTCTGGCTGATGCGCAGCGCTGGGGAGCTCTCGCTCGCGACGGGCATCGTCCCGCTCGCCGCGCTGCTCGCGCTGCGTCCGCGCACGGAGCGCGAGCGCGCGTTCGTCGCCGTCGCGGCTTCGGCAACCGCCGCCCTCGTCGCCCTGGCTGCGGTCGGCGCAGCGTGGGAGCCGCACGGGATCAAGGAGCGCTACATGGCACACGCGCTGCCGCTACTGCTGATCGCGTTCGTCGTCTGGATCGAGCGCGCCGCGCGGCCGCGCCCGTGGTGGGCGATCGCGCTCCCCGCGGCGCTCGCGGTGGCGCTGCCGCTCGGCAGGCTCTTCCGCGAGCCGTCGCTGCTCGGCAACGGTTGGGCCCTTCTGCCCTTCGACCGTGCGGGCCTGACGGCCGCGCGGGTCCTCCTCGTCATCGGCGCTCTCGCCGCGATCTGGCTCTTCCTCTTCGCGCCGCGGCTCGCCGTCGTCGGCGTCGCTGTCTTCCTCGCCGCGTCGACCGGCGTCGTCTACTCGACGATCCGCAACCAGTCGAAGGCCGTGCTCGCGCTCTCGGGGCTGAGCGAGCGCCGCTGGGTCGAGCGCGCGACGCACGCGCCGGTCACGTACCTCAACGCGACCGCGTTCCAGCCCGAGACGCAGGAACGGAGCTACTTCGACGAGTGGGCTCCCGTGTGGGAGACGGAGTTCTGGAACCGCAACGCGCTCACCGTGCTCACGCTCGGTATCACGGAGCCGACGCCGCTGTTCCAGCGTTACGGCTCGCTCGACTGGGGCACGGGCCGCATCTCCGGCGCTGCGGGCGGCTACGTGCTCGTCGACCGCCGTTTCATCCCCGTCGGCACCCGTGTCGCAGCGAGTGGGCGGCTCCTCCTCTACCGGGCGTCCGAGCCGCTGCGGCTCGCCTCGGCGGTCCAGGGTGTGCACGCGGACGGGACGACGACCGGAGTCGCCACGTTCTCGGCGTGGACCGGCCGGGGGACGATGGTCGTCGAGACCGATGCGCCGGCCAAAGTCGTGGCGCGTGTCGCCGGTGCGACCGCGCCGTCCGTGTCGAGGTCGCTTGACGGCGTGATCACGTTCACTGCGCCGCAGCCGCCGTTTCGCGTCGACGTGCGCGCGGCTCCCGGCACGCACGTGACGTTCGGGTTCATGCGCGCATGAGCCCCGGCCGCGTGCTGCTCGCGCTGACGGGAGTGCTGCTCGCCTGGGCGCTCTTCTTCGGCGGCGGCGACTCCTCCGACCGGCTCGTCTGGATCGGCGGCGCTGCCGTCGTGCTCGCGGCGCTCAGCGCCGCGGCGGCGTTCGACAGGCGTGTCGAGCGGCCGCACATCGACCGTCTCGGTGCCGGCTGCGCCGGCTGCTTCGCGGCGCTCGTCGCCTGGCAGGGGATCTCGATCGTCTGGTCGCTGCAGCCGGACCGCTCGTGGGACTACGTCAACCGTGGGCTCGTCTATCTCGCGTTCCTTGTGCTCGGGATGTTCGTAGGCGCGCTCGTGCCGCACGCGACGCGCGCGGTCGCCGCGGGCCTGGCCGCACTCCTCGCGCTCGTGCTCGCGTACGCACTCCTGGCGAAGGGGATCCCGGCGCTCTATCCCGACTACGGGAGGCTTGCGCGCCTGCGCTCGCCGATCGGCTTCTGGAACGCGCTCGCGCTGCTCGGAGATTTCGCGCTCGTGCTGGGACTGTGGCGCGCAGCGCAGCGGCGAGTGGACGGTGTGCTGCTCGTCTTCGTATCGGTCCTGAGCGTCCTCCTCGCGTACTCGCGTGGCGGCATCGTGATCGCGGTGATCGCCGCCGCAGCGTGGTTGGCGCTCGATCGCCGCCGACTCGAGTCGCTGGTCGCGCTCGTGCTCGGCGGCGGCGGCGCGTTGGCGGTCGCGGGCATCGCCCTGGCGCTGCCCGGGATCACAGACGACGGGCAGTCGCACTCCGCGCGCGTTCACGACGGGCGGTTGTTCCTGGCAACCGTGGTCGTTGCCGCTGCGGCCGTCGGCGTCGCCGGGCGGTCCCTGTTGCGGCTCGAGCCGGGACCGGCGGCACGCCGCCGGGCCACGCTCGTCCTGCTCGTCGTGATCGGCGTCGCCTGTGCAGCGGGCGTCGCCGCCGCCGCGCTGCACAGCACCGGCTCCACGACGGCGAGCGCGGCAGGTGAGCACTGCACGCAGGGAGCGCGCCGGCTCGCCTGCGGCAGCTCCGACGCTCGGCTCGACTGGTGGAAGCAGGCGTGGCAGTCCTTCCAGGACAAACCGCTGGCGGGCACCGGCGCGGCGTCGTTCCAGCTGGCGCACCGCCTGCGCCGCGCGGAGTTCACGAGACCGGTGACGGAGCCGCACAACTTCGCGCTGCAGATGCTGGGCGAGACGGGGATCGTCGGCTTCGTGCTCTTCGCCTGCGCCGTCGGGCTGGCAGTCCTCGCCGTGCGTCGCCGTCTTCGCGACGACGCGGCGGTGGCGCTCGCGGTTTGCGCGCTCGCGTATCTCATCCACATTCTCATCGACGTCGGCTACGACTTCGTCGCCGTCAGCGCGCCGTTCTTCACGCTGCTCGGCGTGCTGCTCGCCGACGGGAAGATGCCGGTCGCCCGCCGTGAGCCCGTATGGGCCTTCGGGGCGCTCTTGCTCGCGGCGACCGTCGCGCTGTCGCTTGCTGCGCCCTACGTCGCTGAGCGCAAGGTCGACGAAGCCGTCGTGAAGCGCGATCCTGAACTGGCGTCGCAGGCGCACTCGTGGAACCCGGTGTCGATCCTTCCGCTCCTGACCCAGGCGGCGATCGAGGAGCAACTCGGGCACGAGCAGAAGGCGCGGCAGCTCTACCGCCAGGCGGTTTCCACGCAGCCGGAGAATCCCGACGCGTGGGTCGAGCTCGGCGAGTTCGAGCTCGACGCGCGCAACGACCCGTGCTCCGCGTACCGCGCGCTGTCCGAGGCTTACAAGCTCGACCGGTACAACCCCGTGGTCTCCGCGAAGGGCGGCGCGCTCGACGTCGCGCGCGCGAAGGCCGTCAGAAGCGCGTGCGGTTAGTACCATCGCGTCATCGCCGTCGATAATGCGATCAGGCGATTGCTGCCGATCCAGCCGTTGGACGTGCTCAGCGATCTTGACCGCGCTCGGCAGACGGTCAACAGCGGAGCGTGTGGGAAGTGACGCGGGGGCCGTTCTGGGCGTTCGTCTGCATCCGCGCCGCCTTCTGGCTCGTGACGATCGTGACCTTGCTGTGGACGCCCGTACGCGGCGGCGCGATTCCCCCGTTCGGCGTCGGTCAGGCGCACCTCGATCTCGTCTTCGACGCGTTCGCGCAGAAGGACGCGCAGTGGTTCGTGCACATCGCGCAGCACGGCTACGACTCGTCGCAGTCGACGGCGTTCTTCCCGCTCTATCCGCTCTGCGTCGCGGCGCTCGCGCACGTGCTCGGCTCGACCGTCGTCGCCGGCACGATCCTCTCGCTGGTCGCGGGCGGGATCGGCGCGGTCGTCGTCGCGCGCATCGCGCTCGACGCACGCCTCGGCGCCGACGCTGTCCTCTATCTCGCGCTCTACCCGCTCGCGTTCGTCTTCACGGCCGTGTACTCCGAGGGGCTCTTCCTCGCGCTCTCCGCAGGAGCGTTTCTTGCGGCCATGCGGAGCCGTTCGCTCGTCGCTGGCGTTCTCGCCGCGCTCGCCTGTGGAACTCGGCCCGTCGGGATCGCGCTCGTCGTTCCCCTTGCGATCTTCCTCTGGCCGCGTGGCCGTTCGCCGCGCCAGCTCGCGCGAGCGCTCCCGATTGCCCTCGTCGCGGCTCCGTTCATCGCATACGCGGCGTACCTGCACCAGCACGTCGGCAGTGCGACCGCCTTCCTGCACGCGCGCGCGGACTGGCTGCGCCACTTCTCTGCCGCGGGGCCGTTCGGCGGAGCATGGGACGGAGTCTCATCCGGCGTGCACGGCGCCGCCGAGCTCCTCCGCCACCTGCCGCAGCAGCTCGGTTCGCCCGAGGGCTACCCGATGCGGGACGAGTACGCGACGTGGAACGTGCTCCATCTGCTGCTCCTCGCGCTTGCGCTGTGGCTGACGTGGGTCGCCTGGCGTCGCGTCGGCGCGGCGTACGGGGGCTACTCCGCGGCGCTACTCGCGATCGTGCTGAGCTCGCCGGCTGCGGGCTTTCCGCTCGCGAGCCTGCCGCGCTACCTGCTCATGGACTTTCCACTGTTCCTGGCGCTGGCCGTTGTGCTCGAGGGCCGGCCGCGCGCGAGGACCGTAGTGCTCTGCACGTTCGCCGCCGTCGGCGCCCTCGCGGCCGCGGCCTTCGCCCACAACATCTGGATCGCTTAGCGTCCGACGAGCGCGTGGCTAGTACGATCGTGCGATCGCCGTCGAGAATGCGATCAGCCGGGAGCAGCTCCAGCTGGCGGCGCGGAATCACGGGATGCCGCTGGAGGCGCTCGCGTACCCGATCACGCCGGTCGGGCTCCACTACCTCCTGATCCACTACGACATCCCCGCGGTCGACGCGACGTCGTGGCGCGTGACCGTCGACGGGGAGGTGGAACGGCCGCTCACCCTCTCGCTCGACGACCTGCGCGCTCGTCCGGCCGCCGAGGTTGCGGCGACGATGGAGTGCGCGGGCAACGGCCGCGTGTCGCTTTCGCCGCCGGTGGACAGCCAGCCGTGGCTGAACGAGGCGGTCGGGACCGGCCGGTGGCGCGGCGTGCGCCTGCGCGAGCTGCTCGAGGATGCGGGAGTTCGTGACGGCGCGGTGGAGGTGCTCTTCACGGGCCTCGACCGCGGCGTCGAGGAGGAAGTCGAGCAGAGCTACCAGCGGAGCCTGCCGCTCGCGGAAGCGCTGCGGGACGAGGTGCTCCTCGCCTACGAGCTGAACGGCGTGCCGCTGCCGCCGCAGCACGGCTTTCCACTGCGCCTGCTCGTGCCCGGCTGGTACGGGATGACCAGCGTCAAGTGGCTCGAGCGGATCACGGTCCTCGACCGTCCGTTCAAGGGCTTCCAGATGGCAAAGCGCTACCGGCGCCAGCTCGACGAGGACGACCCGGGGATTCCGTTCACGCGGATGTCGCCGCGGGCGCTCGCGGTCCCGCCGGGCATCCCCGACTTCCACTCGCGCGAGCGATACGTCGCCGGCGGCCCGTGCGAACTGCGCGGGCGCGCGTGGTCCGGCTGGGCGCCGGTCGCCGGCGTGGACGTCAGCCTCGACGGTGGCGAGACGTGGACGGCGGCCGAGCTCGAGCGCGACGTCGATTCACCGTGGGCGTGGGTCGGGTGGCGATTCGCGTGGGACGCGCGGCCGGGACGCCACGAGCTCTGCTTCCGCGCGCGGGACGAGGCGGGAAACGAGCAGCCGCTCGAGGGCGAGTGGAACGTCGGCGGCTATGGCAACAACGCGGTCCACCGCATAGTCGTACACGTCTCCTGAACGGACCCTGTCCCGGGACCAGGTCCCGGGACAGGGCTAGTGGCCGACGACGAGCACGACCTGCGCGCCGAGGAGGGCGCTCCGGCGCATGCCGTCGAGCGGCGTCACGATCCGCGCGTGCACGTCGCGCGCGAGGCGCGCCGCCTCGGCGCGATAGCCGCGCCGGTACATGACGAGCGTGCGCGTCGAGCCCGACTGCTTCCTTGCGTTGCCCACCGAGGTGATCTGGTAGCCGCGCTCGCGCA
>WNFU01015764.1_pt1 | contig 10413 bp, 9 predicted proteins | sample 5400121 | NCBI WGS metagenome assembly WNFU01 (sample SAMN13153360, study PRJNA577476) | soil metagenome | isolation source: 100 cm soil or saprolite under grassland replicate 1 | place: USA:California | collected 2016-06-15
GAACTGGAACGACCCGGTGGCGCTCCTCAACGCCTACTACAACGCGATCAGAAGGCACGAATACGCACGGGCATACAGCTACTGGGAAAACCCAGGCGCCCCAAACGGCGTGACGGCAAGCTTCGCGGATTTCGCCAGCGGCTACGCCAACACGGTCGCGGTGAACGTCACCACGGGCGACGTGGCCTCGGACGCTGGGGCCGGGAATATCTTCTATCAGGTGCCGGCGGTGATCGTCGCACGGCAGACCGACGGCGCAACCCAGCGCTTCTACGGCTGCTACCTCTTACACCGGGTCAATGTGGAGATTGGGAATACGACGCCACCCTACCCGATCGCCCTGCGCGCCGCCCATATCGTGGCGGCGCCAGCCGATGCCGACACCGCGGCGCTGCTCGACCAAGCGAACGCACTCGTACAAGCAGGGCAGTGCGGGCAGTAAACGCGCGACCGGTCATTTGATGGATTCATTCTGAGTGGCTGCGGCGGCCGGGAGGCCGAGAACCGTGGTAGTGCCCGGGCCGCCGCTGATAACCACGCTATCGAATTGCTCATGTGCTCAAAAATCAGTGCATTGCTACGACAGGAGGTATTACGTGACACGCTTTAAGTTGCGCCAGCGGCTGTTGTCGCTCGGCGAAGACTACGACATCGAAGACGCCGACGGCCACAACGTTTTCCATGTGGATGGCAAGGTCTTCCGCATCCGCGAGACCTTTGTGATCGAGGATCGGCACGGCCAGGAAGTGGCCACTATCAAGCAGAAGTTACTCGCCTTCCGGAAGACCATGACGATCGAACGCGGTGAGACGACGATCGCCACCATTCGCAAGGCCCTGTTCGCACCGTTCGGGGACAAGTTTGCGATTGAGCTCGCAGACGGTACGGAAATACACATGCACGGGGACATCTTTGCCCACGAATACCAGATCCAGCGCGGAGAGCAAACGGTGGCCGAGATCTCGAAGCGTTGGTTCGCGTTCACGGATACCTATGGTATCACGATCGCACCGGGCGAGGATGAAGGCCTCATCCTGGCGGTCGCGGTCGCGATCGACGAGATGGCGCACGACCCCGACGAAGCCCACCACGGGCCAGAGGGCCCCGCCACATGAATGTTCGGGCGGCGGTTGTTGTATGTGAAGAGTACTGGCGCTGGCGCACCGTAGTGTCGCAGAAGGAGCTTGGGTATGAGTTCGAACGGGGTGATCTTCGCTGCACTGCTGTATTACGCGATCTGCATCGTGGCGCTGTTTGTGATACCGGTGAATCGCAAGCCATCGTCGGCGATCGCCTGGCTGATGCTGATCGTTGGGCTGCCCTACCTGGGCGTGGTCCTCTTCCTCCTGCTGGGCAGTCCCAAACTCACCAAGCGCCGCCGCGCCCGGCAGCACACTGTGGACGAGCTGATCAAGCGCTCGGTGGCGGAGGCCAAGCAGCAACCAGAATTGCTGCCGATCTTTGATGCGACAATCCCTGAGTTGTATCTACCCTTGGTTGAGCTGAACGCTAACCTCGGTGGCATGCCGGCCTTCACAGGCAACACCGTCGAACTCCTGCCCGACTATGACGGCGCGGTCGAGCGCATCGTCCAGGCGATCGAGGGCGCCCAGAAGTACGTCCACGTCGAGTACTACATGTTCGCTGACGACTCGACCGGCTCCAAAGCCATCGATGCATTGATTCGTGCGCAGCAACGTGGCGTGGCCTGTCGGGTCCTGATCGATCATTTCAGCAATCTCTTCTTTAGCCGCTCCGTCCTCAAGCGACTGCGCGCGGGCGGCATCGCGGTGCAGCAGACGCTGCCAGTGCGGATCTTCGACACCGAGTGGTCGCGGCTCGATCTGCGCAACCACCGCAAGATCGTCGTGGTGGATGGCGCAGTCGGCTTTACCGGCTCCCAGAACCTGATCGATCGGGACTACCACAAGGCCAGCAACCGCAAAAAAGGCCTGTACTACATTGAACTGGTGGCGCGCGTAACCGGTCCGGTCGTCAGCCAGCTTGATGCGGTCTTTCGCAGCGACTGGTACGCCGAGACCAGGGTCGTGCTGGACCGCACCAGCGCGCCGGAGGCAGCTGTCAACCCGAACAAAACTGGCGATGTCGTGTGCCAGGTGCTGCCCAGCGGCCCTGCCTTCGAGAACGACAACAACCTCAAACTCTTCGTCGCGCTGTTCTACGCTGCACGGCGCCAGATCACGATCGCCACTCCCTACTTTGTGCCAGACGAGAGTCTCATGATTGCGCTCACCAGCGCGGCCCAGCGTGGGGTGACGGTCAGGCTGATTGTCTCAGAGATTGGCGACCAGTTCCTGGTCTACCATGCCCAGCGCTCCTACTACGAGGAATTGATGGCGGCAGGGGTGCAGATTGAGCGCTACCGGTCGCCGGTGCTGTTGCACGCCAAGCACATGAGCATCGACGATGATATCGCAGTGATCGGCTCGAGCAACCTGGACATGCGCTCGTTCCAGCTCGACCTGGAGATCACGCTAGTCTGCTACGACAAGCGTGTCGTCGCGGAGATGCGGCAGCTCTTCGCCGACTATGTGCGGCAGGCACGGCCTGTGAACCTGGGTGAGTGGCGAACCCGCCCGCTCGTGAGCAAACTCTTCGACAACCTCGCGCGGCTCACCTCGACACTCCAGTAATGCAGGAGCAGAGCGCTGAGTGAAGCCACATGCGTCATTGTATGGTCGGCCACAGGTCGCGGGCCAGGAAGGAAGAATGTGATGAGTGCTACACAGTACGATGCGGTGATTATCGGTGCGGGGCAGGCCGGTGTGCCGCTCGTGACCACGCTCGCCAACGCAGGCTATCACACGGCGCTCGTCGAATGCGAGCACGTCGGCGGCACGTGCGTCAACGAGGGCTGCTACCCGAGCAAGACCATGATCGCCAGCGGGCGCATCGCCTATCTAGCGCGCCGCGCGGCCGACTACGGCGTGCATACCGGCCCGGTGACGGCGAACCTGGCCGAGGTTCGCCAGCGCAAGCGCGCGATCGTCGAGCGCCTGCGCAGCGGGAGCGAGCAGTATCTTGCCGCCACCGCGGGAGTGGATCTCATCTTCGGCCAGGCGCACTTCAGTGGCCCAAAGACGCTGGAGGTGCAGCTGAACAGCGGCGGCACACGCACGGTCGCGGCGGATCTGATCTTCATCAATACCGGCGCGCGGCCGGCTGTGCCGGCGATCGAGGGGATCGACTGTGTTCCCACGCTGAACTCGACCACGATCATGGAGCTGCAGCGCGTGCCGGAGCACCTGCTGATCCTGGGCGGTGGCTACGTCGGCCTGGAGTTCGCCCAGCTGTTCCGCCGCTTTGGCAGCCAGGCCACGATTGTCCAACGCGGGCCACAGCTACTGGCGCGCGAGGACGACGATGTGGCCGAGGCGGTGGCCGCGATCCTCCGTGAGGATGGGATCGAGGTGCTGCTCAACACCGCCGCAATGCGGGTCGGGAGCGGTGGCGCTGACAGCGTCGAACTCACCGTGTACACCCCTCAGGGTGCGCGGATCCTGCGCGGATCCCACCTGCTTGTGGCGACGGGGCGCACGCCCAACACCGAGTATCTCAGACTTGAGGCGGCGGGCGTGCAGGTCGACGCGCGAGGCTTCATTGTAGTAAACGAGCAACTGGAGACCAACGTGCCGGGCATTTACGCGCTCGGCGATGTGAACGGCGGCCCGGCCTTCACCCACATCGCCTACGACGACTTCCGAATCATCCGCGCAAATCTGCTTGAGGGCGGGAACATGAGCACTGCCGGCCGTCTGGTGCCCTACACCATCTTCATCGATCCGCAGCTCGGTCGGATCGGGCTGACCGAGCAGGCGGCCCGCGCGCAGGGCCGGGCTTTTCGTGTGGCCAAGCTGCCAATGTCCCGCGTCGCACGTGCCAGGGTACTCCACGAAATGCGCGGCTTTATGAAGGCGATCGTCGACGCGGAGACGAACCAGATCCTCGGCGCGGCGATCCTGGGTATCGACGGTGGCGAGGTGCTAGCGGTGCTTCAGATGGCAATGCTGGGTCAGCTGCCATACACCGTGCTACGTGAGGCGGTCTTCGCACATCCAACGCTCGCGGAGGCGCTCAACAACCTGTTCATGGACATGGATGGCCAGTAGCGAGTCGATCGTGACGCTGAAGCTCTATCGACTCCACCCGATGATTGAAGCATACGACAGAGCGGAGACCATCGTGAACCTGTATATTCGACAACCGAAATATGCACAGCGAATCCTGCGCCGGCCCATGCGCTTACTCATGGTCGCCGCGCTGTTCGTGAGTGTTATGTTTGTAACGTTCTTGACTCCGCCGGTTATTGCTGGAACAGCCAGCGAGTACTTCCAGCAGACCGGTCAGACAGTATCTGACCCGTTCTTGCGCTACTGGCGGGCCAATGGCGGGCTGAGGATCTTTGGCTACCCGATCAGCCCGGCGCGGTACGAGCTCGATCCAGGCACCGGCAAGGCCCTGTTCATCCAATGGTTCGAGCGGGCGCGGTTCGAACAACACCTGGAATGGGCAGGTACAGGGCAGGAAATCCAACTCAGCCTGCTGGGGCGTCAGTTCACGCAGGAACGACAGCATCAGCCTGAATTCCAGCCGATTGCGCCATTTGCGAGTACTGCCGACATCAGGTTCTTCGCAGAAACCGGCCACTCGCTGTCTGTCGGCTTCAAACAGTTCTGGGAGCAGCACGGCAGCTTGCCGAACTTCGGATATCCGATCAGTGAAGCATTTCCTGCTCAGAACCCAATCAACGGCCAGTGGTACAGCGTGCAGTACTTCGAGCGCGCACGCTTTGAATACCATCCCTACAACTCGCCGGACTACCAGATCGAGCTTGGGCTACTGGGCCGCCAGCTGATCCAGACGGCCCGCCCGGTTGCCCCAGGACCGCGCCAGACGGTCAAGATCTACCTGATTGACCCGAGCGTGTCGTTTGATGTCGCGCGCGGAACTGGTCTCGTACCAATCGAGGTGCAGATCACGCCGACCAAACGCGTGCTGCGCGCCGCAATCGAGACATTGTTGTCGCTCCCAAAGAACAAGCGCGCCGATGGTCTGATCAACGCGCTCGCGGACTCGCAACTGCGCGTGGACAACGTGACACTGGTTGCTGGAAAGGCAACGATCGCCCTGTCCGGTAGGCTCAACATCGCCGGTGTTGGGGGTGAGGCGTATGCGACGGCCCAGTTGCAGGCTACCGCGCGGCAGTTTCCGACGGTCAAGCAGGTGACGATCTTGATCAACGGCTGCCCGCTGCCAATTGGTGAGAGCGGCAGCGGCTGCGCCAATCGATCCTGACGGTAAATCTTATCTATCCAATTGGCGAGAGGTGTTTGCGACTATTGAAAAGTGAACACCCATAAACATCACTGAAAGGTCATCATCAATGGCAACGACAACCTACAAGCGAGCACGCGAACAGCGTGACCGTGCGGTGTGGATTGCGCTCGGGCTCGCCCTGGCGCCGGTGATCGCGCTCGGTTTTTCGCGCTTCGCCTACGCGCTGCTGCTGCCGCCAATGCGCGACGCGCTCGGCTGGAGCTTCACGCAGGCGGGCGGGATGAACACCGCCAACGCAATCGGCTACGTTATCGGCGCGGCGACTGGCGCCTGGTGGACCAAACACTTCAGCATCCGAGGCACTTTTCTGGGCAGCCTGATCATCAGTAGTCTGGCCCTGTTAATCACCGGCACGACGACGAGCTATGCTGTACTCATGGCGCTGCGCTTCGTCGGCGGCGTCGCCACTGCGGTCGCGTTTGTGGTCGGCTCCTCACTTGCAGCCCGCATCCGGCACCACCTGTTGCCAGTCTACTTCGCTGGCGCTGGTATTGGGATTGTGCTCTCGGGCATCGTCGTACCGGTCGCGCTTGCAGCGAGCGGGGCGGTTGGCTGGCGCATCGGTTGGCTCGTGCTCGGTCTGGCCGCGCTGGCCGCGCTCGTGCCAGCATGGCTGGCCGCGCGGGCGGTTCCCGAACACGAGCAGGGGCACGCCGCAGGGCTCTCCGGCGCAGCATTCCACAAGCTGGCAGCCACCTTCGCCGCCTATATCCTGTTCGGGGCTGGGTATGTGAGCTATATGACCTTCGTGATCGCGCTGCTGCGCGCACAGCATCTTGAGGCCTGGGTGATGGTCGCGTTCTGGCTGGTGCTGGGCATGGCCTCTGCCGTTGCGAGCCTATTCTGGGGGCCGGGGCTTGGACGCTTGCGGGGCGGGCATGGAATGGCGCTGGTTTCGGCCATCGCGTTTGTGGGGTCATTGCCGGTGCTGCTGCATGCTGGCCCGGCTACGGCACTACTCTCGGCGATCGTGTTCGGAGGCAGCTTCATGGCTGGCCCGACCGCGGTGACGGCGCTGACGCGCCACACGCTCGTGCCACGCTACTGGACGGCTGGCATCGCCGCGCTGACGACCGCGTTCGCGCTCGGCCAGGCGGCTGGGCCGGTCGTCTCCGGCCTGCTTGCCGATCGCGCGGGCGGCCTGACGATTGGATTGTGGCTCTCGCCAATTCTGCTCGCCCTCGCGGCCGGTGTGGCGCTGCTTCAGCCGCACCACCCGCATCATTCGGAGTAGGAAACAGCCACGCATGCCGCGAACTCATCGTCGTAGAAAACCAGCGCCGTGGTTGGGACGTGACCTCCCGCTTCCCAACCACGCTCATCACTATCTGAAAGTAGGTATTGCCATGATTGTCACCAGCACCGCGCTATTTCGCGTCGCCTATGGCCGTTTCGCGATTGGCGCCTACAACATCAACAACATGGAGCAGGCGCTCGGCCTGTTTCGCGGGCATATGCTGGCCGACGCGCCGTTCATTGTCCAGGTCTCGAAAGGCGCCCGCACGTATGCCGGCACCCCGATGATCGAGGCGATTATCCGGGCCGCTGAGCACCTCTACCCGCAGGCGATCTATGCCGTGCATCTCGATCATGGCGCCGAGGCGACCTGCTACGCCTGCATCGACACGGGCTTCTACTCGTCAGTCATGATCGACACCTCGCACGAGCCGTTCGAGCAGAACGTCGCGATCACCCGGCGGGTGGTCGAGCGCGCGCACGCGCGGGGGATTTCCGTGGAAGCCGAGTTGGGCATGCTCGGAGGCGTGGAAGAACACATCGCAGTGGACGAGCACCACGCGCGGCTGACCGACCCGGACGAGGCGCAGCGCTTTGTAGAGCTCACCAGCTGCGATAGTCTGGCGGTCGCGATTGGCACCAGCCATGGCGCCTATAAGTTCAGTAGACAGCAGGCGCTGCACTTCGAGCGGCTGGTGGGACTACATCAGCGCCTGCCACAGATGCCACTCGTGCTCCACGGTGCCAGCTCGGTACCGCAGGAAGAGATCCGACGTATCAACGCGGCTGGCGGGGCGCTGGACTCCGCAGCCCGTGGCGTCGACGCAGAGCTGTTCCGACGGGCAGCTGTTCTGGGTGTCGCCAAGGTGAATGTCGACACCGATGGGCGCCTGGTCTGGACACGGGTGCATCGCGAGTATTTCCGCGACCACCCCGACGAGTTCGACTTCCGCAAACCCGGGCAGATCTTCGTGGAGCAGGTCACGTCCTTCATTGCCGCGACTATGACGATACACTCGAACAATCCTTCCCGGCGAGCGACCCGTCGTCCAGTCCACTCGCGCTGCTCTAATGGCTCCACCACTCGATTTGATGGCGAGCAGAGGATGTTGCGTGGCATCGAAACGATGCGGGAAGTGAGGAAAGCATGAAACACCGCTCCATCACGCTAATTCTGGCGGTCTGGATGTCCAGTCTGCTTGTTGGGTGTGGCCTGACGATTACTCCAGTACAACCGACTCCTGTGCCAGCGGGTGTTGTGCTGACATTTCGCGTTGCCGACGCTGAAGAGTACCGTATCCGCTTAGTCGACCCACATGATATTGCCATCGCGCAGAAGCTTCTGGCTGGCGAGGCTGCGCCCGGCATCCCAAATGGGCGGGTGGTGCGCGGTGATCCGGATGTGAATGTCGGCTACTCCTGGCATATCGACCCAGCCTCGATCGAGTTCGCGGACGCGGCGGCGGAGGTCTGCGACGGGCGACCGTCCGATGTCGAGCAGCGCATGATAACTTCAGATCGGTACTGCCCTTGGTCGGCAAAGGTGGTGGCGATTGTGTCAGCGCAGTCTCATTGATCGATAGCAACGCCCTGCCGCTCGGAGCAAGGACGGCAGCGCGTATCACCACCCGAAGAGGAGTAGTGCGATGACGACTGATACACTTGCTGTTAGTACGCCGAATACGCCTGCTGGAATCTCTCGGCCCATATCGGGCCAGAGTGACAACCTGCCTGACCAGTATAAATCTGCGTTCCGATCACCGCACACCAACGATGTACCCCACGACCGCGCTCTGGTAGAGCAGATGCTTCAGACGATCCGATCTGCGGGGCGTAACCGGCTCAATCCAAGCGAGACCGAGCAACTGCTGGTGGCCTACGGCGTCTCAACGTCAGGAATTCAATTTGCCACCCATCTCGACCAGCACGGCGCCAATCGAGTCATCACGGTCGAAAATTCATTAGGCACTACGCACCAGGATACGACGAGAGATGAGGCCTACGACCTCATCATCAGTTCCCACGTCGACCGGCAGTGTGGCCCGGTGCTCTCACTCCATACCGACAAGTCGCCGCCGGGAGTGTTCCAAAATCGGGCGCTCGCTCTGCCGCCGCTGACCACTGAGATGGCGTCGCGCATGATCGAGCGCACCGGTGTCGCTGCAACGCTCAAAGGAATTGACGACCGCAGCCGACGTGCTCTCGAGGAGCTCGACCAACTGCTCGTGCGCGTCGGCCAACTCGTCGTGGAACAGCACTGGATCAATGAGGTGCTGCTCAACATCTTGGTTGTATCACCGACGGGGTTGCTTGTGTATGACGCACAGGTCACGGTATATGATGCGACCGTACAGGTAGAGGACCTGCCAGCGTTAGCAATACATCCCTACCCTTCGCAGTATGTCAGGCAGTGGATGCTCAAGAGAGGAATACCTGTCACGATCCGCCCGATCCGGCCCGAGGACGAGCCGTTGATGATCAGGTTTCACGAAACACTGTCGGAGCAGACGGTCGAAATGCGCTACTTCGGGCCGCAAAAACTCAGCCAGCGTATTGCCCCCGAGCAGTTGCTCCGTATACGCTGCGTGGATTACGACCGTGAGATGGTGTTGCTCGTCGAGCAGCGCGACCCAAACACCGGTGACCGGGCGATTCTGGGATTCGGGTGCTTGATCACGCTGAGCCGTTCAAATGATGCGGAGATTGCTCTGCTGGTCGGTGATGCGTGGCAGGGCCAGGGCGTCGGCAGTGAATTATTGCGCCGGCTCATCCAGATTGGCCGCGACAAGAACCTGGCTCGGATTGTCGGAGAAGTTCTGCCGGACAACCAGGTGGCGCTCAAGATACTGTCACGTTTTGGATTCCAGTTGCACCGATCGATCAGTGAGCCGGTGCGGGTCGTGCTTGATCTCTGAACCCCTGTGTGCGCCGAGCGCCGTGGTTGGCAAGGCAGAGGAACATCAATGAAAGCGGTTACCTGGCTGATTCTTACACAAGTCCTCGCGACACTGTCGTTGTTTCCCTGGTTGATCATGACCGGCTTATCTCTCTTGGCCTTTGATTCTGGCTATCACCTATCGGCAATCCTATTCGTAGTATTGATTTGGGTGTATCCGCTGCTACCGCTCGGCTGTGCCATCCGAGCCTGGTGGCTCTACCGACATGACAAGGTGCGAGGTGCCTTGATTACGACCTCCATCCCGCTGGTGGTGGTGCTGCCGCTGATGTTCTACGGAATATGGGCGCTCCTGGCATCTGTCTGATGCTCATGGAACGAAAGGTATTTGCATAGAAGTATGGTCGGGCGATCCAACAGCCATCCATTTACCTGTCGATCGCGTCGCGATGCAGTTTACACTTCAACATTGTGAGGGATTGTGACCGATACCGCACATTACCATGCGTGAGAAAACTTGTAGGTCATTACAAAGGGCAGAAGCTCTTGGCTTCCACTATGGAGACCAAAAGCTTCTGGCGTTTTTGCGCCCTCTGTGGGCCTCACGTGCGATACTGTGCGTGATGTGCGGCGCAAGCCCTCCCTCTACAGTAGCCCGAACCAGCCACACGCCTGCATGAAAAGCGTCAGGCGCCGTAGGCCGAAGTGGCGAGTCAGGGAAAGGGGTATCAGCCGCACCTGGACAGTTGAGGTGCGGAGCGTCGCTGGTCGCCAGGCGCCAGCCAGTTGCCAGCGGGCAGTCCAACCGTGGAACGCGTGCTTACCAACCACGCGGGCGACACCGAGAACGGTTATAATTGCTCCATGTCGACGCCCATTTTAACCACGAAACTGTATATCCCGCCACCGCGACCGAACGTGGT
>WNFU01010238.1_pt1 | contig 10411 bp, 9 predicted proteins | sample 5400121 | NCBI WGS metagenome assembly WNFU01 (sample SAMN13153360, study PRJNA577476) | soil metagenome | isolation source: 100 cm soil or saprolite under grassland replicate 1 | place: USA:California | collected 2016-06-15
CTCGAGCAGGCCAGAGATCTGGCCGAGGCCGAGGAGGCGCACAGAGAGTTCTCGCGCCGCATCGGTCGCGACCTCTGAGTGAAGGAGGAACGTCATGAAACCCGTAATGCTCGCGACCGACGGATCGCCGACGGCTGTAGAGGCGACCACGACTGCCGTCGAGCTCGCGCACCTGCTGGGCACCGACCTCGTGATCGTGACGGCGTGGGATGTCCAGTACGGCGCATACAACGCGATGGGCTTTGCCCCCGTCCCCACGAACGGCGAGTTCGCCAAGCTCGGCGAGGAGCAGGCGCGGAAGATCGCCGCCGAGGCCGCGGCCCGCGCGGAAGAGGCCGGCGTCGAGACGCGCTCCGTCGTGCTTCGCGGATTCCCGGTCGAGGAGATCTGCATTGCCGCGGAGAACTTTCGCCCTCGCTTCCTCGTCATCGGTTCCCACGGATGGGGCGCGGTGAAGCGCGCGCTGTTCGGCAGCGTGTCGACCGGCGTGCTTCATCACGCCAAGTGCCCCGTGCTCGTCGTCCGGGGCGATACCACCGAGACCGAGGCGGCCGTCGAGCGCGCTCGCGAGAAGGTGCCTGCGTGACGTGAGTCGGTGAGGCGAGCCCGGTCGACGCTGCAACGGAGGCGACGCATCGATCGCAAAGGCTCTAGCGTTCCACTGACGTGACCGAGACTCGCCACATCGAGTCAGACACCCTCGGCGATGCCGAGGTCGCGCGTCTCGAGGCGTACTGGCGCGCGGCGAACTATCTCTCGGTCGGGCAGATCTACCTGCTCGACAATCCCTTGCTGCGGGAGCCCCTCGCGCCGGAGCACGTGAAGCCGCGACTGCTCGGCCATTTCGGGACGACCCCTGGGCTGAACCTGATCTACGCCCACCTGAACCGCGCCATCCGGCGGCGCGCGCTCGACACCCTCTACGTCACCGGACCCGGTCACGGTGGTCCCGGCCTCGTTGCCAACGCCTATCTAGAAGGGACCTACACCGAGATCTATCCACATGTCGGTCGCGACGAAGCCGGCCTGCGCGAGCTCTTCCGGCAGTTCTCGTTCCCCGGCGGGATCCCGAGCCACGTCGCGCCCGAAACCCCGGGCTCGATCCACGAAGGCGGCGAGCTGGGCTATTCGCTTGCCCACGCCTACGGGGCCGCGTTCGACAATCCCGAGCTGCTCGTCGCCTGTGTCGTAGGCGACGGCGAGGCGGAGACGGGACCGCTCGCGACGAGCTGGCACGCGAACAAGCTTCTAAACCCGACGACCGACGGCGCAGTGCTGCCGATCCTCCACCTGAACGGGTACAAGATCGCGAATCCCACGCTGCTCGCGCGCCTACCCGAAGGAGAGCTCGATGCGCTGATGCGCGGGTACGGCCACGAGCCGCTGTTCGTCTCCTTCCAGGCTCACGACGAGCACGAAGACGTGCACCGCCGGCTCGCCGTGGTGCTCGACGACGCGCTCGACCGGATCGAGGAGATCCAGCGCAACGCGCGCGTCGACGGGATGACGGCGCGGCCGACGTGGCCGATGATCGTCCTGCGCTCGCCCAAGGGCTGGACGGGGCCGGTCGAGGTGGACGGCCTCCCCATGGAGGGCACGTGGAGATCGCACCAGGTGCCGATGACCGACGTGCGCTCGAATGCCGATCATCTGCGTCTGCTGGACGAATGGCTCCGGAGCTACGGACCCGAGGAGCTCTTCGACCACGATGGGAGCCTTGTTTCGGAGCTCGCGGAGCTCGCGCCCGACGGCGACCGCCGTATGAGCGCGAATCCGCACGCGAACGGCGGCCTGCTGCTGCGCGATCTTGCACTCCCCGACTTCCGTGAGTACGCGCTCGACGTGAAGAAGCCGGGCGTCGACTTCGCAGAGTCCACACGCGTGCTCGGCGCGTTTCTCCGTGACGTGATCGCGCGCAACCCGAAGAACTTCCGACTCTTCGGCCCGGACGAGACGGCATCGAACCGGCTCGGCGACGTGTTCGCGGTGACTGCCCGCAGCTGGAACGCCGAGCGCGAGCCGACTGACGAGGGGCTCGCTCCCGACGGGCGCGTCATGGAGGTCCTTTCCGAGCATCTGTGTCAGGGCTGGCTCGAGGGCTACTTGCTCACCGGTCGGCACGGGCTCTTCAACTGCTACGAGGCGTTCATCCACATCGTCGACTCGATGTTCAACCAGCACGCGAAGTGGCTGAAGGTCACGCGGACGATCCCGTGGCGGCGGCCGATCGCATCACTCAACTACCTGCTCAGCTCGCACGTGTGGCGCCAGGACCACAATGGGTTCTCACACCAGGATCCCGGCTTCATCGACCACGTCGTGAACAAGAAGGCGGAGATCATCCGCGTCTACCTGCCGCCGGACGCGAACACGCTGCTGTCGGTCGCCGACCACTGCCTGCGCAGCCGGGGCTACGTCAACGTGATCGTGGCGGGCAAGCAGCCCGCGTTGCAGTACCTGTCGATGGAGGACGCGATCCTCCATTGCACCCGCGGGATCGGCATCTGGGACTGGGCATCCAACGACGAAGACGCGGAGCCCGACGTCGTGCTCGGGTGCTGCGGCGACGTTCCGACGCTGGAGACGCTCGCCGCGGCTGCGATCCTGCGCGCGCGGCTCCCCGAGCTTCGGGTCCGTGTCGTGAACGTCGTCGATCTGATGCGGCTGCAGCCCGACACGGAGCACCCGCACGGCCTCTCCGACAAGGAGTTCGACTCCCTGTTCACTACTGACCGCCCCGTCGTCTTCGCCTATCACGGCTATCCGTGGCTCATCCATCGCCTCACGTACCGGCGCACGAACCACCGCAACCTACACGTGCGCGGCTACAAGGAAGAGGGCACGACGACGACGCCGTTCGACATGGTCATGCTCAACGACCTCGACCGGTTTCACCTCGTCATCGACGTCGTCGACCGTCTGCCCGCGCTCGCGGGGAAGGCCGATCACCTTCGGCAGGAGATGACGGACAGTCGCCTGCGTGCCCGCGCGTACGGTCGGGAGTACGGCGAGGATCCGCCGGAGATCCGCGACTGGACCTGGCCCGGCTGAGCCGCGCGTGGACGCGATCCTCGTCGTCAACGCGGGCTCGACGAGCCTGAAGCTGCACGCGGTCGGCGAGGACGAGCAGAGCGTCTCGGTCGCCTCCTTCACACAGGTACCGCCCGACGTCGCAGCGGTCGCTCATCGTGTCGTGCACGGCGGTCCACGTTTTCGCGACCCCATACTCATCGACGCGAACGTGCGGGGGCAGATCTTCGAGCTCGTGTCCCTCGCGCCACTGCACAACGCACCGGCGCTCGAGGCGATCGAGGCCGCGGTAGACGCGTTGCCTGAGGTGCCCCATGTAGCGGTCTTCGACACTGCGTTCCATCGGACGATCCCGGACGAAGCTGCCGTTTACGCGGTCCCGCCACTGTGGCGTGACGGCTGGGGAGTGCGGCGCTACGGCTTTCACGGCCTCTCGGTCGAGTGGTGCGCGGAGCGCGTTCCGCAGCTGCTCGGCCGGACGGTGGAGCGGCTGGTCGTCTGCCATCTCGGAGGCGGATCCTCCGTTACCGCCGTCGTCGAGGGTCGCTCTGTGGATACGACGATGGGATTCTCGCCGCTCGAAGGCGTTCCCATGACGACGCGTTCCGGCTCGGTCGATCCCGGTGCGGTCCTCTACCTCCTGCGCGCACACGGACTCGATCCCGACTCCCTCGAGCACGCGCTCAACTTCGACTCCGGCCTGAAGGGATTGGCGGGCGGCAGCGGCGACATGGTCGAGGTGGAGCGCGGAGCGGCGGCTGGCGACGCCGATGCCTCGCTCGCACTCGACGTGATCGTCCATCGACTCGCCGCGGCGGTCGCGGCGATGGCGGCTGCCGCCGGCGGGATCGACGCGCTTGCGTTCACAGCGGGAATCGGAGAGCACTCGGCGCGCGTGCGCGCGCGGCTCTGCGATCGACTCGGCTTCCTCGGCGTCGGCCTCGACGAGACGCGAAATCGGGACGCGAAGCCTGACTGCGACGTTTCCCTTGACGACTCCGCCGTACGCGTCGTCGTCGTGCAGGCGCGGGAAGAGCTCGTTGCGGCCCGCGCCGCGCGAGCTCTACTCGCCTCGAACGGCGGCGCCTAGCTTCGCTTCGGCGAGCTTGCGCTGCGGGCAATCCGCAACCCTCCTGCGGCCGCCTTCGGATGCAAGCGACCCCAGCAGCGCCGAAACTTCCCGAGTGATGAGCGCTGCTCCCACACGCACGGCGGCGCCGCCGGTCGCGGACGTCGTCCTCCGGGACGGCTCCACGATGCGATTCCGGTCCCCGGGACGGGCAGACGGTCCGGGGTTGCTTGCCTTCTTTCGCGGCCTCTCCGACCGCAGTCTCTATCTCCGCTTCCACGGGCACCCCAGCGTCGACGAGCAGCTGATCGAGCCGGTCCTCGCTCCCGATTGGATCGAGCGCGGCGCGCTGGTCGGCACGAAGGAGGACCGGATCGTCGCCGTCGCCAACTACGTGCGCCTGCGCGACCTCCGGACTGCGGAAGTGGCGTTCGCCGTCGCGGACGATCTCCAAGGCCGCGGGATCGCGACGCGGTTGCTGGAGCAGCTCGCGCCGGTCGCCGGCTCGGTCGGCATCGAGGAGTTCGTGGCCGAGGTCATGCTGGACAACACGGCGATGCTTCGGGTCTTCGCCGATGCGGGGTTCGAGACGACGCGCGAGACCGTGTTGGGAACCGCAGAAGTGCATCTGTCGCTCGGGGCCACCGAGACCCTGCGCACGCGCGTGGACGAGCGCGACCACGTGGGCGTCGTCACCTCGCTCGAGCCCTTCTTCGAGCCCAAGACTCTGGCCGTCGTCGGCGCATCTCCTCGCTCCGGCACGATCGGAGGTGAGCTCTTCCGCAACGTCTTGCGTGGAGAGTTCGCCGGGGTCGCGTATCCCGTCAATCGCTCCGGCGCCTCCGTGGCGGGCGTGCGCGCCTATCAGAGCATCGCCGAGATCGGCGAGGCCGTCGACCTGGCTGTCGTGTGCCTACCGGGCCCGGCCGTCCTGGATGCCGCGGAGGAAGCGCTCGAAGCAGGTGTCCGTGCGCTCTGCGTGGTCTCGGCCGGCTTCGCGGAGATCGGGGCCGACGGGGAGATTCGACAGGAGAAGTTGCTCGAGCTCGTCAGGGGTCACGGTGCGCGGCTGCTCGGACCGAACTGCCTCGGCATCGCCGTCGCGGCGCCACGGCTGAATGCAACCTTCGGCCCGCGGGGCCTGCCGCCCGGCAACGTCGGCTTCTCGTCGCAGAGCGGGGCACTGGGACTGGCGGTGCTGGAACGGGCGGCGGAGCGCCGGCTGGGCCTGTCCGCATTCGTCTCCGTCGGCAACAAAGCGGACATCTCGTCGAACGACTTGCTCGAATACTGGGAGGACGACCCGGCCACGGACGTCGTTCTGCTTTACCTCGAGTCGTTCGGGAATCCGCGCAAGTTCGCGCGCGTGGCGCGGCGAGTCTCGCGAACGAAGCCGATCGTGGCGATGAAGTCCGGCCGCACGAGTGCCGGAGCGCGCGCGGCGAGCTCTCACACCGCCGCCCTTGCGGGATCCGAGGGGGCGGTGGACGCTCTCTTCCACCAGGCGGGCGTGCTCCGGGTCGACACGCTGGAGGAACTGCTCGATGTCACGGGATTGCTGGCGACGCAGCCGCTCCCGCGCGGACGAAGAGTGGCGGTACTAACGAACGCGGGAGGGCTCGGGATCCTCTGCGCAGACGCCTGCGAGGGCGCAGGGCTGACGCTGCCGCCGCTGGCGGAGGCGACGGTCGAGGAGCTTCGAATCCTGCTCCCGGCCGAGGCGAGCGTCAGCAATCCCGTCGACATGCTCGGATCCGCGGTCGCATCGAGCTATGAGCAGGCGCTGCCTCCACTCCTCCGCGACCCGGGCATCGATGCCGTGATCGCCTTGTTCGTTCCGCCGGTCGTCGCGAGCGCGGAGGAGGTGGCAGCTGCGATCGCGAAGGCGGCCGAGCAGGCGGCTGCGGAGGGAAAGCCCTTGCTGGCCTGCGTGATCAGCTCAGAGGGCACACCCGAGCGACTCCTCTCTGCGCCTGTCTCCGCCTTCGCGTTCCCGGAGTCTGCGGCCAGGGCGCTCGGCCGCGCAGCCGACCGCGCCGAATGGCTGCGCCGGCCGCAGGGTCGCATTCCCGAGGTCGATCGGATCGACGGCACGGTCGCGCGGCATATCGTGCGCGACGCCACCGACCGCTGGCTTACACCCGACGAAACACGGAGCCTGCTCGATTCCTACGGCGTCCCGCTCGTTCCGCAGCGAACGGCCGATACAGTCGCCGAGGCTGTCGCCGCCGCGGACGCGCTGGGATACCCGGTCGTGCTCAAGACAGCGCTGGCCGGGGTCCACAAGACGGAGCGAGGCGGCGTCGCGCTCGATCTGCGTGACGAGCAGGCGGTCCATGAGGCGGCCGGGCGGATCGGTGCGCCCTTCATCGTGCAGCCGCTTGTACGCGCCGGTGTCGAGCTGCTCCTCGGCGCGGTCCAGGATCCAGTCTTTGGTCCCCTCGTCGCGCTCGGTCCGGGAGGGACGCTGGCCGAGCTGATCGGTGACGCGGGCTTTCGCCTGGCCCCGCTCACGGACGTCGACGTGGACGAGCTCGTCCACGAAGGGAAGGTCGGGCGGCTCGTGAGCGGATTCCGCGGCGCTCCGCCCGCGGATCCAGGTGCGTTACGCGACGTCGTACTCCGCGTCGCGCGCCTTGCAGACGATCTTCCGGAGGTCGCCGAGCTCGATCTCAACCCTGTGATCGCCGGACCGGCCGGATGCGTCGTAGTCGATGCCCGGGTCCGAGTCTCTACGCCGCCGGGAGTGCGTACAGCCAAGACCTGGTAGCGCGCTGCGGGAAACCCGCAGCCCGGTTCAGACAGCGCACCGATGCCGATCCTCCCGGGCGCAGCGAGGCTTCGTTTGCACATAGGAGGTATCGAGATGTCCACGCTCAAAGACTTTCGCTTTCAGGTCGAAGTCGGACGCAACGATGGCCGCACCCTCGACGTGGTCGCGCCCGGAAAGCCGGTGCTCACCGTTGCGACGCCGCCCGAGTTCCGCCGCGGCGTCCCAAACGTCTGGTCGCCCGAGGAGATGCTGATCGCGGCATCCGCGTCCTGCTACGCGCTGACCCTCGGAGCGATCGCGGAATGGCTCGGAGTCCCGATCCGAGACCTCGGCGTCACGGGCGCCGGCCACGTCACGCGGCGCGCCGACGGCCGTTTCGGGTTCGTATTGATCGAGCTGGCGGTCAGCCTGACAACCGACCACGGGTTCGAGCACGAGGCCCGGAAGGCGGCACGTCTGGCCGAAGCCCGCTGCCTCGTCGATCGCGCTCTCACGGTCCCGGTCGAGGTCGAGCTGACGATCGAGACCGCAGATTCAGCTACCTACGAAGCCGTCGGAGCAGTGTCATGAGCTCGCACGCACGTTCAGCGGTCCTGGCGCGCTGCTGACGAGGCGTTTGCGGAAAAGCCGCAGCTGACTTCCGCGCGCGCGCCGATGGCGGCACGTCGCGCCGGTCGGACACTCATGGCAAGCGAAAGGAGGGCCTTGCGATGAAAGCGCTCATCTACCACGGGCCTGGACAGAAGGACTGGGAAACGACGGCCGATCCGAGCATCCTCGCGCCGAGTGACGCGATCGTCCGGATCGACTCGTCCACGATCTGCGGGACCGATCTGCACATCCTCAAAGGCGACGTTCCCGCAGTTCAGCCAGGGACGGTGCTCGGACACGAGGCGGTCGGCACGATCGTGGATACCGGCTCTGCCGTGACGACGCTCGCCGAGGGCGACCGTGTCCTCGTCTCGTGCATCACGTCGTGCGGCCGGTGCCGCTTCTGCAAGGAGGGCCATTACGGCCTCTGCACAGGCGGCGGCGGCTGGATCTTCGGCCATCTGATCGACGGGCTGCAGGCGGAGTACGCCCGCGTGCCGTTCGCCGAGACCTCGGTCTACAAGGTGCCGGAGAGTCTCACCGACGAGCAGGTGTTGTTCCTCGCGGACATCCTGCCGACGGCGTACGAGGTCGGCGTCCTGAACGGGAAGGTCGACGCGGGTGACACGGTCGTCGTCGTCGGAGCCGGACCGATCGGGCTCGCCACGATCATGACCGCGAGGCTGTACACCCCGGCGCGGGTCGTTGCCATCGACCTCGCTGACTCGCGGCTCGAGAAGGCGCGCGAGTTCGGCGCCGACGTGACGATCAACAACGGCCGCGAGGATGCGGTTGCGGTCGTGCAGGAGTTGACGCGCGGCCTCGGAGCGGATGTCGCCATCGAGGCCGTCGGCGTACCGGAGACGTTCGAGCTTTGCACTGCTCTCGTGCGACCCGGTGGACACGTCGCGAACGTCGGCGTCCATGGGCACTCCGCAACGCTGCACCTCGAGACGCTGTGGATCAAGGACATCACGATCACGACGGGGCTCGTCGACACGTTCACAACTCCGCGGCTCCTGCAGCTGATCGCCGAGGGACGGCTCGATCCGAGTCCCTTTGCGACGCACCGCTTCGCGCTGAACGAGACGCTCGTTGCCTACGAGACGTTTGCGGCGGCAGCGGAGACGAACGCGCTCAAGGTCGTGCTCGAAGGCGAGTACGCGGTCCGCGCCGCGGACCGCGAAGCCGCAGCCGTGCCTGCATGAGGAAAGGAGAACAGATGAGAGTCAGCGACGTCATGACGGAAGACGTGTTCACGGTGACCGAGGACACGCCGCTGAAGCTGGTCGCGGCGCAGATGTTGCAGTACGGCATCTCCGGAATGCCCGTCGTCGAAGGGGAACGGGTGCTCGGAGTCGTCTCCGAGACGGACATCCTCTTCAAGGAGCGGACCGCGCCGGACCGGAAGGGTGTGGTCGACTGGCTCGTCCACTACGGAGAGGATCCGCCCCAGGCCAAGCTCGAAGCCCGCACGGCCGGGGAGGCGATGACGACGCCGGCGGTCACGATCCGATCGAGCCGTTCGATCCCGGACGCAGCCGGGCTGATGCTCGAGCTCAGGATCGACCGCCTCCCCGTCGTGGACGGCGACAGGCTGGTCGGTATCGTCACGCGCGCCGATCTGGTCCGCGCCTTCACGCGCAGCGACGCGGAGATCGCGGGTGAGATTCGACGAGGCGGGATGCTCCAACGGCTCTGGCTGGACCCCGAGCGCCTCGACGTCCAGGTCGAGCAGGGCAACGTTCTGCTCGGAGGGCGCCTGGACACGCAAGACCTGGCCGAGTCGATCGTCGCGATCGCAGAGCAGACGCCGGGCGTCGTCTCGGTCGAGTCGAAGCTCACCTGGCCGCGCAAGACGAAGACGGTGCCTCGAGAACGGACGCCGGCGTGATCGCCGATACGGACCTGACGCGGTGCAAGGGCTACCGCGTCGAGACGCACGACGGCAGGATCGGCAGCGTCGCTGCCGTCCTGCCGCGTGCCGGCCGGCCAGAGCGCGGCGTGCTCGTCGTGCACTCCGGCCTGCTGAGCTGCAGGCTGACGGCCGTCCCGTTCGACGAAGTCGAGACGGTCGACGTAGATCGAGGGCGGATCGTGCTCCGCGAGACGCCCGGGACGATGCGAGAGGGGGCGCCCGCCGGTGCCCGCGACCGGATCGTCATTCACGCCTAACCGCACGGGACCGGCGCCGGTGCGGCGGCTCTCAGCTGGACGCCGCGTGCGACCCGCTCGTTCGGCGCGCGGAACCCCGGTCACGCGTGAGCAGGTGCGTGCCTCATGGACGCATGCGATCGACGCGGCCGATCGGGCGGTCCACTCGGCACGGCAGATCGAGGTCTTCAGCGCGGAGGAAGTCAGGGAGCTCGAACGGCGGTTTCGCGCCGAGCGCGACTGGCTGAGTCGTGTCGCCGGGCCCGACACCATCCGCGGATTCCCTGAGGACGGATGCGAGGCGCCACCGATGCGCTCCTCTCCTGAGCGTGGACGAGCGCGCGAACGAGTATGTCGTCCACCTCGCCGTGCCGGGTTTCTCCCGGCAGGAGCTCGAGGTCGAGATCGCGGACAGCATCGTGACGGTGCGCGGCGATCAAACCCAGACCGGCGTCGATGATGGCCCGTTTCGCATTCACGAGCGACTCGAGGAGCGATTCGCGCTTCCGGCCGACGTGGATGCAGTCGGCGTCAGCGTGACGTATTCGCACGGTGCGCTGGAGCTGCATGCACCGCGAACGAACGGCGGTCCGAGAAGGCCCCGCAAGGTGCCGATCGGCCACTCCCTCGCGGTGAACCCGGACGCCTCCCGTGTCTTCGCCTCCTCTTCCATCCGCTCGAGCCGCGTGTAGTAGTCGGGGAACTCATTCAGATGGGCGAGCGCGATCTTCCCCGTGACGACCGGGTCGTCGCCTGTCACGTTCGTGAGCAGGTCGTGGAGGCCGTGCTCGAGC
>WNFU01010240.1_pt1 | contig 10410 bp, 10 predicted proteins | sample 5400121 | NCBI WGS metagenome assembly WNFU01 (sample SAMN13153360, study PRJNA577476) | soil metagenome | isolation source: 100 cm soil or saprolite under grassland replicate 1 | place: USA:California | collected 2016-06-15
GGCTGCTGATGAATTCCCTGACACACAACACGGTCGGCGCCACGTTGATGTTCAGCCGGCAATCTCTGGTGGAAGGAAACGTTGTTCTGGCCAATCGCCGGCACGGGATGGTCTTCAAGCAACTCGACAATTCGCGGATAATCAACAACATCGTTGCCGGCCAGAACCGGGGATTTTTCGTGCAAGAGGCGACGCAAAATCGTTTTGAGGGAAATACGATCGCCACGAATGACATTGGCGTTTATTTGAGCAACTGCTCGGAACAGAATGTATTCGTCGGAAACGCGTTCGTTCGAAACACCGATCAGGTGTGGCAGCCCCCGTTTGAAACCGAGCAAGGCCAAAAAGGTCCCAATGCCTTTTCCGAAAAAGGCCGTGGCAACTATTGGAGCGACTACACCGGGAGTGACCGCAATCACGATGGCATCGGCGACACACCCTACCATGAAACGGATGTCTATGGTTACATCGTTGACCGGCATCCCGAGGCGCGCGTATTCGCCTTGAGTCCGGCGGTCGCGCTGCTTCGCAAGAGTGAAGAACTGATGCCACTGCTGGATACCACCGGCGTGACGGATCTTGCGCCGTTGATGAGTCCGGGAACCTCGAATCAGGATCGAGAAACGCGGAGCAACAGCCTCGTTGCGTCGGCTGCCACGATCCCCAGATGAGCGCCTATCTCCAAATTTCCGACCTGAGCAAACGCTACGGGCGGATTTGCGCACTGGAGCGGGTCAATCTTTCCTGTGAGCGCGGCAGTGTCACGGCGCTGCTGGGTCCGAATGGCGCCGGCAAATCCACGCTGTTCGGCTGTCTGCTGGGATTGACGCTGCCCACGGCGGGAGAGATCCGGCTGCACGGCCGCCCGTTGACCGAGGCGGATCGCGCCGGGTTTGGCTATGTCGCCGAACGCGTGGCGCTCTATCCGCACCGGACCGCGCTGGAGAACGCAACTTTCTTTGCCGAACTCAAAGGGCATCGCATGGTCGAGGTGGAGGAACAGCTCAAACGGATCGGGCTTCATTCCTTGCGCGACCGGAAAGTGCGCCAGCTTTCCAAAGGCATGCTCCAGCGGCTCGGGTTGGCAATCGCCCTTTGCGGGAAACCGCAACTCCTCGTCCTCGACGAACCATTTAACGGCCTCGATCCCGCGTTGCTCGACTCGCTGCAAGCCATCCTTCGCGAGGAACGCGAACGTGGTGCCACCTTGCTGATCTCGACGCACACCATGTCCGCCATCGAGCCGCTCGCATCCCACGTCGCCATTTTGCTTCAAGGCAGGCTCGCCGCCTTTGACACAGTGAACGAGCTTCGTGCGGAATACGGTGGCGTTGAATCGCTCGAATTCATTTATCATCAAATCGCCCGCGGGAAACGAGTGAACGAGGAGGTGTTCGCATGAAAGCCGAATCCGGCATCATTCAAACGCCTTGTCTCCCGGCGATGGACGAAATCCAGCCGTCTCACCTTCGGGCAAAATCGGCCAGGTTGCGCCAGGGTTCATTTGTTCGCCATGTGAGAGTGATAACGGCCAAGGAATTCGGGGATCGATTCCGTAGCGGCTGGGTCATCGCTTGCGTGTTGGTGTGGCTCGGCGCCATCGGGTTGACGAGCTTTTTGGGGCTGCTGCAAATCGGTCGTATTGGAGTGCAGGGATATGAGCGCACCGTGATCAGCTTGCTGAACCTCGTTCAGTATCTGGTGCCCTTGTTGGGGTTGCTTCTCGGACACGATCTGATTGTGAGTGAGAATGAGGAGCGGACGCTAAAACTGATTCTCGCCGGCGGAATCAGCCGGGCGCGGTTGTTGCTCGGAAAATTCCTCGGCGGGTGTGTCACGCTCGCGGTTCCATTGATTCTCGGCTTCATCATTGCGGGGACAGCTATCGGCGTGACCGTCAAAGACAGCGGCATCGCGCCGTTTCTTCGGCTGGCGGCGTCCGGTTTGATTCTCGGCATCCTCTTCGTCGGTATCGGGCTTCTGATATCAACGCTTTGCCGGACGCGCGTTCAATCGCTTGTCGTCACGCTGCTCACATGGTGCTTTGCGGTGTTTGTATTCGATCTGGTTGCGCTCGGCCTGCTCGTCTCGAGCAAAGCCTCCGTGGCGGCGCAGGAAATCGAAATGGTATGCGATGCCACGCATGTCAACGCAGCGGCGGATATTCATTCTGATTTTGACAATGTGGCGGATGGACAACCCCGCTCCCTTGCGGCGACCCGGACTCCCTCGCTGGGCTGGCTGGCGATCAATCCCGTGGACCTGTTCCGGGCGGTGAACCTCTCCAGACAACTGGAGTTTCAAGTGCCCGCTCTTACAACGTTCCTTACCGTGACATTGTGGCTGGGCGGTGTTCTGGGCCTGAGCTATTGGAAACTGCGACGAACCGATTTATGAAACCGAAAACGACCATTTTTGCATTCTGCGCCGTGACGCTGCTCGCCGTATTATTGGTGATGGCACTGGGACATCGCAACCCGCCGACCTCGAGCCGGGTCAACGACCTGCAGACTTTCGAGGTCTTCGGACAAATCCGCAGCCTCGATATTCCGAACAAAACGGTCCGTGTCGCTCACGAAGAGATTCCAGACTATATGCCGGCGATGACCATGCCCTTCACAGTCAAGGATACGACGTTCCTCAACGGACTGAGGGTTGACGACCGGGTGAAGTTCGAATTGGCCGTCACCAGGGACGACTCCTGGATTTCACGCATCGAACTGGCTGAGCCGATTGGGGCGAAGGAAACCGGCGTGGTCAAACCCGCATTGTCGCTCCGGGATCGTGAGACGGAACGCGTTCAAATCGGGGAGCGGGTCCCGGATTTCGGGTTGACGGATCAGGACGGACGAGCGTTTCACCTGAGCGATTTTCGCGGCAAGGCGGTGGTGCTGACATTCATCTACACCCGGTGTCCACTCCCGAATTACTGTCCCCTGATGTCGAAGAATTTCGCGGATCTCCAGCAGCGGTTGAGCAAAGAGTTTGCGGACAATTATCAGCTTCTGAGCATCAGCATAGACCCGGAATTTGATCGTCCGGAAGTCTTGAAGCATTACGCGGCGCGCTACGGCGCGAAAGGAAAGGACTGGAGTTTCGCAGGAGGGAATGCAGAGCAGATCAATTTCGTGGCCGGACTTATGGGGCTGTATTACGAACGGGAAAACGGCCTTATCTCACACGATCTGCGAACCGCAGTCATCAGCGCGGACGGCCGGCTGGTGCATCTCTGGAAGAGCAACGTATGGACGCCCTACGAAGTGCAGCGCGTGGTGCGCGAAACCCTGAAGGGAGCCGGGAACATCGCTGCTCGATGAGCGCGGCAAATTTTTCCGAATGAGCTTCTGAGGGGACCGGAGCGATCAAATCGGCCCGTTTGCCCCACTCTCCCGACACGACCAAGTGATTGTCGAGTTTATCCTCAATAAGACCAACGATGCGCATCTGCAACAATTTGATTGCTATCGAGGCAATAATCCAACCCGCGACCACATCGAGAACGTGATGTTGATGCGTGAACAAGGTGGAAGCGCTGATCGCAAGCGCCCAAATCCACAAGAGAATTCTCCCGATGGCGCCGATCCGCGCCGCGTATGTCGCTATACAAGCGACACTCAGGGCCACATGCAGCGACGGGAACAAGTTGTAGGTCAGATTCAGCCGGTCGGCGAACCGAAATAAACCGGGAAAGGCGCCGAGGTCAGTTTCTCGAGCGAAGGCAAGCTGCGCCGGTATGAGCAAGAATCCAATTCCTCCCACTAGAATGATGAAATCCAGCACGATGGCCAATGTTAGAAACTCTCGCCTTTGGCGCAGGATGAAGGGCGCGGCAAAAAAGAGAAGGTAAATTGACATGTAGACCAAAACCATCTCGGGGATAAACGGAATGTTCAGCTCGGAGTCCAGATGGATGCGGATGCGGGTGGTGCGATGAGCAGTGATTGCATCGCATCCAACATAGACGAGAACAAACCACAAAGTGCCGATGAGCGAGACTGGCGCGGCGAACCGAAGATGCTTCCATCCGGGCCAACCCCAGAATGGCTCGGATGTGTTGCTCATGGATTTGCCATGGCACTTTCAGGCGACGGCGGTTCCGGAGCAGGATCTGTGTTGGGACGGGGTCCGAGCCATTGCCGCCAATACTGTTTGATATAGCTCGGGCGATCATCCTCGGGCGGAGTCAGGCGGGGCAGGTAAATCCAGGAAACGTCCGGACGCCGATGATGTGTCTTATCATATTCCCCATGCAACAGAACCCAGCTCATCAGCCGATTGTGCCGGAGATTCCAGGCGCCATCAATGATATCGCGCTTGCTGAACGCGTGCCCGACATACTGGCGAGTTGACCAGTTCACGGAAAAGGAGGCGTAAAGAACCAGCGTATGTGTCCATTGCAGATGCAGGAGCGAATGCAGGCCAGCGAACATTCCAATTATCGCGAGCAATTCCAATCGCACGGCCCAGACAGCGGCGCGTTCAACGTCAGAGAACATGTAGCCGGTGGATTGCGGTTTCCTGAAAATCCGGTCGCGCAGCGGCCTGGGGCAAATCGAAAACAAGACGGCGCCCAACGGAATCAGCGGCCAGAACAAGCCGCACAGAATTCCATACCAACGCAGGTTTTTGATCACGAGATTGTCGTGCGGATAATAGAGATCAAACATCTCCGAGTCGGTGCGGTTGAAGAGGTGGTGGCCTTGATGTGTGATACGGATCATGCTGAACGGGATGGGAAACAGGCAACCCGTCAGAAAACCAAGCCAGTAATTGCGTTGCTGATTCGATTGAAGATTGCCGTGAGTCGCCTCGTGGAGCAGCGCGTAATTCGTCAGCAATAAATACGAAAACAGAATTCCGATTCCAAACACTGCAAGCCAACTTTGCACGAGTGACGCGAACCAGATCAGCGCCACCGCGCCGCCAAACACTGCGAGCGACAGAAAGAGATTCAGTTTGTCGGGCACCGGCATATCGGGCGGGCCGGAAACAATGGCGCGGCCAGAAATATTCTGGATGCCGCTGCTTTGTTGATTCATGGCGCAAATCTAATTCGCCAAAATGGCAATGCAAGTTCCCAGTCATCCAGAGAAGGCTTGTCCTTCGCGTGGCAGTGGACTAGCGTCGAGCAAGCCAGCATTGATCAACGCCGTATCTGAGAAGCCGACTTTGCTCATGAGCAGTCGCAACCATAGTCAAGATCCGGTAAGGGCGAGCAGTTCCGTGACGCCTCCGCCCATCAATTCTTTTCCCGCATATCCGGCTTCGTGGTATTTGTTTTGCCGCGCCAGCGATTTGAGGAAACCGCATTCCAAACGGATTCTTGGCCGGCAGTTGGTTGCCTTCCACACACGGAGTGGAAAGATCGCCGTCATTGCCGCCCGTTGCTCGCACATGGGCGCTGACCTGGGCCGCGGAAAGGTGATTGGGGAATTCATCCAATGTCCGTTTCACAATTGGAAATATGGCGCCGACGGTGTCTGCAATCACATTCCCGGAACCAGCACGATTCCTGGCTTCGCGCGGCAAACAAGCTATCCCGCCGTCGAACGCCACGGATTTGTGTTTTTCTTCAATGGCCCCGAACCGCTGTTCCCGCTGCCCTTTTTCTTCGACGCGAATCAGCACGAGTTTTCCGCGGGTAAGATTTTTTCATATATTTCCGACTGCACGTGGTTCGTGAACGCCGCCCACGGTTACGACACTCAACATTTTGACGCAGTTCATGATCGGAAGCTCCTTGCGCCTTCGCAAATTGACTGCCCGAATCCCTTTGCTCGGCGCAATCGTTACCGTGCCGAGGTGCTCGGACGCACGAAGCTGGATAAGCTGCTAAAGATTTTTGCTGGTCGCACCGTGGAAATCACAATCACAAACTGGGGGGGAACATTTGTGGTCATCACTGGTGACTTCGATCGCGCTCACAGTCGCTTCATCATTGCCACGCAGCCGTTGGACGGCGGCAAGACGCTTTGCGAAGGAATCGTCTTTGCGCCGCGCGCGAACAATCCGCTCGCCCGTGCGCTCCTGGAACCGATGGCCCTCGCAGTGCGACGCTTTTTCACCTACGGATATCTGAAGGACGAAGCCAGCCGCCTGCTCGGCACGCGTTATGATCCCGGAACAATGATCCCTCACGACCGCGACATGATTGATTTCTTCAATTGGGTGGTTGCGCTTCCGCAGAGCGTCCGAAATTCTTCTTTGGCCACGTCTCCCGCCAAGGCTGAGGATTCGATTCCGGACCGGTTTGCGCAGCCAATTGTTTCGGCCGATTCAACCGGCACCTCATCCACCACGCCTGCATGAAAAAAATGGGTTTCCTTCTTGTGTTATTTGCCTCTTGCCTGAATTTGCTTGCGGCAGACGTCGATCCGAAAATCGAAGCAGCGCACAACGAACTGCGCGCGTTGCGCGACGGATTGCTCGACGCGATGAACAAAGGCGACATCGAACGCCAGTTGACCTATTTACACACCAACATCGTCATCACCTGGCACAACGCCGAAGTCAGCCGCGGGCGCGAGGGGGTTGGCGCCTATTACAATCGCCTGACGAGCGGCCCCGGCAAGATGGTGGATAAATTCTCCGCCGAGTTACACGTGGATGAGTTGACCATTTTGCACGGCGAGAACACTGGTATTTCGTTCGGAAGCTCAACTGAACATTTCAAACTCACAAACGGCCGCAGCTTTGATCTGAAGGGGCGATGGACTGCCACGCTTGTCAGGGAAGATGGCAAATGGCTGATCGCCAGCCTGCACGTCTCTACGAACATTTTTGACAATGTCATGCTCGACATGTTGAAGAAGCGCGCCTTTGCGGCTGTCGCGATCGTCTTTTTCCTGGGCGGCGGAATCGGTTGGCTGATTGGCCGGAGACGGAAGGCGGCAGCATAGCTGCGTCCTGAGGAGCCCGTTTAACGATGTCCCGCGACGAACATGAAACCGTCCTTTTCGCGCGCGCCGCACTTTTCGCAAAATGTCCCACCCTCGCATTCCTGACCGCAGAGAATCTTCGGGAGATTGCGGCCGCGGAGGGAGTGGATTTTGCGACCGCACTGCTTTTTGATCGAGTGAAGCGCTCAGAGCACCACGCTCCGTTCATTGAGCGAATTGATGGGTTTCGGATCGTCAACAGCGCAAACGGCGCAAATGAGGCGGGCCGGAGCATCACAATCGCCATTGTCCCGGCGGCATTTTACAAAGAGAAACCTCATTCCGGGGCTGACGGAAGGGTCGTGCGCGAGGCAGCGATACGGATGAGTTTCCGCTGTGAGTTGATTCCGCTCCGCAGCACCGGGACGCTGGCGGAGAATTCCACAATTCTTCTCGACTGGCTGAAACAACACACCGCTGCGAAGATCATTCTCGTGTCGCTCTGCAAAGGCGGCGCGGATGTAAAGTTCGCCCTCGGCGCTTCGGGCGCCGAGACGCGGTTCGCAAATGTTCGGGCGTGGGTGAACATTTGCGGAACGCTGAGCGGCTCGCCGGTCGCGCAATGGTTGCTCGCGACGAAGTTGCGGTCTTTCGCGACGTGGCTGTTCTTAAAATCCGGCGGCCATGATTTCGAGTTCCTTCAGGAGATCGTGCCATCACCGTCCGGCCCCTTGTCGGGGCCGGTCCGGCTTTTGCCGATGATGCAGCTAATCAATATCGTCGGCTTTCCACTGCGGCGGCATCTGACGAATGGCTTCATGCGCCGCTGTCACCAATTCATTTCCCCTCAAGGTCCGAATGACGGCGGCGTGTTGTTGTCGGAGGCGTGTCGCTTACCCGGCTTCATATATCCCGTCTGGGGTGCCGACCACTACCTGCGTCCCGATGAGCGCGTTCAACAAATCATCAGGGCAGTATTGAACTATCTCACGAGCGAGCCGGCGCCGCGGGACGCCGCTCATAGCCCTGAAGAACCCTGTCGAGCGAACTAAACTCCGGCCACCGATCAAACCGTGCGAAGGCCTTTGGCGTGACGGTCCGCGAATAGGACAAAAGGTTGAACTCCCGATGCTCTGAAAGTTGGAGCATCTGGATGCGCAACTCTGGCCACAAGACCTTGAGCCCGGGAAATTCGCTCACGAACTCCGCTACAACACGCAGGCCGCTGCGCTTGGGCGTCGTGAAATACTCGCCCATCATCCAAGCGAACAAACGAGCGTTGATTTGCCTTCGCCATTCGGCGGTTCGAGGCCATACCCAATCGAGTAAGTCTTCATCCCATTGGATGTGCCCCGCTTCATCCGCCAGATGTCGCCGTTGGGCTGCCACAAAATTAGGTTCGAGTTCGCCGGCATGTTCCAGGAACTCTTTCGCGCAAAAGAGCGCCCGCTCCTCCTGAATTAAAAGCACCCAGAGGAAAAAGGGAAATAATCCGGGATGGCGCACCCACTGTCGCAGACATAGCGACGCCCACGTCGGAAGGTGAATGAAATGAAAATCGCCGTTCGCGTAGTGCTCCGGCAAGCAGTTACGGTTCAACTCGCGAAACATTTGTGAGTGCTGTGCCTCTTCCGCGAGGAATGTGTGGAGGCCGTCGGCCAGACCGGTGGGGAGTTTGCGTTTGATGAACCCCCGCAAGATGTGTTGCGCCATGGCGCTTTCGAAGAAGATGGTTTGTTCGTTGAAATACGAGGCGTGAAGTTGGTTGTATCTCAATTGTTGCGCCGCGGAGAGCCTGGCGTAAGCAGATATGTGATACAACGGCGTCAGGTGTTCGGGAATGAAACGCTTCGTGAAATCAATCGGTCCCATCATGCGATTTTAAGTCTTTTAACGGACACAGAGCTTGCCATCAATAAAAGACGACCCAACAGAATGAACTTTCGATGATGCGTTGGCGCAATTCGGCTTGAGCAGCATCAAATCAAGGGCTATAGCTTTCCCCAACAATTCGAATTATGTCCGCACACAGGACCAGAATTGCGCTCGTTTCGCCCAAGGGTCCGCTGTATCGGCATCGCGGCGGCATCTGGAAGAAGTCATTGCGCTATCAGCCGCTCACGTTGACCACGCTGGCTGCCCTGGTTCCATCTGATGTGCCTGCGGACGTTCAACTCTTCGATGAAGGCATCACGGACGTTCCGCTTGAGCTCAATGCGGACCTGATTGGTTTGACGGTCATCACCGGTACTGCGCGCCGAGCCTATGAACTTGCCGGGCATTTCCGGCGACGGGGAATTACCGTCGTGCTCGGCGGTCCCCATGTCACTCTCATTCCCGAAGACGCCGCACCGCATGCAGACGCAGTCGTGGTCGGTTACGCAGAAGATTCATGGCCGCAACTTTTGCGTGATTTCCGCAATGACCGGCTCCAATCGCGCTACGATCAGGCGCCGAATCTCGATCTTGCGGACCGGCCATTCGCCCGGCGCGATTTATTGCCGAGCGAACGCTATTTGACCAACAACGTGTTTGAGGCCACGCGCGGCTGCATTCACAACTGTGATTTCTGTGTCGTGCCGACTGCATGGGGACGCAGACCTTACCAGAAACCCGTCGAGCAGGTCATCGCGGACATTCGCCAGCACGGCGCGCGCAAACTCATCTTCGTAGACTTGAATCTCATCGCTGATCGTGCCTACGCGTTGCGTTTATTTGCGGCGCTGATTCCTTTGCGCGTCCAGTGGTATGGTCTCGCAACCGTTTTGCTGACGGACGATTTGGAATTGCTCGAACTCGCCGGGCGCAGCGGGTGCAGAGGCTTGCTGATGGGACTCGAATCCATCTCCCCGCAAAACCTCCGGCAGAGCCATAAAGGTTTCAATTCGCCGGAAAAGTTTGTTCGCGTCGTCGAACGGCTGCACGAGCACGGAATCGCACTTCAAGGCTGCTTTATGTTTGGTCTCGATCACGATGGGCCGGATGTGTTTTTGCAAACCGCCGAGTTCGCCGTTCAGGCGCACATTGACCTGCCGCGCTTCGCCATCGTCACGCCGTTTCCGAACACCGGACTTTACAAACGTCTCGAAGCCGAAGGGCGCATCCTCACAAAGAACTGGGAACTCTATGACGGCCAGCACGTCGTTTTTCGGCCAGCCATGTTGGGCGTTGAGGAACTCCAAGAGGGCACGGAAGCGGCTTGGAAGCACGCCTACAGCTTCCGCTCCATTGCACGCCGAATCGCACATTCACCGGCGCCATGGCCGGTGAGACTGGGCACAAACCTCGGCTATCGTTTTTACGCCCATAATTTGAGCCGGTTCTACAATTGCGACTGGATCATCGGGCGCACACGCAATGGCACGCGGCGCGAAAAAGTGCAGCCCAAGAACGCCGAATTCAGGACGGGCGGGACAGAATCTTCATGCGCCTGACCATCGTCCATCCGTGCATCGGGCGGAAACCGGGACAGAAATATATTCGCACCTGGCAAATGGAGGCATTGCCCGCCGCCACGCTCGCCGGGTTGACG
>WNFU01011171.1_pt1 | contig 10410 bp, 12 predicted proteins | sample 5400121 | NCBI WGS metagenome assembly WNFU01 (sample SAMN13153360, study PRJNA577476) | soil metagenome | isolation source: 100 cm soil or saprolite under grassland replicate 1 | place: USA:California | collected 2016-06-15
TTCGAGCAGGAGGTGGAGGACGCACTGGCCTCCCTCCCGCGCGAGCTTGGAGACGTCATCTCCAATGTCGCGATCGTCGTCGAGGGAGAGCCGCCGCCCGGGCAGCCGCTGCTCGGGCTGTACCAGGGCATTCCGCTAACACGACGGGGCAGCGGGTACGCCGGCGTCCTGCCGGACAAGATCACGATCTACCGCGGGCCGCTGGAGCGTCTCTACGGCGCCGATCGGGAGGGTCTCCGCCGGCAGATCCGGCGCGTGGTGCTTCACGAGGTTGCTCACCACTTCGGGATCAGCGACGAGCGCCTCGTGGAGATCGACCGCTACTAGACCAAGCGCGAGTTAGCCTCGGATCGTGCACTTCGGTGTGATCCTGCCGAACTACGGCTCCGACGCGACGCCCCACGCGATCCGCCGCATCGCCGAGCTCGCGGAGGAGCTTGGGTTCGACTCGGTCTGGGCGACCGAGCACATCATCGTCGGTCCCGACGCCGTCGATCCGTACGGCCGCGTCTATGACCCGCTCGTCACGCTCGGCTGGATCGCCGGCTGGACTGCGCGAATCGGTCTCGGCGGCGCAGCCGGAGATCTGGGTGGGTGGCAGCTCAGGTCGTGCCATCCGGCGGGCGCTCGAACTGGCCGATGCCTGGCATCCCTCGCGCGGCTCCGACGCCGAGCACGTCCGCCGCATCAAGGAGCGGCATCCGGAGCTCCGCGTGATCCCGCGGACCGCACGAGAGAACGTCGAAGCGATGCTCGAAGCGGGCGCCCAAGGAGCCGTCGTGCAATTCGCAGACGAAGCCGCGATGCGCGAATTCGCCGGCCGCTATCGCCGTAGCTAATGCCGCCTCAACCGGTGAGGGGTCGAAGCGCGCCGGGAGTGACGACGACGTTGCCGGTCGAGCTTGGTAGTTGCGCGCGCTTTCCGTTGAGGGTTGCGTCCACGTTCCAGGGAGCGCCGACGCGAATCCAAAGGGGAGCGAGCGCAGCGTGGTGGTGGCCGCCGCTGCTCGTCAGCCGCCAGACGAAGAGTCCGATCGCCACGGCGAGGGGGAGGAGGACCAGCCGCGCCCCGAGCAGCCGCCGCGGGCGCCGAACCCGCACGGGGAGCGCCGCTTCCGGCATCTCGGTGGGAGCGAATCGCGTGTCGTACTCATCGACGAACCGCTGTGCGTCGAGGCCGAGGAAGTCCGCGTACGTGCGCAGGAAGCCCTTCGCGTATGCCGCGGCGGGGAGAACATCGAAGCGTTCGTCCTCGAGCGCCTTCAGATACTTGGCGCGGATCCGCGTCGCGCGCTCGACCTCGGACAGCTCGAGCTGCTGATGCACTCGAGCGTCACGAAGACTGCTCCCGATCTCGAACACGTGCGGCCTTTCTGACGGCGCTTCACAGTGTCGCACCCACTGAAGCGACGGTCTAGGTCACTCCGGCGAAGCCGTGCTCGCCGTTGTAGAGTCGGGCGCAGGAGGTGGCGCAGTGAGAGCGCATGCAGGAGACCGAATCGTGGTCGAGTCCGAGCGTGTCGAGCAGGCCCCGCGGAGGGGCGTCGTCGAGGAGGTCATCGCCGAGGAACCGCCGCGTCTGCGTGTCCGTTGGGACGACGGCCACACAACCGTCTTCTCACCGGCGGCCGGAGCCGCCCGGATCGAGGAGCCGAAGAAAACGAGCTAGCGGAAGCGGGCGATGAGACGGCCGTCGGACGCGGTCGTCTCCGCCCCCGGGGCGCAGCACGGGGCCGGCAAGCCGGCCCCGTGAACGAGCTCGTTGGTGGATTTCCCTCAGGCTCGAACGCCGCTCAACTGCTGTGCGACTGCAACCTCATACCGGTCGACGCCGGCGATGCGCTGGCCGCCGCTCTCGGCAGCCTGCGCGCGCAACCGATCGGCTTGCTGCTCGCTCTGCTGAAGCGCGTCCGCGCTCTCCCAGAGTGTGATCACCGTGACGCGGCCGCTCTTGCGGTCGGCGAGGCCGATCGCGCCGACGTTCCCCTCCAGCCCGCGAACTTGCGGCAGCGTCTCGGCCTGCACCTTGCTGACGCTTTCGTCGATGCTCTCCGGCGATCCCTCCAGCGAGCTGACGCGGGCGGCTTTCGCACGCTCGGCGTCGCCGTCGAAGATCGTGACCTCGTAGATGTCGACCGACTTCCTGCGACCGCGCATCTCGGCCGGGAAGTGCTGCACCATGTCTTCGAACGCCTGCTCGGAGTTGCGAATCGCCTCCTCGCTGTCGAAGAACGTGATGCCGAGCGACGTTCCGCGCTCACGGTCAAAGAGCCCGAGGAAGCCCTTCGCGTCGGGTATGGAACTCGGCCCCTGGTCACGGACCCGCTCGATCAACTCGTCCGTGAGGCTTGCGTCGCGTCCTTCGAAACTGGCAACGCGTGCGTACATCGCGCTAGCTCCTTCCGTTGGGGAAGGACGAGCCTACCGCCTGACGCGGGCGCGAATCCAGGGGTAGCGAGATGCCCGTTTCCAGCGCTGTTCGAGTGTTTGGCTTGCGCGGGCCCAGGGAACGCGAGGCGGCGGCAATTCGAACGAAAGGGGAGAGATGAAGCGACGCCTGCTCGTCCTAGTCGCTAGCGGAGCACTCGCCGCAGTGGCGATCGCCCCGACAGCGGGAGCGGACCCGACAAACGCAAAGAACGCGACGCAGTTACAGGCCGTTTGCGGCTCAGAAACCTTCAACGTCGTTGTGAACGGCAACGGCGAGTTCACGCCGGCACATGTCATCGGCAGCACGTCGGTCTTCATTCCGACGTCGTTCAACATCACCTTCACGTTCACGCCCACCGGCGGCTCGACGATGACGGAAACGGACACGTCGGCTAAGGCCGCGCCGCTGCAAAACACGATCACCTGCACGATTCCGCTTCAGAGCTTCCCCTCACCTGTGGGGACGTTCACGATTGAAGGGACCGTTACCGGTTTCCTGACCCCGCGTTAGCGGCGCGCGGATATTGGGGCGGTAGCCGTGGCGACACGCTCGGCCACCGCCCCTTGCTTGGGATTCACTCGTCCGACGTCAGGCACTCCAGTCGCGCACCTCGGCCACGTCGACCGCGAGCACCGGGCCGTCGGGCGGCTCGGTGCGGTACTGCGGATACTTCTCTTGGAGCAGCGCGAGCGCGCGCTCTCGCTCCTCGCCGTCGTCGAGCACGCGGGCGCGGCCGCGGAGTCGGATCCACCAGAGGCGGCCCCAGTCCTCTTCGTAGTGGTCGACGAGGATCGTGACGTCGGGCCGGGCGCGCGCGTTCTCGATCCGCCGCAGCTTCGAGGAGCGCTTCGGCTTTTTGTCGACTGCGGAGTAGAGCGTGTCGCCTTCGAGCGCGAACACGATCGGGACGAGGTGCGGGCGGCCGTCGGGATCGGTCGTGGAGAGCCTCGCCACGCGGGCCGTCGTCAGTCTCGGATCGTGCACTTCGGCGTGATCTTGCCGAACCACGGCAAGGGATCGAATCCCGACAGGATCGCCGGCTGGACGGAACGGAACAATCCGTCGGGCTTGGAACCTCTAAGACAGCTCGTCCAGCAGGCTCGCGGGAGTGTGGAGCAAGACTCCGCGCTCGAGAAGCCACTCACGGAGATCCTCGTCCGCGAGCAGGTCACCGTCGCCCGTCACGATCGCGTCTGCACCCCCGGCGAGCGCCGCTGCGACGACGTGAGCGTCATCGGGATCACGCAGGACAACGTCGATCTCGACGGTTGGAAGCGATGGGGCGAGAAAGCGAAGCAGCGATCGGATCGCATCCGGACTGATGTCGTAGGTCCGAAGCTTCGGGCGTGTGAGGACGTCCGTTATCTCGGCGATGAGCTCCCAGGACAGGACGAGGTCGATCTCCCCGCGCCAAACAGCGTCGAGCACAAGCCCCGGGTTGCTCTCGGGGAGGATGAGCCCCGATACGACGACATTGCTGTCAACGACGACGCGCAGCGCGCGCCCTTCTCACCTCGCGGACTGCCGCCATCACGTCTCGTTCAACCTCCTGCTCGGTCCAGTCGTGCTCGCGGGCGATCTTCTTTCGGCGTGCGAGAAGCTCACCGAAGCGGTGTCGCCACTCCTCCTCGGGTATCGGCCGAACGTTCTGCGAGCCGAGCCAGGCGTCCACCGCTTCGCGCACCAGCTGCGCTACCGGCTCGCCCCGGCGCTCTGCGACCCGTCTGAGGCTTTCCAGTTGCTCCTCGGAGAGGTAGATGTTCGTCCGTTGCATCGCTCATACATCATACACCACGAGGCCCGGTCGACATGTCCTCTTGGAGCCTCTGTCCTCGGTGCAAGCCGCGGAGCGATACTCGGTGCCCCCATGTCGCGCGGTTCTGCCCCCGTACACATCGTCGCGGACGTCCACGAGGTCAAGAGCGGCATCCCCGAGCTGCTGGAGGGACTCGGTGCCGAGCTCGAGTGTGCGCCGCTGCCGGCGGCTGACTACGCGGTCGGACTCGACACGCTTGTCGAGCGAAAGCGAGTCCTCGACCTCCACGGCGCTGTCATCAAGGGTCGGATCTGGCCGCAACTCGGCAAGCTTCGCTCCGCGTCGGCGTTCCCGTACCTCCTCGTCGAAGGCACGGACCTCGATCGCGGGCCACTCGCGCCGAATGCGATTCGCGGTGTCTGCTTGGCTGCGATCGATCTAGGCATCGCGCTCCTACGAACCGACCATCAGCGCGGCCGGAGCCATCCCCTTCCCCCGAATTAGAGGGCGGCCGAAGGGCGCCCTCTAGAGTCTGCCCGTGAGCTTCGCCGTCGACGCGAAGGCCTATGACAGGTTCATGGGCAGGTACTCGGCTCTGCTGGCGCCGCAGTTGGCGGATCTTGCCGGTGTGGATTCGCGGCAGCGGGTGCTCGACGTCGGCTGCGGCCCTGGGGCGCTCACGAGCGAGCTAGTCGACCGGGTCGGCGCGTCGAAGGTCGTGGCCGTCGATCCTTCGGAGCAGTTCGTAGCCGCCGCGCGCGAGCGCCATCCTGGGGTCGACGTCCGGCGCGCAGCTGCGGAGGAGCTGCCGTTCGCCGACGGAGAGTTCGACGCGACGCTCGCGCAGCTCGTCGTCCACTTCCTGGCGGATCCCGTCCGCGGGCTCGCGGAGATGGCGCGCGTCACGCATGCGGGTGGTGTGGTGTCCGCGTGCGTGTGGGATCACGCCGGCGAGCAGACGCCGCTGGGTCCGTTCTGGCAAGCCGTCCACGAGGTCGACCCTGCCGCAGAGGACGAATCGGGCCTGGCGGGCGCTCGCGAAGGCCACCTGGCCGAGCTCTTCGTCGAGGCGGGGCTGCGCGAGGTGGAGGAGACCGCGCTTCCGGTTCGTCTCGAGCACGCGAGCTTCGAGGAGTGGTGGGAGCCCTTCACCCTCGGCGTGGGCCCCGCCGGCTCTTACGTGAAGGCGCTCGACTCCGCGCAGGAGGCTGAGCTGCGTGAGCGTTGCAGGGAGCGGATGCCTGATGCCCCCTTCACACTCTCGGCGAGAGCCTGGGCAGCGCGCGGCCTGGCGGCGTGAACGCACTCTGGCTCGTGCTCGGAATCGCCTTCGCCGCGGTCCTCTTCGGCGTACTGACCTACTTCGGCAGGCGCTGGCGACCCTAACCGAAGACGGACGCGCGGTCGCCTCGCTGTCTACAAGTTCTGCTTCGTGAGCTGGAAGGAGACCTGCTCGGCGGACTTGATTGCCTCCTCGAGCGCCTGCTGCTTCTGCTCGAGGTTCTCCTGGAAGAGCGGAACGAGATCTTCCTCATCGATCGTCTCGGCCTTGATGATGAGCTCGTTGTAAGCCGCGATCTCATGTGAAGCGGTTTCGATCACACCGTCGAGGATGACCGAGTCGACGAGGCCGTCATCGACCTGCTCGATCATCCGCGTGCCTTCCTGCTCGAGCGCGTCAACCGTTTGGGAAGGCCGAGACTCGACCTCCTCCCCGAGCGCCTCGAAGGCGCGCCGGAGGTTCTGAATTTGCCTCTGTGTCTGTTGGTGCTGGTGCCGTAGTCGCAGCTGGAGCTGCGAGTCCGAGGCCTTCCCCTCGAACGTCGCGAGCATCTCGAGGGCTGTCTCCTCCATCGTCAGGGCGGTCCCGAGCTTGTGGACGAACAGCTCACGCGAACTCTCGATGGTGGCCACACGATCCCCCTGGGCTCGTTGTCGATCGATGGAGCGGCTACCCGGGCAGTCGCCATGGTAACCCTCGTTGTGCGGCTGCACCTCTAGAAGGGAGACCGGCGTGCCGATAGACCTGGCATGCGTCGTCGTGCACAAGCTGCGGCTGCTCCGGCCGACTCAACCATCGCGCTCATGGTCGCCGTCTCGCTCGTCCTCTTCGCCTGGGGTCTGGGCGAGTTTCTTCGCTCGCTCTGAGCTCAGGAGATCAGCGCTGCATCGCGGGCCAGGGCCAGGGCGCACGCGTCATCGAGCGTCAACGCGCGCCCGTCTTCGTAGTGAGTCGAGTAACTCTTCGTGTCGAGATGAGCCAGTGTTCGCGCCAGCCAGCGGTCGTAGAGGATCTGGCCATCCGGTTGCCGCTGCGCGCCGATCGATGCGCGGACCGCATCACTCGCTCCGAACAGCGTTGCGGCCCGTTTGACCTCACCGCTAGTCGCCGCAAGTCCGGCGAACGTGTCAAGGCAGACGGCAATGCCGTGCGGCTCGCCGACCTCGCGGGCGACGGCGAGGCTCTCGGCCAGCAGACTGGCCGCATTCGTAGTCTCCCCGAGCTCGATCATCGCCGCAGCTAAAGAGCGGGAAGCGGCGCCGATCTCGCGGTCGTCACCGACTTCGCGTGCGAGCTCGAGGGCGGCTGTCAGCCATGTCACCGCCTCCGGGACGTCATCCGCGGTGAGTGTCATGAGGCCGACGTTCTCCTTCGCCAGCGCTTCGCCGCGGACGTCCCCAAGTGCGACGAAGTACTCGATGCTCTCCTTGTACAGATCGCGCGCCGCGTCCAGCTCGCCGCCGAAGAAGGCGAGATTTCCGAGGTTGACGAGCGCCGTCGAGATCGTCCGCGTCGAGCCAACCGCACGGGCGTCTTCGAGCGCCGCGTTGAAATTCACACGGGCCGCGTCGAACTCGCCTTGCTCTCCCGCCAGGATCCCGGCCATGTTGAGCGCTTTCGCGCGGAGCTCGGACGGTTCATCGGGCGTGATGGCGAGCGCGGATTCCATGGCCTGACGGCCCTCGGCCAGGTACCCATGGATTTGCCAGAACCGGCGCACGCCGACGACGAGACGCAGCGCCGACGAAGAGTCACCGTTATCGAGCGCGAAGGCGAGCGCGGCGCGAAGATTGTCGTGCTCGTCCTCGAGGCGGGCAAACCAGGCGATCTGGTCACGGTCGGCCAGCTTGGGCTCGGCCTCCTCCGCGAAGGCAACGAAGTGCTCGAGGTGCCGGCGGCGAGTCTCGTCGCCCTCGTCGCTGTCTGACAGCCGCTCGAGCGCGTACTCGCGCACGATCTCCAGCATCGAGAAGCGAGGCTCGCCGGCGGCGGTCTCGCGCTGCACCACGAGGCTCTCGTCGACGAGCGCCGCGAGGCCCTCGAGGATCGAGCCGTCAGCGCGGCAGGCGGCTTCGGCCGACGCAAGCGTGCAGCCGCCGGCGAACACCCCAAGCTGCGCGAACAGCCGCTGCGCATCAGGCTCGAGCAGGTCATAGCTCCAGTCGAGTGTCATGCGGAGCGTCTGCTGGTGCTCGGGCGCGTCGCGCCGCCCGCCGGTCAGAAGCTGCAGTCGATTTCCGAGCCGCGAGAGCAGCGCTGCCGGAGGGAGCAGCTTGGTTCGCGCCGCGGCCAGCTCGATTGCGAGCGGCAAGCCGTCGAGGCGTGCGCAGAGCTCGGCCACCGCTGCAGCGTTCTGCTCGCTCAGCGCGAAGTCCGGATTGGCGGCCTGCGCGCGGGCGATGAAGAGCTCGGCCGCCTCGTCGTCGGCGAGCGGCGGCACCGGGAACTCGCGCTCCGCCGCGACGTGAAGAGGCGCGCGGCTCGTCACGATCACCTTCAGCGCCGGCGCCCCGTCGAGCAGGCGCGCGATGCTGCGGGCGGCCGGCAACACCTGTTCGAAGTTGTCGACAAGAAGGAGTAACTCGGAATTCGCGAGGGTCCCTAGAAGTACGTCTTCGGGATCGTGGCCCACCTCGGGGATCTCGAGTGCATCCAGGATCGCGCGCGCAACCAGCGCGGGATCGCGGAGAGTGGCGAGTGTCGCAACGGCGGCGCCTTGCCGAAACTCGGGGCCGAGGCGCCGGACGAGCTCGATCGCGAGCCGCGTCTTGCCAATGCCGCCCGTCCCGACGAGCGTCACGAGCCGCGTGTCTTCGCTGCGAACGAGATCGGCAAGTGCAGCGAGCTCCTGCTCGCGGCCCAGCAGCGGGGTCGGAGGAGTCGGCAGCCGCCGCGGCGAGGTCCGGGCCGCCTGTGGGACGTTCAGCGACGGGTCGTGAGCGAGGATCGCCCGCTCGAGCTGCCGGAGCGCGTCGCTCGGCTCGATCCCGAGCTCGTCGACCAACGTCCGCCGCGCCCGCTGGTAGACGGCGAGCGCGTCCGCTTGCCGTCCGGAGCGATAGAGCGCGAGCATCAGCTGCGCGCGGAGCCGCTCTCGGAGCGGGTGCTCGGCGACCAGGCGCTCGAGCTCCGCGATCAGCTGACCATGCCGCCCGAGCGAGAGATCGGCCTCGATCCGATCCTCGAGGGCCGCGAGGCGAAGCTCCTCGAGCCGTACGATCTCCGTCTGGGCGAAGGGCTCCCAGGCGAAATCGGCGAGAGGTGCCCCACGCCAGAGCGCGAGGGCCGCGCGCAAGGCGTCGGCCGCCCCGGCCGCGTCGCCGGTCCCGAGCGCCGTCCGCCCCTCCTCGCTGAGCCGCATGAACTCGAAGAGGTCGACGGCCTCGGGCTCGATGACGAGCTTGTAACCGGGCGCTGCCGTCTCCAGGACGCCTTCAGGTAGGAGCTTTCTCAGTTGCGACACGTAAACCTGGATCGTGTTGCGGGCCGTGTCCGGCGGCTCTTCCCCCCACAGCGCGTCGATGAGGCGATCGCGCGAGACGACGTGATTTGCGTCCAGGAGCAGGACGGCGAGCAGCGCGCGCCGCTTCTGCCCACCGAGCGCAATCGGTGCTCCGTCGCGGGTTACGGAGAGAGGCCCAAGGAGGCTGAACTGAGCCGTCATCGGTGGGTCTTAGCACGATTCAAGCGCTTTTTCAGCGTTTCTTCAGCGGCCGGAGCCACGATTGCGCCGTGAATTCGTCGCCGCTCAACAAGTCGAAGAAGTCTGCGGCAGGCGCGTCGGCAGGTCGGGGAGCCGGCCGCGCCACGACCACGGGCGGGACGGCCGTCGCCGTCGCGGCCGTCCCAATGCCCGAGAGGAGGAACCATGAGGCGCAGCAGCAGCTGGAGCTAAGGCCGTCGAACGCGGGGGAGGGCGGCGCCTCGGCGCCGCCCGTCGTTCGAGCCATCAGATGGCTGCCCTGACACGGGTAGCAGCGAGGTTCATGCCGGAGCGGCTCGAGCGCCCGCTCCGGTCTCCGTCGTTCCGCAGGCTCGCGCTCGGCAAGAGCATTTCGTACCTCGGCGATTGGCTGATGGTGGCGGTGCTCGTCGGCTGGGTGTACGAGTCGACGTCTTCGGTTTCGCAGGTCGCCCTGTTGATGGCAATCAGGCTCGTGCCGCCGATCGTCGGGGGCGGCCTTGCGGCGTCGCTCGTCGACCGGCTGCCGCGGCGAAGCGTCCTGATCTGGAGCGAGGCCGCCTCCGCAGCGACCATCCTCGGCGCGCTCGCGGGGGTGATGGCGGGCTCGCGGCCGGTCGTCTTCGCATTCGTCGGTCTCTGCGGTCTGGTCTCGATGGTCTCGACCGTCGCGGGCAACGCGCTGATCCCGATGACCGTCGAGCAGGACGAGCTTGCAGCGGCGAACGGGATCCATGCGGTCGGGCAGGAAGCCGCCATGGCTCTGGGTGCCGTCGCGGGCGGCCTCACGCTCGCTTTCGGCGGCGCATCGGCCGGACTCGCCGCGAATCTCGCGAGCTACGGGATCGCCCTGTTCCTGTTCGTGCGGATTCGAATCGCAGACGAGGGCGGTCGACAGACAAGCAAGCGCGGCGGCTTGATCGATGGACTCCGCTACGTGCTCGGCCGGCGGGCTTTGGCGGTCGTCGTGGGCGGGTTCGCACTGGGTACGCTCGCCACGGGGCTCGTCAACGCAACGCTGCCGAAGTTCACAGCAGGGTTGGGTCTCGGGGCGAGCGGCTACGGCTGGGCGCTTGCGGCGCTCGCCTGCGGCATGATTGCCGGCGAGGCGCTCACGGGTGCGATCGCGGAACGGGTCGAGCCGCGCTGGCTGGGAGCTGGACTCGCAGGGATGGGCTGCCTCTTCTTCGCCTTTGCCTGGTCCGGCAGCATCGTGATTGCGCTCGTTCTTCTGACGGCATTCGGCGTCGCGAACGGGT
>WNFU01015347.1_pt1 | contig 10409 bp, 7 predicted proteins | sample 5400121 | NCBI WGS metagenome assembly WNFU01 (sample SAMN13153360, study PRJNA577476) | soil metagenome | isolation source: 100 cm soil or saprolite under grassland replicate 1 | place: USA:California | collected 2016-06-15
GCGACGTCTGGCTCGCCGACGTGCTCACCGAGTGCGCCTGGGCGGCGGCCCGAAGCCGCGACACCTACCTCTCCGCCCAGTTCTGGCGACTGGCTCGACGCATCGGCAAGAAGAAGGCCACCGTGGCGGTGGGCCACTCGATCCTCGTGATCGCTTGGCACCTGCTCACCTACGACTGCGACTACGAAGACCTCGGCGGGAACTACTTCGTCCGCCGCGACACCGATCGAGCTCGTCAACGCGCCGCGAGCCAGCTCCAAGCCCTCGGCTACCAAGTCACGCTCGAGCCAACCGCTACGTGACGCAAAGGGGGATTCACCTTTCAGAACGGTCAGAAAGCAGTGTTCTCGAAGGAATCCGCCGAACCCGTCGATCCTGGCTAGAAACCGCTGCTCAGAAGGCGTTCGCGGATGGGCCGCTCAACCAGTCGTCGCCCCGTGACCGATCCCTCGGCCGAGCCGCTATTGGAGGCTCTCCGGGAGAAGCCCAACCGACGACCGCTCGAGCCGCCCGGTCCGCCTCGAGATCCATGAGCAGCTCGGCCATCGGGCGACCCTGTTGCCTCTCCCAGAACTGCCGGATCAAGTCCGCCCGGACGACCTCGGAGGACGTCAAGACGGTGAGGAGCTCCACTCCGATCTTCCATCCGGGCGCTTGACCGCCTCTTGATGGCAGCGGTAAGACCTTGCATCGAGTTGGAGGGCTAGTCGCTCCGAAGGCGGGACAACACGTGCAGTACCGGATCCTGGGGCCACTGGAGGTCCTCGACGACGGCCAGCCGGTCGCCCTCGGGGGGACCAAGCAGAAGGCGCTGCTGGCCGTCCTGTTGCTCCACGCGAACCAGGTCGTCTCGGTCGACCGCTTGGTGGAGGACCTGTGGGGTGAGGAGGCGCCGGCGACCGCCGAGAACGCCCTCGGCATGTGGAGCGGCGAGCCCCTCGCGGACTTCGCCTTCGAGACCTTCGCTCAGCGTGATATCGAACGCTTGCAGGAGGTCCGGCTAGCGACTGTAGAGGAGAGGATCCAAGCCGACCTCGACGCCGGACTGGGCGCAGAACTCGTTGCCGAGCTCGGCTCGCTCGTTCGAGATCATCCATTACGCGAGCGCGTTCGCGGTCAGCTGATGGTGGCGCTGTATCGGGCGGGCCGTCAGGCGGATGCCTTGGAAACGTTCCAGGAGGCCCGCCGCGTGCTTGCCGACGAGATGGGGATCGATCCAGGCCCTGAGTTACAACGGCTCGAACGGGCCATCCTCACTCACGACGCCTCGCTCGGCCCCCTTCCCATTCCACCCGACGAAGCTCCGGTGGAGGCCGAGCCCGAGGACGTCCCCTGGGCGGACCGGTCCATCCTGATTGTTCCCCGTGACCCCGCCAACCTGGACGATCTCCTGACCCTGGCGGAGCCCCTGTCGCAATCGAAACCTGCCCGAGACCTCCTGGTGGTCCAACTGATCGGGTCGTGGAGCCCGAAGCTGGCCACCCCTGCAGACGCCCAGCTGGTACGCGCGACCGAGACCTTGAATGCGGTTCAGAAAGACCTGCTCCGCCGGGGGATCGCTTCTCGGGTGGTTGCCTTCACGTCGGAAGGCCCCGACGCCGACGTGGGTCGGCTCACCGATGACTACTCAGTGGACCTCGTGATGATGGACGGGCGACCCGAGGACCTACAGGCGAGCGGCTCCCTTGGGGCGGCGATCGAAGCGGCGGGTTGCGACGTGGCCATCCTGGTCACCGAGTCCCGACATCTCGACGTTGGGACGGATCGGCCGGTGATGGTGCCGTTCGGCGGAACGGACCATGACTGGGCCGCAGTGCTGTTCGGCGCAGTCGTGGCGCAAGCTTATCGGTCGCCGCTCCATCTCGTGGGATCGGCCGCCGACCTCGGCTCGGGCAGGAGAGACGCGAGCAGGCTCCTCGGCACCGCGTCGCTCATGGTCCAGCAGGCCGTGCGGGTAGTGGCAGAGCCAGTGCTCGTTGAGCCGGGGGAGGGCGTGGCCGAGGCGATGGCGTCGGCCGGATTGGTCGTTCTGGGGCTCTCCGAGCGGTGGTCGAGCGAGGGACTCGGCGCGCTTCGCGAGCGTATCGTTCGCACGGTCCCCGCTCCCGTGGTCGGTCTTCGACGGGGGCCGCGCTCGGCCACCTCGGGTCGGAGGGACGCCCTCACCACCTTCTCGTGGTCCCGGGTGCCAAGGCCACAGCCGAGATCGCGTAGGCGATCTCAGGACTAGGCGTGCTCCGCCGGGCGCCGCCGCCCCGTCCGGACCAGCCGGTGCCGTCGCCGTCGGGGTCCGGAACAGAGTTCGGTACAGCGCCACCGTGGCCAGGACGGCTCCCAGGGCGAGCGCCACGTCCGGGGGTTCAGGACCCGGCCTCCGAGTCGAACGGGATGTAGCCCACCTCGTCCACGATTACCAGTGGAATCCTCCCCAGTCGCTCGAGCTCCTCCCCCACCCGTCCCGCTCGCTTGGCCGCCCCGAGGCGAAGCAGCACTCGTGGGCGGTGGCGAACGCCACCCGGTGACCGCGGCGGGCGGCCTGGACACGAGGGCGACGGACGGGTGGGTCTTGCCGGTCCCCGGCGGCCCGAGCAACACGACGTTGGTGGCCTCCGGGAGGAAGTCGAGCTGGTGAAGGTGGGAGATCTGCTGGCGGCGCACCGAGCGCTGGAAGGAGAAGTCAAAGTCGTCCAGGTCTTCACCTGGGCGAAGTGGGCCGCCTTGACCCGGGCCGCCCCGCCGTGGGTCTCCCGCGAGGCCACCTCCTCGGACAAGACCTGGGCCAGGTACTGTTCAGCAGGAGGCCTGAATGCCGTTGTACTGATAACTACTGCCGAGGGGTGCATATGCACGATACTGGCTGATCAGGATCGTTTCTGCGAAGAGCCGCTCCGTCTGGGACCACCACTCGACGTCAACCTTAACTCGATAGCGACTGGACAAACTGGCCCTCGAGACCCCAATCGACTGTGTCCCCGAATAGACAGCACCGCTGCCATCGTAGGCGGGTGCCCAGTCGCTCCAACCGCCCGTCTTGACCGTCACGCCGGTGAAGTAGTCCACGACCCTCGACCGGAAGTGAACCCACTGCCAATCGTTCCCGTACCCCGACCGGAAGTCGATCGCGTAGATCGTCGGGGGCTTCACCGCGAAGTTGACGACCATTGGGTATGCCCAACACGTTGCACCCGGCTCGGTCACATACGCGACGGGAGCCGACACCGCAGAGGCGGCCGGGGCCGAGACCAGAGTCATAACCACGATGGCGAGTCCAATCACAGGCAGCGCGGCTGCCCTCCTGATACCCCTGCTTGTTAGCCGGACCATCGGATCCTCCTTTCGGAACCGTATTGGATTCCGCTGAGAGCGCTGGGGGCCATGTAGCAGCCCCTTCATCCCGCTCATCTCCTCCTCCTTCCTTCGCCTCGGGCCACCCGGTGCGGCCCGCTGGAGGGGAGAATGACCCCCGGACCTTGACCGGCCCTGGAGCGGCGCAGTAAGACCTTGCAGCGCGCTGAACGGCCGCAGGCGGTCCTGAGGGGGAGGGATGACGGCAATGAAGCGGGGGGGGTCGGTCTCCACGGCGGCCGCCGATCGTCGGGTGGGGACCACCCTCGGCCCCTACCGGATCGAGCGGGTCCTCGGCCGGGGGGGCATGAGCGTGGTCTACGAGGCCCGAGAGCTCTCCTTGGACCGCACGGTGGCCCTCAAGGTCCTCGCCCCGGAACTCGCCGAGGACGAGGAGTTCCGGGCACGCTTTTCCCGGGAGTCCCGCGTGGCCGCGGCCCTGGAGCACCCCAACGTGGTCCCGGTGTACGCCGCCGGGGAGCTCGGGGGCTCCTTGTGGATCGCCATGCGCTACATCCCGGGGACCGACCTCCGGGCCCTGCTGGCCCAGGGGCCCATAGACCTCGAGCGCACCGTGGGGATCCTCCGCCAGGTGGCCCGGGCCCTGGACGCCGCCCACGAGGCCGGCCTCGTCCACCGCGACGTCAAGCCCGCCAACATCCTGCTCGCCGCCGGCGGCGATCCCCTCCACGCCTACCTTACCGACTTCGGCCTGACCAAACGGGTCACCGGGCCCTCGGTCACCGCCACCTCCGAGTTTCTGGGGACGGTGGACTACGCCTCACCGGAGCAGGTGGAGGGGGCACCCCTGGACGGCCGGGCCGACCAGTACTCGTTGGGGTGCGTGGCCTTCCACTGTCTGACCGGCGCTCCCCCCTTCTCGAACCGGACCGAGACCATAGCCGTGCTGTGGGCCCACGTGGCCGAGCCTCCCCCGAAGGCCAGCGAGCGCGTCGGCGATGTTCGGTCAGGGGTCGATGAGGTCCTGTCACGCGCCATGGCCAAGGACCCGCAGGACCGGTACCCTACGTGCGAGGCGCTCGTCCAGGCGTTGGGGGACCAGCTCCCCGGCCGCGGTCTGGGACTCGACTCCCCAACTCGTGGAACAGCTTCGCCACCTTCCCCGGCACGGAAGGCCGTGACGGTGGTGGCGGTGGTACTCCCCGGGGAGGGAGCGGACCCCGAGGTAGCTGCGGCATCTGAGGAGTCCCTCGCCGGGGAGGCGACCGCGGTGCTCGGCGGTCACGGAGCAACTGTGCAGCTGCCCCTCCCCGGACGCGTGGTGGGGATCTTTGGCCACCCGGAGTTGCACGAGGACGATGCCCTGCGAGCCCTGCGGGCCGCCCAGGCCCTCAGCGGCACCATGCCCGCGGCCCGGGTGGGCATCGACACCGGGGTGGTGCTCGCCTCCCACGACCTCAAGGGTCCGGTGCTGGGCGGGGCCATCCGCCTGTCCGAGGCCGCAGGAGCGGGTGAGGTCCTGCTGACGAAAGCCACCCTGGAGCGTGCCCCGACGGCCCAGAGCGAGCCATCCGGCGGGGCCCACCGCCTGGTGACTGTCTCCCGGGCCACCGATGCCCTGCCCCGACGCACCGACATCCCGCTGGTGGGACGAGAAGCCGAACTCGCCACCCTCCGGGATGCCTTCGGCCGGGTCCTTCGCGAACGGGCCTGCAACGTGCTGACTGTCCTCGGAGCTCCCGGGGTGGGCAAGTCGAGGCTGGCGAGCGAGCTGGCTGCCCACGTGCAAGGCGAGGCCACGGTGCTCCGGGGCCGCTGCCTTCCGTACGGGGAGGGCATCACGTTTTGGCCGGTGGCCGAGATGCTCACGCAAGCCGCGGGGATCACCGACGCCGACTCCCCCGAGGTGGCCAAGGGAAAGATCTCCTCTCTTCTTGCCGGACACCCAGACGGCGAACTCGTGGCAGAGCGGGTGGCGTCCCTGGTGGCCCTCTCCGCCGCCGGCGCACCGGCCGAGGAGGGCCGGTGGGCGTTCCGGAAGCTCCTCGAGCATCTGGCCCGGGGCCGCCCGGTGGTGGTCCAGGTCGACGATCTGCAGTGGGCGGAGCCCGGCCTGTTCGAGGCCCTGGAGCACGTGGTGGACCTCTGTACTGGTCCCGTGCTCCTGCTGTGCCTGGCTCGCCCGGAGCTCTACGAGCGACGGGGGGACTGGGGGGCGGGGAAGCTGAACGCCGCCACCATCGTGCTGGAGCCCCTGACGAAGGAGGAGGGAGCCCGCCTGGCCGAGGGTCTGCTCGGTTCGCTCCATCCCGAGGTCAGGGACCTCGTAGTCCGATCTTCGGGAGGAAACCCCCTGTTCCTGGAGCAGATGGCCGAGGCCTGGGTGGAGCAGGGGGTGCTCCGCAGAGACGACGGCTCCTGGGTTCTGTCCGTGCCGCCCTCCGAGGTGCCCGTTCCTCCCACCGTGTCCGCGGTGGTGGCGGCCCGGCTTGATCACCTGCCCCCGCCGGAGCGCCAGGTGCTCCTGGCGGCCTCGGTGGTCGGAGAGCGCTTCTCCCCCATCGAGCTGGCAGAGCTCATCGCCCCTCAGGCCGCTCCCGTGGAGGCCCTCCTCGCCGCCCTCACCCGAAAACGCCTGGTGCAGGCGACCCCGGGGCCGGGGGAGCCCTACGCCTTCGCCCACCTGCTGGTTCGAGACGTGGCGTACGAGGCCCTTCCGAAGGCCACCCGGGCCGGCCTCCATGAGCGGATGGCGGACCACTTGGAGCGCGTGGCCGGCTCCCGGATCGATGAGGTGGCCGAGATCGTGGGGTATCACCTGGAACGCGCGTACCGGTACCTCATCGAGCTCGGGTCGGACAACGAACGTGCCGCCGCGCTCGCTCGTCGGGCCGGTGACATGGTGGGCCTCGCCGGCAAGCGTGCGTTCGACCGGTCCGACCTGCCGGCCGCGGTCGACCTGCTGGAACGCGCACTTGACCTGGCGTCCCGGGAGGAACCCGGCCGCCCGGAAACCCAGCTGCTCCTGGGCCAGGCTCTGGCGGAGAGTGGGCGCCCGGACGACGCGGAGCGGGCGCTGCAGGCGGCGGAGCAATCGGTCCTGCCCGATATCGCGGCTCGAGCCAGGCTCCAGCTGCTCCAGCTGGAGTTGTTCACCGAGGGTGGTCGCGGCTGGTTCGAGAAGGCGGCCCGCGAGGCGGGCGCCGCCATCGCGGTCCTCGAGGTGGCCAGCGACCATGCCGGGCTGGCGGAAGCGTTCTTCCTGGTTGCGATGAGCCACGGCCACGTAGGGCGCCACGCGACGGCATGGGAGTACATCGTGCGAGCTGCCACCCACTGGCGACTGGCGGGCGACCCGTACCGCGAGGCTCGTATGCTGACGATGTCCACAGGGTCGGCCACGTTCGGGCCAATGCCGGCGACCGAGGCGATCGCCTGGTGCGAGACTGTGCTCGATCGGGCTGCCGAGTCCCCGCTCGCCGTAGCAAACACGAATGCCAACCTGGGGATGCTGCTGGGGTTCCGGGGCGACTTCGACCGGGGCCGGGAGCTCATCGAGGAGGCCGGCGAGCGGCTGGGCAAACTCGGCGTCCTGACCGGGCACGCCGGGGCTCTCGGCCTGCGGGCGCAGCGGCTCTGCGAGCTTGAGCTGCTCGCTGGCAGGCCCGAGGCGGCGGAACGCGCGGTCCGCCCAGGGGTGGAGGCTTCCTCCTCGGTCGGGGACGTGAACATCCTGGCTTCGCTGCAGGGAACGCTGGCGGAGGCACTCCAGCGGCAGGGGATGCTGGACGAGGCCGACGCCGCGGCCCGGCGGGCCGTGGAACTCTCGGCCCCGGAAGACGTGCACGCCCAGGTGTGGTGGCGCGCTGCCCTAGCCGGGGTATTGGCCCAGCGAGGCCAGACGGGCGAGGCCGTGCGGGTGGCGCGGGAAGCCGTCGGCATCGTGGCGCCGACCGACGTCCTGTGGCTGCAGGGCACGGCCTGGGTGGCCCTGGCCGACGCCCTCGCCCGGGCCGGGCGGACCGACGAGGCCAGGGATGCCTACGCCGAGGCCCTGGCCAGGTTCGAGGCCAAGGGGATTGTCCCCGCGGTCGAGCGTGTACGGAGCGATCTCGCCGGGCTCCCGTGATGGGAAATCACCGAAATTGTTTGGCCCGAAACTCATCTCGGCGCGGCATTCGTCCGAATGACCAGAGGGGAACCCTTGTCCCTCTCCGAGCGTTACAAAGGGGTAAAGAGTCTTGAACCCCGTAGCGTGGTCGGTGGAAAGATCAAGGTGTACTTGAGCCGCCCACGCGGCTGGCTTCCCGGGGTACGGCTCCACGATGCTCGCGGCCAAGCGCCTGCGGATGCTGCTCCTGCAGGCGAAGGGCGAGTCGGCGCGCGACCAGCCCCTCAGGCGAACCGCCTATCCCTCCGCCCGCAACCACACGACGAAGGGGAAGCGGAGCCTGACTGATTGTCGGTTAGTCAGTCATCGGTGAATGACCGGCGGATCACTTCTGGAGTACCCGCTTAGCGCCGTGCTCGCTGCTGCATCGCTGTTGGTCAAAAGGCGAATCGGGTGGAGTTAGAGTGGGAGTTTCCTAGCGCGAGCCGACCCGACTAGCATCGACCTGCGAAGATCGCCGCCCTCGTTGAACCCCTCGGGCGGTGGCGAGGCGGGGTTGGGAAGGCGTCGGACTCGAGTCCCCCTCGCGACAGTGTCCACCTCAGTCTCACAAGCGGACGTGAAGGAAATCACATGTGTGTCATTCTCCCCGGACAGGGCTAGGAGGTTTCCGGCCGCCGTATCAGAGCGGCAAGCTGAACGAGGACGCCCGGATCTGTGACCAGAGGTGAAAGAGGCTGTTGCAGAAACCCCCTCGTGTCGTCGAAGTCGGCCTTCGGAGAGAGAAGAATGACAGCAACGTAATTCTTCTCCCGAGGAGACCGTGTGGCCTTCAACTTCCTCCCTGCGACCGAGACCAGTCCTACCTGCTGCCCCCGAGCCTCGAGGACTGGCTGCCGGAGGACCACCTCGCCTGGTTTCTTCTCGACGCCGTGAAGGAGATGGAGCTTCGTCCCTTCTACGCGAAGCACCGGGAGGACGGGTGGGGAGCACCGGCCTTCGAGCCCACGATGATGGTGACCCTGCTGCTCTATGCCTACTGCATCGGGGAGCGCTCGAGCCGCAGGATCGAGCGGCGGTGCCAGGAGGACGTCGCCTTCCGGGTGATCGCCGCCAACTCGGCGCCCGACCACAGCACCATCGCCCGGTTCCGCCGGGACAACGAGCAGGCCCTCGCGGCCTGCTTCACCCAGGTCCTCGCACTGTGCGCGGCGGCCGGCCTGGTCCGGGTCGGGGTCGTCGCCGTGGACGGCACCAAGCTCGAGGCGAACGCGTCTCTGTACGCCAACCGCGGCCCGGAGGCCATCGAACGCGAGGTGCAGGGCATGCTCGCCGAGGCGGCGGCCACAGACCTCCGCGAGGACGAACTGCTTGGCGCGGACAACCGGGGGGACGAACTGCCGGAGGGTCTTCGCAGCCGGGAGGGACGCCTTAGCCGGCTGAAGGAGTGCAAGGCCCGCCTGGAGGCGGAGGACGTGAAGGCCCGGTACGAAGCCGAACTGGCCCGCCGGGCGGCCATCGAGAAGCAGACGGGCCGCCGCCCGGTCGGCCGCCCGCCCAAACCCAAGAAGTCCACCAAGATTGCAAACAGACTGCAAACGCGCCGCTCATTACACCCCGACATGAGAAGGAGCATCACCGCCTGCCTGCGTCTCGATCGACGCTTCATCCCCCAGTTGTAGCGCATATGGTATACTGCGCTACATGAGTAGTCCACTGTCGATCCGGTTCGACCCGAGGATCCTTGACCGCCTCCGCCGGCGGGCCCGATCGATCCCGGGCGCGACGCCGTCCGGCCTGGCCCAGCGGCTTGTCGATGAGGGGCTGCGGATGGCCGAGCACCCAGGGGTGGTGTTCAAGGATGGGCCGACCGGTCGACGTGCGGCCCTGGTCCTCGGCCCCGACGTATGGGAGGCGGTGAAAGCTGTTCGAGAGATCGACGAGCGAGGGGAGGACGCGCTGGTGGCGGCGGCCGAGATCCTCAACCTGCCGGCGGATCGGCTGCGCGTGGCGTTGCGCTATTACGGCGCCTACGGGGAGGAGATCGACGCCGAGATCGGGCAGGCGGACGAGGATTCCCGAGCGGCAGAGGAAGGCTGGCGGGCCGAACAGCGGCTGCTGGCGTGAGCCTGCCGCAGCAGGCCGCCCTGCTGCTCGATGAGATGTTCTCCCCCGATATCGCCGAAGAACTCCGCCGACGTGGCCACGACGTCATCGCAGTCGCCGCCGACCTGCGGCTGCGGGCGATGACGGACTCCGAGCTTTTCGCGTTGGCGGTCGAACAGGGCCGGCGCATCGTCACAGAGAACGTGAAGGACTTCCGACCGCTCCTCGTCAACTGGAGCGAGGAAGCACGGCCTGCAGTGCTGTTCACGAGCAGCCGGACGTTCCCACGCAGCCGACGAAGCCCGGGACCTCTCATCACCGCACTCGAGCATTGGCTGACCAGACCGGACACCGCCACCCGGCCACCAGAAGACTGGCTGCAACCCACACCAACGCCACAGTAGCGAGCACCGAAGCCATCCCGAGCGGGACGTGATCGAGAAGCACGATGAGCAAGGCGATTGCCTACCGGGCCGGGTGAGCGCCCTCCGGTTGCGCTGCACCACTTGTCGCGAGCAACACACTCGGCGTCCGGATACCGGTCGCGTGACACCCTGTGGGTCCTGCCCGGCTGCTCGTCGCTTACGACCCACGCGGCGCCGGTCCTCCAGGGTTCGTCCTGCCGCATGGGTGAAGATGGGGGCATGCGCTACCCAACGGCGGTTCGGCGTCTGCGGACGATCGCCGAGGCCTGTGACCGACCCAACCGCATCTGGGACGAGCCCGTCCTGGTCGGTGCCTACGCATTCGGCGACGTGCTCGATGGTGCCGAAGACATCCCGCGCGTGCAGGTTGCCTTCGTGCTCGACCGGCCGGCTGAAGAGGTGACCTGGTGGGCCGAGCCACCCCACGGCCCCGGCATCGCGGCGCTTCTGGACATCGAGAA
>WNFU01027344.1_pt1 | contig 10408 bp, 7 predicted proteins | sample 5400121 | NCBI WGS metagenome assembly WNFU01 (sample SAMN13153360, study PRJNA577476) | soil metagenome | isolation source: 100 cm soil or saprolite under grassland replicate 1 | place: USA:California | collected 2016-06-15
GCGATTGGAGAGCCTACTCATCAATTTGGAATTTCCCGAGACTCCCTCGGACTTGACCCGAAAGATGGCTAAAGCGCTGGGCGAATTCCAGACCTACATCAGTAATAACGAGGGGTTCATTCCAAACTTCGGCGAGCGCCGGCGCAATGGTGAGATGATCAGCACAGCGTTTGTAGAATCGACAGTCAATCAGGTGATCAGCAAGCGGATGGTGAAAAAGCAGCAGATGAGATGGACGCAGCGAGGCGCACATCTACTTCTGCAGATTCGAACGAGGGTGCTCAACAACGAACTTGAGGAGGTGTTCCGGCACTGGTACCCGCAGTTCCGTGCTGCCGCAGCGTCTGCCCCGGCTTTTTAGCAGTCTCCATCATGGTTATCTGCGGTCGCCCTGCATGACGGGCGGACTCTTCATGAGCATGGATATGATAATCTCGCGGCTGCTCGACTTTCGCCCCGCCCTTGATGAGTTTGGCGCTCCGGGCACCGTGCAAGAACTCCTTCGCTAATCATTCTTACAGACGGAAATTCCAGAATCATTAAAATACGGCACATTTGCCGGCGAAGTGCGTCTTTATACTATGCACGCCATCAAACCAGCCTGAAGACCAGTGCCCACTCAGGCAGATGGAACTAGTTACTCCGCAGAACAGCAGGGGCTGTTGTTCTTGGCGCACGGCAAGCTCAAACTCACAAGGCTCGTACAAACCTTTCAGAGCCGCTGAAGAGATATTTTTTCGCCTGCCTGGGGAAATTTGCCAGTGAAAGGCCTCTATATACCTGAAAGGTTAAATGAACGCTTTGATGTAATGCGTTTGGCCTGATCTGTACTCAACGGCCTGAAATCCGCCATAGAACGTACATAACGATTAACGAAGACCACCAACCCGGTCAGGAGGGGTTCCCGTATGCGTTTTTCGAAGTCGGTCCTGTTTTCTCGTTTGGTCAGCTTGCTCACTTGCAACATTTCCGCCAGGCGGATCAGGTTGGTCTGTCTCGTCAGCCTTTTCGCCATTGCTCTCTTCAGTCTTCCGGTTCACCTCAAACACGACAGCGCAACCGCTCAAGGCTCCCGTCCTCAACGAACTCAAGGGCCGCCGAGTCGCAATCTGCCCAACCTCGACGAGGCGCGCGGAATCGAGCCGGGGACGCCCAAGATTATGCCTCCGGTCCCCGCGACCAAATGCCGTGGGCGGGATGAAAAATGCAAGAGAGCTATGGGGAAGATCAGTAGCAATCTCCCTGCTGATCGGGATCCGCTGCGGCCCTATGCCATGCTGATTGGCTGAATACCGGGGGTCCTGCTCTGTCCAAACGGTTAGATGTGATGCGTTTGGTCCGATCTGTACTCAACGGCCTGAAATCCGCCATAGAACGTATAACAATTAACGAAGACCATCAGCTCAATTATGAGGGGTTCCCGTATGTCTTTTCCGAAGTCGATTTCGCTTTCTCGTTTGATCGGATTGATCACTTGCAATATTCCCGCCAGGTGGATCAGGTTGGTTTATTTGGTCGCCTTTTTCGCCGTCGTTCTTACCAGTCTTCCGGTTCATCTCAAACATAGTAGCGCAAACGCGCAAAGCCCCGGTCCGCGACTAACTCAAGGGCTGGCGAGTCGCAATCTGCCTGATCACGACGAGACCTATGATAATGCCACATCGGGAAGTCCAGGAAGGGAGTATGGCCTAAGTGCGCGATCATTAGTCACTGCGCAAGGCGGCGGCGTTGTAACTATATATCCCACAGCCTACCAGTCGCCTGACCCTGGGCAGGGCGGGTGGGCGATTAATTCCCCGTCCAACACAGGCGGCAGCGCCAGCCTAAGCATTACCAATGGTAGTGCCAAGGAGACTTGCAAGTGGTATGGGTTTCCAAGTGTTTCAGGGCAGATAGTCAGCGCTCGATTGAAAATGGATTGGAGCGCGTCCGGGTCGGTCAACGGCACCATGGGCGGCGGCGGCGGCTTCTCGTTGGCGTATACCGGCGGGAGCGCAGGCGCGAGCCTCCCAAGTAGCTCTCAATCTTCGAGCGTCGATTTTCTGCTGCCAGCCGGACAGGATTTAACGCAGGTTCAGGTGAGTATGAGTCTAAACGGAGGAGCCGGACCGAACACCACTTTTAGCGGAAACGCGTCCGTCTCCAACATCCGCATCGAAGTCACTATAGCGCCGCCGGTCATCTCCAACGTCGCCGCAGGAGGCATTACCAGCTCGGGCGCAACAATTACCTGGACCACAGATTATAATTCCGACAGCCAGGTGGAGTACGGTACCACAGGCTACACGCAATCGACGGCGCTCAACCCCACGCTTGTGACGGCGCACTCGCAAGGTTTATCCGGTCTGACAGCCGGGACACTCTATCATTATCATGTCAAGTCCAGAGACGCATACGGCAATCTCACAGTCTCCGGTGACTTTACCTTCACAACTCTCCCAAACGACGCCGCCTTTGTATCGCAGAGCGTACCGGCGACTATGACTGCGGGCGAAGCCTATGCGGTCACCGTCAGGATGCTCAACCAGGGGACCTCCACATGGACGCCGGGGCAATTGTATCGACTGGGATCTCAAAATCCGCAGGATAATACCACTTGGGGGCTCGGCCGAGTGGGCCTTTCGGCGGGCGATTCGGTCAGCCCAGGGGCCACGACCACCTTTTCCTTCGTGGTGACGGCGCCCAGCAGTCCGGGTTCCTACAACTTTCAATGGCAAATGGTCCAAGACGGCGTGGAATGGTTTGGGGCGAAGACGCCCAACATGGCCATTCAGGTGGTCCCGCGTGTCGATCAAGCACAGTTTGTTTCTCAAAGCGTCCCTTCAGTGATGATCCGGCAGAACGCATATTCTGTATCCGTAACGATGAAGAACACCGGAAATACCACATGGGATAGCAACTATCGCCTGGGATCTCAAAATCCGCAGGACAATGGCACTTGGGGGCTCGGCCGAGTCTATCTCGCATCCGGTGAGACGATCCCCCCTGGCGGGAGCAAAACGTTCACGTTTACCGTGACGGCGCCTGCCAGCCCTGGTATCTATGCGCTCTTTCAATGGCGGATGGTGCATGAGGGCGTTCAGTGGTTTGGCGATTACAGTTCCGTGGTAGTTGTGACGCTTTCGCCTGGGAATTTGAACATGGCGCTGATTGATCCTATCAACCATATCGGCTCGCCGGGAGGAGACCTGCTCTCGCGCAACTACAATTGGAGCCTGCCCCTGCTTTCGCTGCCGGGGCGCGCGGGCCTGGATCTGGGTCTCGCGCTCTCGTTGAATTCGCTTGTTTACACCAGGGCCGGCTCGGTAATGTATTTCGACCCCGACCAGGGAGATCCGGCGCCGGGCTTCAGGCTTGGCTTCCCCGAAATCCGCAACGCCTTCACCAACACCGAGGCGGGCTCGCAATCCTACCTTCTGAGCATGCCTTCAGGCCGGCGGGTCGAGTTCCGTCAGATCAACACGAACGTCTACGAGGCCGTGGATTCCTCGTACATGCTTTTGACTTACGATCCTGTGAACTCAGTCTTCATCCTCTACACGACCGACGGGACTCAGTGCAGATTCGTGGACGTCACCGGTTCGGGCGATTACAAATGCATGCAGATCAAGGATCGCAATGGGAATTACATCACGATCGGATACGGCAGCCTGGCGGAGATCAGGACCGTCACCGACACCCTGGGCCGGGTGATCAATTTCAATTACGACGGCTTCAACCATCTACTCTCTATCACGCAGAACTGGGGAGGGCAGACGCACACATGGGCGACCTTCGCCTACGGGACGCAGACGATCCAGACCAATTTCCCCGGACTGACGCTGAATGGGACGGCGAACGGGGCGCAGGAGTCGGTGCTACTGAGGGTCGGGTTGGCCGACGGCTCGGTCTATAGCTTCGAGTACAACACCTACTGCCAGGTCAAGACGATCAGGCATTACGCGCCCAACAACTCCAACCCGGTCAATTTCCCCGGCGATTACGTCCAGCGCGCCTACACGACCTACGGGTTGCCCGACAATGCCAACGATCCCCAGACGGATTGCCCGCGCATCACATCCCGCATCGATTGGGCCTCCGACTGGAACTCTGGTGTGACGTCCACCTACGACGCCGATCCCGGCCTCGCCTGGGGCAAGGTGACGTTCCCTGACGGGACGATCTACAAAGAGTTCTTTGCGACATCGGGTTGGCAAAGGGGACTGACCACGCAGACTGAAAACTGGTCCGGCGACGTGAGGAAGAAGTGGACCACTCTGCAGTATACGCAAGACAACACCGGGGTTGTATATCAACTCAATCCGCGGGTGACGGAGACCAATGTTTACGACGAGGCGGGCAATCGCCGCCGAACGACGATGAGCTACACCAGTTTCGGCCTGCCGAGCGACGTCAATGAGTATGACGCGGACACGACGACGCTGCTGCGCCGCAAGCACATCGATTACAACCTGAGCGCCGTTTACACCGACCGGCGCATCATCGGACTGCCAAGCGCGCAGTTCCTCTATGATGGCGCCAACAATCTCTTTTCCAAAGTGGATTATCAGTATGATCTGGGCGGAGGCTATCAGGTTCATCAAGGTCCTCCAGTGCAGCACGACACGGCCAATTATGGCTCCGGTTTCGTTCAAGGGCGTGGGAACCTGAACAAGATGCGCCGTTGGGATGTGACCGACCCGAACAAGGCCTCGCTGGCGGCGGAATACGAGACCGGGTATAACACTTCAGGCTCGGTCATCTTCACTCGTGATCCGCTCGACCATCAAACGAGCGTCAGTTTCGCCGATTCCTTCTCGGACGGGCAGAATCGCAACACATACGCTTACCCGACCACGGCGACAGACCCCGATAATTTCTCGTCCACCGTTCAGTACAATTACGACTTCGGCGCGGTGACGCGAACGGAGGACCCGAAGGGCGCGGCCGTGACGCGGACTTACGACGCGGCGGGGCGGATCGAGCGGACAACCAACGTGGTCAACGGGGCGTACACGCGATACGTTTATGCGCCTGACCAGCGTCAAGTGGAATCTTTCACGACGATCAATAATGTCTACGACGTGATGGGGCGGTTGGCGTCGCAGTCGAAGCCAACCGAGGTTGACAGCGATTGGTCGCCAAGTGGGGATGATCAGGCGATAGGTTGGGGACCGGCAGCCTGGAGTTCTCAAACGTATGATTGGCAGGGAAGGCCCCTGGTTTCGACGAACAGAGACGGCTCGACGCGAATTGCCAGCTACCAAGGCTGTGGCTGCTCGGGCGGCGATGTAACAACTCTTCAAGGCGAGCCGACATCTACCGGGACGCCGGAGAACAGGCGCACGCAAAAGATTTGGAGAGACACTCTGGGGCGCTCTGTCAAAAGCCAGATCCTGAATTATGATGGAACGCCTTATTCGACCACATTGACCGAATACAACGTCCGCGATCAGGTCACCGCGATCAAGACCTTCAAGGGCGACGCCGAGATCGGCGCTGATTGCGCGCTTGGCAATTGCCAACAGGTCGAGAATGTCTATGACGGGCACGGCCGGTTGCAGAAGCAGTATTTGCCGATTTATCAAAATCCCAACGTCGGGCCGCCTTACAACGGCAACCCGTCGGCCCGATCCAAGAGCATGCAATATTTCGGCGACGACAGAGTCTATGTCGAAACAGACCCGCGCGGCGCGACGGCGACTTACACCTATAACAACCGGGGATTGGTCACCGGCATCGGTTACTTTTCGCCGAGTGGCGTTTCGGCAAAATCGCCTGTTACGTTCACCTACGATGAACTTGGCAATCGTCAGACAATGGTTAACGGTGAGATAACCGCCGGCTACAACTACAACACTCTTGGGCAGATGATGTCTGAATCCAGAACATTTACTTCTCCGGGCGCGCCGCCGGGCACGTTCACAATCAACTATGATTACGGATTGGCCGGCCAATTGAAATATGTGCGCGATCCGTTCGGCGATCAAATCAACTACGGTTACAATAAGGCCGGGGAACTGACCTCTGTGACTGGCGAAACGCCTTTTGCCGGCCAGACGGATTATGTTGGCGCCTTGCAATACCGGGCATGGGGCGCGGTGAAGAGTGGCCGCACTTACGATAAAAGAATGAGGCTCACTTCGTGGGGAAACGGCGCCGTCAGCTATCAATACAATCAGGCGAGTGATATGACCTACGCTCAAATGAACGATGGCTTGGCTTACCATCAGACCTTCGGCTACGATCACGCAGGCCGCGTGGGGAGCGTCAGCACGCCTGAAATCACCGTGCCGAGCCAATATGTCTGTACGGTTTGCTCCCCGCCGAACGGCTTACCGCCGGGATACAAGCTCAGACCTTTCACCACGAGTCTGACCTATGACGAATTTGACAACGTCGTCGCCTCCAACAGCAATTACTGGCACGATTACACGCCCAACCTCAATGCTTCACCGCAAATGTTCCAAACCACCTACGTCAACAACCGCGCGATGAAAGACAATGTTCCGGGCCGAGTCTACAACAATCGCGAGGAGACGTGGACATACAATGCGAGGGGACAGGTCACAGGCGACACCCGCTCTTCGCAAACCTTCGACACGATGGGTCAGGTGACCAGGACACAGGACCTCAGCGATTCCCAGGTTTACGTCAATTACACCTACGACGGCGACGGCAGGCAGGCGAAATTCGACCAGAAGCGCGCGGATGGCACGACAGAATTGCGCTATCGAATCTACAGTACTGTGCTTGGCGGCCTGCTGACCGACATCAACTCAGCCGGGCAAAAGATCGAAACCCGCGTCTACAGGTTTGTGTATGACGCGGAGAGTACGGCGCGCCAGGTCAAGGCATACACAGTGACGCTTGGCGGGAATCCAGTTAATTATCCAGACATGGTCGTGTTCGAAGGCTCTGATCCCCACAGGACACGGACGGTCGTTTGGGACCATGACACGAACATATACAAGACAGTCGCCCTGGCGTACCCCGGCACCTACGTTGAAGACATTGACTGGCAGGGCTTGAAGGACCGTTATGTGAGCCATATCGGCAGTCAAATCTCGTACGGACAATATTCAGCGAGTCAGTACCTTGCAAACTATTTCAGCAACATCGATCCGAGAAACCCAGGTACAGGATGCAGTCTGGATGGTACAAAGGTAAGTTGCGCCTACTTATTCAGGGCGGCAAAGAGCGGCACCTTGGGAAGTATCACCATTTCGACAACCGGCGGGGCAGGCGGCGTGGGCGGAGATAGCGGCGTGATCATGGGGGTGTTAACTAACGCTCGCGGAAGTATTGCAGCCAATAAGGCGCAGGCCGGCATTAATCAATGCGTTCATCAATGCGGTGTTGGGCCGGATGGCGAGCCGGCGGAGATAGGGGAAGTTTACCTGACCAATTTCTTTACCGGCAATTTGTGGCAGCTTGGATCTGGATTTTTACCCGCACAACAGCAGCAAGGAGCCCCAAGCAATAATCCACCATGTCCAGATTGGGTGAATCAATTAGTAGACTTTGTTTATGATCACAATTTTGAGTGGACTGCTGGCAACGCTTTGTTTAAATTGGCTGTTGCAGGGCCTGGCGGAACTAATGTGAATGGACAGCCATTTACAAAACATATGCCAGGTGAACCATCTGGTCCGCTCAATGGCGCTCCTCAGAACTTTAATGGTTTTCGTCCGGATCTTGTTGATAATAATCAGCGCGGGGATGTATATCACCATATTATGTTTATGGCGGCAAGTGAGTTGCATCCTCTGGGATCTTTGAATGGGTTAGCACTAATTTCGAGTGATGCATATCAAAAATACATTAAAAAACGTGCAGAAAGTGAAACCGAACTTCGAGATGATGTGGCCGGGGCAAGAGTTGGCCTAATATTAGAAGACCGTTCAGTTCTGCCAAGAAGCTACAGAGATGAAACAAAAAAGAAAATAAGGGATGTTTTATGTCAATAAAGAAAGTTTTAGATGACACCTTGAGTTATTGATTTTACAAGGGCCAGCATTGGCAGAATTTTCAAGCCGAGAATTGCTGATAAATCCTGAGCGCGTCAAGGAACTATGATTGATATCTTGTGAGTTCTGGCCTCGAATTATGCTGGGGCCCTAAGAGCGCGTTTTAGGAGCCCTCGGCCGGCTTTAGTAGCATAGCGGGATGAGCTACCAACTCTACCCGAGCGACCTGGCCGACCGAGAATGGGAGTATATCAAAGGTCTGATTCCGGCCGCGAAACCCGGCGGCCGGAATCGTCAAACTGATATGCGCCTGACCATCAATGCGATCTTTTATGCAGCCAATGGCGTTACCTGCCACGAGAGTATCCGCCTTGGCAAACCGTCTATGGCTACTTCCGCGCTTGGCGGATCGTAGGCATCTGGGAGCGAATCCACGATCGCTTGCGCGGCCTAGTGCGAGAGCGAGAGGGGCGCGAGCGGCAGCCGACCGCGGCCGTACTCGACAGCCAGACTGTCAAGACCACAGATCGTGGGGGCCCGGAACGCGGGTTTGACACCGGCAAGCTGATCTACGGGCGGAAGTGTCACATCTTGGTGGACACGCTTGGCCTGCTGTTATTGGTCGTGGTTCACTCTGCAGGCACGCAAGACCGCGATGGAGCGCGAACTGTGTTAAGGCCTTTGGCGAACCGGTTCAGCAAACTGAGAAAGATCTGGGCCGACAGCATCTACAACGGCGGAATCGCCTGAACGGGTCAAGAATCTGCGCCATCGCAATCGGCTCGATCTGGAAATCGTCAAACGCCCAGAAGGTGTGAAAGAATTTCTGGTGTTAGCGCGACGTTGGGTAGTAGAACGAGCTTTTGCGTGGCTCAGTTTTCACCGCCGGTTAAGCAAGGACTATGAGTACTTGCCGGAGACGAGCGAAGCGTTTATTCGCATTGCGATGATACGTCTGATGCTTGCTCGACTACCTTGATGCCACTTTTAAAACGCGCTCTAATTAAATCAGAACAACAAAGGTTAGAATGCCCCGTTTGCGAAACCGAATATTTCATAAGCGTCTGAATGAAGCGACTGTATCAATCTTACTTGGTTCGGTTTAAATGAGTAGGGCGAGATATGTATAGAACTATACCAATAATTGGGAAATTGGCATGCATATTGGCTTTGATGTTAATATTGGCTTTGATGTTAATTGCATCTTGTTCTGAACCCCTTCCTCAAACATTCGATTCAGAGAGGTGGAAGACTGGTAATAAATCTGTTCGTGGAAGTATGGTTAAAGATATAAATGATAGTAATATGCTTAAAGGGAAAACGAAATCTGAAGTTGTACTGATATTAGGGAAACCAGATATGGAAAAGGTGGATGGATGGGTTTGGTCCTATGAAGTGATAACCATACCAAGGTGTCGCTTTATCTGGACCTGCGGAATGGAAATAGCCTTTGATCCCCAAACAGGTAAATGTACAGGGGGGGCAAGTGTTACTGATTAGATGTATAGAAATAGGGTTGGAGAGTGGGACAAAACGGAGGCTAGGCCGCCTTTCGCTGTTCCGATTCACCGGAACGTATTTGCATCCCCGGATACCCGGTGAGAGGGTGTCAGAAAATTTGTGTTATGTTCTGCAGAACATAACACAAATTGATCGGCATAGGGGCAGCGGTTACCCACTGACCCCTGCCACACCACCGTGCATACGGGTCCGTACACGGCGGTTCGAGTCGGTTACGCTAGCACTCGTCGATTAATGACGGAAGTCCCATCGATTTGAAGTAGGCATTGGACAGCCCGACGGAGAGAGCTTTGGCCCGCGTCTCGATGCTGACGCTCTTGGCCCGTCGTGTGATCTCTCGTATGCGTCCCTTGAATCGCTCCAGAGCCTTCGGCGCAATCGTGCGCTTCACCTCCGGACCGTTCGTGAAGCTGAAGCCGAGAAATTCCGCGCCTCCGGTCGCGCCACCGCGCTCTTAGCCTCATTGACCTTGAGCTTGAGCCTCTGCGTGATGAATCGCGAGATGCTCTCCATCACCCGTTTTCCCGCTCGTTCGCTCCGCACATAGATGTTGCTATCGTCCGCGTAGCGAACAAAGCGATGACCACGGCGTTCCAACTCCCGGTCGAGTTCATCGAGCACGAGGTTGCTTAACAGCGGCGAAAGCGGACTCCCTTGAGGTGTCCCTTCCACACTTGGGCTGACCAATCCATCCTCCATCACTCCGGCATTCAAGAATGCCCGAATGAGTTTCAGCAGCCGCTTGTCCTCGACGCGTTTGGCGATCTGCCCCATCAGCTTGTCATGGTTGACCTGATCAAAGAATTTCTCCAAATCCAGATCCACCACCCAGCCGTAGCCTTCGGCGATATACTGCTGCGCCTGTGCTACTGCTTGATGAGCTGACCGCTTCGGTCGAAACCCGTAGCTGTGATCTGAGAATGTCCGGTCCCATCGCC
>WNFU01010773.1_pt1 | contig 10406 bp, 8 predicted proteins | sample 5400121 | NCBI WGS metagenome assembly WNFU01 (sample SAMN13153360, study PRJNA577476) | soil metagenome | isolation source: 100 cm soil or saprolite under grassland replicate 1 | place: USA:California | collected 2016-06-15
GACGACATCGAAGGCCGCATCGAGGCCGGCTTCCTCCTGTGCGGCGACCCCGACGAGGTGACCGAGCAAGTGCGTCGCTACGAGGAGGTCGGCTGCGACCAGGTCGCGTTCGGGCTGCCGGTCGGGCTCCCGCAGGGTCTCGCCGTGGAGACTCTTCGGCTCTTCGGCCAAGAGGTCATCCCGGAGGTCGACCGCGACCCGATGCATCGGAGTACGCGCATGCGAACCGGCGAGACGGTGCTCCAGTCGTGACGACGGTCGAGCGCGCGCAGCCCGGCCGTAACGCCGGGGACGGGCTCGTCCTCGGGCTCGAACGCGTGAGCGTGCATTTCGGGGGGATCGCCGCGCTCTCCGACGTCGACCTTGCTGTCGCCGCGGGTGAGGTCTGCGGCCTGATCGGTCCCAACGGTGCCGGCAAGACCACGCTGTTCGATGTCGTCTCCGGTGTCCGCATCCCCGAAACGGGACGGGTCATGCTCGACGGGAGCGACATCACGAGGTGGCCGGCCGCCCGCCGGGCCCGGGCCGGGCTGCGCCGCACGTTCCAGCGGGTCCAGACGTACGGCTGGCTCTCGATCGCAGACAATGTGCTCGCCGCGCTCGAGTGGCGCGGGGGCGGCGGCGGACTGCCTGCCGACCTCCTCGGCACCCCGCGCGTCCTGCTCCTCGACGAACCGACCTCGGGGCTGGGCGACGGGGAGATGGAGCGGTTGGGGGAGCGGGTCCGTGCGATTCAGGCCGAGGAGTCGTGCGCGGTGCTGCTCGTCGAGCACGACGTGGGGTTCGTGATGGAGCGGTGCGACCGCATCGCGGTGCTCAACCTGGGCGAGGTGATCGCGGTCGGGAGTCCGAAGGAGATTCAGTCCGACGCCGGAGTGCGCGCGGCGTATCTCGGCTAGGAGCGAACAACGGGGGGAATGACGTGAAGCGACACAAGCTAGTGGGCGCGTTCGCGGTGCTGGCGCTCGTGATCGCGACGAGCAGCGTGGCCGTCGCCGGAACATCGGCGCGGCCGGCAGGCCAGACACGCGGCGTGACCAGCGACTCGATCACCGTCGGCGGCCTCGGGTACGGCGCCTTCTACCAGGACTCGGCCGTCGGCGCGCAGGCCCGCTTCGACAAGGCGAACAACAACAACGAGATTCCCGGCGGACGGAAGATCAACTTCCTGGGCTTCCGCGACGACGGGAGCGATCAGAACAAGGACCTCGACGAGGGCAGAAAGCTCGTCCAGGACGACCAGATCTTCGCCGCTGTCCCGGTGATCACACCGTTCCTCGGCGCGAGCGACTTCTTTGCCCAGAACAAGACGCCCTTCATCGGTTGGGGCATTTCGTCGGGGTTCTGCGAGAACCCCTTCGGCTTCGGGTTCACCGGCTGCCTCACCCCCGAGGACCCGAAATCGGCCGCTTCCACGTGGGGCGAGATGATGAAGAAGACCTTCAACGGCGACACGAAGGGCAAGACCGCGGCGGTGATCTCGGAGGACAACGACTCCGGCCGGGCGGGCGCAAAGGTGATCTCGGCCTCGGCTCGTGCCGGCGGCTTCAAGGTCGTGTACGCCAAGAACCCGGTTCCGCCGCCGCCGGCCGTCGTCAGCGACTACACGCCTTTCGCCAACGAGATCATGTCGAGCAACAAGGGCAAGCCGCCCGACGTCGTGTTCGTCGTGACTGCGATCACGAACGTGACCGGGATCCAGAACAAGCTGATCGAGCTCGGCTACCAGGGCAAGCTCACGAACGCCGTCGGCTATGACCCGAGGATCGCGGCGAGCTACGTGGGTTCGTCCGTCTTCATCCAGTTCAACGCGTTCGAGTCGGCGCAGCAGGGCAACACGGCGATGCAGCAGATCATCGACGAGATCAGGGCGGTCAAGCCCGACCAGATGCTGACGCAGCCGGCGCTGGCGGGGTACCTGTCCGCTGACCTGTTCGTCGACATGCTCAAGAAGACGGGCAAGAACCTCACCGCGGAGCGGTTCCTGAGGGTGGCGAACAAGAACTTCAAGTACGAGTCGAAGGACGTGACCGGGCCGATCACCTTCCCGCGGGGCCACCGGGACGGGTCGCCGTGCGGCACGCTCGTCGAAACCGACGGCAGCAACTACTCGATTCGGGTGCCGTTCGACTGCTACAAGCTGGTCAAGGTGTCGTAACGAGTTCGCACCAGGAGCCGCGCTCGAGATCGCGAGGAGCCAAAGGCCAAAGGCGTGGAGAAGCTGCTCAACCTCGTGATCTCGGGCGCGGTGTCGGGTGCCATCTACTCCGTCATGGCGTCCGGCCTCGTCCTCACGTACCAGAGCTCGGGCATCTTCAACTTCGCGCACGGCGCGATCGCGTTCGTGACCGCGTATCTGTTCTTCCAGTTGCACGCGGCGACCGCGGACGGGGGCCTGGGCTGGCCCATCGTGCCGTCGGCGATCGTGGCGATCCTCGTCTTCGCGCCATTGCTCGGGCTGCTCCTCGATCGCATCCTGCTGCGGCGGCTCGCCGACGCACCCGTGTACGCCCGCATCGTCGGCACGATCGGACTGCTCGTCGCGTTCCCCGCGTTGGCGCTGTGGTTGGTCGAGACGGTCGGGAACACGGTCCTCGAGTTGGGGCTGCCTACGAACGCCCCCGGCTTCCGACCCCCCGGCCTCGGTCCCGTGCCGAGCGAGGTCGTCTGGCGGCCACTCAGCGGAGTGGCGATCAACTCCGACCAGCTGGCGGTGTTTCTCGCCGCCGGCGGAGCGGCGTTGCTCCTCTGGTCGGTGCTCCGGCACACACGCATCGGGCTCGAGATGCGCGCCGGAGTCGACGGGCGCGTCCTCGCCGAGTTGCGCGGCGTGAACGCGCACAAGACATCGGCGGTGGCGTGGGCGATGTCGATGATGCTGGCCGGGTTGGGCGGCGTGCTGATCGCCCCTCTGTTCGGGCTCACCGACATCGATTACACGCTGGTGGTGCTCGGTTCGCTGGCCGCGGTCGTGGCCGCCGGCTTGCGATCGATTCCACTCGCCTTCGTGGCCGGCCTCGCGCTGGGCGTCGTGCAGAACCTCGTGTTCGGGTACGCGCCCGGCTTCCTGACGGACATCTCGGGCTTCCTCGCCTCGATCCCGTTCATCCTTACTGTCGTGCTCCTCTTCCTCCTCGGCTTCGACCGCACGCGCGCGGCCGGCTCGGTCGCCGACGAGTCACCACCCGAGGACCACCGGGCCGGGCTGCCCGCCTGGCGTCGTATCCTCCCGTGGGCGATCGCGGTGGGTGCGTTGGTCGTCTACGAGCTCTGGTTCGCGAACGAGTTCTGGTCCGGTCTCATCGCCAAGGGCATCGTGCTCGGGATCGTCTTCCTCTCGTTCGTGGTGATCACCGGTCTGGGCGGCATGGTGAGCCTCGGGCAAGCGACGTTCGTGACCGCGTCGGCCTTCACCGTCGGCTACCTCGTCAACAACAAGTTCGGGTTCACGATCCCGCTGCTGATGCACGACGGGAGGTTCGGCTTCTTCGTCGCCGTGCTCGCCGGCACCGCGGTCGCCGCCGCCGTCGGCGCGGTCATCGCGATCCCGGTGCGACGCCTGGGCCCGCTGGCGTTGGCACTCGCAACGCTCTCGTTCGCCCTCGTCGCCGAGCTCCTCGTCTTCCAGCTCGACGCCGTCCGGAACGGATCGCGCGGATGGCCGGTCCCGCCGCTGAACCTCGAGACGTTCGAGGCAAACCTGCCCTTCGGGCCGTTCGATTTCACTCAGCCGCGCGAGCTGGCGATGCTCGCCCTGCTCGTGTTCGGTGCGATCACGCTCGTCATTCACAACTTGAAACGCTCGGCGTCGGGACGCGCCGTGCTCGCGGTCCGTAGCTCGGAGGTGGCCGCCCGCACGTCCGGGATCGGCGCCGGATGGTCGAAGGTCTCGTTGTTCGCGGTGTCGGCGGGCATCGCAGGTCTCGGCGGCGCGCTGCTCGCGGTCGTGAGCAGTCCGGTCAACAACCGCAGCGCTCCGGCGTTCGTCGGGTTGATCTGGCTCGCGGTGACGGTCACGTTCGGTATCCGGCGACCGGGCGGGGCGTTGCTCGCCGGGCTGGCGTTCGCGTGCTTCACCGAGCTGCTGCAAGTGGTCACCGGGTGGGGCTTCATGCCCGACTGGGCGACGAGCCTCACCGGGACCCCGCAGCTCGCGGCCATTTTGTTCGGCGTCGGTGCCATCAACCTGGCACGGAACCCTGACGGTGTCCTCGCCCTCGTCGGCACGCAACGGCTGGAGCGCCGCCGCCGGCGTGAGCGCGCGGCTGCCCGTCCCGCGAGACCCGTCACGACGGTGCCGGCAGCGCCGCCGCTCGCAGCCGCGTCGGCAGACGGCGCCCGAGAAGGCGAGCCCGCGGCGCTGCGGCTGGAGGGCGTCGTCGCCGGGTACGGCGAAGTCGAAGTGCTGCACAGCGTCGACCTCGCCGTCCCCGCCGGCCGTGTGGTCACGCTCCTGGGGCCCAATGGGGCGGGCAAGTCGACGCTGTGCGCGGTCGCTGCCGGGTTGCTCGCACCGACCGCCGGGCGGGTCCGGTTGGACGGCGCCGACGTCACGAACCAGCCGGCGTTCCGTCGCGCCCGGCGCGGGCTGCTGCTCGCGCCGGAAGCGCGCGGGATCTTTCCCGGCTTGTCCGTCGACGAGAACCTGAACGTACTGCTGCGGTCGGCGCGCGAACGCGAGCAGGCGTACGAGCGGTTCCCGCTGCTGGCCGACCGCCGCCGGCAGCCGGCCGGGCTCCTATCGGGAGGCGAGCAGCAGATGTTGGCGCTCGCGCCGGCGCTCGTGCGAACGCCGGCTGTGTTCGTCGCCGACGAGCCGTCGCTCGGGCTGGCGCCGCTGGCCAGCGAGGCCGTGTTCGACGCCCTCACCGAGCTCCGGCAGCGCGGGAGCTCACTGCTGCTGGTCGAGGAGAAGGCCCGCGAGGCGCTCGAGCTTGCCGACATCGTGGCGGTGATGGAGCTCGGCCGCATCGTGTGGACGGGACCACGCCAGGAGGCCGACGCCGACCGCCTGGCGGCGGTGTACCTCGGCGTGCGGGTGTGAGGGAGCGCTAGTTTCCGACGACGAGTCCTCGAGGCAGGGAGTTCCCGAATGAGTACCACGCCGTCTGCGCCCACCGCCGCCGAGTTGCGGGCCGACCTCGGTCGGAGCTGGGGATGGGTGCTTGCCGCCGGAATCGCATGGTTCGTGGCCGGAGTTCTCACGCTCGTGTGGCCGGGGGTCACCGTCCTCGCGCTTGTGATCATCCTCGGCGTGTTCCTGCTCTTCGCCGGCGCGACCGAGCTCGGCTGGTCGTTCGCGGAGCGTCACACCAAGGGATGGGGCCTGCTCTTGTTCCGGGGCGTCGTCGACGTGATCGCCGGGGTCGTGGTGCTGGCATGGCCGGCGGCGACCGCGCTCGTGCTCGCCCTCATCCTCGCCGCCTGGCTGCTCCTGTACGCCGCGATGACACTCTGGTTCGCCTACCAGAACCGCGGTGAGCGCCCGCACACGGGTCATTTCGTCGCCAAGGGCGTTGCTGCCGTCGTGGCCGCCGCGATCACGGTCGCGTGGCCGGGAGTCACGATCCTCGTGATCGCGTTGGTGATCGGGATCGCGCTCGTCCTCAAGGGCGTGATCCTCATGCGCCTCGCATTCGTCCTGCGCAGGGCGCGGACGGCGTGACCCTCTCCGATCTGCTTCCCCGCGACGCGGGGCAGCGGTGAGTCGAGGCGCGCTCGTAGCCCTGCTGCTCGTCACCGCCGGACTGCTCCTTCCGTTCGCGCTCGTCGGACTCTGGACGCAACAGGTGCTGCTCGACCGGGAACGGTTCACCAACCTGTCCGACAACCTCCTCGAGCGCGAAGTCATCCGTCAGGCGCTCGCGGACGAGATCGTCACCCAGGTCGAGAGCAGGCAGTCGTTGGGTGGGAGCGCACCCACGGTGAAGGCGGGGATCGCGGGCGCGCTCGGGACACCCCAGTACCGGACGCTCTTCAAGGGAGCGCTCGGCGGTGTGCACGACCAGCTCACGTCGGACGAAGACACGCTCACGCTCGATGTCGGGCCCGCGGTCGATCTCGCCCGCACGCAGAACGCTCAAGTTGCGAGGTCGCTGCCGCGGGGCTCGGACGTGCCACCGATCGTCGTGGCCCGCCGGAGCGAGGTCCCGGTGCTCTGGGGCGCGGTCGACGGCGCCCGGCGCGTCGCGCTGCTCACGCCACTCGTCGTCCTCGTGCTCCTCGCCCTCGCCGTCGCCGTCTCGCAACGCCGATGGCGCACGATGGGCATCGCGGGCACCGTGGTCGCGGGCGTATCGCTCCTCCTGCTGGGGCTGATGGCGCTGGCCAAGACGCTCGTCGGTCGGAGCGTCGACCCGTTCGTCGCCCGCGACGGGTTCGATGCCGCGTGGGACGTCATCGCGCGCAGCCTCGCCAACACCACGCTCATCGTCGTGGTCGGCGCAGTCGTCGTGGGCGCCGGCGGCTTCGTGATCGACCAGATCCTCACGCGACGCCCCGCATATTGACGGCCGCCCCGTTCGTTTTGGCGTCGCTGCTCCGTCATATGGCCGGTGCAGCGACGCCAAAATCCGCACGTCGATCTGACGGGGCGTCAGGTCTATGCTCGGTCGTATGACCGATATGCCGAAGATCGTCTCCGTCGACGACCACGTCGTGGAGCCCGCGGACGTGTGGCAGAAGCGGCTGCCGAAGAAGTATCTCGACGTCGGGCCGCGCGTCGTACGGGCGCCGCTGGGGGAGATGACGTTCGTCGGCGGCAACTTCTCGTACGAGAAGGGTGAGGGCAATCCCTGCGACTGGTGGCACTACGAGGACAAGAAGATCCCGCAGACGCGCCTGAGCGCGGCGGTCGGGTTCGACCGCGACGAAGTCAAGATCACCGCCATCACCTACGAGGAGATGCGCCCGGGCTGCTACGACCCGAAGGCGCGCCTCGAGGACATGGACGTCAACTGGGTCGAGGCGAGCCTGAGCTTCCCCACGTTCCCACGCTTCTGCGGCCAGACGTTCATGGAAGCCAAGGACATGGAGCTCGCCGACCTGTGCGTCAAGGCGTACAACGACTGGATGTTCGACGAGTGGTGCGCGGGGTCGAACGGGCGGCTGATCCCGCTGCCGATCATCCAGCTGTGGGACTCCCAGCTGGCGGCGGGCGAGATCCGGCGCAATGCCGCGCGCGGCGGACACGCGGTCGCGTTCACGGAGATCCCGCCGTTCCTCGGCCTGCCGTCGGTCCACGATCCCGACGGGTATTGGGACCCGTTCTTCGCGGCGTGCGCCGAGACGGGCACGGTCGTGTGCATGCATATCGGCTCGTCGTCGAAGATGCCGTCGACGTCGAAGGACGCGCCGCCCGCGGTCGGGTCGACGCTCACGTACATGAACGCGGCGATGTCGCTCACCGACTACCTGATGTCCGGCGTGTTCGAGAAGTTCCCCGACCTCGTGATCGCCTACTCCGAGGGACAGATCGGGTGGATCCCGTACGTCCTCGAGCGGGCCGACGCGGTGTGGGACCACAACCGGGCGTGGGGTGGCGTGGCCGACAAGGTCAAGAAGCCGCCGAGCCAGTACTACCGCGAGCACGTGTACGGCTGCTTCTTCGACGACCCGCACGGCTTGCGCTCACTCGAGGACATGGGCGTCGACACGATCACGTTCGAGACCGACTACCCGCACAGCGACTCCACCTGGCCGAACAGCAAGGAGGTCGCCGAGCGGCAGATGAAGGACCTCGACGACGACCAGATCCAGAAGATCGTGCGCGGCAACGCGATCCGCATGCTCCATCTCGATCTGGACGAATAGCTCGATTAGGAACCGCCGTGCCCGACACCGCGGACGGCCGCTCCGGGTCCGGTCGGCACTGGGCGCAGAGACCGGGAGCGTTGGTCGCGGTCGCCGTCGCGCTCTTCGGCGGGATCGCGGCGTTGGGCATCGTCGTTTCCTCGCCCCGGGACGCGGTCGGGGTCCTGTTCGTCATCCCGATCGCCGCGCTGGCGGCACGGTTCGGCACCCGTGGAGGCTTCGCCGGCGCGCTCGTCGGCGTGGTGCTGCTCGTCGTCACGAGCGCCGTCAACGGCGAGTCGAGCACGCCGGTCGGCTACCTCACACGGGCAGCGGCCTTCGTGTTGGTCGGGCTCGTGCTCGGTCTTCTGAGCAGCCGCGTCGACCGCGCGAGACGGTTCGAGCGGCAGCAACTCGAGCTCTCGCCGCTGGCGATCATCGAGGCCGAGCAGACCGGGGTGATCGTGCGTGTGAATCAGGCGGCTGAGCATCTGCTCTCGCTCACTTCTCGCGAGCTCGTCGGCGAGCAGCTCCAGTCGCTGCTTCCGCAGCGCCTGCAAGCGACGTACGAGCAGACGCTCGAGGGGTTCCTCGCCGATCCCCGCTTCCAAAGCATGTCCGGCGCGGAGATGGCGGTGTGCGGCCGCGACGGAGTCGAGATCCCCGTCGCCGTCAACCTGTCGCCGGTGCCCGTCGCATCGGGGCTCCTGGTCCGGGCCACGCTCGTCGACCTCCGCAAGCAGGTCGAGCTGGAGCGCAGTCTGCGAGCGACGGTCCAGGAGCTCGAGCGCTCGAATACCGAGCTCGATCAGTTTGCCTCGGTCGCGTCGCACGACCTCCAGGAGCCGCTCCGCACGCTCTCCGGCTTCGCGCAGCTCCTGCAGCGCCGGCAAGTGGAGCAGCTGGACACCGAAGCGCAGGAGTTCATCGGTTACATCCTCGACTGTGCGATGCGCATGCAGGACCTCATCAACGACCTCCTCGCCTATTCACGCATCGGCCGGGTCGAGCTGCGGCCGGAGACGGTCGATACGACGGAGCTCGTCGAGGAGGTCGCGTGGTCGCTCGCCTCTACCATCGACGACGCCGGCGCCGAGGTCGCCACGCACTCGCTCCCGTGCGTGCAGGCGGATCGGCGCCAGCTCGAGCAGCTGTTCCAGAACCTCATCTCGAATGCGGTGAAGTTCCGGAGCCACGACCGCCCGAAGATCGACGTGTCCGCGGTCCAATCGGGTGAGGGGTGGAAGTTCTCGGTGTCCGACGACGGGATCGGCATCGACCCCTCGCGCGCCGAGCGCGTCTTCAACGTGTTCGAGCGGTTCGACGGCCGAGACCGGCACGGCGGCACCGGCATGGGCCTGGCGATCTGTCACCGGATCGTCGAGCGCCACGGCGGGCGGATCTGGGTCGAGCCGCGCCCGGGTGGCGGGAGCGTCTTCTCGTTCACTCTCGCGATTCCGGCCGCTCCGACGGCCTGACGAGGCCGATCCGTGTCGCCACGGCCACTGCCTCGAGCTTGGAGTGAGCGCCGAGCTTCGTGAGGATCCGCTGTACGTGATTCCGGACCGTGTGGTTGCTGATGAAGAGTCGCTCCGCGATCGTTCGGTTCGATAGGCCCTCGATGAGCAGCTGGAGGACCTCGAGCTCACGCGAGGTCAGGCTCGTGGTGCCCTGTGCGTTGTCCTGCTGAAGGCTCGGCAACAGGCGTTTGAGCAGCGCGGGTGAGATCGAGGCGCCGCCCGCGTGCACCGTGCGCACGCTCTCCAAGAGCTCGTCGACGGCCCGGTCCTTCGTGACGAAGCCCGAGCAACCGGCCGCGACCGCTTCGCGGATCGTGGCTTCGTCCTGGAGGCCGGTCAGCATGACGAGGTGCGCATCCCGATGCTCCCGGCGCAACTCCGCCGCGAGCGTCGCACCGTCGCCATCGGGCAGCCGGTAGTCGATCACGACGACGTCCGGCGGGTCGGCACGTGCCGACTTCAGCGCTTCGGCCGCAGTGTGCGCGACTCCGGAGACGACGATGTCGCGGTGCCCACCGAGGACCTGCACCAGCAGCTCGGTGAACATCCGATGGTCGTCGACGATCAGCACGTTCAACGGCGGAATCCTAAAGCCCCGTCGGCGCGCCAGGGAAGAAATGTCCGGTATGCCCTCCGCAATCACGAATGTGGGACGCGATCGCGCTGGGCGCGACACCACGTTCTCCCCATCCGAGATTGGCGTCCCTGCGTCTAGGACGCATCCGGGGACTCGTTCACCATTGGTGCTACGTCCGGGGGAAGCCCTCGGAGACATGAGGGCGGCCTCGCTTGTCGGGGTGGGACCCGACAAGGAGAGAAGATGCGAAAGAAGATCAAGCTGCTCGTCGCCGCAGCGCTCGCCCTGGTCGTTCTGGCTGCGCTGACCGCCGCGGTTGGGGTGTGGACCGTGTCAGGGAGCGGAAGCGGCACCGCGAAGGCACTTGGCTCGCCGACGACCGTGACCATCAATGCCAGCACGGGCACCGCCGACCTCTATCCCGGGTTCACACAGGGCGATGTGTACTTCACCCTGACGAACACGAACCCGTACGGAGCCAGCTTCAGTTCCTTCTCGGGAGCGTCCGTAACGGCGTC
>WNFU01010244.1_pt1 | contig 10405 bp, 11 predicted proteins | sample 5400121 | NCBI WGS metagenome assembly WNFU01 (sample SAMN13153360, study PRJNA577476) | soil metagenome | isolation source: 100 cm soil or saprolite under grassland replicate 1 | place: USA:California | collected 2016-06-15
TCCTTACCATGAAGCGCGCGCCCTGGATCCGGCGGCGTGAGGGTGTTTCGACGCCGCCCCACGAAATCGAGGGCCGGAGCGGGCTCAGGATCGACGATCGCCAAGGGGGGCGCTATCTCGGTATCCCCCCACAGAGCCCCATCGTGCCGCTTACGATCACCCCGGCGGCTCCGAAATCAGGGGCGGGACCCAACGACCCAACGGCACGCCCGGTCCTGGCGTCATCGTGATACTTGACAGTGGAAGTCATATCAACGCTTACGCTGAGCGGCCGTGGCGAGGGCATGCGCGCCGGCGGTCCGCTCCAGCGTGGAGTTCGACGCCACGGTGGAACTATCTCGACTGAGTGCCTCCCCGAGCGCCATCGTATGATGGGCGGGCGCCAGCGGGAACGGCGCACAGGTCTATACTGCGCAAGGGTAGCGGGCGCATCGGTCCGGGCGAATCATGCCGAAGGATGGCCTTCGAGCACCTGGAACCGAGATGCCGTGGGCGTGATGGAGTCCAGCGTGAACCCTCCCGCTGCAAAGACCGCCGCCCATTCGTCCTGCGTACGTTCCCTCCCGCCCGTTACCACGAGCATCATGAGATCGGAGAACGCGTCCCGCTGGCCCTCATTGGGGGCACCGATGACGCCTTCGATGACGAGCAGGGTGCCACCGGCGCCCATCGCAGTCCGAACGTTCTGGAGAATGGCGGCGGCCTCCTCGTCCGTGGAATCCATGAGGACTGACTTAAGGATGTACGCATCGCCGCCCGCGGGAACTCCGTCCAGGTAGCTTCCCTCGGCGGTCTCGCAGCGTCCCGCGAGCCCTGCCACCCGGATCACCGAGGCCGCTTCCCGGACGACATATGGAAGATCGAAGACGACGCCGGTGGAACGCGGGCTTGCTGTGAGGATTGCCGCAAGCAACGCCCCGTTAGCTCCGCCCACATCGACGATCCGCTCGAACCCCGTGAAGTCGTAGGCTGCGATGAGGGCGGGCGCCACGTTGCGCGACAGTGCGGACATTGCCGCGTTGAAGACGGTAGTCTCCTCCGGCTTGTCGGCGCGATACTGCCAGATATCCACCCCGTAGAGGTGATGCGTGGCGTCCTCTCCGGTGCGCACGCTGTGCAGCAAGTCTCCCCAGATCTGCCAGTGGTAGGGCCGCCCGATGAGTGTCGCCCAGCCCAACATCGATCGCGAGTGGTCCGCGCGGAGCAAGTCGGACATTGGCGACGCAACGAAGCACCGGTCGTCGGTTTCGCGGAAGATCCCGACGGTCGAGAGTGCGCGAAGCAGCCGGTACAGGCTACCGGGATGGGCACCGACCCGGGTGGCGATATCCACGGTGGATACCGGCTCATCACCGATGAGGTCCGCCAGCCTCAACTCAGCCGCAACGTGGATGACCTGCGAGATCTGATACCCGTTTGCCAGTCGCAGAAGGGTGGTAGCGGGAGTGTCGGCGGCCTGGGTCATGGGGATCCACCTCCGCGCGTAGCGACGGCAGCTGTTCCGGGCTTCGGCGGGCGTGACTGCCCTCGACGAGGACGCGAGGTCACGTAGGTACACCGCATTCAGCCACCCGCTTGGTCTCGAAGCCAGATTTATTGACGACAATGGGCCCTGCTCGCCGACTCCTGCGACGGACCGCCGCCCCGCGTTCACGTCGAGACCTCCGCATGTGCGGCGAACGCGCCGGATCAGCCGACGCAGCGAGCGAAGCGAGCTGTGGTCGGCTGCATCCGGAAGTTCGACCGTCGTGTGTAGCGACGCCGATCTTCATTCCCACGGCATATCGCCCCACCGTTGGAATTCGTGAATCGCCGCATCGACGATGCTATACGACTCGCCGTTCCTGCTGGCGCGTGCGGCCCGCACGCCAGCGTCGCGGAATAGTCGCTGAACGGCAGCCGTGACGAGGACGGCGGCATCGTCATCACCTTCGTCCAGCGCGATGAGAGCTTCCACGAGCGCACCCGACGGTCGATGGCGGCGGCCCTTCCTCGTTGACTGCTCGACCGCGTATCGGAGCATACCGGCGAGCATAGGTGCCAGGCGATGCGTTCTGCCGCCAGGCACAAGGATCCTCAGCATGTCCAGCCAGACCTCGTAGGTTGTCTCGCCCACGACGGACTGCTTGGCTGGGCGCTCGCCGCTGGCTTCCGGTGCGTGGGCTTCTGTGTGGCCATGTTCAATACCGGCAATCGGGCGAACGCTGCCGTTCACCTGCGACGGGCCGAGCGACCGGCAAGGAGCGAGGGCCGGCGTCAGGCCCACCGTTGCCCCTGGGCGTCACTCGAGCCCGTCCACGATCTGCAGTTCAAAACTCCAGCCTTCATGGGTCAGCAGCATCGAGGCAAGGTTCTCGACCCCTACGGCGAGCCCGTCCACGACCAGTACTACGCCACCGTTGCCGTCCGACGTGATTCGGCCGCTCAGCTTGTCGTGGAGCATTTGGTACGCGCCGGGTGAGCCGCTGATATGGCGCGTGGCCACACCCCGATACATCTTCTGCCTTAGTCGACCGAGGGCGCTGTAGGGACTCGTCTCACTGTAGGCGGCGAACTCGTAGCCCGCGCCCCGACGACCATCCTCCTGAGCGCGCACGGTCCAACCGAGGCCACCCTCGTGGCAGTTGATCACGAAGGTTCGGGTCCTGCCGGCGTGGTCCTCAACCTCTTCCCGCATCGGGAAGTCAGTCTTCCAGCTCTTTTCCCCGTTTCTCACGTCGTCGTTCCTCCGGCGCCGTTACTTGCGAAGCTGCGAGGCCCCAGCTCCTGGCACGTGAAGCACTCTCTGTCCGCCGAACGTGTTGGTGTTCAGCGGCGACCGGCCGCCCGAGCAAAGCGAGGAAGGCCGATCGGCCGCTGCAACACCGGGTTAGGCCGCGCCACGGTACAAGACGATTTGCGACCCGCCCGAGCCCTGCAGGGAAGGCTACCTTCTCGGCTCATACCGCATCGCCACCGCCCCCGAGCCGAACTCCAGCCGACTCACGAGCTTCAAGTCGACATACTTGGATAGCCCCTCGAACAACGTCGGCCCATGGCCCGCTAGCCTGGGCTGCACCACGAACTCGTACTCATCGATCAACCCCAGCTCTGTCAACGCCAGCGGGAGCTTCACGCCTGCCACGAACAGTCCCTCACCCGACTCCCGTTTGAGCTGCTGAACGGCCTTCCCCAGATCCCCGCGCACGAGCTCCGCGTTCCAATCGACCCGGTCCAGCGTGCTCGACACGACGTACTTCTTCGCTGCATCGATCGTCCGGGCGAAGGGTTCCATCCAGGTTGGCATCCAATCAGGCCTCACTCCCGTCCGCGCTGGCGCCCGCCACGCTGCCTCCATCATTTCGTAAGTCACCCGGCCAAAGAGGAGGGCTTCGGCCTGCTCGAGGTTCTCGGCGGCGTGACGATGCAAGTCTTCGTCCGCGACCATTGCACGATGATCGCAGCATCCGTCCAACGTGACGTTGATGGAATATCGAAGGGGACGCATTACCACTCCTTAAGCGGGCTAACGCCGGCGCTCACCGGCCGGAGCGAGCAGCGCGAGACCCGGTCCGGTGCAGCGGCTTGTTCGGCGATCTTCGACCCAGCTCCTGTTCCCGGTTGGCCACGCGACTCGCAACGCGGGATGGTAAGGCCGGCGATCCGGACACGGAATGGAATCTATCGTGAGCGGACCACTCCCTTGCCCGACTGGCGCAGAAGAGTGAAATGACAGTAGGTGTCCTTGAGGTCGAGGGCCACTGAGGCCATCGTCTTCGTGGTGCCACTGCCGATCTCCGCGAGGTCGAACTCGATTCCATTCGGGAGATTGATGCGGACGCGATGCTCAGCCCCCGTCGCAGGGCTACGGATTGGACCGGCCGTGGATTCGAGTATGCCCGGGATTACGATACGCGCTCTTCGCCGCTCGATGTTCACGTCGAATTCGATGGGCTTGAAGAGCGGGGGATGGACAGTGCGCGACATCGTCCGATAGACCCACCAGTGGGTCGCCCCTTCGTTGGTCTCGCCACCGTATAGGACGGTGGCCAGAGCGTCTCGTTGCCTGCCGTCCGCCCGCTCATCGATGACGGCCTGACACTCACCGTTGCCCTCGTAGATCGGTCCCGGCCAAGCGTAGAGGAGGGCTGCGCCGAGGCCATCGAGCGCCAGGTCTCCGAAGTGGCCCTTGTCGATGAGAACGGCCGCGAAGCCACGGCAGTCTCCGTACGTGGGACGGCGTGACTCGAACTGGCACGGACAGGCGTAATCGCAATTGCAATTGCTGAACTCGACTCCTTCGATGTACCAGTCAACCTGTGCCATGGTGTCCTCCGTCAGAACTACCGAATAGTCGCCGAACGCCACACTCAGCGGCGCGCCGCTTGCGGCGCGTCCGCTGCAGCGGGTTGTTGGGCCGCTCACTTCGCATCTTCATCGTTGGACTCATCTGTCAGGCCTTGCCCCAGCCAGGCAATTGGCTGGCTTGCTTCACCCAAGCGGCAAGCTGAACTTCGTCGATCGGGTCGTCCTCGTGGATGTCGAGGTAGCGCGTGTCCTTGCCCTTGGACTCGCCGGGTGGCACAGGACGCAGCGACGTGCCGCGGAAGAAAGCCACTTTGACGTAGTTCGTGAAGGTATGAACGCTGAGGAACCAGCCCTGGCCCTCGACCCCGTACAGCGGTGAGTTCCATTTGACTACCTTACGCACGCCGGGGACGGTGCGCACGATGAGCGCGTCGAGGCGGCGCCCGACGTCGCGTTTCCAGCCCGGCATGGCCGCGATGTAGGCCTGCACGGGGGCGTCGCCGTCGGCCTTCGCGATCTGAGGGTTGCCGCCTGCGAGGAGTGCCGGCTTTGCGAGTTTGCGGGACCGCGACTTCGATGCAGTCTTGCGCGGCATGTCCGCCTTGGCAGCGACCCGCTTGGCGGCGGCCTTCTTTGCGACCTTCGCCGGCTCCTTCTCAACCATACTGATTCACGCTCCGCTTGTCGGCCCAACGCCGCGGTGAGCAGCGCGCGAAGCGCGTCCGCTCGAGCGCGAGGTTATCTGTCGCTATTGAGGTGGCGCGATCCTGCCCGTCAAGCTTCCTCCCCGTGGAAGATGCCCGACCGGCAGCTTCTCAGGCGTCGGTCGCAGCACGAGCGTCTCCGCCTGTTCCAAGGTGAACCCGGTCAGACGCCCAACGGTCAGCCCATGAGTCACAAGCACCAGCGTGCCCGGTCCCCGCCACGAGGACACCATCTCCTCCAACGCCACGACCCGGATCGCACTCGACCCCATATCCGGCAGGAGGGCCCACGACGTCTCAACTGAGCCTACCGCCATCAGTTGCCCCGTCTCCATGCAGCGGCACACCGGCGACGACACGATCCGATCCACGCGCACGCCATGCTTCCGAAATGCCTCACCGAGCGCCCTGGCTTGCTCGCGGCCTGCGTCATCCAAGTTCCGTTGCGTCTTGCAGTCGTCGAACCTGAAGCCGGGCGGGTCGCCACCGTAGCCGGATGGCGCGTTGCCGTGCCGGATCAACGCGACGTGGCCGCCTTTGGCCAGCGCCGCCCATGCTTCGTCGGAACTGTCGCCGGCCAGACCCGGCGTGACCATCAGCAAGACGGCGAGAACAGACGTTACCAACTGACCAATCCGGTGTCCACACCGCGCTACGCCCATGACATTCTCCTACGGGCCACCGATCGGCCGCGACTAGCATAGGATCTACAGCGCCCCTGCCTCCGTTCGTACGGATAACGCCGCGGATGAGCCGCGGCGCGGAGCGCCGTCGGCTTCATGCGCGAGTTATGCGACCCGACACTACAGCAGCGCGCGAAATTCGTCTTCACTGAGCCCGGCGTCGCGGACGATGCCGCCCATGGTGAACGCGTTCACTGGATTGTGTCTGGGAATCGTGATAATCCGGACACCGTCGGTCATGACGATGTGCTTGCCCTGCCGGGCGACCCGAAAGCCCGCCTTGACGCCAGGTATTTTCGGCACGTCTACGGGGTGATCTCAACTTCGCGGACGACCGCGCCTTCAAGAAGCTCATCCCGAACGGCGAGGTATTCCTGAATCGCGTCCTGAATGTTCTGGAGAGCTTCTTCTTCGGTGGTCCCCTGTGACCAACAGCCCGGTAAACCGGGGACCGAAACGCTGTATCCCTCATCGGTCTTGATTAGCGCGATCTTGTACCTCATTGCTCACCTCCAACCTTAGTATAGCCGTTGCTCGTATAACGCCCGCGCTCAGCGGGCGGGGCGAGCACCGCGAACCCGGTCCGTTGGAGCGCGAAGTTCGGGGCCACAGCGGCTGGAATTCAGGCATCCTCCTCCCCGATCCTAAACACCTTTTGGAATCGCGTAAGCCGCATGACGGCGTCGGCGGCGCACCGTTGTCTGGCGTGTTTGGCCCGACGGAAGCTTTCGATCGAAGAAGCCGACGATCTCGGGGTTCATCACCTCGTGCATCGCATCGCGATCGAGGCCTTCCGGGTCTTGCGCGGCCTCCCCGGCCACGAGTTTCAGTACCCCAGGGAAACTCGCGACGAACGAGAAATGCCCGGCCCGTTTGACGAGAACGTATTCCGCCTGAGGCGGCAGCACCTTCGCGAGGCGCTCGGCGTGATACCGCACGAGGGTCAGGTCATCGCGCTCCGCGCCGTACACCCGGACCGGAACGGCCACCTGTGCGAGCGCGTCGTCGGTGAAGGGGGCGGTATTCGGCGCCATGAGCACGATGGCGCGCACACGAGGATCACGGACATCCGGAATATCGCCGACCTTCCGGGTGGCTTCCCGCGTCGCAGCACCCCCGTAGGCGCAGAACTTGGAATCGTCGGGGTGCCGTCGGCAGTGCGCAACGCTGGCCGCGGGACTCGGCTTCGCGCCGGCGACGGCCAGCGCGGTGTAGCCACCGTTTGAGTGGCCCACGACCCCGATGCGCTCCCGCTGGATGTGGGAACCGAGTTCCGCGTCTTCCAGCAGCGCATCGATGACGCGGGAGACTTGCTTCGGCCGCCCGACCCACACGCCGACACCGGAGATGTCGTTGTCCTTTCCTCGTGGGTGCGTAGGGGCGGCGACGACATAGCCATGCGAGGCCAGCGCCATCGCTAGGTCTCGGTGGTTCAAGGAGAGCCCGCCGGCCCCATGTGATATGACGATGAACCCGAACTTCCCGTCAGCCGGCGGAGCATTGTTGGCCACCTGCATCTCGAACGCGATCAACCGACACAGCATCGCGGGCAACCTGCACCCGGAGAGGGACCCGGTCAGGAAGAGAGGAGCGGGCGCTGCGCGGGTGGGATACCAAAGAGCAGCAGGGAACAACTCGCCCGTGGCCGCATCTTGAACGTCGATCCTGCGATAGGCGACGTTCGAAGACGGCGCAGCCTCAGTTGTGAAAGCGACGCCGAGCAGCACCCCGAACAGCACGAGGCCCACAAGGTGCTTGAAGATGGCAGGAGGCCTCACACCTTCGGCCGTTCTGGTCTTACGAGTGACGGCGACGATGGCACCCTCCATCCTCGAGGGCTCTCTCGGTGTGCGCCGAACGCCACGCTCAGCGGCCGGGAGCGAGCAACGCGAGCCCCCGGTCCGTTGGAGCGTGATGTTGGGCAGCGCGACATCACTCAATGACCTGATCCGCCCGCGACAGCACTGAGGCGGGGATCGTGAGGCCAAGGGCTTTCGCGGTCTTGAGGTTGATGACCAGCTCGAACTTCGTCGGCTGCTCGACGGGCAGATCGCCGGGCTTGGCGCCCTTGAGAATCTTGTCCACATAGGTCGCGGAGCGCCGAAACAAATCGGCAAGGTCCGGTCCATAGGACATAAGGCCCCCGGCCTCCGCATCCTCCCTGAACCCGTGCATCGACGGCAGCTTGTTTCTTGCCGCGAGGTCTGCGAGCCGTACGCGGTGAATATTGAACATCGCTTCTGATACGACCAAGAGGGCCCCCACGCGCTCCTTAGCCCGAAGTTCCCAGCCTGAGGGAGCGCAAGTGCGCACCATCTCGGCCAAAGCGGTCGAGGTGGCAGCGCCGTACTGACTACAAGCGGGGAGATACCCGGAGCAGCTCGAAGGCCCGCCGCTGCACCGCCGTGGGCGTCGCGAGAATGTCCAGCGTCACCCGGTCGGCCCTCGAGGGCCGCACCTGGTTCTTGGTCATCGTCGCCAGATCGGCGAGCAGCGTCTGAAAGCTGTGGACGGGCCACCCGTCCTCCGTACGCTTGGTCGCCGCTTTCGCCTGCGCGCGCGGCGAGCGCTGGGCCGGGGCGACGATCGACCGGCGGGCGGCCGCGGCGCCCGCCTTGTCCTCGTCGTCAAACAGCAGGGGCTTGAGGGCCTGCCGCATGTGCCACTCGACGTAGAAGGCCAGCAGGCACAGAAAGACGTGGGCGCGCACCCGGTCGGCCTTGCGGTGATGAATTGGCCGCACGTGTAGGTCCACGGTCTTCAGGCTGCGGAAGGCCCGTTCGACCTCGGCCAGCCGCTTGTAGGCCTGCACGGTGGCCGCCGCCGGGAACTGCGCGGGGCCGACACTGGTGCGGATCACGTAGAGCCCATCCAGAGCCGCCTCGGCCGCGATCGCCGCCGCGTCGCGCGCGTAACGGAAGCCCCCCTCGGCAATCTCGATCGTGAAGTGCTTGCCGACTTTGTGGCGTCCCAGCACCGCGCCCACGCGCAGCCCGATCGCGGCCGGGCCGCGCAGGGGCCGGTGGGGGCGCTGGGTGGCCGCCGCGATCGCCGCGAGCGCCCGCTCCGTCGCCGCCAGCAGCTCCTGCCGCTTGCGGGCCCGCTCGGCGGCCAGCAACGGATTCTTGCAGACGATGAGGCGCTCGCCCGGGTAGTCCGGATGGGTGATCTCCGCCAGGTCCTGCTGATCAAAGAGCGACAGTTGCAACGTCCCGCTCTGCACCAGCGCCTGAATCGCGGGCGCCCGGAGCGCGGTGATCCACTGCAGCCCGTCGACCCCTTGGAGCTCCTCCCGGATCCGGGCCGCCGTCAGCATCCCGCGGTCGCCGACCAAGATCAGGCGTTCCAGTCCGAAGCGCTGTCGCACCTTCGTCAGGGCCGCCGTGAGCGTCTTGGGGTCCCCCGTGTTGCCATCGAAGACCTCCACCGCCACCGGACAGCCGTCCCCATTCGTCAGCACGCCGAAGACGATCTGCAGCTTGTCCCGCTTGCCATCGCGGGAATGCCCCAGTTTCGCCAACGGGCAGCGCCGCCCCTCGAAGTACGTCGACGTCACGTCGTAAAGCACCAGCTGCCCCGCCGACAGATGGCGGCGGGCCAGCGCCTGTTCGATGGCCCCTTGCCGCGGGAGCAGCCAGTCCAGGGCCGAGTAGAGATCGTCTTCGTCCACCGCCGGCAGCGCCAACACGTCGCTCAGCGTGCTGCTGCGCGTCTCCCGCGCCAGGCCCCGGGCCGTGGCGAGCTTCGAGCCGGGGGCGACGAGGCGCTGCACGAGCATCGCCACCACCAGGGCGCGCGCCGGCGTCGCCTTGGGGGCGAGGAGCCGCTCGAGGTCCAACCGGCGCACGGTCCCCAGCACCGCCGCGATGTGTCCATGCGGCCAGCTGCGCACGATCTCCAGCCCCGAGGCCTCATGGGGCGCCGGCGGCGCGAGGGCGCGGCCGCGCAGGACCGCCCGCAAGGCCTCGACGCGCTCGCTGGACCAATCGCTCAAGTTCGCGAGGGTCCGGTTCTTGACCTTGCCCCCCTCGCGAAAGCTCTCCCGCAGCAGGATGGCGGGAGGGGACGAGCGATTGGGCACCACCGCGATGTACATGCCTACTTATATAATCTACATACATCTTGGTGTCAAGCTATTACATGACTACTCAATCTCTTCCAAACTCGCACCTTTCTTCGCTAGTCCGCCTACTTACCTGTACGGACGGGGGGAACTTCGGTCTAGGGAGAGTGAAGTGGTAGCAACCTGGTAGCAGTGTGCTGCAAGCCCCTGAGTTGTCAGGGTCCTGCGAAGGGTTTCTAACTAGGAATTAGTGGGTTTACCCTGGAACATTGATGAGGGATCAGGTCGCACGCGTTGGCTTTGACCCTTCAAGTGACTTGGCGTATAAGAGCTTGAGGAAATTGCACTGAGCAAGAGTCTCTTCCGAGTTGCCTCCTTTTTTGTGACCATAATGTCTATTACTTATGCACTGCTCAATAGCAATATTCGAATTCCGTCCGCATCGGGTCCTCTACAATGTGGCCGCGTTCACTCTTTCATTGGTATCGATTCTTGCAGGGCGAACTGAGGGCGGGCCAGTATTCCATTTTGAGAAGACGTTCTATGCAGAACATGTGGCGCCTACAGCAACAATGGAAACGGGCATTAGAGCGCAGGCGTGGGGCGGAGAAGGCGCCGTTACAAGCGACACGGCGTCAATTGTTGTTGGACCTCCTGCCGTTGCAAGA
>WNFU01010249.1_pt1 | contig 10402 bp, 11 predicted proteins | sample 5400121 | NCBI WGS metagenome assembly WNFU01 (sample SAMN13153360, study PRJNA577476) | soil metagenome | isolation source: 100 cm soil or saprolite under grassland replicate 1 | place: USA:California | collected 2016-06-15
ATCCTCCACCAGCCCCCTGTGGAAAAAAATTTCCTTCTGTATCTAAAGAAAAAGCGTTCAAGGGCGAGAGGGTTGGTGTCACTATTTTGGTGGAAGAAAACATTTGCAAAGCAGATGCAAAACTTAACCCATACCAACTAGCTCCTTTTAATTTTCCTTTTTGTCTTTCCTCCAATATATGCTTGTGTCGAAGTAAATATTGCCACGTCTTGGGATATTTCTTAATTTCAACTTCAGATATTAAGCGTGTTTGTCCATTGGATACTTGATACGGATATAGTAAAACACGAGAACCTGCACCAATGTGATACCGTTTCAAAGATTCAGCTTTTAGGTATGGAACGAGATATTTCGTTTCTAATTCCACCTCATCATTTGTGTCCTCAGGGCGAAGTCTTGCAGTTTGCGTTCCAACTTCGATAACTTCAAAAACAAAGGTGCTATTGGAACCAGTTTTAACTCCTGTAATTGCAAATTCTAGGACTTCCGATAGCTGAATTGAACTTGTTTGGATTTTTTCTAATATCTTTGTATCTTCGTAAGACGCTACTTGCCAAGGAAATCGACCAAACAAATCTATATCTCTTTCTTCGAAAATTGCGTTTTGTAAAAAGAGGTTAGCAGATTGATATAATTTATTGAACTTTGCTTTTACGGTTTTAGAGGGCGATTTTGACAAAAACAGAAGACAGGTATACGTAGTGGCTCCGTCAAATACTTGTGAATTGCCAAAGTCGACAAGTTGGGTCAAGGATTTGCTTTCATAGAGTAATTTTCGGAGACCTACACCATAGTCAGCTTGCATAAATTTATTTGGCAGAATGTAACCAAGTTTCCCGTTTGAATTTAGAATCTGAAACCCTTTCTCAACAAAGGCTACAAAAATATCCACTTTCCCAAAGTGAGCTTGCCCGGATTTAGTGGACACAATTAATGTCCGTGTTGCTGCTCGAACTCCACTGGGCTGAGGTAGCCGAGGGTGGAATGCAAGCGCTGGCGATTGTACCAAACCTCAATGTATTCAAAGATCGTGGTGCGTGCGAATGTATGGGTGGCAAATTGGTTCGTCACACATTCGGTTTTCAGGGTGCCGAAGAAACTTTCCGCGACCGCATTGTCGTAACAGTTGCCAACCCTGCTCATGCTCAGTTGGATATTCATGTTTGCCAAGGTGCTCAGATAGTCAGCACTGGTGTATTGGCTGCCCTGGTCTGAGTGATGAAGTAACGATGCCTCTGGCTGACGGGTCTGCAATGCCATGTCCAAGGCCGTTTCCACCAGGGCGGTATTCATTTTGTGGTACTGACAGTCAGCCATCAGATTGATGCCGCAGGATTACCCGGTGCTTCCCTTTTGTTTGCTTTCAAGTGGCCATCAGTTATATATACCCTCGACATACTTGCCTGGGATTGGTTTTTTGCCCTTTCAATGCTTTTTGCAGCCCCTGTTTTTAAAACAGGCAAATTGGAGCGAACAGTTAGGTTTTTTATGATCGCTAGCGGCGTGCTTTCTCTTTTAGGCTTACTTGGTATACCGCCTGCCAATATGAACGTGCGCAATATCGGTATCGTTGGATACACAATAGTTGCACTGGTAGCATTTCTCCTCATGGGAAGAGTTTTCAGACGCAGTAGTCCGCAGACCAATACTATTTGATCCCTTGCCGCGAATTAGGTCGCATTGTCGAAAGCAACCATACTAATAATCCAATTGAGAGGACTGTAAGTGTGCCAATGGGTCCGACTACACTCCATGCTGCTTCTTCTCCGCGCATCGATTGAACAACGGGCGTAATGAGAATTGGTATACCTGTAAGTAGAAGAAAAATGATGGCTGATGGAGCAAGGGTGTAGGCAAGCGGCTTTCTTTTGAGAAGCAAAACGCCAATCAATAAAACTGCCGGAAGGAAAAACGCCAAATCAAGGATGTGAACTGGGTTTGTAGGTAGAGCCATGTCGACTAGACTCTGAGGTCTAGCGCCTGAAAGAAGGGCGGGAACATCTTCAGAAAGCCAAAGAAGACCAAATAAAATCGCTGTGATAATCAAAAACCATGCAACTACTTTGATGGCACGGCTGTTTGTAAAATATGATTTGACTGCATCGTGATGAACCGCTGTAATGCCCCCAATGAGCGCATAAAGACTAATGCCAAGTACCGCGACCCACAACAGGAAAAGGGGCCCGAAGGGTATCGAAAAGGTATAGATCACATAGTTGTAGACTGTAAACGTAAGAACACCCAGCCAGCTAAGATAAGCCCGCAAAGAACCGCGTAAAGAAAGCACGGCAAGTATTAACCATGCTGGTGCGACAACCAACAAATTGGCGATATCTTGAGCGAGTGCTTGCGGAAAGAATACAGGTGTAAGACTTGCATAGATGCTTTTTACAGACAGGGAAATAATATTGCCCACCAAAGCCAATATAACTGCTACTACGGAGAGCCACAACCAAACAGTAGCATCCTTTGAAATGATTTTTGGTTCATCTTGTCTTGTTGGTATTGTCATTTTTCTCCAATCTTTTTCCTGGCTGACTTTCTCTAATCGGAAATCATATATCAAATTCCCCGCCTATTTCAGTGACATTTGTCATATTAAAGAAAGACAACTAGTTTTTAGAGGCTTTGAAAATAATAAAAGTGGAGCAGAAAAACGATCCTTTTAAAACTGGAACAGAAGAGGACACGTTCGTCAATGCAATGATGGTCGCTCTTCTTTTGATGGAAACAAGGGACCGGCATTATAGATCGGAAAACAAAAATCCGGATAAGCGTGGTGATTAAATACGAACTTAAATCTGATGCACTTTTTTAGGAACTGTTACCGGTGCACCACATCTTTCATTTTATCGAGCAGAAAATCGATTAGATAATGATTCACTTCCTCCGCCGCATCGAGCTGCACCCAATGGGTGGCTTCGGGGAAAAAAATCAGATTGCCCTTGTCAACATAATCCATACTTGGACGCGCCATGCGGTGACTGAGTGCAAAATCCTTCATACCCCACATCATCAAGGTTGGAACTTTGATGCGTGGATCTTTGGGTACGGCTGGTTGAAAGCGAATGACGGCGCGATACCAGTTGATCATAGCAGTCATTGCGCCAGGCTGGGACCAAGCTTCCTTATACTTCTCAATATCTTCATTCGTGAAGGTGTGAACCTTCCCGCTACCACGCAGTGCACGTTCCCCACCACGCCAATTGTCTGCGCGCATACCTGCTTCGGGAAGCCACGGCAATTGAAAGAAGAAGACATACCACGAGCGGCGAATTTGTTCGAGATCACGCATCAGAAATCTTCGCATCACAGCCGGATGCGGCACATTCATAATGCTCAGGCGATGCAAACGTTCAGGATATTTATTTGCCAGCACCCATGCCACAACTGCGCCCCAATCATGCCCTACGAGATTGACCTTTTCGTATCCCAGCGCGTCAATCAAACCGATGGTGTCTTCTACCAATGTGTAAACTTCGTAACTCTTTACACCTTTCGGTTTGTCGCTCAGGTTATATCCACGTTGGTCAGGGACAACGACCCTGCATCCAACCTCCACCAACGCGGGGATTTGTTTAAGCCATCCTCGCCAATAATCTGGAAATCCGTGTAGGAGGATTACTGGAATGCCGCTTTGCGGACCGGCCATTATCGTATGAAGCCGAATCCCATTCGTCGTAATAAATGTTTCTTCGAGTTTAAAATTATCCATTTTGAGTAAGTTTCGAGGGGGAAATAATAAACCTCTTGGTCAGAACCCAGCCGTTTTGTGGGTTGTGTTTACCCATACCAAAATTCAGGAAAGCCATGCAATAACATAACAGGGACCCCACTTTTCGGTCCCGCCTGTACGACATGTAATTGAATGCTGTTGGTCCTTACATAACAATGTTCAAGTTCCATCAATAATCTATTGATCTCCATCAAACGAGGCGAGATTGTACCAGACATGAGTTCCAACTTCATCTTCATCATATTTCCTTAGAATAGGAAACGTCAAATCATTGGTTGTTCGTATGCTTGGCGTGGGATAAGAAGATCAATCCTAATCAATTTTTAATCTTGACCTTGACAATGTGGAACATTTGTTCTACATTGGAATGAAAACAATATTCTGGAGAGAATATGTCCAAAGAAACCATTTTATATCAAGGCAACGTCCAAATTTATTTGCAGGGTGAGAAAGCTCTACTCCCGACTGGCTCAGAGCGTGACGATCAGATCGCTTACTTTATTGGTTCCAGGAAATCAAAACTGCTGATCCGAGACTTTCGTAAGCGACCCAGGCTTGCAGCGCAGCGCGGTCATTCCGGGATCGAGGGCATGGAATTTGCGGATGCCTTCAACCAACCCGCCTATGCGGAAGTGTCCATTGCCGGGAAAGGCAGTGAACCCGAAAAGATTGAGATCAATTTGCGCCCCACGGACGAACGAGAAGATTTTCCTGTTTTGTGGCTGGGGATCATGAATGACCTGATGATGCCCATGCTCGACATCGAATGGGAAATCCTGCGCCCGATCAACCCGGAAAAGATCGCCTTTACGGCAATGGTGAGATTTGATAAGAAGGAAACAGCCGCAGCGAGTTCAAAGTAATAGTATCTTTCCCAGTGAGACAAAATAAGATTACATTTTGTTGTCTTTACCGGACATCGAGGCAGGCTTTTGTTTTTGAGCTTTTGAAACTGTGATAAAAATCTTCGATACGCAATGCTGTCATATCTTCCAAAGGCTGTAACGATGAATATGGGAAAAAGCTGCCTCCGACAGGGGTAGTCGTCATCTTCTCCAAAGGCGTTCGATCGTCCGGGGCTTGTAAATAGAGTCTAAAACGCTCCAGATGGTCATCACGTGGACAGGTATGCAGTATGGGGTTTTTCTGGTCTTGCCTGACGACATTTATGTAAAAGTAGTGAATACCAAAACCCAGATGATCATAGAGTAACAATAGTTCAGCCTGGTTCCCTGAATCGGACTCGAACTGTCTCTGGGATTTTATAAGGATTCGTGAAGGCATGCCATATTGAGCAAGGATGTTTGAGAGAAAGTACGTCCGCGCTGCCTTTGCCATGGCTGGTGAATAACGAGGATCATCAGGTAAAAAAATATACTCCGCAGCGATAATATGCTCGATAAGACGCCCGGATCCTGAAAACGCTATTTCAAGATGGGGAATTTTATCCTTCACATGTGATTGGAAATCAAGGAAGCCCTGGCTGTCCGGGATATAGGCTTCGCGGAAATAGAGGGGTGCTTCCACGCTTCTGATTTCTTCCCACGTGGAAATGCCCGGTTGAATCCCGAAGAGACATGGTAATCTACAATGATTGTTTGTTTCGATCAGATTAAGCAAATAAGCTTCCTGTTCCTTTGGCAGCCATGTAGGGACAGGTGTAACAGGGGTCGTTGTGAATGGGATGGCTGTTGGGCTAGGAATGGGCGTAATTGTTATTGTTGGTGTAGGTATTAAAGTTGGTTCTAAAGTCTCAGGAACAGTTGTTGGGGAATTAACTTCACTTGGCGCACAACTGATTAGAAGTAGAAACACCAATAGAATCTGAATCTTTTTCATTTTTTGTTTCTTTGTGGCCCCTCTAATAATTCCCTCTAAAATACGCTGCGATCAAATCGGAAATATCCGCAGTCGTATTCTGGCGTGCGACGGCAAAGAAATCATACGCGGTGGCGCGACCTCTTCCATAACGGGAGGTGTAATCCTGCAGGAAACGGTAGAAGTCATCATCACCCATGCGATAGTTCAGGGCTTCGAGGAAATTCGCGCCATTGAGATACGCCGCATTGACATACGCCCTGAAACTTGGGCTATCATAGATCGTCGTATCTACATACCCCGAGGGACCAAACCAATTCACGCGGAAGTTCCACCACCAGTCCGCCGAGTTGGGATAGATATATTTGTAAAAGATCGCTTCACTATAGACTGCCATGGCTTCATCCAGCCAGGGTTCCATCGCCTGGTCGTTGCCCACCAATCCGAACCACCATTGATGTGCCATCTCATGCACGCCGATCGCGACGAGATTGCTGCGCGCCGAGCCATCATACTCGTTATAGAACTTTGTGGCGAGAAAGATCAGCCCATCATATTCCTGCCCATCGTTCAAATCCGCCTGCACAATGCTCAGACTTCCATACGGATAGGTGCCGAACTTGGCTTCGAAGAGACCCACTGCACGGGTTGCTGCATTCAGGATGGCCGCGCCTTCTGTTTCATAGCCAGGATAATAGTAGGAACGGATCTGCGCCGCGCCCGCGGTTGCATCGTACACCAGGAACTGATCGCTGGCTGAAAAGGCAAACGTGCGCGCCCCTATGAGACGGTAACGCGTCCATTCGCCATTGAGTTCAGGATCAGCCAATCCACTCGCCGCGATGACGACGCCTGTCTGTGTTGTCCTGATATTCACTTCGAAGTCAGAGGCATCATAGACAAGATGTTCGCCCAAAGAAGTGGGATCGTGCAAAAGCCATCCATTACTATATGGAACGACAAAAGGATACCAGTCCGTTAAGTTCACTTGATCCACGTCGAAACCATAGGGATGTTCTTTTATTTTCGCAGGAACCGAAATACGGAAACGCATGCTAAACGTGATCTGCGCGCCCGGCGCGAGACCTTGGGGCAAAGAGACGGTGAGTCGCTGCCCGTTGAGATCATAGGTCAATGGGTTTCCATCGAGCATGATGTTTTCGATGCTAAAGCTGCCTCTGAGATTCGGCTCCACAGCCATGACCATTTCGCCTAGTGCAATGCCCGTCTGGTTGGTGTAGCGAATTGTTTCATCCACCGCCATTTCATGGCCTGAATAATCCAATAATGCATACAACGTATATTGCGTCCGCGCCGAGGCAACCGGAGCCGTTGGCGAGGCAAGCGGTGTTGCCGTGAATTCAAGTGTAGGGAGCGGCGTGTCGGTGGGAGGCAGTGGCGTAAAGGTGGAAACAAGAGTCGGCGGGTCAACCGGAATTTGATTACCGATAGGTTGGAACGGCGTGGAGGTAGGCAAGGCGCTGGGGTTTGCCGTGACCAGCACAAGCGCGGGAGGCGCGGCGAGCGCAGAGGGTAACGAGCAGGCAGTGAGGAAGAAGAATAAAATTAGTAAGCGCAAAACGGAACGCGTCATAGGTTGGACCTGCCTGTGTTGCATCGAAGGCTTCATTTGTTAATAGGTGTTCTTAAAATATTTCGCAAGCAAATCGGTAATATCCGCGGCGGTGTGTTCATGGAACACGCGGAAGAAGTCCGCGCCCGTTGCGCGCTTGCCTGTGTATTGAATATAGTAGTCCTTGAGGAACGCAAAGAAGATCTCATCACCGACGCGCTGGCGCAGCTCTTCAAAGAAGCGCGCACCTGTCAGATAGACTTTATCCCAATACGGGCGCTGACCACCGCCATCGTAGATTTGCGTATCCACATCGCCAGCTTCCAGAAATTCAAAGTAACGATAGCCCCACCACCAATCTACGAGATCAGGATAGACTGATTCGTAATAGATGTGCTCACTATAGGTTGCCAGCGCTTCATCGAGCCAGGGTTCGAGCGCCTGATCGTTCGCGACCGCGTCGAACCACCACTGGTGGGCGGTCTCATGCGCGGCGATCGTGACAAGATAATTCTTCGGCGTGCCATCATATAAATTGAAATAATCGCGGCTGATGAAATAAAGCCCCGAGAATTCCATGCCGTCGTTGAAGTCGCCCTGCACGGCGGTCAACGTCTTGTGACGGTAGGGTCCGAAGCGTTCACTGTAGGTCTGCATGGCTTCGACAGTCGTTTGCAACATCGCTTCTCCGGGTGCATTGTAAATCCCAAAATAATAACTATAGACGGTCACATCCCCCACGGTTTGCGTAGCGACTTTGAAAAAATCGCTCATAGATAGTGCGAACGTCCGCCCCTCTTCCAGGACGAAGTGATGGTTCACCACCCCTGAAAGGGTGCCTGAAGGGGTCCCTGTCGGAGCGACATCTGCAACTTGAGGCTTGATCTCTTCGCCCGAAGCCGCAATCTGCGGATTTGCCCCATCGGTAAACGTGACGCTCACATCGAAGTCTGCGAGATCGTAGACAAGATGCTCCCCATAGAACCAGGGGTTATGCAACAACCAGCCCTGCCCTGGAATATAGGGTACTACGAACGGGTACCAATCCACAAAGTTGACCTGTTTCTCCGAATACCCGTAGATCTGCGGACGAATGTCGTTGGAGGCGTTTAGATAGGCCTGCATTTGTGGGAGGATGAGTCCGTACGTGATGGTAATTGTGAGCGTGCCGCTTGGTTGTAAAGGTTGAGGTAAAGGAATTTGGAGTCGCTGGCTCATGTTCTCAAGCGTGTAATCCGTAATCGATTGATCGTTGATCGCAAGAGACTTAAGACTGAACCCGCCACTCCATAAGTTGGGTTCCACCGCCAGGACGAGATTGTTCAACGTTTCACCGGTCCAGTTGGGATAAGTGATGGTTTCATTGACCGTCGCGGCTCTGGCGGAATAATTCAACTGGAGGTCGAGCGTATACTGCGGACGTTCCAGATCAGGGGTTACGGTGGCGACGGCCGTCGGTGTTTCCGTTGGAAGGGATGGATTCGTAGGAGGGATATCTGTTGGAGGAGGAAGAGGGGTTGCGCTGGAAACCAGAGAGGGTGTTGGTGCTTGGGGAGAGCAGGAGGAGAAGCTAAGAATACAGAAGGCAAAGAGCAGAACGCGAGTTGTGATGTGCTGGGGCATGGAGAGTATTTTAACCGAAATAAGAGGTTCGTTGCTTGCGCCGTGGTTTCAAAGTTGGGTATCTACTTATTAACGAAAAAACCTTCCATGAGGTTCCTATAGGGAAAGTCATCGATATATTGTTTCAGCCGCCATCCTTACCTGTATGCAGGCGTTGCACTGCATCTAACAGATATATAAAAATTGCACTGCTGGGTTTCAGCAGTGCAATTGAAGTGCCTGATCTAGCGCAGAGCGTATCATTTAGCCGATAGGCTCTGAAACTTTCTGCAAGACTTCGGCTGACGTGTCACTCTTGCTATTCAAAGCCAGGTCGCCTAACGAGACGACGCCTACCAATCGTTTGTCAGAGCGGCTCAAAATCACCAGTCTACGGATCTGACTTTCTTCCATCAACTTGGCAACCTCCTTTATATCCTGATCCTCAAAGCAATAGATAACAGGCGAGGTCATCAACTCGCGGCCCAGCATGGCATTCGAATTCATACCTTGGGCAATCCCACGTAACACAAGGTCACGGTCGGTAATTACACCAACTAACTGGTCGGCCTCCAAAACTGGCAAGAACCCGATGTCATGACTGCTCATTTTCTGAGCTGCTGTCTGCAAAGAGTCGTTTGGGTGAATGACCTGAACCTCCTTGGTCATGATGTCTTTAACTTTCATACTGTGCTCCTTTCTTCAACACGATCTTCCAACTCATCAACACCATGCTGGCTGGCGCAGTGGGCACAACAATAGAAAGCATTTGCCGTCTCCATGCCGTGACCAATAATGCGGCAGCCACAATGTGCACAAGTGGGAGCCAGCGCGTGGATGGCGCATTCGAAACTGTCGAACACATGAGTCTTGCCACCCATTTTCACCTCAAAACATTTGTCGTAAACGTTGCCACACACCTCACACGTCGCTGTCTTGTTTCCCAGCATGCTTTCGTTTTTATTCATGTCTACCTCTTTCTTATGATTTCCTGTGTCGAGCAGCTTGGGCCTTCTTGATGTTTTCGCGGCGCGCCCGCGTTTGAGCGGCGGTAGGTTTTACACGCTCAGGCACATTCGGTCGGTCTTTGGCTTTGAAACGGTCACCGCTCAAGTGGACTGGCTCTGAGCCCAGTTTTTTGAGTATGTCTTTGGCATCTCTCGTATCGGGGACCAGTTTGCCATCTTCCACATGAGCATCTTCCTTGTTAATCAGCCATGTAGCTGTAGACCATGAGCCGCTGGAACGTTTGCCGGCTACCCGTTGCAGGTGACCATGCTCACCGACATCCTGCGTACGAAATGTAGTGAACTCAGCCTTCGGGCGCACTTCCACGTGATAGTAATTTCCTTTGCCAGTCGCACCCGGCTTCTGTCGTGCACGGCCCTCGGGTTGTGAGGCTGCATGCTCATGGTGGGACACGCCTAGCGTCTTCCAGCGCGCCTGCGCTTTTTTGATATTTCGTTTGGCTGCCTGGGTCTGTTTTCTTGTAGCCATAGGGACCTCCTTTGGTCTATGGAATCCAACACATAATCGCCCCTGGTTTAATTTCTAACGATGGTAAAAGAGGGGTGTTATCCCTCTATCTTGTAATGTTCTAACTTTCCCTACAAAATTGCCATTTCTAACAAACTTTTTATGCATGCCCCATGCCCTTTTAACAGAGGCTCTTT
>WNFU01010251.1_pt1 | contig 10400 bp, 6 predicted proteins | sample 5400121 | NCBI WGS metagenome assembly WNFU01 (sample SAMN13153360, study PRJNA577476) | soil metagenome | isolation source: 100 cm soil or saprolite under grassland replicate 1 | place: USA:California | collected 2016-06-15
AGCCAGGTAATCCCCTCGGGGCTCGAACACAAAAACTGTCCGCCCGTGGTCTCACTCGTGATGTCCAGAAGACGACTGAAAGTGCATTTGATTTCCCGCCGCACGTCCCCGGAACAAACGCGATAACCTCCATACGGGCCCCGGGCGCATCGGACGACCAGACCGGATTCCCGGGAGTCCAGCACCGGGCTGCCTGCCTGGCGCATGAATTTGTAGTCGTTCGGGCCGGATGCTTCCATGACGATGTCACCGCTGGAAGAATAGACGCATCCTTTTTCAGGGGCAACGACCGGGCCGACGTCGCCGCGATCCAGAGCCGTGAAGCTCGCCAGTCCCGGCGACTCCAGACCGAGAGGCCTGAGATCGGGCTCTTCACTGCGCTCCAACTCAATTCCAGCCGTTCCCGGCAACGCCCAGAAAACCGTCATGTGCCGATTCGGGGTGATCCGGGGCACCACGACCATCTTCTCCCCGCCGGTGCCCTTCAAAGGACCGAGCAAAGTGATCCCTTGCTTCGGGCAATTCATCAGCGTGAGCCGCTTCTGAATCTGGAGCGATTCGCCATTACGATACGCCTCCACGATGTCGCCGTGATTGACCCACAGGACGTCTCCCGCGCGGGCCAGCGACGGATTCGAACTGCCCCAAGAGGCACTCAAGGCAACTCCCACAGGCCGGCTCTGGTCCGGAGCCGTCTGGAGCAGCAACTCGTGCGACTTCAGCGCCATCTGGTGCAGGTCCGTCGCGAACGTGACGGTATCGCCGCGGATGACGAAGGCGCCCGAGTCAGAGGCACTGCGTGGAATGCCAATCAGCGATCCCGCGCTGCCGGGCAAAAGGGCCGTGCTGTTCGGGAGGTTGGTCAAACAGCGAACCACCTGGCCATTGTCCAGGCAATAGAGTGCCACCCTGGTCTCGGAATTTCGCTCCCCTCTCCACGGAGTGCTTTGAAGCACGGAAAGTTGGCGCTGCGGCGCCTTGGACAAGAATTCGATCCCCTGCTCCAGCGGCTTGCTGCCCATCAGCATGCCCGGGCCCCGGCGGAGTGGTAAGTTCGGCAACGTGGCAACGAACCAGATCCTGTTGCTCGAGTCCACCGCGGGGAGACTGGTGATCGGGAACAGGAAGCTTGCGCGCGGCGGCGGAGTTCCTCCCGGCCGATAAACCCAGCAATACACCGGTTGGTCCCCGGGTTCAGCCCGGAAAACCGGATGGGTCCGGAATTGAGTTACTGGCTTGGTGGGAGAAAGCGCCGTTGAGATAAAATAGATCCGTCCCTGTTTGTCCGAACCCAGAGCCCGCTCCATCAGGCGGAGCTGGTCGGAACGTTCCACCCAATCCAGCTTCCCGTCCAAAATACGGGCCAAACCCTGGTGCGGAAAAAAGAACAGTTCTTCGCCGGTGCTCGTCTTCAGGCGTTGGAAGGCCGGCCGATCGGACTCCGCCGCAATCGCATGCAAGGCGCGGTAGCCGGAAACAGTCAGGCGACCCGCCGGTTCGCGATCGGAATTCTGGATGCGTTCATACTCTGCCAGCAGCGTCAGCCGGCCGTCCTGGTCGATGCGGAAAATTCCGTTACGCGGAGAGAAAGACTGGTCGAGGAACGTGAGGTCGAGGATGGCAGCTTCGGGAACGTCCTGCGCGGCGAGCATTGGATTGCGGATCCACCACCCCGCGAAATACTGGAAGCCGACTTCCAGGTTGTCGCTGACCTTTGAGAGCGAGATGCCGAGACCGTTTGCGTCATTGAATCGGCGCAAGAATTCTTCGGTCTGGGCCTGATACGAGCGGACCGCTTCCTGGACCTGATCGCGGGTCTGCGCCGGAATTCCCTCGGCCGCCTGCCAGTCTTTGAGTGCCCGAAGAGCGGCCGCCGCGGCGTCCTCGAGCTGTTGAGAACTGCGGAGCGGGTGCGACAACTCGGCGAGAAGCGTCCGCAACCCTGCGAGTTGGTGGGCCGGATACACCGTGACCGATTCCAGCGCCCGATAAAATGCAGCGCGGTCCCCGGACTCGACCGCCTTGAGTACGCCTTGAAGCTCGGCCAGGGACGGCTGCGGTGAGAACTCTGCACGCAGGACCGCGAGCCTGTGTCCCACCACAATCCAGCCTCCATCGCGCATTCGAATGACGCCCTGTTCGTTGATCAAAGGAACGTTCTTGAATTGGTGCTGCTCGAGTCCGGAACCGCCTTTTACCGCGACGATTAAATGCTTCTCTTCGGGATTCCCGGAAAGGTCGTCGGGACGGAAGGCATAAACCACGTCCGTGTCGCCTCGGACAATCTTGGCATCCAGGCGCGCGTTTTTGAGGTTCGCAGTCGCATTGGTTGAACTGTCCGTTTTGATCCCGCCGGAGACGATAAAGCCCCAATCCGAATCGGTTCGAAATGCGCTCCGAACTCCCAACGTGGTGGGCAGCTTGAGGCGACGGGGCGCTGAGGTTCCCACAATGGCCAATTCATCCCAGCCACTCCAGTGCGGGCCGACGAGGACGACTTCGTTGGCGGACATTCCGATGACCGTGCCTCCCCGGACCAGCCGGAAAGAACCATGGTTCTGCTGAAACGTTTCCAATGCCACGGCAACGTTGGTCGCATCGGACAAGTAGGGCGCCCCCATGCAAAAGACGGGCGCCTGCTCGGGCGAGACGAAAACGCCCGTGATGTTGTTCGGCAACAATGTGAACCGATCGGGGCGCGACAGGCGGTCGCTCAGTGCCTGCACCAACTGATCGTAGACTTCTTCGTGACCTAAATCGTTCGTCGCCTCGGCCGTGCGGGGAGCGGCAGGCGACGCGATCAAAAGCCACATGCAGGCGGACAGGAGCCGGGTGCAGCCGCCGGGAGGGAAATGAGGTCGGGTACGAACTCCGAACGGCCCGGATGATTGCGCGCGCGGCGCGCAAGAAGTCGCGCTCGCAAAAGATTGCGCGGCGCGCGACGATTTTGCGGGATCGTAATGTGACTGTCGAACCAACATGGCGCGAAAGCCTTTCGGCGGCGCGTCACCGTGACAAGCCAAAACTGAAGCTTGCGACTTGGAAGGGTGCAGGACAATAAAGTAACCACATTGTGCAGAGATCTGCGGGCCACCAGTTCCTGTGCTGGGTGGTTGTATCGATACCGATACATGCCCGCGGTCCTGTCCCGGAGGGACAATCGACAATAGCCTTACGTTTTAATTCAAAAACCCGCAGCGCGGCGCGGGCTGTTCCCTCTCCCTCAGGGAGAGGGTCAGGGTGAGGGGGAACGAGACGCAGCACATCATCAGGTGCGGACGAATTTTGCCAACTCCACAGGAGCTTCCCGGCCCAGTTATCCTTCTTGCGCAACCTGTGTGCAGCGCGGGTGAGTAGGCTGGCCGCAGACCCGTTCGCCAGCGCATGGGTGTTTCGAGCGTTACTTCCCCCTCACCCCGGCCCTCTTCCTTGGGGAGAGGGAGAAACGTTCGCCGCTTTCTGGCAAATCGCACTCACCGGGTGGTTCGAGCCGAGGCGGCTGCCCTCCCCAACGCGGTAAACAGAAACAAAACGTTGGGCTATTCTCAGCCTGTCCCTTCGGGACAACGACACTCCTGACGTTCCGCACGGCGCAAGTCAGCCCATGGTTACTTTTTCGTCTCACACCCGACTTGGAACTTCTTTTGCGCTTTGAACTTTCAGCTTTGCACTGCACCAGCCGCGTTCAGGGCACGAGCAGAATCTCCGGAGGAAGGCGTCCGACAAGCTGATTGGACAAGCGGATATCGAGTGAGCCAGGCTCAGGATGCTCCGGGGCCACATGCCCGTCGCAAAAAAGGACCTCGCTCTTCTTCGCATGACGAAAATGGGCGGTCGCTTCGGCCACGTTCGTGCTGACGTAATAAAACTCTTCCAGCAACGGCTTGTTCGGCGAAGCGGGCGGTTGGAATACGTTCACCTGCGCCGCGTCGGCCAGCAGAACCGTCTCGGCGGGACGGGTGACCCGGCTCATGCTGACGGGCGGCCGGTCCAGCGGTGCCGACAGACAAAGGTTGTAGCCGTATCCATAGGCCGCGCCGGTGGCTTTCACCTTGAACTGCTGGAGGGCGTAGTTCAGCGCCGGACAGATTTCCACACCCTTGCCGCCGAGATATGGAAACAGCGCGCCCGCCGTGGGATCAAATGCGCGGGCACCCTCGCCGCCCTGCGCCAACCAGCCAAACCAATAAACGTCGCCGCCGTTCGTCGCCAGGGCGCGATAGCGGAACGTGTGGCCGGCGTTGTCGTCCCAATACATCTGCCCGGCGAGACCGAACTGGCGAAGGTTGCTCAGGCACTTGATCCGCTGTGCGCTCCCCCTGCTCTTCCCCAGCGCCGGCAAGAGCAGGGCGGCAAGGACGGCGAGAACCGCGACGACAACCAGGAGTTCAGCGAGGGTAAACGCGGACTCGTGGTGCGTGGTGGATGATGCGTGAGCCGTGTTCCGTGATCCGTGATGCCTGAGCCGTGATCCGTGAAAAGAGCGACACGGCCTCTCGTCTGTCGCTACTTTCTTATGGCCGACTCTGTTCATGGTCGTTCCGCGCGCACCCGATAATAGGCTTCGCCCGCAATGGCGTTCGCATCGGTCAGGAGGCTTCGTCCTCCATCCATTGATGTGACCCCCGACACCGCGTTCCAGGAACGAAAGTCGGCGGTCCGTTCGAGCGTGTAAACCCAGCCGGTTCGGCCAACAAACTCCACCTGCCACAACTGGTTCATGAACGGGCCGCTCAAGGACGAAATCGGCGGTTCGGGCACGGTGACGACGATGTTGTCCACAACTCCCTGCGCGAGGAGCGAGCCGTCTGCTCCGGCGTCGCTGTAACTCGTGATGGCGAAGGCATCGACGCGAAAATCGGCGAAGCCCGCGCCGAGTTGGACGTCTTTGATCGGTCCAAATGGAGCGCCCTGGCGCGCCATCACCGTCGCGAGCGTTTGGTTGCTGGCGGTATAAGTCATCGCCACATGGAACAGGTCGCACCGCGTCAGCTCGAGCGGAAAGTTAAATCCCGTCGCGAACTGGTTGTTGCTGGAAACCATCGTTGGGGAAATGGTCGCCCCAAAGTCGCGGTCTGGAAAGTAATCGAACTCGACCAGATTGCGCGGTCCAGTTGCCGGATTGATGCCGACCCCGCGAAGGAAGTTTGTCTTCGACGTGTCGGCGACGTTTAAGAAACCAATCGCGAGCTCAAACGTAAAAGGCTTGTTGGAATTCACTCCGACGGCGATGTCGCTCAGGCGCAGGTCGAATGCAAAACGGAAGTCATCCGTCTTTGCGAGAACGGTCGCCAATGGACGATAGAAAAAGCTGTTCGATTTCGATGAGTCCCATGTCATGCGCAGGTTTTCGCCAACCGGATTCCACTCAAACAGCGCCGTTTCGCCGTGAACCTTCCAGCCTCGCGACGCCGGATCGGATGCAAAGTCCTCTTCGATCGTCGCCGCGGCGACTGATCCAGCAAGGATGAGCAGCACGGTGCTGACCGAGGCGCGCATCAGCCTAGTGCCGGCGTCCCGCCAGCTCCGCGGAGCGCCGGCCTCCGTGACTGCGAGTTCAGGAAGTAAGGTAAACGGCATAACGACGGGACAGGCTAGTGTGCTGTCCCTAGCTAGAGCTTGTCCCAACGCCGCCCGATCGCGTCTTTGTCGCATACTTTGTCGCCACCTTTGTCGAACGAATCGGTCAATTTGCTGGCATTTCGACAAAGTTTCCACAGACGCCCGTTCTTGGGACAAGCCCTAGCTCGGCGCCCGCCCTACTTTGGCCGGCGCGCCGCCCAGAGGAATGCCATGCCGATCGCTCCCAGCGCCCACGTCCCGGGTTCGGGCACGGCCACGATTCCGTCGATCTCAGAACGGTTCTGCAATACGTCGATGCGGACAAAGTTGATCTCCGGCAGCGATACGCTGGCACCGTTGGTGTCGATTGCCCAATCGATGTTGTAGCCCGTGCCCCCGGCCGACCCGTTGTAGAGGGACCGGAGTTCGCTCAGCGTTTTGTTTGTCAGACTGGCGGTGCTTCGGAGCGACGGGTCCACCGGCAGCGAAGGATCGCCCAGGGCATCGCTTGGAAAAAGGCCGTCCACCACAGGCGCCCGCGCCGGGTCGAGTTCGAAGAAACTGACGTTGTCGGCGCTGACCCAGACACGCGTCGTTCCGGGGTTCAGGCCGACGTTTTGACTGAACATTGAGGCGTCGGCGTCGGTGCGGCCGTTCGGGAAGTCAGCATCGATGAAGGCCGCGCTGCCGAAGATGATGAAGTCCAATCCGAAGGGATTCGCTGGGTGATTCGGCACCGGCGCCGCAAAGCCGACGGTCAACGAGCCACCCACGCCGAGTGAGACCAGGTCGGTGCGCGAGTAAGGCGAGTTGAACGGCGTGATGAAGCCGATGTCATTGGTAAGCGCCGGAGCGCCGAGAGCGGCGGTGGCGTTGGTGTAGCCGACGCCAGTGCCGAATTCCACGGCGTAACCGGTGCCGGGCGCATAGTTGATGACGGAGTCGGCGTAGTTTGCGGCCTGAAGGCCGACGGCGACGCTAAAGCCGGACAGCACCACCGGCGCAGAACAAACGATTCGCATAGCTGATCCTCAATTGAGTCCCGCGTTGGCAGGACGGGTTTCCGGGTTGAGAGACCAGAGCGAAGTCTGAAAAACGAAAACCTTCAGACCCCGCCAAAACGGAGAATGAAGGCATTCAACGAACTCCTCTCGAAAACAGTTCGGGAGACTGGCCTCATCCTTCTCTGTGACGGAGAAGTCAGCCTCGCTGGGCGAGACCGTGACGAGCACAGCCAAACCGGTATCCTGACTTCAGGCCTCCAACCTTGCTCCCGCCTTCCCGGTCACTGACCAGTGGCCGTGGGAGTTTGTAGCCTGTAACAGTGGCGCAACCGTCCCCGATTCTCACGGGGTTCCCAGACATTCGACTGCGGACAGGGATGGACAATCGTCCATCCATTTTCAAAGAGCGTGGAAGTGTTAGACCGAACTGACCGCGCTGCCAAGAGAAATTGGGTCGCTCAACATCTCCACATCTCCACGACCAATCTCAAAGTTCAAAGCTAGGTTTGAGGCTGGTGCAGCCGGTGCGTTTTCTATAGCGTTCGGTTTCGTGAGCGACGTGACGCAAATCCTCGATCGCGTCCAGCAGGGGGATCCAAAGGCGGGGGAGGAACTTTTGCCACTGGTTTACGATGAACTCCGCAAACTGGCTGTGGCAAAGATGGCCACGCAACCTGCGGGTCAAACGCTCCAAGCCACGGCGCTGGTTCATGAGGCCTGGCTACGGCTCGAGCGCGGCCAAACGATGCAGTGGGAGAGCCGCAAACATTTCTACGCGGCCGCCGCTCAAGCGATGCGCCATATTCTGATCGAACGCGCCCGGAAAAAGCAGCGCACACGGCACGGCGCCGAGCTGGTGCGTGTCGATCCGGACGACCTCGAGATCGAGGCGCCGACCGACGACGACCGTCTCCTGCAGATCAATGCGGCGCTGGATGAACTTGCTGCGTTGGCGCCCGACAAGGCGGAAGTGGTGAAGCTCCGGTTCTTCGTCGGGCTCAAGGAAAGCGAAATCGCGGAACTGCTCCACATTACTCCCCGCACGGTGGAACGCTACTGGAGTTATGCCAAAGCGTGGCTTTTTGAGCGCATCGCGCGAGGCGCCTGAAAAAAAAATCCATTGGGGTTGTCGGGTTTGCGCCTGAAAGAGCGTGCTCCTGAGTGAAGCGATAGTTCCTGGATCATATTATGAACGGAGAAGACCCAGCCGAAGAAGCGATCTTCAGTGCCGCCCGATTTTTCCGGGATTCGGAGAAGTTGAGCGCGTATCTCGATCTGGCTTGCGACGGCAATCCGGAATTGCGCCGGCGCATCGAGCGGTTGCTTGGCGCCGCCCCGGACGCCGATGATTTCTTCGAACGCAATCCGGCTCCATTGGAGCAGGTTATCGCGCCGCTTGAGGCGGGCGCCACAATCGGCGGTGCGATCTCCGAAGGTCCGGGCACGCTCATCGGCCGCTACAAGCTGCTCGAGAAAATCGGCGAAGGCGGCTGCGGCGTGGTTTATATGGCCGAGCAGAAGGAACCGGTGCGTCGGCGTGTGGCGTTGAAAGTCATCAAGCTGGGCATGGACACCCGGTCGGTGATTGCCCGGTTCGAGGCCGAGCGGCAGGCCTTGGCGCTGATGGACCATCCGAACATTGCGAAGGTGTTCGATGCTGGATCAACCGAGCGCCCCCTCACCCCTGGGAGCGCCGGCGTCCCGCCGGCAAGTTCCGTTTCGTTGACCAACGAGCAGCCCGCCGGGAGGGATGCCGGCGCTCCCAGGCAGGCCTATGAGCAGGGCCGCGGTGAGCGGGACGTTGCCAAATCGCAAATCGAAATTCAAAAATCGCAAATCACCACGGGCCGCCCTTACTTTGTCATGGAACTGGTGCGCGGCATCCGCATTACTGATTATTGCGATCAAAACAATCTTTCGGCTCGCGAACGGCTGGATTTGTTCATCCAGGTCTGCCAGGCCATCCAGCACGCGCACCAGAAGGGGATTATCCATCGCGACATCAAACCGTCGAACATTCTGGTCACGGTCAATGATGGAGTCGCGGTCCCCAAGGTGATTGATTTTGGCATCGCCAAGGCGACCAGCCAGCAGCAACTCACCGACAAGACGGTTTTCACCGCTTTTGAGCAATTCATCGGCACACCGGCCTACATGAGTCCGGAGCAGGCGGCGATGACGAGCCTGGACATCGACACGCGCAGCGACATCTACAGTCTGGGCGTCTTGCTTTACGAACTGCTCACCGGCAAGACGCCGTTTGATACAGAGCAACTGATGAAGGTCGGCTTGGACCAGATGCGGCGCACGATTCGGGAGCAGGAGCCGATGCGACCGAGCACAAAGTTAACCCGCGAGCGGGCGGTCGCCCGGGGGCTCGGCTCGGCCAAATCCGAAATCGATCAGGACCTGGACTGGATCGTGATGAAGTGCCTGGAGAAAGACCGCGCCCGGCGTTACGAAACCGCCAACGGGCTGGCGACGGACATTCAACGGCACTTGAACAACGAACCCGTCGTGGCCTGTCCACCCAGCAATCTCTACCGGTTTCAGAAACTGGTTCGCCGAAACAAGCTGGCCTTTGCGGCCGGGGCCGGCATCGCTGCGGCGCTTGTGCTCGGTCTATGCGTCGCGACCTGGGGCTGGTCCGGGAACGGGCAGCGCGCAATCGCGCGGTCGCCGCCGAGCAGGAGCAGGCGCGCCTGCGCCAGCAGGCTCAGGCCGACGCCCTCAAGAGCCAGCGGGTGTCGCAGTTCCTGGCAGACATGTTTCACGGCCTCGCACCGAGCGTGGCAATGGGGCGGGATACGAGGCTGCTCAAAGAGATTCTGGACAAAGCCGCTGAGCGAATCGGAACTGAGCTGACCAACCAGCCGGAGGTGGAGATCGAATTGCGCGGCAACCTGGCGGAAGCGTACGTACAATTGAGGCTTCACCGGGAAGCAGAGGAGCTGGCGCGCAGGAGTCTGGAAGTGGCCCGCGCGCGATTCCCCGCGGACAGCGCCCCGGTTGCCGAAGCGCTTTGTCAAGTGGCGCGGGCGCTGAACAGTCTGGGCCAACTAAAGGAAGCCGAAGCGGCAGCGCGGGGGAGCGTAGCGTTCCGCAGGAAACTGCTCGCAGCGCGGCAAGGCGGCGGCTTCGTCTCGGCGAACGCTCCGCCGAGCTACGCTCCAGAACTCCATCTCACCGAGAGATTCAAGCCGGATTCCCTTTTCGACTCGCTTAGCGTGTTGGGGGATGTCCTCTACAGTCAGGGAGATTATTCGCAGGCGGAAACGGCGTATCGCGAAGCCTTGGCCCTCGCGCGGAAGCTGCGAGTGAAGGAGCATAATGACGTGGCCGCCCAACTCAGTGGTCTGGGGCTGACCCTGTGGCAAAAAGGCGACCTCACTGAGGCCGAAGCGGCGTTCCGCGAAGCCTTGGAAATTGATCGGAAAGTGTACGGCACCAACGCTAATCCGTATATTGCCGCACTCCTCAACAACCTGGCTCTGGTCCTCCAAAGCCAGGGGAATCTCGATCGAGCGGAAAGTTTCTTTATTGAATCGCTTGAGATGGAGAAGAGAGTGTTCGGACCCGAGCATCGAAGCGTTGCCATCGGCCTTCATAACCTCGCCGCTTTGGCACACTCCGGAAATCGGTTGGCGGAAGCAGAAAGTCGAGAACGCGACGCGGTCGCGATGGCCCGAAGGTTGGGGAACGATGATGTATTCCTGGCTGCGGCCCTCAACCGCCTGGGCGACATCCTCAGAGACGCAGGCAAACCAGACGAGGCCTACGAAATGGTTTCTGAGGGATTGGCGTTGCGCCGGAAATTGTTGGGAAACGACGGCG
>WNFU01010252.1_pt1 | contig 10399 bp, 10 predicted proteins | sample 5400121 | NCBI WGS metagenome assembly WNFU01 (sample SAMN13153360, study PRJNA577476) | soil metagenome | isolation source: 100 cm soil or saprolite under grassland replicate 1 | place: USA:California | collected 2016-06-15
ATTTGAACCGGGGATGGAGGTTTTGCAGACCTCTGCCTTACCACTTGGCGACGGCGCCGATGAAGGTGCGAGCGGGGGGCTGTATCGTGAGGTCGGTGCCTGCTCGAAGCTTCGCGATTGATCAATGGCTTGCAGCCGGAACTCGCAGGCCGCGTCCACCGGAGCGAAGGCTGGAGCGGGAAACGGGATTCGAACCCGCGACTTCGACCTTGGCAAGGTCGCACTCTACCACTGAGTTATTCCCGCCCGTTTGTCGCAGTTGTCAAGTCTAGCAAACCGGGCCGTAACTGGGCAATTGGGAGCCGGCGGGGCTCAAGCCCCGCCACTACGACACTCACCGCAAGTCCTGCGACCGACCGCTGCGAGCAAACCCTGCGAGCCGGCGGGGCTAAAGCCCCGCCACTACACGCTCAGCCGCGCGTGCGAGCGAATCCTAAGAGTCCCGCAACACCTGCGCCGCTTCTTCCGGCGGTATCGGATTGACCCGCACGCCGCTTCCCCACTCCACACCCGACACGGGCCGAAGCCGCGGGAGCACTTCGATATGCCAGTGAAACGCCTCCCGTGCGGCATCGCTGATAGGTGCCGTGTGAACCCACAAGTTGAAGGGCGGCTTCAACAACGCGGCATCGAGGCGCCGGATCAAGTCGCGCAGGTGTTTCGCCACTGCCTGAAGCAGGCCTTCGGACGCGCTATGGAAATGCGGCGCGTGCTCGCGAGGCACGACCCACGTCTCGAACGGCACGCGTGGGGCAAACGGCGCAAGCACGATGACCTGTTCGTCCGCGGCGATGACGCGCTGGTTCAGCGCAGCTTCTTCGCGGATGACATCGCAAAACAAACACTTCTGCGTCGCCGCGAAATGCTGCATGCCGCGTGCAAGCTCGGACTCGATGACGCTCGGCGGAAATGGATACGCGACGAGCTGCGAATGGGCGTGATCTTGTCTCGCGCCGGCGGCCGCACCGTGGTTTTTCACGATGACGAAGCTCCTGAGGCGGAAGTCTCGCTGCAAATCCTCGATGCGTACGCGCCACGCCCACAGCACTCGTCCAATCGCCTCCTCCGACATCGTCGACCACGAATCGGTGTGTCGCGGCGATTCGATGATCACTTCGTGTGCCCCAAGGCCGCCGTGTCGCTGAAACAGTCCGTCAGAAGCCTGCCCCAGATCGCCCTCGACACGCAACGCGGGCTCACGATTGGGAACAACCCGCACCTGCCATCCTGGAGTGTTCGGCTGAGAATTATTGGTCCGCCAGGCAAGCAGCTCGTCACCCGCAATGGCCTCGCGCCCCTCGCAGAAGGGACATGCGCTGGCGTCGACGATGGGCGCGGCAGGCGGTGTGAAGTCGGCGGGTCGACGCGAATGGTCAGGGGTGAGAATGACCCAGCGGCCACTGATTGGATCGCGGCGCAATTCAGACATCACCAGCCGGGCCTGAACGCATCCTCGAAGACGACGATCCTCGGTGGGTCGAGAGCCGTTTCGACCGAGACCACATCGAAGCGGCACGGTGTGTTTTCAAGGTGGTGCCGTGTGACGTACTCATCGGCCATCGAGACGAGCCGCTGCTGCTTTTGCGCGCCGACCGATTCCGCCGGGTCGCCGAAATCTTCGCCCGACTTGGTTCGAACCTCCACGAACACCGTGAAGCCTGCGTGCGTGCTCACGATGTCCAACTCTCCGTGGTCAGTGCGGTAACGCCGCGTGATGATGGTGTGTCCACGACGCTCGAGCTCGCGGCACGCGAGGTCCTCGCCAAACAGTCCCAGGTTTTGACGGGCAATGGTCATCGGGAGGTGGCGGCGAGAGCCTGATCGATGATGTCGACTGCGACATCCGCCTCGTTCTTCGTCAGCACCAGCGGCGGACACAGGCGCAGCGTGTTGCGGCCGGCGCCCAACACGAGCAGCCCACGCTTGAAGCACTCGTCGACCAATCGGTCCCGCTCCTGTGTGGCCCGTTCTTTGGTTTGACGATCGCGCACCAGCTCGATGCCGATCATGAGTCCCTTGCCCCGCACGTCGCCGACGATCTGATGCTTCTCCTGCAGCGCCTTCACGGCGTTGATGAAATGCGCGCCGACATCGGCAGCGTTCTTCATCAGTTGCTCTTTGAGCAGCTTGATGGTCGCCAGCGCTGCCGCGCACGAAACGGGATTGCCGCCAAACGTGCTCGCATGCGCGCCTGGCGGCCATTTCATCAGGTGCGATCGAGCCATCGTGACGCCAAGCGGCAGCCCCGACGCGACGCCTTTCGCCACCGTGACCACATCAGGCTCGACGCCGAAATGCTCGATCGCGAACATTTTGCCGGTGCGGCCCATACCCGACTGGACTTCGTCGACGACGAGCAGCATGCCGTGCTTTGTGGTCAACTCACGAAGCCGCTGATGAAACTGCGCGGGAGGCACCACGTAACCACCCTCGCCCTAAATCGCCTCGACCACCACCGCCGCCACATCGTCCGGGGAAACAAGATGAACGAGAATCTGATCCTCGAGGTAGTCGAGGCACTCCGCGGCACACGTGTCAGGTCGCAAGCCCAGCGGACATCGATAGCAGTTGGCAAACGGCGCGTGATAGACGCCTGCAAGCGGCGGGCCGAATCCGCGTCGCTGAATGACCTTGCTGGAAGTCAGCGACAACGATCCAAGCGTGCGGCCATGGAAGCTGCCCAGAAACGCGATGATGCCGTGGCGCTTCGTATGGTAACGCGCGAGCTTGATGGCCGCCTCGACGGCTTCGGTGCCGGAGTTTGAAAAAAACGATCGCGTCGGGGAGGGAAACGGGGCCAGCGCGCCCATCTCCTCGCCAAGGCGCACCTGCAGCTCGTAATAGAAATCCGTTCCGGACATGTGCAGGAACTTGTGCGCCTGATCGACGATCGCGGAGACGACGTCGGGATGTGAGTGCCCGGTGGAATTGACGGCGATGCCGGCGGCGCAGTCGAGGAACACATTGCCGTCGATATCCTCGACGGTAGCGCCACTACCACGGGCCATGACGAAGGGATAGCTGCGCGTGTACGAGGGCGAAACGACCTTGTTGTCGCGCTCGATCAGAGCCTTGGCTTTAGGACCGGGCAGAGGCGTTTTGATTTGCGGCGCGCGCATCAACTGATCTTAACGTGAAGGTGATAGATGAGCCGTCGGCAGGTATCAGGGATCAGGGTTCAGGTATCAGGTATTACGCGAATTTGAATCAAATCGTGCAATTCCATCGCTGATCCTCTGACCAAACGCGGCCCCTTCGCGGAACTAAAGTTCCGCACTACACGAGGCCGCGACATTCCTGATCCCTGATCCCTGATTCAAACGCGGCCCATCGCGGGACTAAAACTCCGCACTACACGAGGCCGCGAGATTCCTGATCCCTGATCCCTGATCCCTGATCCCTGATCCCTGATCCCTGGTTACGCGCGCTTCCAGCGCGTGCCTTGCGCGCTGTCTTCGAGCAGCACACCGCGATCGGCCAGATACTTGCGAATACGATCGGCCTCCGCAAAGTCGCGTCGTCGACGGGCGGCGTGACGATCGGCGATGAGCCGCTCAATCTCCTCTACTGGAACCGGCGGACGTTCGTCCTCCGCGCGGCGAAGTGACATGACTCCGAGCACCTGATCGAAGTGATCGAACGCCGCGTTCACCACTGCGACGTCCTCGGTGCCAACGTCCCCGGAGTCGATGCAGCTGTTCACGGCGCGCACCAGATCGAAAATCGCGCCAAAACCCGCTGACGTGTTCAGATCGCTGCTGAGCGCCGCATCGAACGCGCGGCGCGCCTCATGCACTCGATCGTGCACGGCGTCGTGCCGGCCGGCTTTCGTGACCGTCCTCACGCGCGCGAGAAAATCGCAGAGCCGGGTAAGCGCTTCTTCTGCCTGGTCCAGGCTGGTCCAGGTGAAATTGAGTTGCTTGCGGTAATGAGCTGACAGGAACAGATAGCGAAGCGCCGATATGCGATGGCCGCGATCCGTGATGTCTTTCAGCGTGTAAACGTTGCCAACCGACTTCGACATCTTCTGGTCGTCGACCAGTAGATGCTCGGCATGTATCCAGAAGCGCGAGAACTGGCTGCCGGTGGCGCACTCGCTTTGCGCCATCTCGTTTTCGTGGTGCGGGAAAATCAAATCCACGCCGCCGGCGTGGATGTCAATCGGCGGTTCGCCCAGCAGGCGCAGCGCCATCGCGGAGCACTCGATATGCCAGCCGGGGCGTCCGGGCCCGAGTCCCACATCCCATGTGGGCTCGCCGGGCTTCGTCGCCTTCCACAACACGAAGTCACGCGCGTCTTCTTTGCCGTACGTGTCGGAATCGACGCGCGCTCCGACTTGAATCCCTTCGTGATCCAGCCGCGCGAGCTTGCCGTAATCGGGCATGGTCGAGATCTTGAAATAAATCGAGCCGTCGCTGACGTAGGTGTGACCGCGCTCGGTCAGCGCGCGAATCACGTCGGCCATCGCCCGCAGGTTGGCCTCGTCGGTCGCGCGCGGCATGTCTTCCACCGTCTCGAGACCGAGAGCCGCGGCATCTTCGTGAAATGCCGCGATGAACCGATCAGTGTATTCGTGCAGCGACACGCCCTCGCGCTGGGCGCCGGCAATGGTCTTGTCGTCGACGTCGGTGAAGTTGACCACCTGCCGCATCCTCCAGCCGCCGATGTATTTCAGCGCACGGCGCAGCACGTCCATCGCGACGAACGTCCGGAAATTGCCGATGTGTCCCCGGGCATAGACGGTCAGACCGCACGTATACATCCGCACCGTGTTGTCGCGAGACGGCGCAAACTCCTCCTCCTGACGCGTCAAGGTGTTGTACAGCCGCATGGCAACTGGAGTCAGGACGAAAGGTGCTGTTGAATTTCGCAGATCTGGCGGGATCCCTCGCGAGACCACCTGATGCTCAAGCCGCCGGAGGAGGTTGACGATGGCCGCGCCGCGTCTGGCGCGGCTTCGCTGCTGATGGTGATGCGAATGGCGGCTCCATTGCGGTCGAAGCGGAATTCGACTGGAGCGTCGTTGCTGTGGGTCCCTTCGATCACAGTTTGCGTGGCATCGACTACGTGCTGCGCCAGCGACTGACCGATCTCACTTGAAAGCCTCGCGTACGAGGCGGCCTGCGCCGTCAGGTCGCGAACCGCACCCACGAGTCTGGCATCTCCGGGCATCGTCAACACGAATTGGAAGGAGTTGGAGTCCATCAACGGTCGCTCACACGCTGAGTCTATCGAACAATCGCCCGGCACGGCGCACATCGGCGTCGATTTGCGCCTTCAAGGCATCAACGTCTGCAAACCGGCGCTCGTCGCGAAGGCGCTGGACGAAGCCTAGACGTATCTTCTGACCATACAGATCTCTGTCGAAATCGAGCAGGTGCACTTCCACAGTGGTTTGCGCCACGTCGTTGAACGTCGGCCGCAGCCCGACGTTCGTCACGCTCGGATGGACGACGCCGTCCACCGTCGCTGTCGTCGCGTAGACGCCGTGCGGCGGAATGAGCTCGTTGCCGCTCACGATGTTTGCCGTCGGGACGCCAATCTCGCGTCCGCGGCCGACGCCTTTCGTCACGTTGCCGTCGATGTAGAAATGATGTCCCAGCAAGGCACTGGCTTCGTCCACGCGGCCTTCGGTCACGAGGCGCCGGATACGCGTGCTCGACACGACGAATTCCTTGTAGCGCACCGGATCGATCTTCTCGACGCGAAATCCGTATTGGCCGCCGAGCGCGCGGAGGAGCGAGAAGTTGCCGGACCGATCGCGGCCGAAAAGGAAATCCGCACCCACCCACACTTCCGCGACGCGTAACCAGTCGACGAGCACGGTCCGCACAAACATTTCCGGTTCCCACCGCGAGAGTTCGTGAGTAAAGGTGACGACGGCGACTCCCTGGACACCCACTTTGGCCAGCGCTTCGATCTTCTGATCGAGCGTCATCAGGAGCGGCGGGGCTTTATCGGGCCGGACGATGCGCGGCGGATGGGGATCGAAGGTGAGGACGAGCGAAGTCCCACCACGTTCCGCGGCGACACGGCGGACGCGTTCGATGATCTTCACGTGGCCACGATGCAGGCCGTCGAAGTTTCCGAGGGCAAGCACCGGCTGCAGCCATCGAGGCGGGCGTGCGTCATCGGGATAGCGCGCGACGTCCATTGAACCGCAGCATGTTATCAGGCTTGCGCGCCGGAGCTCGTTTACTGTCGGAAGGCCGTCTTCACATGCATTCATGAGCGAACGCTGCCGATCTCGATATCCACTGTCAGCCCGTCATAAGAAAGCGCGACGCCGCTCGGCAGCGCACGATTGGTCGCCTCGTGCGGGAGATCGTGGCAGATGTGCGTGAAGTAGGTTTGCCGCGCGCCAATCCGATGCGCCACCTGCACGGCCTCGGATACCGAGAAGTGCGTGGGGTGGGGGCGGTGTCTCAACGCGTCGAGCACAAGCACCTCGAGACCCTCGAGCATTGGCAACGACGCGTCCGGGATCGCGCTGCAATCGGTGAGATACGCGAAGGAGCCGACGCGAAAGCCGAGAATCGGCCGGCTGCCGTGCAGAATCGGCACGGGGACGATCCGGACCTGGTCGACATCGAACGCGCCGCTGATCTCGCGCAGGTCAATCTGCGGAATGCCGCCGCCGGGCTCGCCTGGAGGATTGAAGACGTAGTCGAACGTGCGCCGCAGATCTTCCGCCGTGCGTTTGTCCGCATAGGCGGGAATCGATGCGCGCTGCAGCATGTTGAAGCGCCGCACTTCGTCCAGGCCCATGACGTGATCGGCGTGACTATGCGTGAACAGAATCGCGTCAACGCGCGTCAGGCCATGAGTAAGTGCCTGCTGCCGGAGATCGGTCGATGTATCGACGAGGATCGACGGACCGCGCGCCACGGCGACGTAAATCGACGGGCGTAACCGCTGATCGTGAGGATCGGATGAGCGGCACGTGTCGCACGTGCACCCGATCATCGGCACACCGTGCGATGTGCCGGTGCCGAGAAATGTGACGCGGGCGGACCTCAAGGCTGAATGATGGGGCTTTGAGCCTTGGTGGCCTCGACGTAGCGCATCCGCAGCTCGAAAATCACCTGGTCGATGAGCTGCCGCTCCTCCGCGGTGAGATTGCCGCGCGTCTTTTCTTCGAGCATTGCCAGGAGATCGATCAATTGCGCCGCGGCATCCAGATCCGGGGGTTTCTGCTCGTTCGTGAGCGGATCGGGCAGATCTCCGAAATGCACGGCCGCGTTCGTCGCCAGCGACAACACGAACGCCACAAAGCTCACCTGCGGACGGCTGCTCTCCTCATTCACGGGTTCAGTATACGACGAGGAAAATGATCGAAGCCGTCGACGGGTTTCACTGGCAGCAGGTCGCTTACGATGGATGCCATGGCTGACAGTGCGGGTGCTCGGTTCGAACGTCTCGTCGAGGTGATGCGCACCCTTCGCGGTCCCCACGGCTGCCCCTGGGATCGCGAGCAGACGGTGAGATCTCTGCGGCCTTTCGTGCTGGAAGAGACGTACGAGCTTCTGGACGCGCTCGATCGCACCGACCTGAACGCATTGAGAGAAGAGCTCGGCGACTTCCTGTACGAAGCCGTATTCCTCGCTCAGATCAGTGAGGAAGACGGTCACTTCTCAATCGGCGATGCCATCGATTCAATTACCACCAAGCTGATCCGGCGCCATCCGCATGTGTTCACAGCGGAAGGCGTGCCGCTTGCCGACGCACGCGAGTCGCTCAGCCCTGGCGAAGTGATCCAGAAGTGGGAAGACCTGAAGGCGCGTGAACGCGACGAAGCCGCAACGGCGGAGAAGACGATTCTGAGCGGCGTCCCGAAGACGCTGCCGGCGCTCCTGCGCGCGTACGAGCTGAGCGCCCGCGCCGCGGCGGTAGGATTCGATTGGCAGCGCGCGGCCGACGTGGTCGAGAAGATCGAAGAGGAAGTGGCGGAGCTGCGCGATGCCGCGACAAAGCCGGCGGCAGACGCCGCGCATGTGGAAGAGGAGATGGGCGATTTGCTCTTCGCGCTCGCAAACCTTGCGAGAAAGATGGGCATTGAGCCGGAGGCCGCGTTGAGGCGAGCGACGGATAAGTTCCAACGAAGATTTACGGCGATGGAGGCGCGCGTCAGGATAGATGGCCAGCAGATGCGCGATTTAGATCTTGCCGCGCTCGAGGCTCACTGGCAGGCAGTCAAGAAGTCAGCGCCCTAAGAGATCGCCACGAAGCACACGAAGAGCACGAAGATCGCACGAAGAGAGTCTGAGAGTCGCCTTGCGCCCGGCCGCGAAGCGGCCGGCCACGGAGAGCACGAGCGATCGCAAAGAAACACGAGCTCGACACACAGGCTCGCGTTTCTTGCGATCGCCCTGCTCTCCACGCGCGGCGTTCCGCCGCGCCGGCGACCCGAGTCCGTCAAACCACGACCCGCTGAAAGTTGCCTTTGATCATCTTCGCGTTGAAGTTTATTAGCAGCCCAACCCGTAATCGTGTCGCTCGCAGATATGAGATCAGCTGGGCGCGATGAAGCGAATGCAGTGCTTCTACCGCTTTGACTTCAACGATGACCTGATCCTCGATTACCAAATCAACTCGGTGGGGTCGTAACGGACGATCTCGGTACGTAATGATGATCTCGCGTTGCCGGTCAAACCGCATGCCGCACCATTCCAGCTCGATCGCCAGCGCATCCTCGTAGATGGCTTCCAGGAATCCTGGGCCAACCCGGCGGTGAACTTCGATCGCACAGCCAATAATCCTCGTGACGAGTGCCTCAGTGCTCAGAGGGAGTGGCGATGCTAACTCAATAGACATGAAGCTCCTTCGTGGGCGCCAGTTCGTCCGCATGCCGGCCGCAGGGCGGCCGGCGGCTCGAGTGAAGAGGGCGTCGCGAACACACGCGCCATTTCCAGTGTCGCGGCGTGTGTGTTCACGACGCCCTCTTCACTCGATGCGCGGCTTCGCCGCGCGCAGACGAACGACGCTTCGTGATCCTCGCGTTCTTCGTGGCTATCTATTTGCCCACACGCGACCCGTGAACGTCCGCACCTCGATCGCCATGCCGTCGGTCACGAGCTCCACTTCTCCGTCCTGGTCTGTCCGGAAGATCTCCGTGTTCGTCGACCGATAACGATCCAGCACGAACGGAACAGGATGCCCGTACGTGTTGGCCCGGCCGACGCCGATGAGCGCGACGAGCGGCCTCAGCTTCTCCACGAACTCGTCGGAGCTCGACGTCCCGCTCCCGTGATGCGGGACCTTGAGGACGACGCGAGGCAGGAGATCGAGCGTAGGGAGAAGCTCCTGCTCCACTTCACGACCGATGTCGCCCGTCAGGACGATCGAGACCTGTCCAAACCGCAGCTCGAACACAAGGGAGTCGTTGTTGCGAACCTTCTGACGCTCCCAATCAGGCAGCGGCGGATGATGGACGCGCAACTCGGCGGCCCCAACCTCGAGGCGATCGCCGCGCTGCAGCGTGCGCCACAACGCCCGCACGCGGTCGGCTTCGGCGCGAAGCAACGCCGTTGGCTCGTGATGCGCCACGGGCACGCCCCACCACAGTTCTCTTGGCGTGAAGTCGCGTACGAGGGAGCGGGCGCCGCCGATGTGATCGGGATCGCCGTGGGTGACCGCGAGGTAATCCAGTCCCAGGAGTTGCCGCGCACGGAGCGTGGGACCAACCACGCGGTCGCCAACATCGAAATCGCCTTTGACGGTGACCCCGCCGGTATCCACGACCAGCGTGCGGCCGTTTGGAAACGTGACCAGCATGGCGTCGCCCTGCCCGACATCGAACAGCGTGAGATGCAACCGCCCGTCACCAAACGCGCGTACGTGCGCCGCCGGCGCCGCGATGATCCACAGAAACAGCAGGCCGGCCACCACGGCCGCCGCACGCGACACGCGGCGGCTCACCAAGGTGTCCCTACGGGACATGAACCACCAAAGCGCCGCGGTCGTGTAATAGAGACCCACCACCAACCCGGCGGCCACAGGCACGCGCCACGTGAGCCACGGTGCTACGTCCAGAAGCGCCGCGCTGCCGGTCAGCCCCGTGGCTGCCATGCGCACCGCCCAACCCGCAGCGGCGGCACACGACCACGCGCCGACGACATGCAGGAGCACCAGAGCCATCGCCGCGATTTGCACCACGGTCATGCAGGGTATGGCGGCGAAGTTCAGGAGCAGGCCCGCGAGCGTGACTCGTTGAAACGCGTTTGCGCCGACTGGCGCGAGCGCCAGCTCCGCGCAAATGGAGCAGAGAAGCAGCGACCACGCGGCCGTGGCCCATCCTTCCCGCGAGAGGCGAACGCGCGAAAGGCCAATCAGAATGGCGCTCGTCGCGCCGAACGTGAGCCAGAATCCGACGTCGATCGTCGTGAGTGGATTCGCCAAC
>WNFU01017113.1_pt1 | contig 10399 bp, 8 predicted proteins | sample 5400121 | NCBI WGS metagenome assembly WNFU01 (sample SAMN13153360, study PRJNA577476) | soil metagenome | isolation source: 100 cm soil or saprolite under grassland replicate 1 | place: USA:California | collected 2016-06-15
GAAGGAGCGCCACCAAAGAGTCCCGAGCAGCGGGCGGCGCGCGGTGGATCGAGGAGGTTCCAGGGATGGAGCGGGAGAAGATGCTCGACGTCACGCTGTCGCAGATCGAGCGGCAGTTCGGGAAGGGAGCCGTGATGCGACTGGGCGAGCATCCGGCCGGACAGGGGGTCTCCGTCATCCCCACGGGGTCGCTCGCCCTGGACATCGCACTGGGTATCGGGGGCATCCCCCGCGGACGGATCGTGGAAGTGTTCGGGCCGGAGGGGTCGGGGAAGACCACGGTCTGCCTGCACATCATCGCCGAGGCACAGCGCGGGGACGGCATCGCGGTGTTCATCGACGCCGAGCACGCCCTCGATCCCACCTACGCCCGGACCCTCGGGGTGAACATCGACGAGCTGCTGGTCTCCCAGCCCGACAACGGCGAGCAGGCTCTGGAGATCGCCGACCTGATGGTGCGCTCGGGGGCCGTCGACATCGTGGTGGTCGACTCGGTGGCGGCCCTGGTACCTCGGGCCGAGATCGAGGGCGAGATGGGGGATTCCCACGTCGGCCTGCAGGCCCGGTTGATGTCCCAGGCCATGCGAAAGCTGGCCGGGTCGCTGTCGCGATTCGACACCACGGCCATGTTCATCAACCAGCTCCGGGAGAAGATCGGAATCATGTTCGGCAATCCGGAGACAACCCCAGGTGGCCGGGCGCTGAAGTTCTACTCCTCCGTCCGCCTGGACGTCCGCAAGATCGACAACTTGAAGGATGGCCAGGAGGTCGTGGGATCGCGGGTCAAGGTCAAGGTGGTCAAGAACAAGTTGGCTCCGCCCTTCCGCTTGGCCGAGTTCGACATCGTGTACGGCAAGGGCATCTCGAGGGAGGGCAGCCTCCTCGACATGGGGGTGGCCGCCGAGATCGTCAAGAAGAGTGGCGCCTGGTTCACCTACGAAGGGGACCAGCTCGGCCAGGGCAAGGAGAACGCCAGGGCCTTCCTCGCCGAGCACATGGACATCGCGCTGGAGATCGAGCGGAGGGTCCGTGAGGCCGTGGGACTGACCTCGTTCGGCGAGGACGAGGTCATCCAGGTGGACCAGGTCGAAAGCGAGCCCGCCGGGGCGCCGGCCGGTTAAGGGGAAGGGGCTGGCCGGCCCCCGGAGGGCCCGAATGGATCCGAGAGCGCCGAAGAAGCCTCGGGGCTCGGCGAAGGATCGTGCGCTCACGCTGCTCGCCGTGCGGTGGCGGAGCCGCCAGGAGATCCGGCGACGCCTCCGACTGGCCGGGTTCGAGCCCGAGGAAGTGGAGCAAGCTCTCGACGCTCTCGAGAGCGCCGGGCTGATCGAGGACTGTCGTTTCGCCAAGGAGATGGTCCGGGACCAGGTGGCCCGTCGGCTGGTGGGCAACCGATCGATCCGGGCCAATCTGCTCCAGAAGGGCGTCGCTCGTGAGGTCGTAGACGAGGCTCTCGAGGAAGCCGGCGAGGAGGTCGAGCGGGCAGGAGAGCTGGCTCGTCAGCGGGCCGCACGGCTAACCGGCCTCCAGCCCGAGGCGGTTTACCGTCGCCTGTACGGCCTACTCCTTCGGCGAGGCTACGGACCGGGGGTCGCCCGCGACGCCTGCAGGGCGGCATTGCGCGAGGTCATGCCGGGAGACGCGGGCGAGCAGGAGCCCTGACGCCGCGCCCTTTCGGGCCCCGGGGTATTGCACGAAGGCCCTCTCGGCCGTACATTGTGAATTTGAGAGGCTGATTCGGACAAACACCAGTTCGGCACACGACACCGTTTGCGAAGAGTCTTGACGAGAGGTTCGCGGAGGTACGAGTGAGGCAGCGAGCAGGCCCTTGTAGGTAAGCCGCTCGTCTCGTTCTCCATACGCGTCGCCGAGCAGGTGGCCGAAGAGGCCTCCCGCTCGGCTTTTCGTTTCTGACGAGGAGGAAGCGATGACGACGGCACTGGTGGCGGCGCTCGCCCTGGTGGCGGGCCTCGCCGTGGGATTCGCCGCCAGGAAGGCCATCATGGCCAGGCGGCTTCAGACGGCGGAGGCGAGAGCGGCCAAGCTCGTGGCCGACGCCGAGATGGAGGCGGAGAGCCGCGTCCGGCAGGCGCTGGTGGAGGTCAAAGAGGAGATCTCCGCCATGCGGAAGGAAGCGGAGCAGGACGTTCGCCTGCGGCGAGAAGAGGTCAAGCGGAACGAGGAACGGCTGACCCGGCGAGAGGAGCAGCTCGACGGAAAGCTTCAAGAGCTGTCCTCGAGGGAAGAACGCCTGGGCCGGACCGAGAAGGAGCTGGAGCGGCTCCGGGAGGAGGTCTCTCGAGCTGCCATGGAGCAGCGCCGGGAGCTGGAGCGGGTCGGGCATCTCACGGCTCAGGAGGCCAAAGATGCGCTCATGGCGCAAGTGGTAGATGAGGCGAAGCGGGATGCCATGGCCACCGTCCGCGAGATCGAACAGCAGGCCCGGGAGGAAGGCGAGAAGCGAGCCAGGAAGATCGTGACCATCTCCATCCAGCGGGTGGCCTCGGAGCAGACTGCGGAGTCGACCGTCTCGGTCTTTCCCCTGCCCTCCGACGACATGAAGGGCCGGATCATCGGGCGAGAGGGCAGGAACATCCGATCCTTCGAGGCACTCACCGGTGTCAACTTGATCATCGACGACACTCCGGAGGCTGTGGTCCTCTCGTGCTTCGATCCGGTCCGGCGCGAGATCGCCCGGCTGACGCTGGAGAAGCTCGTTTCGGATGGCCGGATCCATCCCGCCCGCATCGAGGAAATGCACGAGCGGTCTCTGGCGGAGGTTGACGAGCAGATCAAGCGAGCCGGGGAGGAGGCGCTGGCTGAAGTCGGTATCACGGACATCCACCCCGAGATGATCAAGGTGCTGGGCCGCCTCCAATACCGGACGTCCTACGGCCAGAACGTCCTCAGGCACCTGGTGGAGTCAGCGCATATCGGAGCGGCCATGGCATCAGAGCTGGGGATCGACGCCAGGCTGGTGAAGCGGTGCGCTCTGCTCCACGACATCGGCAAGGCCGTGACGCACGAGGTCGAAGGATCCCACGCCCTGATCGGAGCGGAGTTGGCACGCCGGCTCAAGGAGTCTCCCGAGGTGGTACACGCCATCGAGTCGCACCACGGCGAGGTCGAACAGCGCACCATCGAGGCTGTGCTGGCGCAGACGGCCGATGCCATCTCGGGCAGCCGTCCCGGGGCCCGAAGGGAGTCTCTGGAGACGTACGTGAAAAGGCTTCAACGACTCGAGGAGATCTGCACCTCGTACGCTGGTGTCGAGAAGACCTTCGCCATGCAGGCGGGTAGGGAAGTGCGGGTCATGGTGAAGCCGAAGGAGCTCGACGACGTGGCGGCACAGGTACTGGCCCGGGACATCGCCAAGCAGGTGGAAGAGGAGCTGCAGTATCCGGGTCAGATCACGGTCGTTCGAGAGACTCGCGCCGTCGAGTTCGCCAAGTAGGCCTCGGCCACCCTCGATTCTCCCTGCTCCGAGGCGGTTTCTAACGGAGCCCGGGTGGGCACACTTTCGTTTAGTCCTTGCCTTGAGCGAGGTAGACCTGGGCAAGGAGGAAGAAAGGGGGCAATCATGGCTGATCCTGCCCACGAACACGAACACGAACACGTCGAGCCGGCGCACACGCACACCGCTGCAGCGGCGCCGACGACGGCGACCCGAAGCGGGTGGGGCATCGTTGGACTGATCGTACGGATCATCCTCACTCTCGCGGGTGCGGCTGGGCTCATCATCGGTGCGTTCCTCGACTGGTTCCAGGGGAACACGGGCGTCGATCTGGACATCCGCGCCTTCTGGCAGACCACCCTCGACAAGCAGAGTTCGACCTTCATCGAGACGGTCGGGTTCGTGATGATCGTCCTCGGACTGTTGGCCATCGTCGGGTTGGCCCCGAGGTCCGGATGGCTCACCAGGTTCGCGGGGGCTCTGGGCGTCGCGGGGTTCGTCCTGTTCCTGATCGAGGTCTACAGAGCCGACCAGACAGTAGCCGACCTCCGGGTGGGTGCCTGGGTAGCGCTCGCTGGAGGCGTCGTCGCCTTGATCGGAGGGTTCTTCGGGACGCGAACGATGGTCGCGCCGGCGGGGACGACCGGCCCAACCGTCGTAGAGCCGTAACGCGGCATCGACCAAGTCAACGGAGCGGCCGGTCGCGCCTCTGCTAGATTCGAGAGCGTGACCGGCCGCTATCTCGTGCGCACCTTCGGGTGCCAGATGAACGAGCACGACTCGGAGCGGATCGCGGGTCTGCTCGAGACAGACGGATACGCCAGGACGGAGGACACCGAGGACGCCGAGGTGGTTGTCCTCAACACGTGCGCGGTCCGAGAAAACGCAGACAGCCGGCTCTATGGAAGCCTCGGCCACCTGAAGCCGCTCAAGGAGCGGAACCCGCGCATGCGGATCGTGGTCGCCGGCTGTCTGGCCCAGAAGGATCAGGGGCTCATCCAGCGTAAAGCTCCCTGGGTGGACGTTGTCGTCGGCACGCACGCCCTGCAGTCTCTCCTCGATCTGATCCGAACGGCCGAGCGCGATGGACCCCAGACGGACGTTCGGGAGTACACGGAGGTCTTCCCGAGCGCCCTTCCGGCCCGCCGCGAGTCCTCCTGGCACGCGTGGGTCTCGGTAAGTGTGGGGTGCGACAACCACTGCACCTTCTGCATCGTTCCGTTGGTGAGAGGGCCGCAGCTCTCCCGGCCGTTGGGGGACATCCTGGCCGAGGTGCAAGGTCTGATCCGGGAAGGTGTCGTCGAGATAACACTTCTCGGCCAGAACGTGAACACCTACGGCCGGGACATGACGGTGCCCGGGTCGAGCCGGCGCCCGCTGTTCGCAGAGCTGCTTCGGGTACTCGACGATCTGGATGGGTTGCATCGAATCCGGTTCACCAGTCCCCATCCGCACGACTTCGCAGAGGATGTCATCGAAGCCATGGCCGAATGCGAATCGGTCTGCGAGCACGTCCATTTTCCGCTGCAGTCCGGATCGGACCGGATCCTCAAGCAGATGCGGCGTTCGTACCGAGCAGAGAGATACCTGTCCTGGTTGGGCCGGATTCGAGCCAACATTCCGGGGGTCGCGGTGACCACGGACATCATCGTGGGGTTCCCTGGCGAGACCGAGGAGGACTTCCAGGAAACGCTGCGGGTCGTCGACACCGCGCGATTCGACGCGGCGTTCACATTCCAATACTCGCCGAGGCCTGGAACTGCCGCGGCCACATTCGCCGACCAGGTTCCCAAGGAGGTCGTTCAGGAGCGCTTCGACCGGCTCTGCGAGCTCCAGGAACGAATCTCGCTCGAGAAGAACAGCGAGCTGGTCGGCAGCACGATCGAGGTCCTGGTTGAGGGCGAGGGCCGAAAGGGCAACCTGAAGGGTCGAACCCGAACCAACAAGCTCGTCCACTTCGAGGGAGGCCTCGAGCCCGGAAGATTCACCGACGTGCATGTCATCGGTGCCCATCCCCACCACTTGGATGGACAGCGGGTTCCCGACCTCGTTGAGGCGGCGCCGCGTAGCCGCCGGGGGCCCCCCGCGATCGAGCCTAAGGCGAGCGAGCGGGGGTGGCGGCGTCAACAGGCGCCCAGAGAGCTGTGACCACGCACGAGCCGCTCATTGCACTGGTGGGGCCGACGGCGTCGGGGAAGACCGAGGCGTCGATCCCTGTCGCGGAGGCGCTCGGGGCGGAGATCGTGTGCGTCGATTCGATGCTTGTCTATCGCGAGATGGAGATCGGGACGGCCAAGCCCACTGAGGAGCAGCGCCAACGAGTTCCGCATCACCTCGTCGATCTGGTGGATCCGGTGGAGCCGTTCTCGGTGGCCCGATTCCAGCATCTGGCTCGGGAGGCGATGGCTGACATCCAATCGAGAGGTACGCGCGCCCTGCTCGTCGGGAGCGGCGGCCTGTACTACCGAGCGGTCGTCGATGGGCTGGAATTCCCGGGAACGGTGGTGGCGACACGAGCGCTTCTGCAAGCTGAGGCGGCCTTGCTCGGGGCTGAGGCCCTCTACCGACGCTTGGAGAGCTTCGATCCGGAAGCGGCTCGCAAGATCGAATCCACCAACTCCCGTCGCACCGTACGAGCCCTCGAGGTTGCGGCCATCACTGGAAGGCCCTTCTCGGCGTTCGCCCGGGTATGGGATACCTACCCGAAGAGCGCCATCCGGGCTGCCGGCATCGACCTCCCGCGCGCGGTTCTCCATCGAAGGATCGAACAGCGGGTTCTGGCCATGATGCCCCGGTTGCTCGAGGAGACCGGGCGCCTGATGGAACGGGGATTCGGCTCCTTCCTGACCTCCTGTCAGGCCATCGGCTACGCTGAAGCGGCCGCCTGTCTCGAGGGCATGATTGGCCAGGGCGAGGCGGTAGCCGCGACGACCCGCCGGACGAAGGCGCTGGCGCGCAGGCAGATGGCATGGCTTCGACGCGACCCCCGCATCCGGTGGTTCGCTGCGGGCGAGGAAGGCGCGCTCGAGGTGATGGAGGAGATCGGGGCGTATCTTCGAGGGGATCAGACAGAGACGGCGGTCCGGACGGTTGCGACCTCGGAGGTCTAGGAGGAGACAGATGCAGTTCTCCAAGTACCACGGAACAGGAAATGACTTCGTGATGATCGAGGACGTCGCCGACCGGATCCGCCTGAACCGCGAGACTATCGCGGCGCTGTGCGATCGGCGCAGGGGCGTGGGCGCGGACGGGCTGATTCGCATCGCTCCGGCTCCCGATGCCGATTTCTTCATGGACTACTACAACGCGGAGGGAGAGCCGGCCGAGATGTGTGGCAACGGCATCAGGTGTCTGGCCAAGTACGTCTTCGATCGAGAGCTCACGCCTCTCACGGAGCTCGACGTGTTGACCAGGGCCGGGGTCAAGCACCTGGTGCTGGATGCCGGGGATGGCGCCGTCCGGACGGTGACGGTCGACATGGGTCCACCGGCCTTCGAGCGCAAGGCCATCCCCATGGCGGGGGAACCGACCGAGACGTTCATCGGCCGGCAGATCCAGGTTGGCGGCCGGGCGTTCACCGCCACCGCCTTGTCGATGGGAAACCCCCACATCGTCCTCTTCGTGGACCCCGCGGAAGACCTGGCCGCGGTTCCCGTGGCCACACTCGGACCGACCATCGAGGTTCGGGAGGAATTCCCGAATCGGACCAACGTGGAATTCATCCAGCCCACCAACGGACGCATCAAGATGCGGGTCTGGGAGCGTGGGGTGGGGGAGACCATGGCGTGTGGCACCGGTGCCTGCGCGTCACTCGTAGCGAGCGTCCTCGCCGGATTGGCGGGCCGGGCGGCCCAGGTCGAGTTTCCCGGCGGGCTGCTCGGGGTGAGATGGCGCGAGGACGACGATCACCTGTTCCTGACGGGATCCGCTGTGTGCGTGTACGACGGCGAGTTGGACGAGCGGTGGCTCTACCAGGCCTCGCAGGGAGCCGCTCGGTGAGGACTGCCGCGCGGATCAGCTCCCTCCCCTTGTATCTGTTCGCCGATCTCGACAAGAAGGTTGCGGCCAAGCAGGCAGCGGGGGAGGACGTCATCTCGTTGGGGATCGGAGACCCCGATTTGCCAACGCCCCGGCACGTCGTGGAGGCACTGCAGGAGGCCGCGGAGGATCCCGCGACGCACCAGTATCCGTCCTATTACGGTTTGCCTTCGTTCCGGGCGGCCATCGCGGATTTCTACGCGCGGCGCTTCGGAGTCGAGCTCGATCCGGACACGGAGGTGCTCCCCCTCATCGGTTCGAAGGAAGGGGTGGCCCATCTGGCGTTCGCCTTCATCGATCCCGGCGACGAGGCCCTGATTCCGGACCCGGGATACCCGGTGTACGCCACCAGCGTCATGTTGGCCGGCGGGCGTGCCGTCCCGATGCCGCTGGATGCATCGAACGGATTCCAGCCGGACTTCGAAGGCCTGAGCCCGTCGCCGAAGACCAGGCTGATCTGGCTGGGCTACCCGAGCAATCCCACGGCCGCCGTGGCCGAGCTCCCATTCTTCGAGCGCGCGGTCGCCTTCTCCCGTGAGCACTCCCTGCTGCTGTCGCATGACGCAGCCTACTGCGAGATCACCTTCGACGGGTTCGTGGCGCCAAGTGCCCTCCAGGTGCCCGGAGCCAAGGACGTGGCCATCGAGTTCGGGTCGCTGTCCAAGACGTACAACATGACCGGGTGGCGGATCGGGTTCGTGGTGGGGAACACCGAGGCCGTGCAGGCCCTGGCAACACTCAAGACGAACCTCGACTCGGGCATCTTCAACGCCGTCCAGCGGGCCGGGGTGGCCGCTCTGGAGGGGCCGCTCGACCACGTGGAACACCTGCGCGCCGTGTACCAGAAGCGGCGAGACGTGGTGGTATCGGCCTTCCAGGACATCGGGATCGAGCTGGAGGCGCCTCTGGGGTCCGTCTACGTGTGGGTGCCAACCCCAGAGGGCCGTACCGCCGTCGCGTTCGCGAACGAGCTCCTCGACGAGGCGGCGGTTGTGGTAGTGCCGGGTACCGGGTACGGATCGCACGGCGAGGGGTTCGTCCGGATCTCTCTCACGGTGTCGGATGCGCGGCTGGAGGAAGCGATGACGCGCATCCGTGACCGCTTGCGCTAGCGCCCTTTCTCTGGATGGCCATCGTGCGGATTCGTCACCAAGGGATAGCCAAGTCCTGTGAAGACCGGCGTTTCGGCGTCCTCGGGGCCGGGAATCATGACCGGGCCAGAGACGCCGGGCAACAGATCCCGGGGAAAGGGGCGCTTCCCGGGACTTCGTGGTCGGCGTCTCTTGCTATTGCCATCGATCATGCCTGATCGGTACCGATCCGAGTCCCCTCTTTCCGCCACCTGGCGCCCGGCCGTCAGAGAGAGAGCCGTGTTGGTCGGCCTGGCCGACGGCCTTGAGGAGGATTCGTTGGCCGAGCTGGCTGCTCTGGCGCGAGCCGCCGGGGCCGAGCCGGTCGGCCGTCTGATCCAATCCAGGTCGACTCCCGATCCGGCTACCTTCGTGGGCAAGGGAAAGGTGGCGCAGATCCACGACCTGGTCCACACGACGGGGGCGGACGCGATCATCCTTGACGACGAACTGTCGCCCGGTCAGCTCCGGAACCTGGAAGAGCGGCTTCGGGTCAAGGTCCTGGACCGGACGGCGCTGATCCTGGACATCTTTGCCCTGCATGCCAGGTCGGGAGAGGGGAAGCTTCAGGTCGAGCTGGCCCAACTGAATTACCTCCTCCCCAGGCTCCGCGGATGGGGGGAGGCGATGTCCCGACTCGGAGGCGGCATCGGAACCAGGGGGCCGGGGGAGACCAAGCTCGAGGTGGACCGCCAGCACATCCGGCGTCGCATCACCAAGCTCCGCAGGGATATCGCGGGCCTTTCCAAGAGCCGGAGGGTGAAGCGGGCCCGCCGTGAGCAAAGTGGGATCCCCCAGGTGGCACTGGCTGGCTACACGAACGCGGGCAAATCCACCCTGATGAACGCCCTCACCGATGCTCAGGCGCTGGTCGCCGACCAGCCCTTCGCCACGCTCGATCCCAAGACCCGACGGCTGGCTCTCCCGAACGGCCGCAAGGCCACGCTCTCGGACACGGTCGGGTTCGTCCGGAAGCTCCCGCACGACCTGGTCGAGGCGTTCAAGTCGACCCTGGAGGAGGTGGCCCGGGCCGATCTGATCCTGCACGTGGCCGACGCGACGGCTCCTGACCCGGACGCGCAGATGGGCGCGGTCCGGGAAGTGCTGGGCGAGATCGGGGCCGCCGAGATCCCTGAGGTCCTCGCGTTGAACAAATGGGATCTGCTCGACGAGATCCATCGAGCGAGGGTCCTGCGCCGCCACCCTGAGGGGGTGCCAGTGTCCGCGCTGACCGGCGAAGGGGTGGAGATGGTCGCCGAACGTGTGGCAGAGGCGTTGCCACGGCCTCCGATAGAGGTCCATCTCCTGGTGCCCTTCGACCGGTCCGAGGTCGTCCCTCGCCTGTACCGGACGGGCCAGGTGGTGACGACAGACGAGAGGCCCGAGGGCACCTGGGTCGTGGCCAGGGTGCCCGAGGCTGAGCTGCCGGCGCTGGCCGAGTTCATGGTCACGGCGCATCCCCGCCGAGGCTCACCGCTGGCCGAGGAGAGCCGCTGAGTCACACCCTCCGCAGCACGGCCACAACCCTGCCCAGGATGCTTCCCTCGCTCATCTCGAAAGGTTCCATCGAAGGATTCTCGGGAACGAGGATCACCCGATCACCCTCCGTGTGGAAACGCTTGACCGTAGCCTCGTCCTCGGCCGACCCGGGAACGAGCGCGGCCACGATGTCCCCTTCGCCGGCGTTGTCCTGGCGCCGGACGACGACCAGATCCCCGTCCAGGATCCCCGCCCCGACCATGGAGTCGCCCGTAACCCTGAGAGCGAAGTGGTCGTC
>WNFU01010255.1_pt1 | contig 10398 bp, 10 predicted proteins | sample 5400121 | NCBI WGS metagenome assembly WNFU01 (sample SAMN13153360, study PRJNA577476) | soil metagenome | isolation source: 100 cm soil or saprolite under grassland replicate 1 | place: USA:California | collected 2016-06-15
TCAGCGTTCCCTCTGCCGCCATGAGGCCGGGCACGATCCGGATCTGCAGAACGTAGTGCGGCCGGTTCCGCGGCGGGCTCCTGAGCGCCGTCCCGACGGCACAAGCACCCGACGTCCCAACTCTCGCTGGGGCGGCCGAGGCGATTCCAGCCACAACTGCGAATGCGAACCCCAGACCCACGGCGAGCCGGGCCACGTTCCGAGGCTACGCCCATCCTAGGCGACGATCAAGACGCTCCTGCGGACAGAACAGCACACTCTCGATCCATCTGGGTCTGACCCATCCAAAACGGGCATGGCCGCTCGCTACGGCCGACAGCACCCGGCGGGCGCAGGCGCCTGCGGACGAAACGACACACTCTTGATCCACCCGGGTCCCATCCGGAAGGGACAGGTCCGTTGAAGACGTGCAGAGGTTCGCGCGCCGTCACACGCGCTGCGCGTCGTACATCCCCCACTCATCGCGCAGGGCATTGCAGATCTCGCCGATCGTGGCACGCGCACGGAGCGCTTCGCGCATCGGGACGAGCAGGTTGCCCTCCCCCGCCGCGACCCGGCGCACCTCCGCGGTCGCCGCGTCCGCCGCTTCGCCATTCCGCTCGGCCCGCACGCGCGCCGTCCGCTCGAGCTGCCGCCGCTCCGCCTCGGGATCGATCCGGAGGAGCTCGATCGGCTCGCCCTCCTCCTCGGTGAATCGGTTCACGCCGACGATCACCCGCTCGCCAGCCTCGATCTCCTGCTGGTAGCGGAATGCCGCCTGCTCGATCTCGCCCTGGATGAAGCCCTGCTCGACCGCAGCCACCGCCCCGCCGAGGTCGTCGATGTGCTCGATCAGCTCCCACGCCTTCGCTTCGAGCTCCTCCGTCAGCGCCTCGATGAAGTACGCGCCGCCGAGCGGGTCGGCCGTGTCCGTTCCCCCCGCCTCGTGCGCGAGCAGCTGCTGCGTGCGGAGGGCGGTGCGAGCGCTCCGCTCGGTTGGCAAAGCGAGCGCCTCGTCGAAGCCGTTCGTGTGGATCGACTGTGCGCCGCCGCACACGGCGCTGAGCGCCTGCACGGCGACACGCACGACGTTGTTCTCCGGCTGCTGCGCCGTGAGCGTCGAGCCACCGGTCTGCGCGTGGAAGCGGAGGGCCTGGGCCTTGGAGTTCGTCGCGCCGAAGCGCTCGCGCATGATCCGCGCCCACAAACGGCGCGCCGCGCGGAACTTCGCCACCTCCTGGAAGAAGTGGTTGTGCGCGTTGAAGAAGAACGAGAGCCGCTCGCCGAAGTCGTCCGGCGACAGCCCGGCATCGACCGCCGCCTGGCAGTAGGCGATCCCGTTCGCGAGCGTGAACGCGAGCTCCTGGACCGCCGTCGAGCCCGCCTCGCGGATGTGGTAGCCGGAGATCGAGATCGTGTTCCAGCGCGGGATCCGCTCGGCGCAATAGGCGAACAGGTCGGTCGTCAGCCGCATGGACGGCCGCGGCGGGAAGATGTAGTTCCCGCGGGCGATGTACTCCTTGAGGATGTCGTTCTGGACGGTGCCGCGCAGCCGGTCACCGCCGACGTCCTGCTCTTCGGCGACGAGCTCGTAGAGGAGGAGGAGCAGCGCGGCGGGCGCGTTGATCGTCATCGAGGTGGAGACCTCGTCCAGCGGGATCCCGTCGAAGAGCAGCTCCATGTCGGCGATCGAGTCGATCGCGACGCCCGTGCGCCCGACCTCCCCGACCGCGCGGGGGTCGTCCGAGTCGTAGCCGAGCTGCGTCGGGAGGTCGAAGGCGACGCTCAGCCCGGTCTGGCCGCGCTCGAGCAGGTAGCGGAAGCGCCGGTTCGTCTCCTCGGCGGAGGCGAAGCCCGCGTACTGGCGGATCGTCCACGGCCGGCCCCGGTACATGTCGCGGTACGGCCCCCGCGTGAACGGGAACTCGCCCGGCAGCTCCAGCTCGCCGGGCGCGTCGTCGGCCGTGTAGACGGGCTTGACCTCGATCCCCGAGTCGGTCTCGCGCCCGCCCTCGGTCGTCGCCATGGGTCAATCGTACGTCCGGCGGCGTAAGGTCGCCGTCCGGTCACGCAGGAGACCGAGGGGATACCGCCGCTATACGCGGCCACGGCGAGAATATGTTCGTGTTCTGGCGGACACGCGGGCGCGTGAGCGTCCGGCTCTATGCTCATCGGATGCGTGCGCTTGCCGCCACGCTGAGTCTTGTTTTGCTCGCCGTGCCCACCGCCGGCGCCCGCGAAGGGACTACGAAGATCGCGTACCTCCGTGGGAGCACGGCGATGATTGTCTACCTCGGACACCCTCTACGTCAGCCAATCCCGCTCGCCAAGCCCGGGCCTCCCCGATGGAGCGGAGACGGACGGTTGATCTCGATCGGCGGCTACGTCGTCGGCCGCGTGCGGCTCCCGGCTCTTGAGCTGAGCTGGGCGTTGACGGGCGAGCAGGCGGCGTACGTCACAAAGGACGGAGGGGTCGCCGTCTGGACACCCGGCGGCGGACGGCACGTGGTCGTGCCCAACGGCTGGGGCGCTCAGAGCGTCGCGTGGAGCAGGGACGGATCTCTCGCGCTCGGACGAGCCGTCTGTCAAGGAGCGTGCGGCCGTCCGTCGCACAACGAGATCTGGGTCTGGCGGCGCGGCTCGCTCCGGCGGATCGTCGGGCCGCTTGCGGGCGACCAGACGCCGCTGCCGTTCGCCTGGCTCGGGAATCGCGTGCTGTGGTGGGACTGGCCGGACTCCGGCTCGATCGCGGCGGACGGCATCTCCGTCTACGAAAACACGCGCCGGGTCGCGAACGCCCTCATGTATCCGGACTACGTCGACGTCTGCGGACGCCACCTCGCGATCGCCGCCGGAGGCGATCGCTATGCCATGCACGGGAAGCGGATCCTCTTCGACGGACGCGACCTCTCCCGCGACCCGTCACGCTCCTGGGTCTCGCCGTCGTGCCTCCCGAACGGCACGCTGGTGGCGGCGGCGAGCCGAAATACCGTGCCGAAGCGGATCGGCCGCGAGCGGCGCTCGATCTGGCAGCTCCTCCCGACACGCCGCCGGCTGACGCAACCGCCGTCCGGCTGGACGGACGAAAACCCGCGCCTGCTCGAGGACGGCTCGGTGCTGTTCGTCCGCACGCGCCAGACCGCGCGCAAGGTCGATCAGGAGTGGGTCACGACGAACCGCGTACGGATCGAGCTCTTGACGCGCGGACGTCTCACGCAGGTCGCGGATGTGAGCTTCACCTCCCGTGACGTGAGCGGCGACTGGCTGAACTACTACGGCCACTACGACTGGCCGCGGCGGATCGCAGTCACGCCGTAGGCTTCTCGACGTGCGCGTGACCGTGAAGGTCTTCGCAGGCCTCCGCGAGCGCGCCGGCTGGACGCAGCGCGAGCTGGACGATGTCGTGCGCGTTGCGGACGTCTGGCCGGCGCTCGGGCTCGGCGACGAACCGGCCGGACTGCTCTACGCCGTGAACAAGGAGTACGCCGACCAGGATCGCGAGCTCACCGACGGCGACGAGGTCGCGCTGATCCCGCCGGTGAGCGGCGGCTCGTTCCGGCTGAGCGAGGACCCGCTCTCGCTCGAAGCCGTCGTGGACGAGGTTCGATCGAACGAGGCCGGAGCGATCGCCACCTTCGTCGGCACGACGCGCGTCCACTCGCGTGGCCGGACGGTGGAGCGCCTCGAGTACGAGGCCTACGCCGAGATGGCCGAAAAGGTCATGGCCGAGATCGCCGACGACCTGAAGACGCGCTACGACGTCTGCGAGATCGCGATCCACCACCGCACCGGGCAGGTCGAGATCGGCGAAGCGTCGGTCGTGATCGCCGTCTCCGCTCTGCACCGCCAGGACGCCCTCGCCGCCTGCCGCGACGCGATCGACACGCTCAAGCAGCAGGTGCCGCTCTGGAAGAAGGAGATCTACGAAGGCGGCGAGGAGTGGATCGGGCGCGGCTCCTGAGAGACGCTGCGCGCCGTCAGACAAATCTGCCAGCTACCGTGGGCTCCATGAGCGAGCACGACTCATGGGTGGGACGCCGATTCGCCGACCTTTCGCCCGAGGAGCAACGGGCCCTTCTCGACGAGTACGGCGAGCCCGAGCGGGACTATCACGCGCTCGGCATCGCAGCTGAGCCGCCGCCGCGTGAGTACGAGCCGATTCAGCCGCGGGGGACGGATTGGCGTGGGCTCCTGCGCAAGCTCTGGGCGCCGATCGCGGCGATCGGCGCCTTTCTCGCCAAGTTCGGCGCGGTCCTCTTCAAGGCGAAGTTCCTCTTCTCGATGTTCGTCTCGGCCGCGTTCTACGTCTGGCTCGGCGGCTGGTGGTTCGGGATCGGCCTCGTCGTGCTCCTCTTCGTCCACGAGATGGGGCACGTGCTCGAGGCGAGGCATCAGGGGCTGCCTGTCTCGGCGCCTCTGTTCATCCCCTTCATGGGCGCACTGATCACGATGAAGCAGATGCCGCACAACGCCTGGCGCGAGGCCAAGCTCGCGATCGCGGGGCCGCTGCTGGGGTCGGCGGGAGCGCTCGCGATCTACATCCTCGGCGTCGCGTACGACTCGCGGTCTTTGAAGGCGCTCGCCTTCCTCGGCTTCTTCCTCAACCTCTTCAACCTGCTGCCCGTGATCCCGCTGGACGGCGGCCGGATCTCGGCCGCGCTCCATCCGGCGCTCTGGTTCGCCGGCTTCCTCGCCCTGCTCGCGCTCGTGATCTTCCGGCCGAACCCGATCCTGATCATCATCCTGCTGCTCGCCGCCTCCGAGCTGTGGCGGCGTTGGCAGCTGCGGCACCACCCCGAGATGCAGGAGTACTACCGCGTCAAGCCGCACCAGCGCGTGATCATCGGCGTCCTCTACTTCGGGCTCGCGGCTGCGCTCGTCTTCGGGATGCACGCGACGCACGTGCCTCGCGACTTCTAGTGACAATGGAGGACAGGCAGCTCCTCGACCGGCGGGAGGAGCCAGCCGACGACCTCGAGCGCCACGTCCAGCTGATTGCACAGGAGTTCCGCGAAGGCTTCGAGGCGGTCGACCGCATCGACCGGCCCGCGGTGACGATCTTCGGCTCGGCGCGGGTGGCTGCAGGGGATGCGAGCTACGAACGCGCGCGCGGGGTGTCACGCCGGTTCGCGGAGCAAGGCTGGGCGATCGTCACGGGCGGGGGCCCGGGCGTGATGGAGGCGGCCAGCCGCGGCGCCAAGGAGGGCGGCGGTCTCTCGATCGGCTTCAACATCGAGCTCCCGCACGAGCAGCAGCTCAATCCCTGGCTGGACATCCAGCTGACCTTCCGCCATTTCTACGCGCGCAAGACGATGTTCGTGAAGGCCGCCGAGGGCTTCGTCGTCTTCCCCGGCGGCTTCGGCACGGCGGACGAGCTGTTCGAGGCCCTGACGCTGATCCAGACCGGAAAGGTGCTGCACTTTCCCGTCGTCCTGTTCGACTCCGACTACTGGCAGGAGCTGCTCACCTGGATCCGCGGCGAGCTGCTCGCAAACGGAATGATCTCGCCGAACGACCTCGACCTTCTGTACGTCACGGACGATCCGGACGACGTGGTGGCACGCGTGCTCGAGTGCTACGAACGCCGCTGCGCCGAGATGCCTGCGGCGCCCGTCAAGGCCGACGCGCAGTGATCGCGCGGGTCTGGCACGGATGGACGACGCGGGAGAACGCCGCCGCGTACGAAGGGCTGCTGGGGACGACGATCCTGCCCGGGATCGACCGGGTCACCGGCTTCCGCGGCGCCGAGCTATTCCGCCGCGATCTGGTCGACGAGGTCGAGTTCATGACGGTCACACGCTTCGACTCGCTCGACGCCGTCCGGGAGTTCGCGGGCGAGGATTACGAGCAAGCGGTCATCTCGGACGAGGCGCACCGGCTCCTTACCCGCTTCGACGAGCGGGTCGCGATCTACGAGCTCGCCTTCGAGGACGAGTAGGTGGCGGACGAGGCCCCGCTTCGCGGCGAGCTCGCAGGCCGGATCATGGGCTTCATGCTCAGCCAGGCCGTGTACGTCGCGGCCGCGCTGGGGATTGCGGACCGTGTCGCCGTCGGCCCGCGACCCGTCGACGAGCTGGCGCGCGAGAGCGGCGCCGACGCCGAGGCCCTCTATCGCATCCTCCGTCTCCTCGCCGGGCACCGGATCTTCGTCGAACGCGAGGGCCGCGCATTCGAGAACAGCGAGCTCAGCGAGCTCCTCCGCGAGGAAGGCGGCTTCCGCGACTTCGCGCTCGTCTTCGGCCGGCTGATCTATCCGGCCTGGACGGACACGCTGCGCGTCGTCCAGAGCGGCGATCCCTCGTTCCCGCAGGTGTTCGGCACGAGCTGGGAGGGATATCTCGCGGCGAACCCCGAGGAGAACACGCTGTTCAACCGTTTCATGGCGGGCGGTCCGGGTGCGAAGGATCCACAGGCGGAGGCGCTCGCGGACGGCGTTTGCGCCGAGGGTGACACGGTCGTCGACGTCGGCGGCGGCAACGGAGCCCTGCTCGTCGAGCTGCTGCGGCGCCGCCCGGACCTGCGCGGGGTCGTCTTCGACCTGCCGCATGTCGCCTCCGAGGCCGAGGAGCTCGTCCGCGAGTCCGGGCTCTCCGACCGGTGCGAGATTGTCGCGGGCGACTTCGCGGACGGCGTGCCCGAGGGAGCCGACCGCTACGTCCTCTCGCACATCCTCCACGGGCTGCCCGACGAGGCTGCGATCGACCTCCTGCGCCGGATTCGCGCGGCCGTCGCGGACGGCGGCAGCCTGCTGATCTTCGACGGGATCGTCGGCCCTCCGAACGAGCCGGACATGAAGCTGATGGACATGCTCATGCTCGTGCTGAGCGGCGGCAAGGAGCGGACGGAAGACGAGTGGCGCCCGCTGCTCGCGGCCGCCGGGTTCGAACTGGTCCGAACGCAGCCCGCGGGCTGGACGACCCTGCTCGAAGCGGTACCGAGCTAGCGCGGCACCGTCACGCGTCGGATCTCGTCGTGATCACGGAACAGGTGCACGAACAAGAAGACGCTCAGCGGTAGGAGATAGCCGGCAGCCAAGCCGCACAATGCCGCCTGGACCGAGCCGCCCAACATCCCGAATACCGCCGCGAGCACGACGGCGGGCCCGAATGACCACCGCGCCAGAGCGTTGCCCCGGCGGCGTTTGCGCGCGATCGCGCGACGATCACGCAGGAAGAGCGTCCCGCGGCGACGCGCGACCTCGAACTCGATGGCAATCGGGAAGAATCCCGCGGCGAGCCCAACGGCGTAGGCCGGCCAGGCGTCTGCGTCGGCGGCAAGGACGGCGCCGATCAGCGCCGCGGCGAGCGCGAACGCCGGAAAGATCAAGAGCCGCAGCAGCTCGCGTCGGAACCAGGGATCACGCACGTCCCTAGACTCTTTCCCGTGGAGTTGCGCGATCTACCGTCGGTGGACGAGCTCGCGCGAGGGGCGGACGATCCACTCGCCGTCGAAGCGGCGCGGCGGGCAATCGACGGCGCGCGCGCGGCGATTCGGGCCGGTGAGGATCCTGGAGATCTGAGGGAACGCCTGGAAGCCGAGCTTGCCTCCGCGAGACGTCCCGCGCTTCGGCGCGTGCTGAACGCGACCGGCGTGATCGCGCACACGAACCTCGGGCGTGCGCCGCTGGCCGCCGAGGCGATTGAACGCGTCACAGAGGTCGCGCGCGGCTACTCCAACCTCGAGTACGACCTCGAGGCCGGCGGCCGCGGCTCCCGGCAGGCGCACGTCGCGGGGATCCTCCGGCGGCTGACCGGTGCGGAGGCGGCGCTCGTGGTGAACAACAACGCCGCCGCGGTGATGCTCGCCCTCGCCGCGCTGGCCGAGGGTCGCGAGGTGCTCGTCTCGCGTGGTGAGCTGATCGAGATCGGCGACGGCTTCCGAATCCCGGATGTGCTCGCCCGGAGCGGCGCCCGCCTGGTCGAGGTGGGTACGACGAACCGCACGCGTGCGTCCGATTACGAGAGCGCAATCGGCCCCGACACCGCCGTGCTTCTCCGCGTCCATCAGTCGAACTTCCGGCTCGTGGGATTTACGGAACAGCCACGTCTCGAGCAGCTAGCTCGCATCGCGCAGCGATGCGAGCTTCCGCTCGTCGACGACCTCGGGTCGGGGGCGCTCGTCGACGTCGGCGACGAGCCGACCGCACGCGAGAGCCTCGCCGCCGGGGCCGACCTGGTCTGCTTCTCGGGGGACAAGCTCCTCGGCGGGCCGCAGGCAGGCGTCGTCGTCGGCCGCGCCGACCTCGTCGAACGCCTCCGCCGCCATCCGCTCCAGCGAGCTCTGCGTGCGGACAAGCTCACGCTCGCGGCGCTGGAGGGGACGCTCGCGCTCTACCTCGACGCGGCCGACCGGATTCCCGTGCTGCGGATGCTCCGTGAGCACGTCGACACCGTGCGGGCGCGGGCCGAGCGGCTTGCCGAGCTCGTCGGCGGCGAGGTCGAGGAGACGGTCGCTCGTGCAGGCGGCGGGGCGCTTCCGCTCGCCGAGATTCCGAGCTATGCCTGCGCGGTGGAAGAGGAGCTCGCGGACAGGCTGCGCGTCGGCGATCCGCCGGTCGTCGCGGTCGTCCGCGACGGCCGGACGCTGCTCGACTGCCGCACGCTTTCCGACGACGAGGTGGACGAGATTGCGCAGGCGGTCAAGACATGCCGCTAACCGTCGGAACAGCCGGCCACATCGACCACGGCAAGACGTGGCTGGTCCGGGCCCTGACGGGGAAGGACACCGACCGGCTTCCGGAGGAACGGCAGCGCGGTATCTCCATCGACCTCGGCTACGCGCCGCTCGAGCTCCCGAATGGGCGCGTGCTCTCGCTGATCGACGTGCCCGGGCACGAGCGCTTCGTGCGGACGATGGTCGCCGGCGCAACGGGGATCGACATGTTCCTGCTCGTGGTCGACGCGGCCGAGGGCGTGCGGCCGCAGACGCTCGAGCACCTCGCGATCCTCTGCCTCCTCGGCGTGGAGGACGGCGTGATCGCCGTGACCAAGGCAGATGCGGTCGACGACGAGACGCTCGAGCTGGCGCTCGCCGAAGCCCAGGAGCTCGTGCCGAGCGCGCCGGTCGTGGCCGTCAGCGCCAAGACCGGCACGGGACTCGACGAGCTGCGAACGACGCTCGCCAGGATTGCAGACCGCGTCAAGCATGCCGGGGACGGGGGCCCGACCCGCCTGTATGTCGACCGCGTCTTCACGCTCCTCGGGATCGGCACGGTCGCGACCGGGACGCTCTGGTCGGGGACGATCTCCGCCGGGGACACGCTCCGCGCCGAGCCGGCGGGAACCGCGGTTCGGATCCGCAGCGTGCAGGTGCACGACCGGCCGGTTGACGTCGCCGAGTCGGGCCAGCGCGTGGCCGTCAGCGTTCCGGGGGTCGAGCGGCATCAGCTCCGGCGCGGCGACGCCCTCGTCGCGCCAGGCGCGTATCCCGTGACCTACCGCCTCGACGTCGAGCTCGAGGAGCTGACCGCGATCCCGGACCGCCTCATCGTCCACCACGGGACGGGAACGACGTTTGCGCGCGTGGCCCGCGCCGGCACCTTCGCACAGCTGCGACTCGCCTCACCGGTGGTCGCCGCCCGCGGCGACCGGCTCGTCCTTCGCGCACAGACAACCGTCGGCGGCGGCCGCGTGATCGATCCTCAGCCACCACGCCACGCCGATCCGGAGCGGTTCGAGCGGGTGAGCCGTGGCGAGCGCGTTGTCTACGCGCCCGTCCGGTCGGACGGCGGCGGCTGGGTCTACGCCGACGCCTGGTTCGACGAGCTCCGCGCCGAGCTCGAGCGCCGCTTCGAGGCCGCAGACCCGCTCGATCCGGGCGTTCCCGCGCCGGCCGAGCCGTGGCTCGACGCAGTGCTGCCACGGCTGGGACTCGAGCTGCGCGGCTCGAAGCTCTACCGCCCGGGCGCCGCCGGCACGCTCGCCGGTCGCGAAGCGGAGGCGGCGGAGGTCGAGTCCACCCTAGGCCTCGAGCCAGTCAAGGTTGCGGACAAGGCGCTCGCGCGCTTCCTCGAAGAGCACGGACGCCTCGTCCGCGTCGGCGACGGCTACGCGGTCTCGACCCAGGCATACGAGGACGCCCGCAGGGCTCTCGTCGAGGAGGTTGGAGCGGCGGGCCGGATCACGCTCGCGAGCTTCCGCGACCTCCTGGGCACCTCGCGAAAGACCGCCCAGCTGCTGCTCGAGCGGTTCGACGCGGACGGCGTCACGCGACGGATTGGCGACGAGCGCGTGCTCCGCCGCTCCGCTCTCCAAGCCACACGAACGAGGGATGGCACGGACGGCTCCCTGGGCCGACAGTGACTAGTGGCGTAGTACGAACCACCCTGCGGAAAGGAAAAAACATGTCTGCGGCAGACCTCAAGCGCAAGCTGCGCAACTTCCCGACCGGGCAGTTGACTTTGCGCGTCCTCGGTTCCTA
>WNFU01010730.1_pt1 | contig 10397 bp, 10 predicted proteins | sample 5400121 | NCBI WGS metagenome assembly WNFU01 (sample SAMN13153360, study PRJNA577476) | soil metagenome | isolation source: 100 cm soil or saprolite under grassland replicate 1 | place: USA:California | collected 2016-06-15
CCCGAAAAGAACCCATGAGACTGACATCGCTTCTTGCGGCAGATCCCGGGATGGATCGGATCGTCTCGATCCTGGACGGGCTTCGAAGCGCCCTCGTCGCCGTCCTCGTGACGCTCTCGGTCGTGGCGCTGACCTACGCGGGCGTGCGCTACGTGATCGCCGGCGGAGACATCACCGGGGTGGAGAAGGCCAAGGGCGCGGCGAAGTCGGCCGTGATCGGCCTTTCTCTCGCGCTCCTCGCACCGGTGGTCGTCGCGATCGTCAAGCGCATCATCGGGGAGTAGGCGTGCGGCGGCTCCTCTTTGTCTTCGTCGTCGCCGGGCTCCTCGTCGGTGGGGGAACCTCCAACGCCCACGCCCGGCGCCACGTCCCGGAGCAGACTCCTTCACCCGAAGCCTCGGTGACGCCGAGTCCGACACCGAGCCAGACGCCGAGTCCCACGCCGTCGCCCGAGCCGTCGCCGAGGGAGGACTTCCCCGAGCCGGACAAGCCGGGGTTCGTCGATGTCATCGGCAAGGTCCGCTACGCCATCGGCCAGTTCTTCAGCAACCTGGTGACCTCGGCGCTGCGACCGGTGTTCGACTTCCTCGGTCGGACGGTCTTCTCCACGCCGCCGCTGGCCGACAACGAGCGGGTCGTTCAGCTCTGGGGCTTCTCCCTCGCGATCGCGGACTCGCTGTTGATCCTGCTGCTCCTGATCGGCGCGGGGCTGGTGACGGTGGGAGGCGGGCTCGGCTCGCAGCTCACGGCGAAGGAGCTCCTTCCCCGGCTCGTGGTTGCGGCGATCGCCGCCAACGTCAGCCTGATCCTGCTTCGGCAGATGATCGAGCTCTCCAACGCGCTGTCCGCGGGAATACTCGGCACCTCGCTCGAGCCGAGCGAGGTCGCGCGCCTGATGATCCGGCAGCTCGCGAGCGCCGCGCTCGCCAACCCGTTCCTGGCGCTGCTCGGCCTGGCAACGATCGTGCTCGCGATCCTGGTCGTGATCACCTACATCATCCGCGTCGCGGCGATATTGGTGCTGGCGGCCGCCGCGCCGCTGCTGCTCATCGGGCACACCCTTCCCCAGACCGAGCGATACGCCCGGGCCTGGTGGCGGGCCATGCTCGCGCTGCTCGTCGCGCCCGTCGCGCAGTCGCTGCTCCTTGCTACGGCGTTCCGGGTCTTGCTCACGGGCGACGGCGTGCTCGGGCTTCCGATCGGGAGCGGGTTCATCGACATCGTCATGGTCGGGACCCTCCTGTACTTCCTGTTCAAGGTCCCGTTTTGGATGCTGCACGCCGCGTTCTCCGGCGCGGAGACGCGCGCGTTCGCCCAGGCCAAGCGAATCGGGAGCGCCGTCACCAAGGCGGTGAGCGCCGCATGAGGGTGCGGATCCCCGCAGACGTGGACATGGCCGACCGGATCTTCGCCGGGCTCACCGCACGTCAGCTCGCGATCCTCGGCGCCCACGCCCTGGTCCTCGCGCTCCTGTACGGGGTGCTGGGTGAGCGAGTGCCGCTTCCGGTGCTTGGCGCGATCGCCCTTCCGATCGCGTGCGTCGGCCTGCTGTGGGCCACGACCTCCGCGGAGGGGACCACGTGGGAGCGGATGGCGCTGTCGGCGCTTCGCCACCTCGGCAGGCCGCGCAAACGAGTGCTCGCCCCCGAGGGCATCCCGGAGCTTCCGTCCTGGGCCGGCGATGTCCCGTCGCTCGCGCCGATCGAGTTCCCGGTGAAAGACGCGAGCCCCGACGGCCACGTGGACCTCGGCGACGAGGGCGCCGTCGCGATCTGCCGGGCCTCGTCGGTGAACTTCGCGCTTCGCTCGGAGACCGAGCAGCGGGCGCTGGTCGAGGGCTTCGCCCGGCTCCTGAACGCCCTCGATGCACCGGTTCAGTTCGTCGTCCGCTCCAACCGTGTGGACCTTCGCGGGCTCGTCGGATCGATAGACGAGGCCGCACCAGGCCTGCCCCATCCCGCGCTCGAGGCGGCGGCCCGGGAGCACGCCGCCTTCCTCCGGTCGCTCGGGGGCCGGCGCGACGCGCTCTCCCGTCAGGTCCTGATCTGCTTCCGCGAACCGGACGGAGCCGATGAGTCGTCCGCTGGGCTCGGGCATCGGATCGAGGAGGCCGGGGCGCTCCTTCGCGGGATCGGGGTGCGTCTGGTCAGGCAGGAGGGTGCCGAGATCTTGGCTCTGCTGGCAAGCGCCGCCGATCCGGAGGCCGAGCCTCCGAACCAGGGAGCCGGGCCATCGTCCGGCGTGGTGGAGGGGACCTGGTGAGCGCGGCGCGGCTGCTCCGCCGCAACCGGCCGTCAGCCCCGCCCGCGGGCCTGCTCGGACCGGAGGCGACCGAGGTCTTCCCGCGGCGGATCCGCGCCGGCGGGACGTGGTGCGAGACCTTCGCGGTCATCGGCTACCCGAGCGAGGTCTCCCCCGGGTGGCTCTCGCCGCTGTTCGCCTACCCGGGCCCGGTCGACGTCGCCCTGCACGTGGAGCCCGTCCGAAACGACGAGGCGGCTCGACATCTCCGCCGCCAGCTCGCGCGCTTCGAGTCCACTCGCCGCATCGAGGCCAAAAGGGAGCGGCTCGAGGACCCACAGACCGAGATGGCCGCGCAGGACGCGGCCGAGCTCTCCCGCGCGATCGCTCGCGGAGACGGGAGGCTGTTCCGGGTCGGGCTGTACGTGACGGTGCGGGCGCCGACCGAGGACGCGCTGGAGCGCGAGGCCCACCGGGTGCGCTCGCTCTGCGCTTCGTTGCTGCTCGATACCCGTCGTGTGACGTTCCGGGCCCTGCAGGGCTGGATCACCACACTGCCGCTCGGGATCGACGCGCTGGGCCTGCGGCGCACGTTCGACACCAAGGCCCTGGCGGCGGCTTTCCCGTTCGCCAGTGCCGAGCTCGAGTCCTCCGGCGGGATCTTCCTCGGCCGAAACGCCACGACGGGCGGGCTCGTGTTCATGGACCGCTTCGCCCAGGAGAACCACAACCAGGTGGTCCTGGCGCGGTCGGGAGCGGGAAAGAGCTACCTCGCCAAGCTCCAGATCCTCCGCACGCTCTACGCAGGCGTCGAGGTCCTCGTGATCGATCCGGAGAACGAGTACCAAAGGCTGGCCGAGGCCGCGGGCGGGGTGGTCGTCAGCCTCGGCGAGGCCGGGCAGCGGCTGAACCCGCTGGACCTCGCGGAGGCCGGAACGCCTGAGGCGCTCGCCGAGCAGGCTCTGTTCGTCCATACGCTCGTCTCGACCCTGCTCGGTGAGCTCTCCGCTACCGAGCGCTCGCAGCTCGACCGGGCGATTCTCGGCGCGTACGAGCAGGTCGGGATCGGCGCCGATCCCAGGACCCATGCCAGGCCGGCGCCGGTGCTCGCCGACGTGCTCGCCAACCTCCGCCGGGACCCGAGCGGCTCCTCGCTCGCGGACCGGCTGGAGCCCTACGTCTCCGGCTCGCACCAGGCGCTGTTCGACGGGCCCGCAACCGTCCGCGCCGAGGGGCACCTGGTCGTCTTCTCGCTTCGGAGCCTGTCCGAGGAGCTGAAGACTGCCGGCACGCTGCTCGCGCTGGACGCCGTGTGGCGGCGGGTCAGCCGGGGCGAGCGCCGCCCACGGATCGTGGTGGTCGACGAGGCGTGGTGGCTGCTCGGGGCCGGCGGGGACGCCGGCGCCCGGTTCCTGCAGCGCCTGGCCAAGTCGGCCCGCAAGCACTGGTGCGGGCTGACCACGATCACCCAGGACGTCGCCGACGTGCTCTCGACCGACCTCGGGCAGGCCGTGGTGACCAACGCCGCCCAGCAGGTGCTGCTCGGCCAGTCTCCGCAGGCCATGGAGGCGCTCGCTCGGGCCTTCAACCTGTCCGCAGGTGAGCAGAGCTACCTGCTGACCTGCGACCGCGGCCAGGGGATCCTCGCCGTCGGCACCGAGCGGGCGGCGCTCCAGGTGGTCGCCTCGGAGGCCGAGCACCGGCTCGCCACCTCCGACCCAGCGGAGATCGCGGCGATGGGAGGGCCCGGCTGATGCTCCGCAAGGTCGCCTTTGGCATCGGCTCGATGCTGCTGATCCCGGTCCTGGTGCTCGCCGCGGCGGCGGGGAGCTTCGGTGGGGGCGGCGCGTCCGCGGCCCCAGGCATCATCTGCACGCCACCTCCCTCGGTCACCCCGTCGCCGACTCCCTACGCCGTCGGGACCGGCCGAGCCGCGAACGTCCGCGTCTGCCAGGCCGGCGAGCTCGAGGCGATGGTGCTCTCGCACCCGCGCATCCACCTCGGGACCCTTGCGGCGGGCGACATCGCCGAGGGACGGGTCGACCCCCGCGTGCTCCAGGTGCTGCTGGTGCTTGCGGAGCGCCACGACCTGGGATCTGTCGGTCCGCTGATCTCCGGCCACAGCTACTACGTGGCGGGGACGACCTCGCCGTCCAACCACGCCTTCGGCCGGGCCGTGGACATCTCCGTCATCGACGGCGAGGCGGTCTCCGTCTACAACCCCGCCGCGCGTGACGCGATACAGATGGTACTCACGCTCCCGCCGCCACTCCTTCCCGACGAGCTCGGCGGGCCGTGGCTGCTCGCGCACCCGTCGGAAGTCGCGGTGTTCACGCGCGACCACGGCGATCACCTGCACATCGGCTGGGACGGGGAGGCGCCCTAATTGCATCCGATGAACGATCCCGCGGCCTCGGCGATCGGAGCGGGATCCCGGTCGGACGATCGCCTCGTCCGGAACTGCGATGGGTGCGGGGCCCTTCGCCCGGTCACCTCCGGCGGGAAGAGCAGGTCCCGGTGTGCGATGTGCCATGTCCGCGAGGGTCCGAGGAGGCTCTGCGCCAGATGCGGACGGGTGCTCGGGCCGGTGCGGAAGCCCGTCGAGGGATACACCGGTCTGACGTGGGCCTGCTGGTGGGAGCCGATCGGGATCTGCCACCGCTGTAGGCCCGAGGGGATGTGCACGGCACTTCGCGACGGGGAGTACCAGTGCCTGCGCTGCGAGCTCGCCGTTGGCCTGCACAAGCTCCTCCTGCTCCGGTCCATCCGGCCGGTCCCGCCATGGTTCCTTCCTCTTCGGGACGCCATCCTGACGATTCCCAACCCGAGATTCGGCCTCACGGGGGTCGGGCCGGCCATCCGCGCCCTGGAGGACCTGCTGTCCGGGGACCTGCCGCTGTCCCATGAGGCCCTGGACGAACTCGCGCAGGCCCCGTCCGTGCGGCGCCTGCGCGCGCTGCTCGTCACCGCCGGAGCCCTGCCCCACCCAGATCCCGACCTGGCGAGCCTGGAGGCGCTCCTCGAGGAACGTCTCGGGCTCGTGACCCGCGCCGGGGACAGCCAGGCACTCGCCGCATTCGGTCGCTGGCTGATCCTGGAGCGCGCCCCCCAGCAGGAGCCCACCCCTGCAGAGGTCGACGACGACCGGGCCCGGATCCTCGAACCGGAGCGGCTCCTCCGGTGGCTGGAGGGGCAGGGCGGCTCCCTCGACGACCTGATGCCGGCCGACGTCGAGGCCTGGCTCGCCAGGCCCGGCGCCCGCAGGTGGCGCGTCTGCGACTTCCTGGCCTGGGCGCTCGATCGAGGGATTGTCTCGAGTGTCGCGTGGCTCCTTGAGGGCCGGCGTCTGATCCTTCCCCCTGGCCAGCGCATCTCCCCCGACCCCGACTCCGGGAGCTCACCACCATGACGGCGATTCGAAAGCCAGACGGCCCCCTCGTCCGGTTCCTCCTCGATCCGGAGGCGGCGCTTCGGGCGCTCGTCGGGTGGCTCGCGCACGTGCTGCCGATCCTGCTGCTGGTGCTGGGCCTCGTGGCGGCCGCGCTGGCCAGCTGGAGGCTCTGGACCGTCCGGCGGGACCGCAGGCTAATGGAGGACGCAAGGCGCGTCCGCGTCCTGTCGCCGATGGAGATCGAGCCCGCCGGGGCCAGGACCCTGTGGATGGGCCTGCACGCGCTCCTTCGGCCGTGGTGGCGACGCCTCTTCTGGGGTCAGCCCTACCTCGCCTGGGAGATCGTCGCGACTTCCGAGGACGTGGAGGTCTCGATCCGGGTCCCGAAGGTCGTCCCCGACGGGCTCGTCCAGCGGGTGGTCGAGGCGTCCTGGCCCGGGGCGCGCACCCAGACGGGCGAGGGCGATGCGCTCGCTCGCCTGGGGCTGCAGCGCACGGTCGAGACGACCGACCTTGCGCTTGCCGAGCCCGAGTGGTTCCCCATCGGCACGACGCCGGGCACCGACCCGCTCACGCTCGGCATGGCGGCCCTCGCGGGTCTCGGCGAGGGAGAGACCGCCGCGATCCAGGTGCTGGCTCAACCCCTGACCTCGGTGTCCAGGCGGCGCTTCCGCCGCGCCGCCCGGAACGTGAGGGCTGGAGCGGCGCCGTCCGCGCGTCTTGCTAGGAGCAGGAGCCGGTACCGCGTTCCTCCCGACCCGTCGGTGGAGGGCGACGTCCGCGCCATCCTCGCCAAGGCCTCCTCTCCCGCCTACCGGTGCCTCATCCGGCTCGCGGTCGCCTCGCCGTCGCGTGAGTCCGCCCGTGGGCGCCTCCACGGCCTCGCAGGGGCGTTCGCGATCTTCGAAGCGCGCAACGGCTTTCGCCGGCACCGCGTTCACCGGGGGACGAGGACGATGCTTTCCCGCCGGCTCGCTCGCTCCTACCTGTTGTCGGTGCCCGAGCTCGCGCAGATCGCATCGCTCCCCGCCGCGGGCGCCGTGCCCGGCCTCGAGCGGGCGGGAGCGAGAACGGTGGCACCGCCCCGGGTTCTGCCGGTCGCCGGCAAGGTCCTGGGCGAGGCCGACCACCCGGGCGTCGAGCGGCCCGTCGCGATCGCGGTCGCTGACGCCCGCCACCACCTCCACGTGATCGGCGAGACCGGCACGGGCAAGTCGACGCTGCTCGCGAACCTCGTCCTCCAGGACGCGGAGGCCGGGCGCTCCGCGGTGGTGATCGACCCGAAGGGCGACCTCGTCGAGGCCATCATGGCGCGGCTTCCCGAGGAGGCGGCGCGGCGGACATGCCTCATCGATCCGGACGACAGCGAGCGCGCGGTGGGGCTGAACGTGCTGGAGGGAGACGACCGGGACCTCGTCGTCGATCACATCGCCGGGGTGTTCAAGCGGATCTACGAGCCCTGGTGGGGGCCGCGGACCGACGACATCATGCGGGCGGCCTGCATCACCCTCACCCAGATCCCTGGGTCCACGCTCGCCGAGGTCCCGCTGCTGCTCACCGACTACGACTGGCGGCGGCACGTGCAGGACCGTCTCACCGACGTGGTGGGGATCCGGGCGTTCTGGAAGTGGTACGACCGCCTGCCGGAGCCCCAGCGCGCCCAGCACATCGCACCGCTGCTCAACAAGCTGCGGGCCTTCGTGCTCCGCGGCCCGGTCCGCGCCATCATCGGTCAGTCGCAGTCCCGGCTCGACATTGGAGGGCTCCTGGACTCGGGGGGCCTCCTCCTCGTCCGGATCCCCAAGGGAACCGTCGGGGAGGAGACGTCCAGGCTCCTCGGCGCCTTCGTCATCACGCGGGTGTGGCAGGCGTGCATGAAGCGGGCCGCGCGAGCGGAGGTCGACCGGCCGGACACCGCCCTGTACGTGGACGAGATGCACAACTACTTGGTCCTGCCGCGCTCGTTCGAGGATCTGCTCGCCGAGGCCCGTGGGTACCGGCTGTCGCTCGTGCTGGCCCACCAGCACATGGGGCAGCTCCCCCGGGACATGCGGGACGCCCTCGGCGCGAACGCCAGGACCAAGGTCGTGTTCACCTGCTCCCCCGAGGACGCGTTCACCCTGGCCCGCCACTTCGCCCCCGAGCTTGGGGAGCAGGATCTGTCCCACCTCGCCACGTTCCAGGCCGCATGCCGCCCGTGCGTGGGAGGAGGGCAGGCCCAGTCGTTCACCTTCCGGACCAAGCCCCTGACGGACCCCCTGCCCGGACGGGTCGACGCAGTCAGGGAGCAAAGCGCCGCCCGCTTTGCCGCCCCTCGCTCCCGCGTGGAGGCGGTGATCATGGAGCGCCAGCTGAACCCGCTCGCCCGGCTGATGCCCACCGAGCAGGGGTCACAGTCCGCCGAGCAGTCCGGGGCTCAGTCCGGGGCTCAGTCCGGGACTCATTCATGGCTGGACCCCTCGAATGGGCCCGTTCGGCCAGGTCAGGACGCCCCATGACCCGCTCAGTGGTGGCCCAGACTCGCGATCGTGCGCGGGCTCGCCCGCGCACCGATCGCTTGAGACTCCAGGCCATCTCCACTTCGCTCACCCAGCGGGATCAACGGATCTGCACCGACCTGTTCGAGCACCGGATCCTCACGACCATCCAGCTATACGAGCTTCACTTCCCGAGCTACCCACGAGCGAGAAAGCGACTGCTTGAGCTTCACCGGCTGGGACTCCTGTGGCGGACACGACCCCAGCGACAGCCCGGGTCGCTGCCCTGGCACTACGTCCTCGACGAGCCCGGAGCACTTGTCGTGGCCGAGAGCCGGGGGATCGAGCCGAACGAGCTCAGGTTCAGATTCGACCGTGCGCTCGGGATGCTGGACAGCCCCCGGCTCCGACACCTCCGGGAGACAAATGGGTTCTTCACCCGGCTCGTTCATGCCTGCCGCACGAGCGAGCATCCGTACCGCCTCGCTCGGTGGTGGGGGGAGCGCAAGTGCGCCCTCAGGTGGCAAGGGCTGGTGCGCCCCGACGGGCTCGGCCGACTGGATGCACCGGAAGGCTCGCTGACCTTTGCCCTCGAGCTCGATCGCGGGACGGAGTCCCGCGATCGCCTCGCGGAAAAGCTCGAGCGCTACTTGCTCATCGCCTCCGGACCGGATGCGCCCGAGGCCGTGCTCTTCTGCTTCCCAAGCACGGAGCGGGAGCAGAGCGCGCGTGAGGTTCTCCGACGACCGGGGCTTCCCGTGGCGACCACGAGCCTGCAGCGGCACCTTCCGGATCCTCTGGGCCCCGTGTGGCGCCCGGTCGAACAAGACCGGCGGCTCCGGCTCATCGAGCTCGGCCGGGGATCGGCCCATGGGTGACGGCGTGACCGCCGCGCTCATCGGCGCCACCGCGTCGGTCATCGGATCCGCTCTCACCTACCTCGTCGGCATCCGCTCCGTGCGCCGATCGGTGAGCACCTCCAACGGGGCACCGCTCGGACGGCTCCTCGAGTCGAGGCTCGACCGACTGGAGCGGCGTCTCGACGGGATGGAGCGATCGATCGCCGATGTGCGGGAGTGGCTCGCCTTCCGCGAGGGAAGGGAGTGCCCGCCCCTCTGGACGCCCCGCAGCCCGTCTTGATTCGCGGCGCATCGTCCGCCTCCAGGCCCGACGTGTCGATCATGCATGAGATCCAGGAACGGGATGGCCGAATCCTGCTCGATCTCCATGAGCACCGGGTCCTGACCACCCAGCAGATCGTCGAACTCCACGTCCCCTCCTACCACTCCGGATGGAAATGGCTGCACGCCCTTGACGAGCTTGGGCTCGTATGGCGCCTTCCCGACCGAGCGCCGGGACAGGGAGGCCCTACGGGCCATTCACGTCCCCGGCATGGCCGTGGCGACAGCGGTGCTCAAGCTGGCCATGAGGGATCCCCTAGCGTCGGTGTGGCTGCCGGTCGGCCAGCCGATCCGTCTCTCCCTACCCGACCTCTCCCAGACCTCATTGGACGCGCATCAACGGCTGCATCTGGAGGACGGCTATCCCGAACCGGCCCGGGCCTCCGGCGATACCTCAGCTGAGGGACGGTCGGTGAGCGTCACGGACAGCGTCTACGATCCCCCACCGGAGGGGACTCCCCCTCCGTGCGGAGTGGCGGGGATCCGCGTTGAGCGGATGGATCTCCCTGGCGCCGAGTTGCTGGCCCAAGACCTGCTTGACCTCCTGGAGTGGGTCCGAACGGAGAAGGATCGAGGCGATGACTGAAGAGGATGCCAAGGCCCGTCCCCTGCGATTCGCCTGGTACGGGCGGCTGTCCACGGAGGAACTCCAGCAGCCCGAGCTTGCATTTCCCACGCAGCGAGCGGCTTGCGAGCGCCGCATCCATGGGATCGGGGGAATCGTGTGCGACTTCAGCGACGTTCAGTCGGGCCGATCGTCTGAGCGAGCGGGCATCGAGGGCCTTCCCTTGGGATTCCCATCTACGTCTCCGATGAGTACGGCGAGCCGGGACGGCCGACTTCGGTCCTGACCCGTCGAATCAAGCAGGCGGTGGGCGAATGGTACGTGCTGGAACTGCTGGAGGAGTCGCGCCGGGGGATGGAGGAGAACACCCGGCAGGGATTCAACACCGGCGGGGTCGCCCCCTACGGATACCGAAAGGTCTACCTCCCCCACCCCAGCAAGACCATGGCTGAGCGGGGGTTCCGAAAGGCCCGCCTGGAGCCCGAACCCGAACGGGCCCCGATCGTCCGGTGGCTGTTCCAGGAGTTCGTCTTCGGGCGGCG
>WNFU01010257.1_pt1 | contig 10395 bp, 12 predicted proteins | sample 5400121 | NCBI WGS metagenome assembly WNFU01 (sample SAMN13153360, study PRJNA577476) | soil metagenome | isolation source: 100 cm soil or saprolite under grassland replicate 1 | place: USA:California | collected 2016-06-15
CGGATGGCCAGGTTCTCGTTCCACAGGGCCCGGGCCTTGGCATAGTTCCCGGCCAGCCAGGCCAGGCCACCGAGCGACCGGGCGATGCTCGGCTCGTCCCCCACGTCCCGGAGCAGGGCCACGCTCTCTTCGATGAGGGGACGCGCGTCGGCAATCCTGCCAACCCGTTGGGCCTCATGGGCCAGCCCATACAGGGCCACGGCGATCGCTCGCTGATCACCCAGCGCCCGGGCGATTTCCAGGCTCTCCTCGTAACGTGCCGTCGAGCGGCGAAAGTCGCTCAGTACGTCCGCGAGCTCGGCCGCCGCTCGGAGGGCCTTCATGCGAATGGCCGGATCTACCTCTCCGGGCCGGTCGAGGGCCCGCTCCACCCATTCCAGGCCCTCGCTCCAGTCGGCTCGTACGACCCAGAATTCCAGCAGGGCGCTAGCCAGCCGGAGGGCCGGCCCGGGATCCTGCTGGCGCAAGCTCCATCCGAACGCGGCCCGGAAGTTGTCCAGCTCGGCATGGAGCCGGTCCAGCCAGGCCTGCTGGGCCGGGCCGCGGAGGGCCGGCTCGGCCGTCTCGGCGACCCCAATGCAATACTTGAGGTGGCGCCGGCGCAGCTCGGGCTCCTCGCCAGCCGCGCGCAGCTTCTCCAAGGCGTACTCGCGAATGGTCTCGAGGAGCCGGTACCGTCCGCCGGCGGGGCCGGTCTCGAGGAGGGCCAGCGACCTGCTGACCAGCCGCGTGAGCAGGTCCAAGACGTCCTCCGGCGCGACCTGGCTGTCGCCGCACACCTGCTCGGCGGCGTCCAGCGAGAAGCCGCCCGCGAACACCGACAAGCGGCGGAGGAGGATCCGCTCTGGCTCGGTCAGGAGGTCGTGGCTCCAGTCCACAGCCGCCCGGAGCGTCTGCTGGCGGGGAAGGGCCGTCCGGCTGCCCCCTGTCAGGAGACGGAAACGGTCCTCCAGCCGGTCCCGGATCTGCTCGACGGTGAGGGCCTGGAGCCGGGCTGCCGCCAGTTCTAGGGCCAGCGGGAGGCCCTCCAGACGCCAGCAGATCGCCACGATGCCCGCGGCGTTCGCATCGGTCAGCGAGAAGCGCGGCTCTGCCGCGACCGCTCGGTCCACGAACAGCTGCACTGCCTCGAACGACGCCACGGCATCGGCGCGTGGCGTAAGGTCGGCTTCCGGGACGGAGAGCGGGGGGACCCGGCGGACCACCTCGCCGGTGATCCCGAGTGGCTCCCTACTGGTCGCCAGGACGGTGAGCCCGGCGCAGGCCCGCAGGAGCCGGTCGGCGAGCGCCGCGCACGCATCCAGGAGGTGCTCACAGTTGTCGAGGACGAGGAGGGTCGCCTTCGTGGCGAGGTGGTGGACGAGCGTGTCCGGGAGGAGGCGACCCTGCTGCTCCCGAATCCCGATTGTCGATGACACCACCCGAGGGACCAGCGCAGGATCCGCGGTCCCGGCGAGCTCCACGAACCAGGTCCCGTCCGGGTGCTCCTCCAGGAGGTCAGCCGCCACTTGGAGGGCCAGCCGGGTCTTCCCTGAGCCGCCGGTCCCCGTCAGCGTGACCAGGCGCGCAGCCCGGAGGGTCGATCGCACCTCGTCCAGCTCGTGCGCACGGCCGACGAAGCGCGTGAGCTGGAGCGGGAGGGTGTGCGGTCTGGCGTCGAGGGAGCGGAGGGGAGGAAAGGCGGCCGGAAGGTCCGGATGGCACAGCTGAAACACCCGCTCGGGGAGCGAGAGGTCCTGGAGGCGGTGCACGCCAAGGTCCTGCAACGCGGCGCCCTCTGGCAGGTCAGAGGCGGTGAGAGCCCGGGTCGCCTCTGAGAGGAGCACCTGTCCCCCGTGAGCGATGGCCCTCAGCCTGGCGCAGCGGTTGAGGGCAAGGCCCGCATAGTTACGACCGTCCCGAAGCTCAAGCGCGCCCGTATGGAGCGCCATGCGAACCCGGAGCGTCACCTGATCCGGCCAGGGCTCGGCAGCGAGGGCCCGCTGGAAGTCCAGGGCACAGGCCACGGCGCTCGGCACTACCGAGAACACCGCGAAGACGCTGTCGCCCTCCCCCTGGTCCGGTGGCCGGTAGCCGCCGTGTCGCTCGATGGCCCGGTGGGCGAGCTCGTGATGGCGCCGGATAGCCCTGCGCATGGCGCCTGGGTGTTCCTCCCACAGCTTGGTCGAGCCCTCGACGTCTGTGAGGAGCATCGTGAGCGTGCCGGGAGGGATGGGCTCTGCCGCCTGCGATTCTTTCTGCGTCTTCATAGGAAGTCCTTCCAAGCTGAGCAAGTCGGCAAGCTGCCTAACGAAAGAGAGTTTTTGTGGCGCGCAGCCGACACAAAAACTCTGTTGAACGGAACCACGCGCCATCTCATCTGGAATTTTAATCCTGTCTGAACCACGTGGGAAGCATTTTCGAGGGGGCGTGGGACGATGGTCCATGGTCCTCGGCGGTGGGAAAAGGCCTGGAGACTCGGCTGTTGGGTGGGCACTGAGGCCAGTGCGGGGGGGCTGCTCCGCTGGCCTCAGGACGGTTCACCAGAGACGGACACACCAGGGGCCTGGACCCGTCGGCAGGACGTGTGGCGACGAGCATGAAGAGAGCATGCCGGGAGGCAACTGGGGCGCTCATGGTGGCCCCCGTTGGAGTCGGGGAATGGAGCGAATCACGACCAGCAGCCCCTGACCGCAGGATGGACAGGGTTGACCCGCTCGGAGGGGTGGGCACCAGGCCTCGGTTGCCTGCGGCGCTGGTTCAGGAGCGCTGGGAGGGGGGCGGCTGCGTGCCCCGCCAGGCCGAGCTGGAGTTGGTGCAGGAGAGGACGATGGACAGGACGCCACAATCCATCGTAGCGGACTTTGTGGAAGCCCTGGGGCCACACATGCTGGAGAAAGCGGCGGATGCACGCGTCGGCGGGCAGGGTCATGGTCCGCCAGCGCTGGTCCTGGGAGTCCTGGGAGCGGAAGCACACCTGCCCATCAGCGATGGAGAGGAGGCGGTGGTTGGGCAGTGCGAGGCGGTGGACATACCGGCCCAGGGAGTTCAGGACTTGCTCAGCACCTCGCACCGTCGGTTTGCAATAGACCACCCATCCTTTGGTCCAGACCGATGCTGGCCGCGTCAGGTCGGGGCGTTCTTGACGCACCAGATCGAGAAACAAGCCGCGAAACAGCTTCGCGCGGGCCTGGACGGGGACGAGGGAGGAGGGGCGGGCGGGCCGCCACTCGGTTCGGTCGGCGGAGACCCCACCAGCCGGCACCAGGCGGTGCACATGCAGATGGTAAGCCAGCGTGCGGGTCCAGGGGTGCAGGACACACAAGATGCCAATCAGGCCGCCCACATCATGGGGGTCCATCGCGAGTTTCAGGAGTGCTTGGGCCGCGGCGCGCAACAAGATGTCGTCCAGGTCTTTTTGGTGGTGGCGGACCAGTTCGTGGAGCTCTTGGGGCAGGGTAAAGACCACCTGAAAGTCAGGGACTGGCAGGAGTTCCTGGCGCCGTTCTGCCAGCCACACCGCGGTGTCAGAGCGGTGGCATGTGGGGCCACTGCGGTGGCGGCAGGAATAGTAGGCATCATGCTCCTGGCCACAGTGCTCGCCCTGTAACAGGTGCCCACCGAAGGCCGCGGTCCGGCAGTGGATCAGATCGTCCATGGCGCGGCGATGGCTAGGCACAAGACCCTCGCCGAACCGCTCCCGCTCGTCGGGGCCATCGCGCCGCAAGACCTCCGCCATCTCTGGCATGACCACCCTCCGGAGGTTCAGAGATCGGCCATGAGGGTGTTGATGGTGGCGTGCACAATGTCGAAGGTTTTGGTCGTCAGAGGCGTGTAGCGGGCGGTGGTCCTGGGGCTTTTGTGGCCGAGCAGCTCCTGAATGACCCGCAACGACACGCCGCGCTCCAACAGATGGGTGGCGTAGGCATGCCGGAGCGTGTGGATGGAGGCATCTGTAGCGAGGCCGCTCTGGCGCACCACCAGCTTGAAGGTCTTCTGGAGGGTGGTCGGCGGCAGGGGTGTCTGCGGGTGGCGGGATGTGAACAACCAGGGCCGGGGGCGTGTGCCCTGCCAGTACGCTCGCAACAGCTCCAGGGTCCGTTCGGCCAGGGGCACATAGCGGTCTTTGCCCCCTTGGCCCTGGCGCACCCGGACCAGCATGCGTTGGGGGTCAGTGTCCGAGACCTGCAGCTGCGTCCCTTCGCGCAGGCGCAGCCCGCAGGCGTAGATCATCTGCAGACACATCCGCGCTTTGGGGTGTCCGACCAACGCCAGCAAAGAGCGGACTTCCTGCAGACTCAGCACAACCGGCCGTTGTTGGCGGGGCCGGGGCCGCATGAGCGCGAAGACCGGCCATGGGCGCTGCCGCGTGATCGCGTAGAAGAATCGGATCCCATACAGGTGGATGCGTCACGTGCTCTCCGCGACCTGCTTCTCATTGAGCAAGGAGAGGAAGTCCTGCCGGATCTCCTCTGCACTAATCTGATCGGGAGCCTGCCGGTCGTGTTGGGCCAGGTGTTTGACGGCTTCGAGAGAGCACGGCGGCGTCGTGGGGGCCAAACCCCGGAGTTGCAGGTCTTCGCGCATACGGCGTCTGAGCGCAGTCATGGCCATCCTCCTGTTCATGGTGAATCCCATGGGTCCAAATCGTCCACATGAATCAGCAAGATAGATGACCGCTCAGCATGCGGGAAGAAAGAACGGAAGGCGGCACCTTGAGGGATTAGACTAGCCTGCTACCGCGCAGCGGTTTCGTTCAACAGGACTTATACATCCAGTGGCTCCAGGTGCCTTCGATCTCCTTGTCCGGCCACATCAGCTCAGTCATCCGCCACGCACTCGGCCAGTTGCCAAGAATGTGAGCCCATGGAACATGATTGCGAGCCCAGGATCAATAATGTGGGCTCAGGTGCAATCAATGTGAGCCGGAGGGCTCGGAGAAAATCAATGATTGTGGGCCAGGAAGGGTGCTCTAGTGCGAGCCGGACGCGCTTCCATTGCAAGCCGCAACAGATACCTGCGTCCCCATGTCAGGGCTCGTGCTTCGATTGGCAAAGAGTCCTATAAATAACGCAATATCAGTTGTTTATAGAAGGCACCCGCAGAAGCCCAAGACACGCCTACACGCGAATGCACCTTTTCGGGGGGTTGGGCAAAAAACCCCATATAGTAGACTTGCTCATCTCGATCTCGCTACAGCGCGCAGGCTCCGGCCACGCTGAGGCCTGTGGGGCTGTGCGCCATCAGGGTGATCTTCCGTTGAGCTACGAAACAGCCCAGTGGAGGAAATGTGTCGCCTGTTGGGAAGGCACGCATTGTCGCATTGGCTGGCATTGGTAGGAGCAGACTCCATGGATGCATGCGACGGGACAGGCGCCCAAATGCCTGCACCGGCGATGATGGGGGCGAGGGGAGACACGAACAACCCGTGGGCGGAGACGCGGGGACCACCGGCCGTTGTTCGCCCCCGCCAGCGGCTTAGGCTGGTCTATCTCCATGCCGCCCGATGCCGTCGCCCGCGCCTGCTTCCCTGCAAGTCATTCAGATGGCAGCCGCGCCGGCGAAGTATGCGGAGCTTGACCTCATGGCCCCAGATGAGGGAGAGCGTTTGATTCTGGGGGGAGCCGCTTGAGGTAGAGCACTTCCTGCGGTACGGTTCTCCCATGGAGCTCTCTCTCATCCTACCCAACGTCTTTCAACTGCGCGTGATCGTGCGGGGTATCAGCCCGCTGATCTGGCGCCGCCTGCTCGTCCGCAGCAACATGTCCCTTGCCACCCTCCATGATATGCAGCAGATCGTGTTCGCCTGGAGCGACGTGCATCTCGGGTCTCTCGCCCCGCACGTGCAGAATTTTACGCTAACGGCTTTTCTCCCGTCTTCACCAAGACGTCACAACCGTGAAATCATCAATGAATCAAGTGGTTCGAGAATCTTTCCGACCCTGCATTGGGTCATATGCTCTACGTGAGACCTACGGTAAGAGCCACGAGTGTACGCTCTTCTCCAAGCCCATGGGAGCGGCCGGAAGCGGCTTGGAGTCATATTTCACATACGGGGGGCAAGAGACCCATCCACAAGCATAAGAAGGGCAGGGCAGAGATCCGCTCCGTCAGCGCTCCGCGCAGGAAAGAGGAACTCCGATGCGAAGAATCGTCACAATCGTCGGACTCACCGGCTTGTTCGTGCTGAGTTGCGTGCGTATCGGCTGGGCGGAAGAGCGATGGGTACTCTGGCAGGAGGAGTTTCGGCCGTCGGGGGAGAACATGTGGAGGCTGGTAGGAACCGACCCGGGCGAACGGGAGTGCGAGGAGTTGAAGCGGCACATCCTCGTGCAAATGAGCAGGAAGCCCGATTTCCGGGTGAAGGATGGAATGATTACCCAGATGTTTCCGGGGGGACGAATCCAGTCCCGGCTGATCTGCCTTCCCCAGTCAGTCAATCCAAGGCCCCGACGGTGAGACATCCCCTGCCGCCGCTGAGCAATACTTGGTCGAACCGAACACAAGGCTCACAAGTTTCATAGGGTCCTATAAACGCCATAAAATCAATGGTGACATGATGTGTAACCCCCTCATTTCGAGCAGGGTTTATCGTGATCACCTCGTTCGCACCCCATTGATAAATCAGACTCTCAAATGAACTGCGAAGCTTTCGGTACCTTTGTTCGTTTCAATCGATCCTTGGCGGCTTACATCATGCATACGGGCTTGAGGAGAAGGCGGCGTGATGAGGGGAGCATAGTTTTTACGGACAACAACCGATGATTTGCATGGAGAGGAAATTCACATGAGCCTGAAGATCGAAGCACATGGCGCCGTTACCACTGTCATCATTGATCGGCCGGAGAAGCGCAATGCCGTCGACGGGACGACGGCTCGGCAGCTGGTCCAAGCGTTCCGAGCATTTGAGCGGGACGACGAGGCACGCGTTGCGGTTCTGTGCGGCGCGGGAGGGACCTTCTGTGCCGGCATGGACCTGAAGACGATGGATAGCCCGTCGGGACTCCGCTTTGAGGCGACCGGCGATGGGCCGATGGGCCCAACGCGGATGCTCCTCGCGAAGCCCGTGATTGCCGCGGTCGCAGGCTACGCGGTGGCTGGGGGCTTCGAGCTCGCGCTCTGGTGCGACCTGCGCGTGGTGGAAGAAAACGCCGTGATGGGCGTATTCAATCGGCGCTGGGGGATTCCGCTCGTGGATGGCGGGACCTTCCGACTGCCCTGGCTGGTCGGCCTTGGGCGCGCGCTCGACTTGATCCTCACGGGTCGACCGATCGGTGCCCAGGAAGCGGAGCGTATCGGTTTGGCAAACCGCATCGTCCCACGCGGGAAGGCGCGCGAGGAGGCGGAAGGACTCGCGCACGTCATTGCCGCGTTTCCCCCTCGCTGCGTCCTCAGCGATCGGCAATCGAGCTACGAGGCGTTCGGTTTGGACCTCACCGCCGCGCTCTCCAATGAGTTCAGGTTGGGCAAGACAACGATTGATTCCGGCGAGAGCTCCGCGGGGGCCGCGCGGTTCGCGCGAGGTGAGGGGCGGCATGGGCAGGTCTGAGGAAGTCGATCGCGGTTGCGGCTCCCCGGCGGTGAGCGTCCCGATGCAGACGGTGCGTTTCAAGCCAATCGATCCGCGCATCGAAGCTCGCGTGAGAGAGCATACAGATCTGGGGGCTACGCCTGTACTCCGCAAAAACTCTATCCTCATAGCGCTGGACTGCACGTCTCCTCGAGGCGATAATAGGTAGAGAGACGATCCATGTCTGAGAGGGACTCTGTCACTATGACTCGGCTCACCTGCCTGCTCCGTCATCTATGCCAGCTCCCGGGCACGCTGCTGATGCTCCTGGGCGACGGCATGCGTTTCCTGCGGCTCTGTCTATGCTCTCCTGCCGCCCTCGCCGCAGAAAACCTCTTCCTACGCCAACAGCTGGCCCTGTACCAGGAACGCAGGGTCAAACCCCGACGGGCGACGCATGCCACCCGCCTCGCCCTGGTCTGGCTTGGGCGCTGGTTCGACTGGCGCCAGGCATTGGCCATGGTGCACCCCACGACGTTGACCCGCTGGCATCGCCAGGGATTCCAGCTCTTCTGGCGCTGGCAATCCACGCCTGGACGTGCGCCGATCCCTCCAGACCTCCAAGCGCTCATCCGTCGCATGGCCTGTGAGAATCCCACGTGGGGTGAAGAGCGGATTGCCAACGAGCTTTTGCTGAAGCTGGGCCTGCGGGTGTCACCACGCACCGTGCGGAAGTACCTGCCGAAGCACCTGGATCACGATCGGGGGAAACGCGTTTCTTCCCAGGGCTGGCAGACGTTTGTCCGCAATCATGCCCAGGCGATCATCGCGTGCGACTTCTGCGTGGTGGTCACGGCGACCTTTCGCCTCCTCTACGTCTTTGTGCTCATGGAACACGCGACCCGCCGCATCCTGCACGTCAATGTCACGGAACACCCGACGGCGCCCTGGACACTGCAACAGCTCCGTGAAGCCATCCCGGCCGATCACGCCGATCGTTTCTTGCTGCATGACCGCGCTAGCATCGTCGCCCAGGCACTCGACCAGCGCATACGCCACCTGAGACTGAAGATCCTGAAGACGCCACCCCGGAGTCCGCAGGCGAAGGCGCTGTGTGAGCGGCTGCTCGGTACGCTGCGGCGGGAGTGCTTCGACTGTCTGATTCCGCTGACCGCAAACCATCGGCGACGGATCCTGCGCGAGTGGGTGCCCCATGACAACACCAGCCGTCCTCATATGGCCTTGGGGCCAGGTATTCCCCAGCCGCCGGCCTCCCTGCCGGTGCCACTACAGGCGCACCGCCATCGGCTTCCAGAGCATCTCTCCGTGGTGTCACACCAGATTCTGGGTGGCTTACATCATGCATACGGGCTGGCAGAGCAGGTGGTATGACCATGACACACGACGTTCGCAAGGGTCAGCGAGCAGCGAGGGCAGTGCAGAAGGAGCAGCGCCAGCAGGCAGGGAGAACACAGCGCCCACGGATGTGCGAAACGCCATGGCCTGTCGGGAAAACGCCGGTAGTTGCTGGCATACAACCGCCTGGCTTTGCGTCAGTCACCGAAGAAGTGCTCCAGGCTATTGTGCACCGTCTGGTCACTGGACTGCACCCCCACAAAATTATCCTGGTTGGGTCCTATGTCTCTGGCACCCCCACGGCGGATAGCGATGTGGACCTCCTCGTGATTATGGACACCCAGGCCCGACCGGTGAACCGCTATCTGCGCGTGTCGCGTCTGCTCCGGCCGCGCCCCTTTCCGCTCGATCTCCTCGTGCAAACCCCTGAGGAGATCGCTCAGGCATTGGACAGGGAGGACGCCTTCATCCGCGAGATCACGACCCAAGGGCTGGTATTGTATGAGCGATCCGATTGATCCTCTCGCCTGGGTGCACCGGGCGGAGGAAGATTGGCTGTTGGCGCGCTCGGCCCTGCGGCGGAAGGTTCCACTGACCTATGGCGCCACTTTCCACGCGCAGCAATGTGCGGAGAAGTACCTCAAGGTGCTCCTGGTGTTCCGTCGGCAGGCCTTTCCTCGGACCCACGATGTGATTGCTCTGCACGACTTATGCATGCGGCATGGCCTCAGTGTCCCAATTGGTCCAGACAGGCTGGAGCGCTTAGCCGCGTACGCGGTCCAAGTACGGTCTCCGGGTAAAGATCCAACCCCGGACGAAGCCCAAGAGGCTGTGCAGATTGCGCCGGCAGTGCGGCGATGGGCCAGAGCACTGTCGCGGCCATCTTCTCGTCAACCGTAATTTCTGCGGACCACAGGCATCGATGCCCACGGTGATAGGGCCATCGGGGATAGGTAAGTGGCCCCAATCCCGAGGGCAGCCTTCGATGAAACTCCATTGTTCTTCACCCAGTTTCGCTTCACAGCGCTCGGCGACCTTCAGGGTATCGTGGCGTACGGTCTTGACGTCCAGGGTGACCTCGATCGGGAGGAAGTCGGTGAGCGCCTGGACGGTCAACCCATACGAGACCAGCGAGGCCCACTTGGTTTCGATAAAGAGCAATTCGGGGGCGACCGGCTCGGTGAGCAGAGACGTCAGCGGGCGGAAGGTGGTGGTCTTGCGACGCTGGCAGCGGCAGTGGAAGAGACGCGGACTGGAAAGCGTGAAGGTGCCGAATAACGTGCGAAACGTGCGCGTATGGTCGCCTTTGACCTTGAAAGCGCTCCCGCAGGTCTCGCAGCACGAGTGCGCGGCCAGAAACGCGTCGACCTGCTGGGCCAGTAGGTGGTGCTGGATCAGCGTTAAGAGTTGCTTGGCTTCAGCCAGTGTCAAGCCCAGGTGCTCAATGCGTTGGCAGTCTTTCGTCAGGGTGAGCTCATCCGTGACGGTTTCTTCACGGCCATCGTCGGTGCACATGACGAGCTGAATTTTGCAGTGCATGGTGAGCTCCT
>WNFU01011108.1_pt1 | contig 10394 bp, 13 predicted proteins | sample 5400121 | NCBI WGS metagenome assembly WNFU01 (sample SAMN13153360, study PRJNA577476) | soil metagenome | isolation source: 100 cm soil or saprolite under grassland replicate 1 | place: USA:California | collected 2016-06-15
AACAACCCGTCCGGGCCCGTAATCGCCTCAGGGCCCTCATGCCCGGCAAGCAGCTGATCGATCAGCTCGTCCGGGATCTCCTTCGGGGGCATGACCCTCCTTTACGGATCATGCATACACAGAACCCCGGACGCTCCCGCCGACGTAGAAACTCTGCCCAACTCGATTCGAGCCGCCGCGGCGCCGGCTCGATCCCCTCGCGCCGGAGGATCTCCCAGACGGTGCTGGCGGCGACCGTGATGCCAAGCCCAACAAGCTCGCCCTGGACGCGCCGGTACCCCCAGCCCGGATTCTCGCGCGCCAGCCGCAGCACCAGCTCACGCACCTCGAGCGACGTTGCCGGACGGCCCGGGCGTCGATGTGGATACGTCCAGCGGCGCGCCACCAGCTCCCGATGCCAGCGCAGAAGCGTCTCAGGCGTCACCACGAACGACGCCCACGCTCGCCGCGGCAGCGCCCGACTGAACGCGGCTAGCAGCGCCCGATCAGCCGGGCGAAACTGCGCACGGCCGACCTGGCGCTCCAGCACGTGCAGCTGATGGCGCAGCACGAGGATCTCGATCTCCTTCTCGCGCTCCGAGCGGATCCGCAGCACAAGCAGCTCCAGCAGCCGCCGCGACAGCCAGTACAGAAACGACCACACCACACCCCGAGAACGACCCACCTCGACCGCCGACACTACAGGCCGAGTCGTCCACCACCGACACCTACCACGCCGACTCCGACAGGAGGCGACGGAGTTTCCGGCACTCACAGGCTGCCGGTCGCGCCGTTCAAGCCGAAGCGCGGAGTGAGCGCGGCGGGCGCGCAGGGCGGAGCCAGCGCTCGCGGCCGCTCCGGCCGCGGCCGCAGAGGAAGCCAGGGAATCACGTGAGCCGACCGCTTGACGGCCACGACCAGCGGTCGCTGCGCCAAAGCGAAGGCCGGTGCCAGCACCGCGAGCGTCCCGGCGGCGATTGCGACGAGGGGCAGGGCCCGTCGTCGACCGCGACCTCGCTCATTCATCACACTCTTCACGCTAAATGGGTGTAGGGGTCGGAAATGGTGAGTTGGCTTCGGCCGCTGGCGTCAGCTCGGGTCGGCTGCGTCTGTGAGCGCGGTGGTGAGGAAGCGGTGTGTCCAGTCTTCGGCGTGGCGGCGGGGGTGTCGGCGAAGACGATCGGGATGTTGGGGTAGCGGACTTGGAGGCGGGTGAGCTGATCGGCGAGCCAGGCGCCGTTGACGTGTTCGAGCTTGAAGAGGGCGCTGTAGCGGGTCTCGACGACGATCGCGGCGAGCCGGAGTTCGGCGAGCCGCTGGAGCTGGAAGGCGAGGCTGCCGTCGGAGAGCGTGGAGGCAAGGTTGTCGAGGCTCTTGCGCTCGACGGCGGCGAGCAGCCGCCCATCCGAGGCGTGGATGGCGTAGTCGCCGGCCGCGACCGTCGCGCGCACAGTGCCTGCGCCTTGGTGGGCGACGCGGTAGGGGTAGCGCTCGCGGGTATCAACGGTGATCGTCACTGGCTCGGCTACGGCGCGGCGGCGGGGGACGCGGCCGCCCGGGTTGGCGGCCCGCGCGGTCTTCTGCGTCTGCCAGAAGATCGCCTCACGGCCCTTGACCTGGGTAAAGACGAACTGCGAGCGCGCCTGCCGCGGCCGATCGAGGACGAGATCGACCGCTGGCCCACGACGGCGGCAGACGAGCACAACCGCTTCGTCGACGACGTCCGCGTTGTCCGGCCAGGGTCTTCGAAGCGGTGGCAGTAGACGCGGGCGGTCGCAGGCCACGGCGCCCGCGCCTTCAGCACGAGGCCGTGCTTGAGCGGCAGCCGCACGAGGTAGGGCAGCCGGCTATCGGGCTGCGGGTTCCGCGCGACGACGAAGAGTCTGGTCTCAGTGTCGACGTTCACGCCGCAGCGGCGTGGTACTCGTGGATCAGCCCGCCGAGTACATCCCGCCGGAGAACCGCTGGTGGCGGCGAGCCGCGTGCCAGTGGCGGCTGACCAGCCGGAGCGGCGAGCGCGAGCGACCGGTGCGGCCGCTCGGCGTTGTAGTGGGCCAGGTAGGCGCGGAGGACCTGCTCGAGGTGGCGGCGACTGACGATGAGCAGGTGGTCGAGGCAGTCGTTGCGGACGGTACGCACCCAGCGCTCGGCGACCGCGTTCACCTTCGGCGCCTGCAGCGGTGTTTCGATCACGCGCACGCCTTCGGAACGGACGATCTGGTCGAACGGACCGCAGAACTTCGCGTCTCGGTCGTGGATCAGGAAGCGCACGTTCTCAAGGTGATCGCCGATTGCGAGGTTGCGCGCCTGCTGGCTCACCCAGGCGCAGTCGGGATTCGCGGTCACGCCGGCGACGTGGACGCGGCGGGAACCGTGTTCGATCCAGAAGAGCACGTACAGCGTCCGCAGCCAGACAGTCTCGACGGTGAAGAAATCGCAGGCCAGGATCCCTTGCGCCTGCGCGCGCAAGAACTCCGCCCAGGACGGCCCGATTCGGCGCGGGGCCGGCCCCAGCCCGTGCCGTCGGAGGAGCATGCGGATCGTCGTCGCGCCCACCCGGACGCCGAGCTTGCGCAACTCGCCCTGGATCCGCACGCAGCCCCAGCGCGGATTCTCCCTCGCCAACCGCAGCACGAGCTCCCGTCGCTCGGGGTCGAGCGGCGGTCGGCCCGCCGGTCGGCGCCGATACGTCCACTTCCGCCGCACCAGTTCCCGCTGCCAGCGCAGCAGCGTCTGCGGCGAGACCAGAAACGCCGACCACCTGGCGCGGCAGCAGCTCGCTGGCCGCCGCGAGCACAAGTCGATCCCTCCGCCGCAACCCCGGTCGCTTCGCCGACCGCCGTAGCACCCTTAACTGGTGTCGCAACACCGCGTTCTCGACCTCGAGCGCGGCAGCACCACCGCCGCCAGCAACCAGTCGCGCAAATCGCCGAACCAGCACGTGCACCAAGAAGAAGACCACCGCGCCCCGATCCTACGGGCACCGGCCGAAGCCCAGATCAAGTTTTCCGACCCCTACAGCCGGTTAGCGGCGTTCCGTCTACTGGGCGGCGAAGCGATACTGACGCCCCCTCTGAAGGAGCGAGACCAAGGGAGGAAGCATGACGCGCCTTGAACAACCGACTCCTGAAGCCGCCGAACCGCATTACGCCGGCTGGGGACAGCGGTTACGGGCCTGGCTCCTGGACATTCTCATTGTCTACGGCGTCCTCATCGTCCTTGCGCTCGTCCTGTATGCCATCATCGGCCCCGATAACGATCCGAGTACAGATGATTCCGCCGCCTACGGCGCGATAGCGGGAATCGCAGGTTTCGTGATCATGCCTTTCTACTTCGGCCTCCTCCAGGGCCGGCAGCCTGGGCAGAGCGTGGGTAAGCGAAAGATTGGAATTGCCGTTCGTCGTGCGGAGACCTTCGATCGCCTCGGCTATCGGCGGTCGTTTACGCGTTCGCTCGTCACGCTAGCGTTCTGGTTGCTGCCGCCCACCTGGTTGCTCGACTATCTGTGGTCGATTTGGGATCGGCGACGCCAGGCGCTGCATGACAAGGTCGCCGCCAGCGTCGTGATCCGCCTCCGCAGTTAGCTTGCGATCATCCACTCTGTCGCTCGATGCCCGTCGACTTGCGAGAGCGCGATAGATCCCGTCACCCTCTGCCGCGAGCCGTGCGATTTCCAACTCGGCGAGTGCCGCAGCAACGTCTCCGGCTGCGAGTCCACTCGCCCTCGTTCCTGAAGAACTCGACGAAGTTCCTGGCCGCCGCGAGCCGAGCAGAAGCATTTCCGGTCGCGGCCGACGCCACGACCAACCGGGCGGTTAGCTCTTGATGAGGTTGTGGAGCTCGTACTGCGTCTCTTCGGGCGGAATCACTTCGCGTCCGTGCTCCTGAGCCGTCTGCTGTATCGCCGCTCCGAGACGCTCCTGGAAGAAACGGTCGAAGTCGGCCCGCGACTCCCAGACGTCGACGATCCGCCAGCGACCGTTCACCTCTCCCGCCGTGTGCACGAGCATCCCGGCGGGCGGGTTGTTCTCGATGTCGAGCTTCGAGAGGACCGCGTCGTACAGCGTCGCGTCGCCGTCAAAGTCCTGAATCAGCGCGATCGGCATCTGGGTGCCCTCCTTTCGGACGTGTGGAAGAGCGACCTTATACACTGCCGCAGCTGTCCGACCCGGCCAGCTACCGTCTTCTTCTCGAGCAAGCGCCCCGAGTCGGCTTGCGAGCTGGGCGATCTCCCCTAGTAGCTGCGCACCTCGTCTGAGATGGAGTTCTCATGGAGCTCGTCTCGGCCACCTCAGACGTCTCTGTCGAGCGCCGGACTGCCACCGACTCCGCTGACCCCGCCCCGCAGACGGCAATTGTCCGGCGCGCGTCACCGATGTCGCTGTTTGGCGGAAGGGCGACAGGCTTGCTGGCTGTGGCTCTATCGGGGACGGCGGTGGTGTGCTCGTTGGCGGGCGCGGCGCTCGGCTGGTGGCTCGCGGCCGCGTTGGCGTCGTTGTAGTCGAGCAGCGAGTTGGGCGGGTTGTTGAGCTTGCGTGCCTCGTAGTAGGCGAGCCGGGCGGCGCGACCGTCGGGCGTATCGGGGAAGATCGGCACACCGTCGTGGTAGGTGATCGCTGGTGCGCGCGGGCGGTCGCGCTCGGGTTGTGCGGGATCACTCGCGGCTGTTTGCCTGGCGAGCGTCTGCTGCCGGCGGGGCGGATCCGGTGGGCGGGCGGGCGCGGTGGCGCGGCGCGGTGGGGCCGGGGTTGGCTCGCGGGCGGCGTGCTTGCGCTGGCGCTCGAGTTCGCGTTGGAAGCCGGGCGCGGCCTTCCAGTTGCGAAGGGTGCGGGTGGTGACGTCGACGACAGTGCGTTCGAGTCCGACGCCGACAAGGTCGTCGGCGGGGAGATTCATGTGCACATCGATGCGGAGCATCTGGAGACGCAGGCCAAGAGCCCCACGCAGGTGCACGACGACCAGCCCGAAGCGTTCACGGAAGACCCGGACCCGGCGGGAGCGCTGCCGTGAGCGCCACGACTGCATACGCCGCGACGCAGATTAGGTCCGCTGTGCGAGGGGTGGCTCAGCACCGCTGAAGTGCAGGCGCGCTCGGGAATGCGGTCAGAGAGCTCGTTCGCAAGGAGATTGCACGCCTGCTCGAAGAAGGCCGCGTCGTGCGCCGGAAGACTGCCGTCCGCCCGTAGGCAACCGCGGCTGAAGGTGCTCGGCCTCATCTAGAACCGTCGCGAATGCACGATCTGCCCGCCGCCGGCGCTGCGCCCATGGTCGTTGTCGCACTCCCGCCAAAATGCGACATCGAAGCACTCCGACGCGACTCAGACCGAACTACTGGTTGCCGCGGCCGGCGCTCAGCGAAGGGTCTGAAACGGTGTTTTTCATAATCGCTCTTTTTTAGCGACTCCTTGGCGGCGGCCGCTTGCAATTCCACGTTCCTAGCCCTCGGCGCCCCGGCTCGAACGCAGGACCGTCCGACCGCGAGATAGGCCGTTCGGCCTATTGAAGCGGAGCCTCACCACGGCGAAACTTTGCGTCAACGGCAACGACTTCTCGTCTTGCAAAGAGGGGGAACCTTGAGAAAGATCCTGGCCTTCGCGGCGATCGGAGCGATCTTTTCGGCCGTGACCGCGGCCACCGCTTCGGCGAGCCATTCCTGGAACGGTTACCACTGGGCGCGCACCGCCAATCCGTTCACGCTCAAGATGGGCGACAACCTGACGACGAGCGACTGGAAGAGTCATCTCAGCATTACATCGAGCGACTGGTCGAAATCGACGGTCCTCGACACGACGATCGGTCCGGGACAGTCGCGGAATAAGCGCTGCCAGGCAACGGCAGGCCAGGACGAGATCTGCAACGGAAACTACGGCTACAACGGTTGGCTCGGCGTTGCGACCATCTGGCTCGCCAGCGGCAGCCTGCACATCACGCAGGGCACCGTGAAGGTCAATGACAGCTACTTCTCGCTCTCCCAGTACAACTACGCGGCCGAGAAGGAGCACGTGATGTGCCAGGAGGTCGGGCACACGCTCGGGCTCGATCACCAGGACACCTCGGGGATCTCGCTCGATACCTGCATGGACTACTACAGGAACACGAGTGACACCGACACCCTGAGCACGTCTCCGAACCAGCACGACTATGACGAGCTCTCTGCGATCTACAGCCACGTCGATACGTCGACGACGGTCGGCGCAGCGATCGCCAACAACCTCCCCGACGCCGTGCCGTCGTGGTCGCCAGCGTCGAGGATGAGCGAGTCGGTCTACGTCGACCACCTCGCGAATGGGCAGACGCTGGTCACCTACGTCCTCTGGGCGAGCCCATTCCAGGTGAACTTCTAGATCTATTCCCCGAGATAGTCGGCACCGGTCGCGCGTCCAGCGCGTCTTGCGCGTCTGGCGCGACCGAGGGCTAGGAACGTGGAATTGCAAGCGGCCGCCGCCAGGAGTCGCTAAGAAACAGCGATTTATGAAAAACGCCGTTTCAGACCCTTTGCTGAGCGCCGGCCGCGGCAAGCACTAGTTTCGTCTGCTCGTGTCGGAGTGCGGGGCTGTCGCCTTCTGGCGGAAGTGCGACAGAGATGTCGGCCCGACACGGGACTCGACGCAGTCGCTGGTTGCGCAGACGAGCGGAACGCACCGCTCAATAAGACCAGCGCGACCAACGGGGGCTCCGTCGCGCTCGTTTAATTCGTCGACCGCCGCGGCCTACAGCCGCGAACACGAGTAGGGGTCAGCCGTCCCGGCAGCGGGTTCTTGGGTTCTCGCTTGCCGCGGTGGTTCCAGGGGCGACGGGACCTATTGACTCGAGTCGCTTATCCGAGACAGGATGGCCCGGGGCGCGCACCGCAGCGGGGATTAGGGGAGAGCATCCCCAACTGCGGTCTAATATCGCTCGGTGCGCGCGCGCTCCCTCCGAAGCCGGTTGCGGGCGAGAAGCGGCGCGCGTACGGTGGCTCGCGAGCCCAGGCACCTTGCGTCCCGGGGGTCGCCGCAGTCCCTCGGGGCGCGCCGGGCTCGGATCGCGACCCGTCATTGACAGTGGTAGCCGAAAACTGGTAATGACCGGTTAGCGCAACGAGAGGCGGTGGGTCGATGACCCGACTGCGGCCTCACATCGTTGCTGCGGCATCGATCTCCCGAGGAGCAACTTCGGGCTTGGTCCGGGCGCTCTGCGCACGCGTGCCCGCCGCCCGACGTGCTCGTGGTCGTCGGGGCGATGCGGGAGCGCCCTGCCAAGTAAGGCGACCGGCCAGCGGCGCGAACGACAGGGAGCGCACACCGGAGAGGACAGCTTTCGACCTTCAGATGGAAGCTGATGATTGCCGACCTGCCGGCGAGCACCGGAGCCGTGAGTGAACGTGTTGGGTGGTTCGCGCGTGGCGAGGGGTGACATGGAACGCGATCTGCGGCTGGCGCTTGAGAAGTGCGAGCAGATGCTTGCTCGACTTCGTGCGCCGCGGCCTGCGAGTGGTGGGGCTCGCGACCGAGATGCAGTGCGGGTGGACGAGAAGACCGAGCAGCTGCTCGAGGATCTCTCGCCGCGCGCACGGCTGCTGCCGCCGCTGGCCGTAGCAGAGGTCGATCGAAGCCGACGCGCACTTGTGCTCTCGCTCGAGAATGCGCGCCGGGCCGCAGCGGAGCGGTCGACGCTCGAAGGTGCGGAGTTGGCCTCAGGCGCAGAGCAGACAACCCGCGGAGGCCAATGCGGGCGAGGAACACCTTCTCTTCGTGCCGACGACCGCTGGCTACGTGCTCGTCGAGCGAAATGGCCCGGCGCCAACCGACGGCGATCGGGTGGAGCTCCCGCAGCAGGCCGCTTCCTTCCGAGTCGCGAAGCTCGGAGCATCTCCGCTACCGCACGACGCACGGGTCTGCGCGTACCTCGACCGACCCCAGTAGTGCGCCTCCAACCGCCCCGACTTAACCCTCCCTGTCGCCTCCTTGTCGCCGTTCGGCTCATCCGCGACACCACAGCCGGCGACGCCCCGGGCGACGGGACGAAGTCGGAGCGCGGCCCGGTTCACGGCTCCCCGTCGCGTGCCAGAGCTGGATGGTGTCGCCCCTTTATGGGGAGGTCCCTCTTGCCGACAAACGAAGGTGGCGCACCGCAAACGGGCTGGGTCGCGGGGGGCCGCAGCCCCCGACCTGGTCCCGGCGGTGCGCCGAGCAAGGCTCGGGCGGTCCTCAGCTCCCCCTGAGGGCCGTCCGCGATTCACTGAGCGTGGTTTGCGCGCTGCGGGTTCTTTACGCTCGCTTGTTCCGGCCGTGCCTGCGCGGCTCCGGCGCGCGAAGCTCAACACCAGGGTGGAGGGACTGCCAGACGCGCAGCAGGAGATCGAGCTCGAGGCGCGCCTGCTCCGGCCCGAGCGTCGGGTGTGCCTCGACCTCGATCACGTCGCGGTCCACCCACTCGACCCGACACTCGCGTCGTCGGAAGAAGTCGACCAGTTCGTCCGTCAGCGTGGCGTCGCTGAGTGAATGCGCAAGCGCCGCAGCCTCTGTTCGTGAAGTCGCCGCCGCTGGCAACCTCCTCGTCTCAGTGTCAGTGATAAGGGAGCGGCGTCAATTCATCGAACGAGGGATCAGCGTCGCGCGGTCGAGACGCCGCCTCCTCATCTCGCCGTCAGCGCCCTGACGCATCCTCCGCGTCCGGCTCGTCTTCTGGTTGTCGCAAAAGAGCCGAAAGACGACACGGAGCCCGAAGCCCGCGTAGAGCGGATCCAGCTACGCGCGCACGCGCAATATCAGACCAGGCCGCCTCGCATCCAGAACCCAAACATGACTCCCAGTGAAGCCTTGAAGTGGCGTTTTCACAAACGCTGATTCGATCCGCGGCACGACGGCCGACGAGGCTGCGGCCGGTGAGGGATCGTCGCTAGGATCGCTCGCTTCCGCATGCGCGGTCAGCCAGCACCCAGCCGTGACAGGCATCCAGGCCGAACCGGCTCCTCCGGAGGCGGTGCCGCAGGCTCGGGTGGGGATGCCCTCCGCGTTGTTCGGGCGACTCGTGACCAGCTGGGAGTCGCCTGGTCTGCCGAGGCCGACCCCCTCTCCTGGCGGGTCGTCTGCTGGGACGGCCGCGGTGCCGCCGTTGCCCGGCTCAAACTCACCGGGACGCACCGGCGAGCGACCTTCGCCGGTCTTGCTCGGTTGCAACAGCCGTTCACGATCGCCGTCTCCGGCCTGGGACGCGATGGCTCCGTGCCCTGGCAGTGCGGGCTTGCCGATCTGTATCTGCGGGCAGGTGGCCCTGCTGGGCGAGAGGGAGCCTCCGACCGAATGCGAACCCAAGTTAGGAGGGAGCCGGTGTCACCGAAGCGGCCCAAGAAGGATGCGGCGCCAGGCAAGACGGGCAAGACGAGGAAGCCGAAGCCGAAGAAGAAGACCGCGCGCGGGAAGTAGCCGCGGCTGCGGTCGACCGAGCGCTGACACGGGCGACCCGCAGCCGACAGGCGGAGGTTTCTGTCGCACTTCCGCCGAGGCGCGACACTTCGCGGGCTCGGTCTCACAGAACAGGACGCTCAACCCGATGTCAGCGTCTCCGTAGTACACGCGCGCGCGCGAGTATCAGATTGACGAGTTCGAGGTCAAACCGTTTCCGCGACTGAGCTGGCACTGCTGTCGTCTCAGGCGCGTGCCCTCATCGACCAGGTCTCACGTGGGCACGGAAGTGACGTCGCGGTTTGGTGGAAGCACGACAATCGTGCCCGCGTCGGACTACGTTTCGGGGCGATGGGCGTCCGAGCGCGATGTCGAGCTTCGCCACGAGAGGCGCGCGCCAGGCGGAGGGCCGCGTTGGCGTAGGACTCGAGTTCACCCAGCGGACCCCGCTACGCCCGCTTCGTCAACCAGGCCCATCCCGGCCCGCACGCGCCGCTCGGCTGGAGGCAACCCGTCGACCTGTTCCCGGCGTGGATTACGTGATCAGGTTGGGAGGAGCCCTGAGTTCCTCCGCTACGCGACGTCTCTGAGCTTGACCGCGTCCGCGAGGGCGCGCAGCTTTTTCAGGCTCTGGTTCTCGATCTGCCGTATGCGCTCGCGGGTGACGTTGAACGTCCGGCCGACCTCTTCCAGCGTCCTCGGGTTCTCGCCGTCGAGCCCGTAGCGGAGCTCGAGCACCTGGCGCTGCCTGCTCGAGAGCGTGCCGAGGATCTTCCGCAGCGTCTCCTTGCGCAGCGTGATCTCGGCCTCCTCGTCGGGGAGCGGGAGATTCTCGTCGGTGATGAAGTGGCCGAACTCCGATTCGTCCTCGTCGCCGACCGGCTTCTCGAGGGAGACCGGCGTCTGCGCGCTGCGGCGGATGTGCTCGACCTCGTCGCCTGTGAGGTCGAGGTCACGGCCGATCTCCACGGAGGTGGGCTCGCGTCCGAGCTCCGCACGAAGCTTGCGCTCGGAGCGCACGATCTTGTT
>WNFU01010260.1_pt1 | contig 10391 bp, 8 predicted proteins | sample 5400121 | NCBI WGS metagenome assembly WNFU01 (sample SAMN13153360, study PRJNA577476) | soil metagenome | isolation source: 100 cm soil or saprolite under grassland replicate 1 | place: USA:California | collected 2016-06-15
CGAACGACATCCTCGGTCTCTACGGGTGCCTCGACTTCGACACGTTCATCCTCGACGGGACCTGCGCCACGACGAACCTGCCCACGGTCGACGGCCGGATCGCCGCGATCGTTCAGGCACTCGAAGCGGCCGCGCCCGACGTTCCGATATACGCGATGACGTACTACGACCCGCTCCTCGGCATGTGGTATTTCGGGTACCCGACCGTCGCCGTCGCGGACAACGCCGCCGTCGACCAAATGAACGACGGCTTCTCGGCCACGTACCAGGCGAACGGCGCCGTCGTCGCGGACGTGTGGGGTGCGTTCGAAAGCGAGAACTGGGACGTGATCCAGACCGACATTTGGGGGACGGTTCCGACGAACGTCGCCCGCGCATGCGACTGGACGCGGTTCTGCACGAGCGCCGATATCCACCCGAACATCGCCGGTTACGGCGTCATCGCGCAGGCATTCGCGGACGCCATGGCCTGAGAACGGAGTCATCGGCAGGACTACTCACGCAAGCGGAGGCCAGGCTCCGCGAGCTCGGACACAGGCGCGTGGCTCTCGGTGTTGGTGTCGACAACTCCGTTGGGCGCCAGCTGTGCGAGCCTGTGGGGCGCGAAAACTCCGATCCGTCATGCTGGACTGTACTCGTGGATGAGACCGCCGAACAGGTCTCGTCGACTGACTTCATCGGAGGACCCGGCCGACACTTCCTCTTCTGATCCCTCCGGCGTGGCGAGGCCGAGCCCACGATGGGGACGATGCGTGTCGTAGTGGTGGACGTAGTCGCGAAGAAGTCGCTCGAGATGCCCTCGTCCGAGAACGAGCATCCAGTCCAGACACTCCGTACGCACCGTTTCCACCCATCGCTCGGCGAAGGCGTTCGCCTTCGGGGCCCGAACCGGTGTGAGAATCACCTTGGCACCCTCGGTTGCAAAGATCTCGTCGAAGGAGCGGGTGAATTTGGCATCGCGGTCGCGGATCAGGAAGCACAAAGGGAAGTCGCGCTCCGAGAAACCGAAGGAGAGGTTTCTGGCCTGCTGTGTGACCCAGGCCGCATCGGGGTTCCGAGTTACCCCGGCCAGGTGCACTCGGCGAGTGTCTATCTCGATGAAGAAGAAGACATAGAGCGTCCGTAACCAGGCCGTCTCCACCGTGAGGAAATCGCAGGCGAGGATGCCGCGGGCCTGGGCGCGCAGGAACTCGGACCAGCTCGGGCCGAAACCGCGCGGGGAAGGCCCGATCCCCGATCGGCGAAGGATGCTGCGGATCGTGCTCGCCCCGATCCTTATCCCGAGCCCGCGCAGCTCCCCTTGGATCCGTACGCATCCCCACCTGGGGTTCTCCCTGGCCAGGCGCAGGATCAGCTCTTCGATCTCAGGGTCGATCGGCGGACGGCCCGGGCCCTTCCCCCTTCCGTAGGTCCACTTTCGCCGGATGAGCTCACGGTGCCAGCGAAGCATCGTCTGCGGAGTGACCAGGAACGATGTCCACCGGTCCCGGTGTAGCACTCGGGCCACAGCGGCGAGGAGAGCACGGTCGCTCGGGCGGAGCTTCGGCTTCCCGGCCTTCCTTCGAAGCACCTTCAGTTGGTGGCGAAGGACCAAGATCTCGATGTCCTTGGAGCCGGCGTCGCCGGAGCTTGCAACGAGGCGGGCGAGGACGCTGACAACCAAGTAGAGGACGAAGGACATTCACGGATCCTACGGATCCGCAGACTGCGGGGCGAATCCGAGTTTTCGCGCCCCACAGGGGTTTCGACTGGCCGAAGGGCGCCGGAGGGCGGTGCGTGCCGCCCTCCAGTCGCGTTGGACCCTCAGAACGGGCAGTTGCCGGGAGCCGGAGTGACATCCTGCCGTCGAGTCGCACCCGCCGGAATGAGCTGTACGGCGATCGTCTGTGCAACGGCGTCGGTCTCGTTCCGGATGATGTGGACGTGGCCGCCGCCGGGATCGATAAACGCGTTGTTCGCGGTGCCGGCTGTGTACACGTGCGGCGTGCAGGTCGGATCGTCGCCGTCGTAGGTCGTCACGCTGCCCTGCGTGACGATGACGAAGCTCGGCCCGGGATGCGTGTGCCAGCCCGTGCTGCCGCCGGGCTGCCACGTGTTTTGCTGAACGTAGAGATCGGACGCCCCCTTCGTCTGGATGACTTCGTTCCAGAATTGGGGGTCTTGGGTCTGTACGTGGGAGAAGATCTCCCCGTAGGTCGCCTTCGCGAGCGTCGTGCCGGTGAATCCTGACGACGGCGTCGCCAGGGCGTTGCCTGCGTACAGGGCAACGCCGATGAGAGCGAGGACGAGAGCCCAGATCGATTTCCGCTTCATGCCTTCTCCTTTCCGGACGAGACCGCTTCGACGACGCGGATGGGATCGAGACCGGCGCGCTGCGCGACGTGCGCGGCGTCGCGAGCCGATGGGGCGTCGAAGACGTAGAAGCAGATCTCGTCTTCGGGAACGTGGATCGAGTGGTCGAAGCGGACGCGCGTTGTCCCGCGCGTCAGCTCCTTCGCTGCCGAGCGGGCCCGCTGCTCGCGGGCAGCGCGGTCTCCCGCTTGGGCGCGAGCGAGGTAGGTCTCGACGAGGTAGCTCGGCATGCGCTCGACGCTACGGCGCCGACGCTGCGGTGGAAACGTCAGAACGTCTGAACTTTGACCGGCCTATGCGGGTTCGTCTGCGCCGAGCCGTCGGGCGAGTTCGGTGCGCGACCGCACGCCGAGCTTGGCGTAGATGTGGGTCAGGTGGCTGGCGACTGTTCGCTCACCGAGGAAGAGTGCGCTAGCGACTTCCCGGTTCGTTCTGCCCTCCGCGACGAGGGCGGCGACGCGCCGCTCGGCCGCCGTCAACCCAGCCGCGCGCTTGCGCCCGCTGACGCGTCCGAGCTCGGCGCGCGCATTCGCTGCCCAACGTAAGGCGCCGATCGTCTCGAACGCCTCGACTGCCGCCTCGAATGCCTGGCGGGCCGGGCGTTTCTGGCGGGCGCGACGTCTGACGACCCCGAGCGCGAGCAGCGCCCGGCCGCGGCCAAACGGGTCGCCAACCGCCTCGTGCTCGCCGAGCGCCTGCGCGAGCAAGGCGAGCGCGTGATCGACGTCCCCGCGCGCGGCGGCGACCAGGCCGCGGCATCGGATTACATGCGCAAGCACCCACTCGCGAACGACCCGGGCCGCGTCCGCCTCCCAGACGTCGACGAGGTGAACGGCGTCGTCGATGCGGCCAAGCGCGAGGAGAAGCTCGGCATGGTCAGCGGTCCACCAGCGGACGGTCGGCTCGCCCCATCCAAGCGCCGCTGCCCGCGAGCCGGCCTTGTCGAGCCACGCCAGGGCCGTTGACGGGTCTCCGCTCCAGAGCGCGACGAGCCCCAGAACCGCCATGTGCTGGGGTGGGTGGAACCCGAACTGCTCCGTGGCCAGCTCGAGGGCTCGCTCCGAATGCTCGCGTGCCACCTCAAGCTGGCCACGGTGGACGGCGATGACCGCGATCGGGAGGTGGTCTTGCGGTACCTCGAGTCCGTATTGGATCGCGATGTCGTGCGCGCGAGCGGCGTGTTCGGCCGCAAGCGACCAGCGCCCGGCCCAGAACTCGAGCCAGGCGAGGCCCCAGAGCGCGCGCGCGCTCCGAGGCTCGTCGCGGTCCCGCCATTGCTCGTGCTCACGCTCGAGCATGGCCCGTGCCTCGTTCCTCTTCGACGACGGCGCGAAGGTGTTCACGATCGCCTGCGTCGCTTCCTGGACGGGCCGCTCGCCGCCAAGGGCACCCGGGAGGTGCTGGGCCAACGCCGGGAGATCGCCCGGCGCCTCCGCGCTGCCGGAGAACCAGCCAAGGAGCGATTGCACCGCGCGGGCGCGCGCTCGCAGCTCCTCGTCGTCGAGCTGCTCGGCGAGCTCGAGCGCTGCTCCAGCGTGGTCGAACCCTGCCCGGAAGCGTGTCACCCACGCGAGGCGACAGTGGATGAGCGACAGGAGCGCCGGCCGGGAGGCCGCCTCGCGCAGGGCTTCTTCGAGCAGCGCTGCGGCACGGTCGACGCTCTCCAGCTCGGACAGGAGGACGAGCGCTTCCGCGCGCCATGGGCCGATCTCCGTCTCGGCAAGGAGATCTGTCGCGATCGTCCGGGCGCGCATCCATTCGCCGGCCGCCTGATGCGCGCGCGCGGCGTCCAGCATTCGGCGACGGCGCTCGTCGCGGGCGTTCGCCGGTGTCAGCCGGCCGGCGTGCTCGGCGAGCTCTGCTGCGACCGCCGACGCGCCACGATCCACTGCCAATCGCACCGCCTTGTCGAGCGCAGCCGCGACGTCGGCGTCCGGCTCGTCCTTCGAGAGCGCAAGGTGACGGGCGCCAAGGAGTGGGTCTTCGACGCTTCGTGCGAGCCGCCCGTGCACGCTCCGCCGCTTCTCGCCAAGGTCCTGGTAGAGGACCGACGACAGCAGCGGGTGGGTGAAGCGGATCGTCGCATGCTCACGCTCGATGACGTGTGCTGCGGCGGCTGGTTCGAGTGCGTCCGTCGAGACGCCCACGTGCTCGAGGAGCGACTCCGAGGTCGTGCCGATCGCCGCCACGAGCGCGAGCGCCTCGCGGGTGGAGGCCGGGAGTCCGGCGATCCTCGCGCGCAGGAGCTCTTCGAGCGTCTCGGGGACCGGCAGTGGCTCGAGTGGGTCGACGTCGGTGTCGAGAACGCGAGCGAGCTCCAGCGCGAAGAACGGATTTCCGCGCGCCCGCTCTTGGATGCGGACCAACGTCTGGCGCGCGAAGGACCTGCCGAGCCGGTGGTGCAGGAACTGGTGGAGCGCGCCCACGCTGAGCGGCCCCACCGGCATCCGCCCGACCCGCTCCGCACCAAGCCCCGGGTCGATTTCAGACGGCTGCGTTCCATCGGCGAGCCGTCGGGCGAGCAGCACGAGAACATCGTTCGCGGCAAGCCTTCGCAGGGCGAACGCAAGCGCGCTCGACGACGATGGGTCGAGCCACTGGACGTCGTCGATGGCGATCAGAATCGGTTCCTGTTCGCTGAGAAGCTGCACCACGTCGCGCACCGCGACGGCGAGCGCGCGATGATCGACAGCCTCACCCGACGCCTCCTCTCGCAGCATCGCGACCTCGAGCGCGTGCCTTCTCGGTGCAGGGAGCGCAGGCAGGGCGTCGTCGAGGACGTCCTCGAGCAGATCGCCCAGTCCCACGTGAGCGAGGCTGCGCTCGGCCTCGGTCGGCCGCGAGGCGAGGACGCGGAAATCCCGCCTGTGCGCATGCTCAACCCCGGCGAGCCAGAGCGTCGACTTCCCGATGCCCGCTTCGCCCTCAAGTACAAGCGCAGCGGGTCCTGCATGCGCCTCCTCTACGAAGGCGTAGAGGGAGGCGAGTTCATTCTCCCTGCCGATGATCTCGAACACGATCCTCTGACGCAGATGGTGACAGAGGCCCTGGCGAAGGGTCTTCGACCCTCAGACCTCACGCGCGCGCCGAAACGACAAACGGTGCTGGGGCGTAGCTTCTCCCTCCAGAGGTCGCGCAGTCGAGTTGCCGGCAGGAGTCGCGCGGAGTAGCTGATGCGACCGCCCAATCGAGAGAGCTTGTTGCCTAATCCGTCACCAGACCGACTACACACGTACTACACGCGCTCTGCCGGGCGGCAGCCGATCGTAGCCGGTCACAGCCGGTTCGATCCGAGACAAAACGCCTGCTCTAGACGAAAGCTCGAGCCCCCCGCGTCCACGTCACCTCCGCCGACTAGACGGCAGTCTACGTTCGAGCGAATCGCAGCCGGCACGGCCATTCCGCGATCCCCCGCATTCAACGTTTGGCAGCGAATGCCGACTCCTGCACGCTCCACGTGCCTTCGAGCCGGACCACACCGCGTTCGCCCCCGCCGGAGTACACCACGAACCGCAGCGCGTCGTCCAGCCAGTGATAGAGGTGCTCTCCCCGTGCGTCGGTCAGGCCGAAGTGGAGGTGGAAGCGGCCCTCCGAGAGCGGCAGCCGCTTGACGTCGAAGCAAAGAACACGCGTCCCGGCGCCGTCGCCCCACCCGAGCGTGCTCATGTCCTCTGATCCGGCTGCGACGAGCACGCCCGAGTCGTCGCGAAGCTCGTACGAGAGGATCGGCGGCGCGACCGGCCGCTCTGCAGCGACATGAAGTCGCACGGCGAAAGGCTCGCCGACGAGGAACTGCCGGCGCTCCTCGCGGTTCGGGCCGAGCAAGATCGCCTCGGCAATCCGCACCTCGCCGCTCCCCCACTCGCTGAGCCCAGCCCCGCGCTCCGCCGGATCACGCTCCTCGGCCAGCAGGCGGTGGTAGCGCGACAATGCCTCGTGTGTGTGGCCATCGAACTCGACACGCCCTTCTCGCAGCAGTACAGCGCGGTCGCACAGCCGCTCGACGGCCGACGCGTCGTGCGAGACGAACACGATGGTCCCGCCGCGCTGCTTGAACTCGAAGATCTTGCCGAAGCACCTGCGCTGGAACTCCTCGTCGCCAACGGCGAACACCTCGTCCAGCAGGAGCACGTCCGCATCAACGTGTGCCGCAATCGCGAACCCAAGCCGCATGTACATCCCCGACGAGTAGGTGCGGACGGGCAGGTCGATGAACCGTTCCAGCCCCGCGAAAGCGACGATCTCCTCCATCTGTTGGCGGAGATAGGCTCGCTTCAGGCCCTGGATCGAGCCGTTCAGATACACGTTCTCGCGCCCGGTGAAGTCGGGGTGGAAGCCGGCCCCGAGCTCGAGCAGCGAGCCGACGCGGCCGCCAACGTCGACGGACCCCGATGTCGGACCAAAGATGCCGGCGATCAGGCGCAGCAGGGTTGTCTTCCCCGAAGCGTTGCGACCAATCACGCCGACCGCCTCGCCTGACGCCACCCGCGCCGAGACGTCTCGCAGCGCCCACACGTCCTGCCCGCCGAGCCGTCCCCGCAACACGAACGCGTCCTTGAGCGTCCGGACCGGCTTCGGATACACGCGGAACCGCCGGCTGGCGCGGTCGATCCGGATCTCACCGGGCTTCATGCAGCGAACGTACCGGAAGCTCGCGCGCCGAACCGCCGACGAGCGAGCCCTGGGATTTCGTCTCGGTCGGCTCAGGCGGCGAGGAGTGCCGCTACGGGCAGGGCTCCTAGAGTAGTGGCATGGAACGGGTCGTCGAGCATCCAGTCCCCGCCGGGCCGCTGTCCGTCAGGTGGCTCGCGGTCGAGCTGCCGGCGTTCCGGGCAGGAGCCGAGGAAGTAGTGCGGGTGGAGCTCCAGAACGCCGGCCTCGCGCCCTGGCGCTCGCGCGGCAGCGAGGGAGTCCAGCTCGCTTACCACTGGCTCGACGAACGCGGGAACCCGATCGTCTGGGACGGCACCCGCCATCCTTTCGAGCGGACGGTCGAGCCTCGGGAACGCGTCCGGCGGGAGGTCCGGGTGCGGGCGCCGATCCCGGCAGGGCCATACCGGCTCGCCTTCGACCTGGTCGAGGAGCACCGCTACTGGTTCGCAGAGCTCGGCAACGTGCCTCTGGAGCGGGACGCGCCGGTCGGTTCGCGTCTCGAGCGCCGGGCGCTGGCCGTCTGCGGTGCCGATCCGGGGGCGCTCGCAGACCTCGAAGAGCCCCCCGTCCGCTTGGAGGAGGCCGAGGCGATCGCCTGGCTGGCGCCGGGAGTCGTCCCCGAACCCGACTGGTCGCGCCGGATCCTCGACGGTCACGCCGAGGGCTACGCAGCCGTCGGAGGCGCGGTCCGGCCGGAGCGTGCTTGGCTCAAGCCGCGGCTCCGACGCGAGCTCGCTCCCTGGGCGGTGGGCGGCGGTCGGAACCCGGCCTTCCAACACCCGCTTCTCTGCCCGTCGGCGCTGACCGAACTGGCGGCCGAGCCTCGCGAGCTGCATGGGCTGCCCGTGCTTGACCCGCCCGGGTGCGAGCCATGGATCCACGACGCCCGGATCGTGGTCAAATTTCGACCGCGACCTGGTCGTCGATCCGCCTGAACACAAGCGCGCCCGAGGCAAGCGCGGCGAGCGCGGAGACGCAGAGGTAGATCACGTCACCCGCGGCTGGCGCCGTCCCGCCGAACAGCGGATCACGGATCGCCTGGACGGCGGGCGTCAGCGGGTTGCCGTAGTGGAGGAGGTCGACAAGCCGCGGGTGCTGGTCAGCTCCCGGAGCATCGGTGAGCGGGTACAGCACCGGAGTGAGGAAGAACCAGGGCAGGAGCAGAGCCTGGATCAAGAACTCGACGTCTCGGAAGATCACGGTGACGTTCGCGACCGCGAGCGACACCCCGGCAACGAAAGCCACGAACGGGACCGCGAGGAGCAAGGCGATCCAGAACGTATCCCGCGTCGAGGGGATGATCGCGAGGTTCAAGGCGACGAGCGCGACGAGCGTCACGCCGAATGCGACCAGCTGAGTCGCGACAGCCGAGAACGGCACGAGCTGGCGTGGGAATCGCACCTTGCGGATCAAGTTGGCGTTTTCGAGCAGGCAGCGAGAGGCGTTCTGCAGCGAGGTGGCGAAGAAGACCCAGACGGCGAGGCCGGAGAGGAGGAAGAGCGCGTAGTGCCGAGTCGAGAAGGTATGCCAGAGCAACGAGAAGACGAGCAAATAGATCCCCATCAGCAGCAACGGGTAGACCAGCGTCCAGGCGACGCCGAGCAGCGAGCCTCTGTACTTCGCCTGGAGGTCACGCCGGAAGAGGTTCGCGAAGAGCTCTCGGTAGCGAAGCAGGTCGGCGTACGTGCTCATTTGCCCGGTTTCCACGCATACAGCGACACGCCGCTGTAGCCGTAGACGTTCTGCGCCCAGAGAGTCGACCAGAGGCGACCTCCCGGGAGCCGCAACAGCTTGCCGGCGACGTTGCGCCGGGCCAGTTCCGCGTAGCCCTCGGCCTGCTCGAGCCGCCGCACGACCAGGCCCGAGCGCGTGAACGCCCACAGGTAGGCCCAGATCGTGTGTACCTGCTCGTTGATCCCGACCTCGCGCTCCTCGGCCTGTTCCTCGTTGACACCGCTGTGCCCGGGGGCGCGCGTGCCCTCGTTCAGCGCGCACACCAGCCCGCCCGGCCGCGTAACTCGCCCCATCTCGCCGACCATTGCGTGCAGGTCGAGCGCGTGGTGGAGCGTGGCAACGCAATAGGTGAGATCGAAAGTCGCGTTCGGGAACGGGAGGTGCTCCCCGTCCGCCTGAACGCGCACGAACGGCCCCACCCGGCGCTCGTAGAACCGGCCGCGCCCGAGCCCGATCACCGGGTCGTCGAGAATGTCGACCCCGACGTATGAGCAGTCGCGAGGGAGAAGGTGCTGCGCGCCCCAGCACTTTGCCGCGCCGACCTCGAGTACGCGCATTCCCTGGCGAACATAACGCTCCAGCAGTAGCGAGAATGAATGCTCATTCGCACGCCAGGTCCTGTCGTCCCAACCAAGGTCGCGGCTGAGAAACGGGAGCACCGCGTCGATCTCGTCGTCGGCGCGATACCAGTCCTGACGGCGCGCGAGCGTCACCCAGCCCTCGATCTCGGCCCGCTTCTCGCGCATCCCCGGTAGCCGGTCGTCGAGCAGGCACGGGATCCCGTCCTCGACTTGGTACGCGCCGCCGCACGAGCGGCACTCCAGGCCGCCGTCCTCCTCGTTGAGGGATGCGCGGCAGACGGGGCAGCGGAGAAGCTCGAGCAAAGGGGACATCACCACCGGCGGACTCGCCTAGACGACGGCCTTCAATCGTTCCGGATGCTTCCGTATGAAGCGCAGCATCGCCTGCAGGTGCCAGAGGTTCCTGATCGTCCAAAAGCGCTTGTCGATTTCGGACGCGTACGCGTGCGTGACGACGGCCGCGGGGACGTGCCAGCGCTCCCACCCGGCCTGGGCGGCCCGGTAGCAAAGGTCGATGTCCTCGCCATACAAGCGAAAGCCGGGGTCGAACCCGCCGATCTCCTGGAGCATCTCCCGACGAAGCAGCATGAACGCGCCGAGCATGCTCTCGGTCTGCACCGGCTCTTCCGGGCGCTCGTCAAGGTAGTAGTGCCGACGCTGGCGCTCGAGCGGCGGGTACAGCAGGCGGAGCGGCGTGCGGCGAACGAGCGTTCCCGCCACCGTCGGGAAGCGCCTCCGGGCCGCCTGCCAGCTTCCGTCCGGGTAGCGCATCTGCGGGCCGGCGACACCGCAGCGCGGGTGCGCCTCCGCAAACTCGACCAGGATCCGCACCGCGTTCGGCTCGGCTACCGCGTCCGGGTTCGCGAGCACCACGTAGTCGCCGCTGCTCGAGGCGATGCCCTGGTTCGCGTTAGCCGCGAACGACAGCGGCCGGGGGTTCTCGAGGACGCGCGTTCCCTCGGGCACGGCTCGAACGCTGCCGGACACATTCGCCACCACCACCAGCTCGTCGACATGGGGGGCGAGCGCCGGCAGCGACTGCTCCAGCTCACGCGCGTGGCCGTGCGAGAT
>WNFU01016590.1_pt1 | contig 10391 bp, 10 predicted proteins | sample 5400121 | NCBI WGS metagenome assembly WNFU01 (sample SAMN13153360, study PRJNA577476) | soil metagenome | isolation source: 100 cm soil or saprolite under grassland replicate 1 | place: USA:California | collected 2016-06-15
ACTCCGCCCGAGGCCGGCCTATCATGAATAAAATTGGTCAGACCATTGGGCCACTTAGAAGCGCCCACTCGGGATGGACAGGAGGCACGCGTATGGCCGAAACGGCGGTCGCGGCAAAGTCATCCTCGGTAGAGGTCGTCTACCGAGGCATCTTCCAGAAGACCCTGGCGAACCGAATCTGCCGCGGGCTGGTGGTCGCGGCCCGCAAGGACGGCCGGGTTGGGACGGCCTTCGCGCGATACGGCGACTCGCCCGAGCGCAACGGTGTGCCCGCCAAGAACTTCGCGGTCGTCGCCAGCGATGGCGACGAGCTCGAGAAGAGCCTCGCCAAGTACGAGCCGGCGATCGTGGATGTGTCGATCTGCGTCGACGACGTGATGTGCAAGGGCATCGAGTCGTGGGCCTGGTACGGCATTCAGCCGATCAACAAGCTGGTCCGCGAGGGCGGTTTCTTGCTGGTCACGTCGGACCGCTCGCCGGAAGAGCTGCTCCAGTTCACCCACCAGAAGAGCTACGACTGGACCCTGGCGGTCATCCCAAGCCCCAAGCGGGAGGGCGTCTTCGCGCCCGACGGCACGGCCAGCCTGGCGGGCCTGTGGGTCTACAACGACGACAACACCGACTATCGCTGCATGGCCGCGGTGACCCGGGTCGCGCCCGAGATCGTGTCGATCGACGCGGTCGAGGAGTACGTCCGCGAGCAGACCAAAGACGAGGACCGCGTCAAGCAGGCCCGCGACGCCTACGACAACCTGAGGATCCTGGCGGTCAAGGGCGGCCAGGGCAACGCGCACTTCTACGAGCAGTACGAGAAGCCCGGCTGGACCCAGATGCGCGAGGGGATCATCGTCGAGGCGATGAAGGTCGGGACCCGCAACCCGGTGTACAAGAAGTGGACCGCGCGCACGCGGCGCCCGCTGATCGACTTCGACAAGTGCATCAAGTGCACGCTGTGCTGGCTGCATTGCCCCGACGAGTGCTTCGAGGTCACGCCGGACGGGACCTACGAGGTGGTCTACGAGGCGTGCATCGGCTGCTCGATCTGCGAAGAGGTCTGCCCGGTCGAGAACTGCATCAAGATGGTCAACGAGCTGGAGTTCGACCACAACGACAGCCTGTACGAGATGTCGAAGGCGGACCCGGATGGGTACAGGAAGCTGCTCGAGAAGCACGGCTTCCCGGTCGCCGAGGGGGTGAAGTAGGATGGCGGTTTCGGCAGTCAAACCACTCGAAAAGCTGCTCGAGCAAGAGGAGCTGATCACCGGGTGCGAGGCAATCGCCCACGCGATCCGGCTGGCCGACTGCGACGTGGTCGCGGCGTATCCCATCCGCCCCTACGACGGCGTGATGCAGGCAGTGGCCAAGATGATCGCCAACGGCGACCTGGACACCGAGTACATCGTCGCCGAGGGCGAGCATTCGCAATTCGAGATCGTCAAGCACGCCTCGGCGGTCGGCTCGCGAGTGTTCGTCGGGTCATCCGGCGTGGGCTGGTTCTACGCGTTCGAGGCGATCGCGGTCACGGCCGGCCTCCGCTTGCCGGTGGTGGCGATGGTCGGCAATCGCGCCCTCGACGATCCCGGCGCCTTCGGGGTGGAGCACAACGACGCCCTGGCCGTTCGCGACCTCGGCTGGATGCTCACCTGGGTCGACACGGCCCAGGAAGCGCTGGACCGGACGCTGATGGCGTACAAGGTGGCCGAGAACATGAGGGTCAGCCTGCCGTGCGCGGTCAGCGCAGACGGCGCCTTCCTGACCCACTCGCAGCACCTGGTCAAGGTGCCGCCCCAGGACGCGGTCAAGCGCTTCCTGCCGGCCTACAACCTGGGCGACCGTCTGCTCCACCCCGACAACCCGATCACCATCGCGCCGCAGGTCGACCAGGACTGGCTGATGGAGATCCGCAAGCAGAACGACGCGGCTATGAAGCGGGCCCGCGGCGTGATCCAGGCGGCGCATGAGGAGTTCAAGGAGATCTTCGGGCGCGGTGGCGACAACCCGTTCGTCGAGGAGTACATGGCCGACGACGCGGACGTCGTCTTTTTTGGGCAGGGCACGCTGGCAATGCCGGCCCGCGTCGCGGTGCGGCGCATGCGCGAGCAGGGCAAGAAGGTCGGCTTCGTGCGCCTGAAGTGGTTCCGCCCGTTCCCAAGCGAGGAGATCGCCAGCATCCTGCCGCGCTTCAAGGCGGTGGCGGTGATCGACCGCGATTATTCGTTCGGCTCGCCCTATCACGGCGGCGTTCTGTACACTGAGATCAAGTCGGCGCTGTATAGCGCGCCAACGCAGCCACAGATCCTGGGCTACGTCTGCGGTCTCGGCGGGCGCGAGGTGACCACCGAGGACCTGGAGCTCATCTCCGACATCACGTTCAAGGCTGGCGAGAGCGGCGAGCAGGACAACGAGGTCCGCTGGATCGGCGTGCGAGAATGACGAGCGATCAGCCGTCAGCCATCAGCGGGGCACGGCGTGAGTCGCTGATGGCTGATAGCTGATAGCTGATAGCTGATAGCTAAGGAGGAGGTACAGGATGGCGACACAGGAGCTGATCAAGCTCGACCCGATCAAGACCGTCAAGCAGGTCCCGTACACCGAGTACTTCGTCTCGGGGCATCGCACCTGCCAGGGCTGCGAGTCTGCGCTGGTGATGCGCTACATCGCCAAAGCGGCTGGCCCACGCTCGATCGTGCTGGGCAGCACCGGCTGCATGTACGTGGCCAATACGAGCTACTACACCACGCCGTGGGTGGTGCCTTGGATGCACACCCAGCTCGGTTCGGCCGGCTCGGCGGCGACCGGCACGGCGGCCGGCCTGAAGGCCCTGATGCGCAAAGGTAAGATCAAGAACGAGCGCATCAACGTGATCGCCTTCTGCGGCGATGGCGGCGGCGCCGACATGGGCCTGGGCGCGATCTCGGCCGCCCTGACGCATGACGAGTACAACTTCATGGTCATCCTGTACGACAACGAGTCGTACGCCAACACCGACATCCAGCTCTCCGGCATGACCCCGTGGGGCGCGGTGACCACCTTCAGCCCGACCGGCAAGGCCAAGCGGATCATGCACAAGCGCTGGAAGAAGAACGTGCCGGGCATGATGGCCGCCGGCCACCCCGAGACACGCTATGTGGCGTCGGCCTGCGCCAGCTACGGCGTGGACCTGATGAACAAGATGCGCAAGGGCCTCGAGCTGGGCGGCCCAACCTTCCTTCACACCCTCGACCCGTGCCCGAAGGGCTGGCACTACGACCCGCAGTTCTCGCACGAGCTGGGCAAGCTGGCGGTGGAGACCGGCATCTGGCCGTTGTTCGAGGTCGAGGACAACATCCTTCGGCTGACCGGCACCACCAAGTCCATCGCCGAGGGTCGGTTCCAGCGTAAGCCGGTCCGCGAGTACCTCATGCGCCAGGGCCGGTTCGCTCACTTCACCGACGAGGACATCGAGTTCTTCCAGAAGAAGATCGACCGGCAGTGGGACGACTGGGTGATCCCGGGCGTGATCGCTTTCGGCGTCGAGGGTCTCAAGGCGCTCAACAAGACGCTCATGGAGCAGCAAAAGGGCTGACCAGCAGCCGACGGGTCGTCGCTCAAGGATCCGCTCACCCCCTCCTCCCTTTGCCGAACTCCGCAGAGGGAGGAGGGGGTGAGGGCTTAACCCTCGTCGTAATGCCGAATCATGTTCACGCCGATAGTTGCCATCGTAGGGGCGGACCCGCGTGTCCGCCCCAGTGATAGCGACCCGATGCGGGGCGCACACGCGGGTGCGCCCCTACCCGTCGGTGGTGACGGGCGCTCCCGCTAGGCGCTGGCGGATGGTCTGGAGGAGGGGGAGCAGTAAGAGCGCGAACGAGATCAACATCAGCGTCGCGGCGCGCACGTTCGAGAAGAAGATGAGCGGGCTGCCGCCGCTCATGATCAGGCTCTTGCGTAGCTCGCGCTCGGTCGAGTCGCCGAGCACGATCGCGACGACCAGGGGCGCGAGCGGGTACTTGAGCTTGCGGAGCCAGTAGCCCACGAGTCCGAAGAAGATCGTGATGAACACGTCGAACAGGCTATTGTTGATCGAATACGAGCCGATGATGCTGATGACGATGATGAATGGCGTGAGGATCGCGTAGGGGATTCGCATGATCGCCGCCAGCAGTGGTACCGCGAGCAGGCAGATCACGAAGGTCATAAAATGGCCGAGGTAGATGCTCGCGATGAGCCCCCACACGAAGTCCGGGTGCTGGATGAACAGGAGTGGCCCGGGGGTGAGGCCCCAGATGAAGAGGCCGGCCATCATCACCGCCGAGGTCGGTGAGCCTGGGACGCCCAGCGTGATCATCGGGACCAGGGAGCCGACGGCCGCGGCGTCGGCCGTGCATTGTGGGGCCATGATCCCGGAGATCTCGCCCTTGCCGAAGTTCTGTTTGTTCTTCGAGTACTGCCGCGCCAGGCCGTAGCCGAGGAACGAGCCGGCCGTCGCGCCGTGGCCCGGCAGCACGCCGAACCAGAAGCCGATGACCGAATTCGTGACGACCATCCAGATGCGCTGGCGCATCGCGGCGAGGGCCTCGAAGAGGTCCTTGAAGCCGAGCCTCGTGCTGAGCCGCTCGACGTAGCCGATGCCCGACTCTTCGGCGGAAGCGAGGATCTCGCCGATGCCGAACAGACCGATAGTCACCGGGACGAAGCCGATACCAGACAGGACCGTGGTCTGGCCGAAGGTGAGCCGCGGTTCGCCGGTGATCGTGTCGAAGCCGACGGCGGCGAGAAGCAGACCGAACCCAATCATCATCACGCTCTTGAGGGGCGACTCGGAGCCGAGGCCGACGAGCGTGGTGAAGGACAGGACGAACACCGCGAAAAGCTCTGGTGGGCCGAACGCCAGCGCGATGTCCGCGAGCGGCTTCGCGAAGAATGTGAACAACAGCGTCGCGATGAACGCGCCCACGAATGAGGCGAGGAAGGAGCAGGTGAGCGCCAGGCCCGGCTTCCCGAGGCGCTTGGCAAGCGGGAAGCCGTCGAAGAGGAGGGCGACCGCCCAGGGCTCGCCCGGGATGTTGAATAGGATCGAGGTGACGACCCCGCCGAAGAGCGCCCCCCAGTACACGCCCGCGAGCAGGATCACCGCGCTCGTCGGGCCGCCAGGCCCGCTGCTCGCGATGAAGACCGTGACCGGCAGCAGGATCGCGACGCCGCTGGTGCCGCCCAGGCCGGGCAGGACGCCGATGATGAGGCCGAGCGTTACTCCGATGAAGAGCATGAGGATGTTGAAGGGTTGGAGCGCCGTCGCGAAGCCGAGGGCGAGGTTGCCGAAGACTTCCATCAGACCGGCAGCAGGGCGCCGTAGAAGACGCTCTTCGGCAGGGCTACGCGGAAGCCCAGCTCGAAGCCGAGGTAGGTCGCCGCGGGCACCGCGACCGCGATCAGGACCACCCAGACCCAGCGGTAGCGACCGATGTAGCGCGCGAAGAAGCCCATGTAGAGCGCGGTCACGATGTAGATACCCAGCCACACCAGCGCGACGGTGGCGACGAGCATGGGAATGACGAGCTGGAGCACGGCGAATACGCTCTCCCTACCGCGGAACACGCCCTCCGCCGGTTGCGGTGTCGTCGCGACCGCGTACATGACTGCGAGCCCCGCGATCCCCATGAGCGCAGCCGCCCAGAACGGGTAGAAGCCCGCGCCCATTCCGCCGGGATCCCTGGAAGCGCCGATCAGCGCGCCCTTGCGCGAGTCGAGCATGGCGACCGCAGCCAGCAGCACGAACACACCCGCCGTGCCCACCTGATACGGCCGCACGCGCTACTGCACCCAGCCCGCCTTAGTCGCGAGGTCGCGGTGGAGCTTTTCGTAGTCGGCGATGAACTTCTTGAACTCCTCGCCCGATTTGAAGGCAGGGTCCAGATCGTTCTTGACCATGAAATCTTTCCATTCCTCGGAGTCATAGACCTTCCTGAACACGTCTACCCAGAACTGCTCCTGCCCCGCGGAGAGGCCCGGTGGACCCATGATCGCCCGCATGATGTAGTAGTCGGTGATGTCCAGGCCCTGCTCTTTGCACGTGTCCAGGTCCTTGAACGGGCCCGCTTTGGGACGCTCCGCGGTGAAGGCGCACAGCGGGCGCAGTTTTCGGGGCGAGCCCTGGTAGAAGGGCAGCCCCTCACTTGGGTTGTTCACCGTGGCCTGGACCTGCTGGCCGGCCAGTGCTGCCGCCACGGCCCCCCCGCCGGCGCCCGGCACGTACCGGAAGGGCTTCGTCCCCGCCACCTCCTGGATCCGAAGGAAGAGGATCTCATCCTCTTGCTTCGAGCCGGTGCCCGAGACGGTGATCTCCTCCGCCTTCGCCGCCGCGATAAAGTCCTTGATGTTCTTCCACTGGCTCTCCTCGTGGACCCACAGATAGAAGGGGTCCAGGGCAAGGTTGGCAATCGGCGTGAAGTCGGTCGCTTTGAACGGCACCTTCTGGACAATCAGGGTGGTGAAGAAGCTGTTGAGGGTGATCATGATGTAATGCATGTCGCCCTTCTTCTCGAAGACGTACTGGAATGCGACCGCGCCCGCGCCGCCCTCCTTGTTGATGGGCTGCAGGGGTTGCGTCAACAGCTTGTTCTTCTCGATTACACCCTGCATGAACCGAGCGTAGATGTCCGAGCCCCCGCCCGGCGCCGTGCTGATGACGAACTCCACCGGACGCGTTGGCTCCTCGGCCTTTGTAGCCGCTCCGCCTCCGACTCCGGTGCACGCCGCCGCGAGGACCGCGACAACGCTGACCGCTGCACAGGCCAGCCTCGTTGATCTACGCAACATCGTCCCTCCTCCTGCCTCGGACCCGACTTGGGCTCCCACGGCGCGCCGCGTGGGGCGACACCCGTCGAGCCGGGCAGCCGGCCATACAAGCAGCCGATGGTATCTCCCCCCTCGCCTGAAGCGCAACAAAAGCTCGGACTGCGCTGCGACCCGGCTGGTCCCGTTGGGCACATCCTCCAGGACGCGACCGGCAGCTGGCTACCGATCTTCGGTGTGGCGGTCGTCTTCGACATCGCCGCCGCCACCCTGGCGATCACCGTCTTGCGGCGGATGCACTTGAGCGACGTTGCCCGGGCGGCACTACCTCGGGAGGCTGGCCTGGCAGCCGTGCCAGCAGCGTAGCAACCTCGGCTCGCGCCAAGATGGGCGCGCTGGCCGGGCGGCCTGGCCAGCGCGTCCTTCTTCTTTGCGTCGATGATCATGCCGTACACTTAGAGGGACCAACTCGTGGTGCGGCGGCTGCCTCCATGGCCGCCTAATGCGAGGCGATTACACGGCAGCTTTGGCTGACGCGCTCCAACGAGCGGGCGGCGTGGTCCGCAAAGGCGGCAAGGGTGACCACGTGAACATCAAGATGCCCAGTGGCCAGATCGTCACCTTTTCCAGCAGGCGCGAGCCTATCAAGATCGGCTTGCTCAAGGCAATGCTGCGAAAAGCCGGGCTCAGCGAAGCTGAGTTCCAACAGCTACTGGAAGGCGAGCGGTAGTGGAGTACGTGCTGGTGATCCACCCGGCCGAGGAGGGCGGCTACTGGGCTGAGGTGCCTGCGCTCGAGGGCTGTTTCGCCCAGGGCGAGACCCTTGAGGAGTTACTGGCCGAGGCACGGGAGGCGATCAGATCGCACATTCAGGCACTGAAGGAGGACGGTCAGGCAGTCCCTGAGGAGCCTGGCATCATCATCGCCACGGTGCGCACGCCTGAGCCAGCGCTGCCCTAGCTGCCGCACCTCAGACGACGCCCTCGTCTCGCAACCCCTCGATCTGGGCGCCTGAGTAGCCCAACTCCTGAAGCACCTCGTCGGTGTGCTCGCCGAGCAGGGGCGGGGGGAGGCGGACTTCGGCGGGCGTCTCGGACAGGCGCCAGGGAAAGCCAGTCACGCTGATCTCGCCTGCTCTCGGGTGAGAAAGCCGGCGACGCAGCTCGAGATGCTCGGTCTGGGCGTCGTCGAAGACCTCGGCCAGGCTGTAGACGGGGCCACAGGGGACCTCGGCCGCCTCGAGCGTCCTGATCACCTCCGCCGCGCGCATGTCGGCCAGGCGCTCCTGGATGCGATCGCTCAGCGGCTCGCGATTGGCCACTCGGTCGGCGTTGCTGCTGAATCGAGGATCGCCCAGCAGCTCGCTCAAACCAAGCGCCTTACAGAAACGCTGCCACATCCTCTCGTTGCCACACGCCACGTTGACGTAGCCGTCGCGCGCCGCAAAGGTCTCGTAGGGTCCGATGCTCGGGTGGCGATTGCCGCCCGGGCCGGGCGCCGTGCCCGTCGCGAAGTAGCGCCCAGCCTGAAAGGTCAGCAGCGCGACCTGGCTCCCGAGCATCGACGTGTCGATCCACTGGCCGCGCCCGCCCCGCTCGCGCGCGAACAGCGCGCGGGCGATAGCGTAGGCGCCGAACATGCCGGCTGCGATGTCGCCGATCGGGATGCCGAACTTGGTCGGGGGGCCGTCGGCCGGGCCGGTCAGGCTCATGGCGCCGCCCATGCCCTGTAGGATCTGGTCGTAGGCTGGCTGGCCCGCGCGCGGGCCGGTCTGGCCGAATCCGGAGATCGAGCAGTAGACCAGGCGAGGATTGAGCCGCGCCGCCTGCTCGTAGCTCAGGCCCAGCCGAGCCATCGCTCCGGGGCGAAAGTTCTCCACCAGCACGTCCGCGGGGGCCACCAGCCTGCCCAGAACCTCTCTACCGGCTGGACGTTTCAGGTCTAGGGTCAGACTTTTCTTGTTACGGTTGATACTCATAAAGTACGAGCTTTCGCCCTCGAGGAAGGGCGGACCCCAGACGCGCGTCTCGTCGCCCGAGCCGGGTAGCTCCACCTTGATCACCTCGGCGCCCATATCGCCCAGGATCAGGGTGCAGTACGGTCCAGCCAGCGCACGCGTCAGGTCAACTACGCGGACCCGATCGAGCGGTCCAGGCACGGATCCTCCCAGTCACGAGTCACGAGTCGCGAGTCACGAGCCGCGAGTTCGACTTGTGACTCGTGACCCGCGACTCGTGACTGGGGCAGAGGATACGAACTTGTGACCCCCGGGTCAATTGTTATAGGGTCCGGCGGATGTTAGGATGGCTGAGGGGCTTGCGCGGGAGGGTCTGGTGTCCCAGCAGCTAGAAGTCATCGCCGAGCAAGTCCGCCGCTGCACGAGTTGTCGACTCTACCAGACCAGCAAGCACGGAGTGCCCGGCGAGGGTAACCCGAACGCCGAGGTGATGCTGGTCGGAGAGGGGCCGGGCTTCCATGAGGACGCCCAAGGTCGACCCTTTGTCGGGCCGGCCGGCCAGCTCCTCACCGACCTGTTAGCCCGGGCCGGTCTTCGGCGCGACGAGGTGTTCATCACGAACGTCATCAAGCATCGTCCGCCGGGCAACCGAGACCCGCTGCCGGACGAGCTCGATGCCTGCTTCGGCCACCTCGAGCAGCAGATCGCGGCGCTCAAGCCGATGTTGATCGTCACCCTGGGCCGTTATTCGATGGCGACGTTCTTTGGGCCGAACGCCCGGATCAGCCAGGTGCATGGCACGACGACGGTGTGGCGAGGGATCACGGCTTACGCTTGCTATCACCCCGCCGCGGCCCTGCACCAGCCGAAGTTTCGCCAGGAGCTCGAGCGGGACTTCGGGGGCCTGTCGCGAGCCCTCGAACAGGCGCGCCAGCGGGCGGGCGAGGCAAACGCTGGCGCCGACTCGCCGGACCGCGTAGCTGCCACGCGGGACGCCGAGCAGCTGAGCCTGTTCTGAATGGCCGCATCAGCACACGAGGCCACTCTGACAACAATGCCATGACGACACGTCAGCTGAGGACCACGGGCCGTCGCAGGCCCGTGCGCGGCCATTCGAGCTTCCCATCTGGGCTGGTCGTGGATCGGCGCATCCTGGCCGACGTTGCGGCCCTGGGCAGCGTTGTCCTGGGCACCATCTGCGTGCTCGCACTCACCTTCCCGTCCGGACAGCTGACTGGGCCGTTGCTCTGGTGGATGGGTCTGGCGTTGGGTTCGACGGCCGTCCTGCTGCCGGCCTGGCTTGTCGCCTTCGGGCTGCTTCGCCTCCTGGTCGCGGCTCGCTCGGGGGTCACCCTGCCGACCGGTCGGTTGATCGGGGCGGTGCTCGCGACGCTGGCGCTGCCGGCACTCATCCACTTCTTTCCGCTGGGTGACCCGGATCCGGCCAGACGAGCGCTCGAGCTGCACTCCGGCGGTGGGGCGATCGGCTACTACCTCTCCGCGGGACTTCGTGAGGCGCTCGGCCAGGCGGCCGCCGGCGTGGTGCTGGCCGCCGGGCTCCTGCTTGGCCTCTTGCTCATGCTGGAGCTGACCTTGACCCAGGTGGCGGTCGGCGTCGCGGTGGTTGGCTTGCTGATCGCTCGCGCGATCTATCGAGTGA
>WNFU01010262.1_pt1 | contig 10390 bp, 9 predicted proteins | sample 5400121 | NCBI WGS metagenome assembly WNFU01 (sample SAMN13153360, study PRJNA577476) | soil metagenome | isolation source: 100 cm soil or saprolite under grassland replicate 1 | place: USA:California | collected 2016-06-15
TTGTACAGCGGCAGCAGGTACGTGAGCGCGCCGAGCCGCATTCGCCGGGCGCGCTGCGCGACCGCGCTCAGGAAGACGTTCGGCGACGGGGTCGTCGACAACTCCGATCCGTGGTGCTCGGCCAGGTGGTAGCAGTAGTAGCCGGCCCGGTCGGCGTACTCCAGCATCTTCAGGCGCTCGTCGTACGTCTGTCCCATGCCCCGACCCGACTCGTCGAGCCAGTCGAAGATGGAGAACCTTACTGACCTCACCACAGCTCCTGCGACGCCAGTCGCGCCCCCTCCGCCATGGCCTGAAGCTTGGCCCAGGTGATCTCGGATCCACCTGTAGCCGTCCCACGAACGTGCCGAAGCCGCAGTCTGTGCCGGCTATCACGTTCTCCCGGCCGACCAGCCGAGCGTATCGCACGATGCGCTGCGCCACCAGCTCAGGATGCTCGACGAAGTTGGTCGTCGAATCCAGGACGCCCGGGATGAGCAGCTTGCCCTCGGGCAGTTTCACCTCCTCGAACAGCTTCCACTCGTGGTCGTGACGTGGGTTGCAAGCTTCGAACGAGATGGCGCTTGGGCGCGCGCTGAACACGACGTCGATGATGTCCTTGAGCGGAATGTCGAGGTGGTGCGGGCCCTCGTAGTTGCCCCAGCACAGGTGCATGCGCAGCTGCTCGGCCGGGATGCTGGCCACGGCGTGGTTCAATGCCTCCACTTGCTGGCGAATCTTGCCGCGGAATTGCTCCGTGGTAAGGCCGACGTTCGATCCGACGTGGCGGCTCATGGCCAGGTCCGGGCAGTCCAGCTGGAGGACGAAGCCAGCGCCCACGATGGCTTCGTACTCAGGCTCCATAGCGTCGGCCAGGGCCGCCAGGTAGGCCTCGTAGGTGGCGTAGTATCGGTTCTCCAGAAAGTGCGCGATGACACCGGGCGATGCCGCCGTCATGAAGGCATCCGCCGGCTCCACTCCACCAAGCGCCTGGAGCGCGGCTTTGAAATTAGCGATGTCTCGCTGGACTGCGTCCGGATCCTTCAGCCTCACCGGTCCGGTGCAAGCTGGCGTCTTCAAGTGCATCAGGCCGGGATCCTGGCGCACGCGCTGGAAGTATTCAGGAAAGTCGTCCCACTCTGCCCTGTGTCTCGGCGCCCCCTCACCCTCGAAGCCGGTCAGGCGGTCCTTGACGTAGTTGGAGTAGCCTGGCTTCCCCACTTCCCCGTCGCTGACGACCTCCACATCGGACTCGACCTGCTTCTGGACGACTTCGGCCGTTGCGGATCGGATGCGATCCTCCAACCTGGCCTGGTCTACCGGCTGCCCCTCCTCCTTGTCGAACATCATCTGGACCAGGTCTCTGGGGCGGGGTAAGCTGCCGGTATGGGTGGTGAGAATCCGCTCAATGCTGCGCTTCATCGTCTGCTCGCCTTAGAGCATGGAGGTCCACGACGCGCGTCCTCCGTCCCGACAGTCGCCAGTGTAGAGCGCGGGGTCCATTCGCGCAATCTTTCATCGCGCCGAGCAGATGCACGATTCGTGTATCGTTAGCGTCCCCACTGAGCCGATCGACCCACGAGGTTGAGCATGAACATCTGGGCGAGTGGGGCCGCGTACGAGCCCTACGTCGGCCGATGGAGTCGCCTGGTCGCTCGGGAATTCCTCACCTGGCTCGGGCTTCCACCCGGCAGCCGTTGGCTCGACGTGGGGTGCGGCACGGGTGCCCTCAGCCAGCTGGTCCTGGAGACAGCCTCGCCAAGTGAGGTGATTGGCATCGATCCGTCCGAGGGCTACGTTGCCTACGCCCGTGAGCACGTCACCGGCGAGAGAGTGGCGTTCGAGATTGGAGACGCCCAGCAGCTACCCTTCGAGAACGGCAGCTTCGACGCTGTGGTCACCGGGTTGGTCTTGAATTTCCTGTCGCAGCCGGGCCAGGGCGTGGCCGAGATGGTTCGCGTGACGCGGCGGCCCGGCGACGCCGTCGCTGCGTACGTCTGGGACTATGCGGGCAAGATGCAGTTGATGCGCCACTTCTGGGACGCGGCGGTGGCGCTCGACCCGGCCGCGCTGGAGCTTGACGAGGGCCGACGGTTCCCGATCTGTCATCCCGGGCCACTCGAGCAGCTCTTCAAGAGCGCTGGTCTGCAAGACGTCGTGGTACGCGCCATCGATGTCTCGACTCACTTCCGCGACTTCGACGACTACTGGTGGCCATTCCTGGGCGGCCAGGCCCCGGCCCCGAGCTACGCGATGTCGCTGAGCGAGGATCGCCGCGCCGCTCTGCGCGAGCGGATCCGAGCCGGCCTGCCTATCGCCCCGGATGGCTCAATCCACCTCATCGCGCGGGCCTGGGCCGTCCGGGGACAGACCAGATAGGCGCACCGAGGATACACCTCTTCCACGGGAAGATTCGGCGTGCCAATGCCCCGCCGCGGGCAACCTAACGGCTTTCCAGACTCACTCAGGCTGGCGCAGTCACGCTCAGCGTGGTCTCGACCTCGAGGAAGCGACCCAGGTCCGCCACCTCCGCCGCGAGTCCCGCATCGACGTCCTCGGCGAGATGGTCGAAGGGCTCGACGATCACATCCAGGCGACCCGTGCGCCGCTTGGCGCGCCAGGTCCCGAATGCGCGACCGTCCACGAGCAGGGTTGGGCGCAGCAGTCCACCTCCGGGGTGAACGCGTTTCGCGTACTGGGGCGCCACGGCCAGTTCCCGACTTCGGTAGCCGAGCAGATATGGGTCATAGCTGGGCACGAGGTGGACTACCGGTAGGTGGGTCGGCGGCTCGTCGAGCGGTGCGGCTAGCCCTTCGAGCAGCCAGGCCAGGCGACCGGCGATCTCGACCTCGCTCAGCTCGCGTCCGACACCCTGCCACCCCGCGCGCGCCTCGCTCAGGGGCAACCCTGACCAGGCGGCAAAGTCGTCCGGCGTGGCCGGGCCGTAGGCCGTCAGATAGCGGCGCGCGAGCTCCGCTACAGCCGCCTCTCGCGACATGGCGGGCGCTCGATCTACCCGGTCTGCGAGCCATGTGTCGAGCAGAACGTAGGTCGGATCGGCGCCCCGATCGGGCCCCAGGCAGACCACACCCCCGAGCGCGGCGCGGCGGATGAGGTGGGGCCGTGCCTGGCCTTCGAGGCGCATGCCGCGCCCGGCGAGCTGCTCGACAAGCTCGTCCCGGGTCAACGGCCCCTGACTTGCGAGGATGTCACGGATCGCGCGGACGCCCCGGACGCAGTCGTTCTCGTCCAGCCCGAGCTCCGCGTATCGTCGCCGACTCTCGCGGACGAAGACGGGTCCCAGCAGCGGCAGCAACCAGCCCACGTCCTCCGTGGCAAGCAGTTGCAGCGTCCCTCGCATGCACCACGTGCGCACCAGCGAGCGCTCCTGAACGCGCGCGGATTCCACATCGCAAGCCCTCAGGCCGACCCCACGGACGCGCAGCGCGAGGGCGGCGGCGGCTGGATCCTGGGCTTGCACGCCACAGAGAGACTTCGTGACGACGGTGGCCGAATCGGCGCGCCGCGGATGAAGCAGTTGAGCGCGCAGGCGGAGAAGGCGGACCTGCTCCGCCGACAGGGAAATCGCCATTGACCGCCTGGCTACAGCGGCTGGCGGCCCGCCGCCAGCAGAGTGGCCAGATCGTATTCGAGCAACTGGCCGATCCGATCGATGCTCACGTCTGCCGACGGGTAGGCCGCGAGGACGGCTGGATCGTGGGCGTAATGGCCCTGGCGCGGGAAGACCGTCGTGACCCGCTTCCCCCACGCCTCCTTGACGGCCGCGAGGATGCGGAGCTTGTCGTCGACCATCACGTAGTGCTCGGCGGGATAGCGGCTGGCAACGTCGTCTAGCTCCTGCTCCTTGTGGACGTAGATCAGCACATTCCCGTCGACCGCCTCGAACAAGCCCGATCGCTCGATCTTGCGCGGCTGGAAGACGACGTCGCCGTCAGACAGGATGACCGTCGTGCCCCACTCCTTGAGCCTGTCGACAACGTCCAGCGCGTTGGGAAACAACCGATTGGCGAACGGGTACCGGATCAGGTACGAGGAGATCGCCAGCAGGTGCGGATCACGCGGGTTCTCGATGCGGTAGCGTTGGAGAGCTCCCAGGTAGTCCGCGTAGCCAAGCTGAGCCCGCAGCTCCTCGAAGATCACCCAGTAGCCGCGCTGCCGCTCGTCCCCCACCTCGTGCGCCACGTGGCGCTTCAGGTCGGCCGTGACCCGATCGTGGTCGAGCAGGGTGTTGTCGACGTCCAGCAGGAACACGGCGTCACCTGATGCCATGCTTGGCTGTCCCCTCCCCTATACAAGCCGCAACAGTCTGTGCTCAGCCACTCACAGATCGTGGCGATGATAGCTCGCCGACGATTGCTCCTACGGCCTATCGCGAACCTGGCCTCGCCGCTGCTGCTTGGGGCCGGGCCGCTCTTACGAAACGTATAGATCGCTCTAACGCGCTTCTGACGAGGCCGCTCCTACCATCGAGGTAGGCCCGATCAGGGCTGGTCCCATCTCGCTCTGGTGGCGGGGCGAGCGCTGGCTCGCACCGCCTCTGGCAGGTAGATGGCCATCACCATCGACCGGGGCGGCCACGCCGCCAAATCTGGATAGACGCTGCGCCTGATTGGCGCTTGCCTGCGAAGCTGCGCTTCCGTATCATGATCCGAACATCACTACCGGACAGTCTGAGGCCGCATGACGGGTCTGCCGCCCCTCCAGCATGTTCTCGTCGCGATCGGGCTGGTACTCGTCGTCCTCGCCACCCTGGGCTGGATGCTCGCCCGACGCCAGGAGGCAGCCCCCAACGACGAGGAGATGGCCGACTTGAAGCGGTTCGTCCAGGAGGACTTTGCTCGTCACGTTGGGGGCTGCCTCCAGCTGGAGCTGCACAACGAGCTCTACCGCTTGAGCAAAAGGACCGCCCTGCGCGTCTACGCCGCTTACATCGACGACGCGGTCCGGCGACAGCTCGGCAGGCGCCTGCTTTACTTGCTCGTCATGGGTGGGTCTTGTGCAGAGGTCCTCGCTTGACCTAGCGCCTCGAGCCAGCCATAGTTAGCGGGCCGGCGGCGAGCCGCGGGCATCGAAGGGATGAGACATGGCTGCAACCGAACCGCGGGGACCCGTGGAGTCTGGCGAGACTGCCCCAGACTTTGTCCTGCCGGCCGTGGACCGCGACGGAGTGGTGTCACTGGCCGACTACAGGGGCCGGTCCCCGCTCCTGCTCGCGATCAATCGGGGCCTCTGGTGCCCCTTCTGCCGCCGCCACATCGCCCGCCTCGGCGTGATCCGTGAGAAGCTGCTGGCCGACGGCGTCGAGACGCTGGCGATCGTAGCCACCCAGCCCGAGCGGGCGCGGCTGTACTATCGGTTCCGCCCGACCAGCGTTCCGCTGGCCGCCGATCCGGACCTGGAAACCCACCGCAGTTACGGTTTGCCCAAGCCCACGATGACACCGGAGCTCATCGAGGCGGCCAAGGGAATATCGCTCGATCCGATGGGTGACCTGCCGGCGCCTGTCCCGCTCCTTCAGGCCACCGAGACCGTCAACCGTCTCGACGCATTCGAGCTGACCGAGACCGATCAGAACGACATCCAGACCCAGTACCTCTCCAGTGGCCCTCAGTTGACCGGGCAGTTCTTGATCGACCGCGATGGCATCGTCCGCTGGACGAACATCGAATGCGCTGCAGAAGGACTGGCCGGGGCGGGCAAGTTCCCGTCCGACGAAGAGCTGCTGGCCGCGGCTCGCGAGCTGCCTGGCTGAGGCTCGACGCGCGAGGACATCGTGGCGGCCGAGAGCGCCGACCTGCTCTTCGTGAATGGACGGGTCCTGACGATGGAGCCCGGGCGGCCGGAGGCCGACCGTCATGCCGGTCAGTGGCGATCCCGTGGCGCAGGGGTACGTCGTCGCCAGCCTGGCTCGGCCGGGTGGGAACATCACGGGGCTGACCACGCTGTCGTCGACGCCACCGGCGGGGAAACGGCTGCAGCTGCTCAAGGAGACGGTCCCCCCGGTGTCCCAGGTGGCCGTCCTGTGGAATCCAGACAATCCCGCCAAGGTGATTGACGAATACCATCGACCTGTTCCGCCGCGCCGCCAGCTACGTGGACAAGATCCTGAAGGGCGCCAAGCCGGGGGAACAGCCCACCAAGTTCGACTTCATCATCAACCTGAAGACTGCCCAGGGCCTCGGTCTGAGCATTCCCCAGTCGATCCTCCTGCAGTCGACCGAGGTCCTCCAGTAAGGACATGGACGTCGGCAACGGCCAAGCTCTCGCCCGGGTGACGGCAGGACTACTCAGGACTACTACGGTATACTGCTGCATACAGTCAGGCAGGTCGGGGAGCGTCCCCTGACCAATTCCCGTCCGCTCCATCCGGGAAGCCTGATCTGCACAAGACACGGTCGTCGGGCATCAGCGAGAGGCGAGGGAGGTTCCGCATGTATGTGAGCCGTCGGCGTCTGCTTGGTTCTTTCGCCCTGGGCGCAGGAGCCGTTGTGTTGGCCGCGTGCGGTCAGTCGTCCGCGCCGTCTCCGGCTGCCACCAGCGCGCCCGCCAAGCCGGCTGAATCGAAGCCGGCCGCACCAGCGGCAGCGCCTGCGACGAGCGCACCTGCCGCCGCCGCGCCGCCCGCCAGCGGCTCCGGGCCGGCCACGATCAATGTGATCGCGTGGAACTCCGGCTCGAGCGCCGAAGCATTCAAGAACGCGATGAGCCAGATCAACGACAAGTTCAAGGAGAAGCGATCGAACGTCACCATCAACTTCGAGCCGTTGGGCCAGGGCGCGACCTGGACCAACGCGCAGATGGCGCGGATCGCCGGCCAGACGACCGACGTGACCGCGACGTACGGCTTCTCCCCGGCCGACATCATCAACTTCCAGCCCGACACGCAGTTCCTCGACTTGAGCGGCCTGCCGTCGCTCAAGAACTTCGACCAGACCAATGTTGCCCGCTTCATGACCTGGAAGGGCAAGGTCTGGCAGATGACCCTGTCTTATGTCGGCCACGTCGTCTGGGCCAACGAGGACATGCTGGCCAAGTACAACCTCAGCCACCCCAAGACCTACGCCGAGTGGCAGTCGATGTGCGAGACGCTGAAGGCGAAGAACGAGATGCCGATCTTCTACGCGGCCAAGCCGCAAGGCCCGCTCAATCGCATGGCCAGCATGGCCGAAATGACGGTCGGTCGGCCGAAGCACCCGAACTTCTGGGCCGACATGCTCGTCCAGGGCAAGGCCGACTTCACGACGCCGGAGTGGATCGAGTCGTTCAAGCGGGCGAAGGAGTTCTCCTCCAAGTACTTCGACCCCAGCTTCAGCGGCATCGACTACCCGACCGGCGCCGGCCTCTTCGCCACCGGCAAGTATGCGATGTGGCCGGAGGGCTCCTTCTCCGGCGGCGACATCATGGCCGCGAAGCCGACCTTCCAGAAACTCGGCGCGTTCACTGCGGCGTTTTCCGACGACCCGGAGGCCAACGCCGTCCAGCCGGTGTACGGCGACCTCGGGTGGGCCGGCCTGAAGTACAGCAAGAACGCCGACGTCGTCCTGGACTGGATCGACTTCTTCGGCCAGAAGGAAAACTTCCAAAGCTTTATGCAGGTCCTGCAGTACTATCCGACCCAGCCGGCCGAGCTCACCGGGCCCGTGCCGACGGCCGAGGCGCCGCTGCTCAAGAAGACCGCGGTCTCGATGGTCCGCCTGGCCTTGCCGGGCATGACCTTCGACAACACCTGGTCGGAGCTGCTGCTCTCCGACCAGTATACGCCCGAGACCTACGCGAAGTACGTCCAGAAGAACTTCGAAGATTCGCGGCCGCAATGGCAGAAGTACATCGGCATGTTCGACGCGGACTGGGCCAAGCTCTACTTCAGCGTGTAGCCCAGCCGTCACCTGCCCGCCGGGTCGTGCTTCAGGGCACGGCCCGGTTGGTCTATCCTGTCAAGCGCGATCCCACCGCCAGGAGCTCCCCATCGGTCGAACCGCCGGCATCTGGCCATACGTGTGCCTGGCGCCGGCTCTGGCCGTGTTCATCGCGTTCGAGCTGGTGCCCGCACTGGGCACGTCGATCTTCTCGCTGACCGACTACACCGGCCTGCCGCACGCCCCGGTCAACTGGGTTGGTCTCCAGAATTACCGCGATCTCCTGACCGGCGGCCAGACTTTCCTGATCCGGGCGCTCCAGGTCACGGTGATCTTTTCGCTGCTGGTCACGGCGGTACAGAACGGTCTGGCGGTGCTCATCGCCTGGCTGCTGAACTCGGGACTGCGCGGTCAGGTCGCCGCCCGGTCGCTGGTCTTCCTGCCGGTGGTGCTCGGGGCGACCATCAACGGTCTGACCTGGTACGTGATGTTCAACCCGCTGGGCGGGCCGGTCACGATGGTCCTGGGGGCACTCGGCGTCCGGGCGAACCTGCTGGGCAACACCGCGACCGCCCTGTACGCGGTGATCTGGGTGCAGATCTGGACGTACCTCGGCTTCAGCATGATGGTCTTCCTGGCCGGCATGCAGGGGATCCCGGCCGAGGTGTACGAGGCCGGCAAGATCGACGGCACATCGCCGTGGAGCGCGTTCCGCTACCTCACCATCCCGTTGCTCGCGCCGAGCATCACCATCAATGTCCTGCTGGCGATCATCGGGACGATCACGGGCTTCGAGCTCATCTTCGTCTTGACCGACGGCGGCCCCGCGTTCAGCTCGCAGACGCTCGGTATGTGGGTCTTCAACCAGGCGTTCTTCAGCGGCAACAGGTTGCCAGGTTACGCCGCGGCGATCGCGATGGTGCAGTTCGCGATCGTGTTCGTGATCGTGCTGGCGATGCAGTACTACTTGCGGCGACGGGAGGCCGTGCTGTGATCCGACAAGACGAGCTCGGCCGGGCAGCCGCCGAGCGTCCCGCCACGGGCTTGCAGATCGGGATACGCCCCGGCAAGATCGGCGGCTACGTGATCTTGGCCCTGCTCGCGCTGATCTATCTGATCCCGCTGAGCTTCGTGCTCTTCGTCTCCCTGATGTCGGGCCGCCAGTTCAGCTTGAACGCGGCCTCGTTCCCGGACCCGATCATGTGGTCGAACTACCCGGAGGCCTGGGTCAAGGGTTCCTTCAACAGCTACTTCGCCAACACCCTGCTGTACACGTTCGTGATCGTGTTTGGGACACTGATCATCGCCACGCTGGCGGCCTTCCCGATCGCGCGCGCCCATGTGCGCTCGAGCAACGGCTTCTACCTGCTCTTCCTGTCCGGCATCTTGCTGCCGGCTGGCATCATCCCGCAGTTCTTCGTCTTGCAACAGCTGGGCATCTACGACACGCGGTTCGGCTACATCATGCTCTGGCTCAGCCGGGTGCCCCTGCCGATCTTCATCCTCACCGGCTTCATCAAGAGTATCCCCTCGGAGCTCGACGACGCGGCCGCGATCGACGGGTGCGGCTACATCCGCTACATCTTGCAGGTGGTCGTGCCGCTACTGAAGCCGGCGCTGAGCGTGGTCGGGCTGATCGTCGCCATCCGCGTCTGGAACGACATCATCGGTCCGGTGATCTTCCTGCCATCCAACTCGATCAAGCCGATCTCGGCCGGTCTCCTCCAATTCTTCGCCGAGTTCGCCGCCCAATGGACCTTGATCGCCGCGGCGATCGCCATCACCGCCTCGCCGCTCGTCCTGCTCTACGTTTTCACCCAGCGCTACATCATCGCCGGCATGACCAGCGGGGCACTGAAGGGCTGACCGACGGGGAGGAGCCTTGAGCGAAACGCGTTCTCGTGGTCGAGCAGCCGAGCACACCCAGAGCACCGCGGGGGCGCGCCGCGCCACGGACCGTACAGAGGCGCGTCCGAGCGGAGCCCGCCTTCCTCGACACCCAGCTGTGGCTCCTTCGAGGTTGCCGCCTTGTCCGCAGCTGGCGGTGGAAGGATGCGCATCGTATCGATCAGTCGGAAGTGATCGAATTGCCCCACGTCGGCGTCGGCTCGACGATGCCCAGGCCCAGGAAGCTGAGCAGCGCCTCGGTCAGGATGGCCGCCGGAACCAGCAGGGTGCACAGCACGATCAGGGGGTCGATGGCGTTCAAGAGCACGTGGCGCAGCATGATCCGTGGCGTGCTGGCGCCCAGCGCGCGGGCGCCCAGCACGTACTCGCGCTCCCTGATGGCCAGGATCGCGGCGCGGGCAACTCGAGCGAAGCGCGGGACCACGCCGATGCTGATCGCCACGACGACCGTCTGAAGGCTCGGTCCGAGCACCGTCACCATCACCATCGCCAGGATGAGCGGCGGAAACGCGAGCAAGACGTCGACCACCCGCATCAGCACGTCAGCAAGCCCGCCAACGAAGTAGCCGCTCAGCAGGCCGACCAGCGTTCCGAAAAGCGCGCTGATCGCCACCACGCCGACGCCC
>WNFU01010264.1_pt1 | contig 10390 bp, 6 predicted proteins | sample 5400121 | NCBI WGS metagenome assembly WNFU01 (sample SAMN13153360, study PRJNA577476) | soil metagenome | isolation source: 100 cm soil or saprolite under grassland replicate 1 | place: USA:California | collected 2016-06-15
GAATCGCCCCGTCCATCTGCGCCGCCCCCGTGATCATGTTCTTGATGTAGTCGGCATGCCCCGGGCAGTCCACGTGCGCGTAGTGGCGCTTCGCCGTCACGTACTCCACGTGCGCGGTGTTGATCGTGATCCCGCGCGCCTTTTCCTCCGGCGCCGCGTCGATCTGGTCGTAGTTCTTCGCCTCCCCGCCGTACTTCTTCGCCAGCACGTGCGTCATCGCCGCCGTCAGCGTCGTCTTCCCATGGTCCACGTGACCGATCGTCCCCACGTTCACGTGCGGCTTGGTCCGCTCAAATTTGCTCTTCGCCATAAATTTTTCCCCTGCTGTTACCTTGTTCCATCGGTGCCGTTGGTGCGGATTGAACGCACGACCTCTCCCTTACCAAGGGAGTGCTCTACCACTGAGCTACAACGGCGAGGTGCGTTTCGATAAACTCGCGCCGCAGAAATCACTGGAGCGGGTGAAGGGAATCGAACCCTCGTCGTAAGCTTGGAAGGCTTCTGCTCTACCATTGAGCTACACCCGCGCCGTGCGACACTTCGCGACTGAACCCTTCGCAAAACCCTTCGAGGCGACCGATGACCTGGTGGAGGAGGTTGGATTCGAACCAACGTAGGCGCAAGGCCAACAGATTTACAGTCTGCCCCCTTTAACCGCTCGGGCACCCCTCCGAACGAAACCGCTGATTGTGCGTGGTTTTCACAGGACTGTCAATGCTCGCTGGCACGCATTTCGCTTTCGCGCCGGCGCAGATCCGGATTTGCCGGTGAAATCGCCCTGAACATCCCCGCCGGGCAGGGCCTTGTCTTCGCTCCGCGGGTCGGCGCGGCGCGCTCAGGCGCCGGCTTGCGGGGTGACGCGGCGGAGCTCCGTCCGCTCGAGCCGAGGCGGGTAGAATGAGGCCACATGAACGCCCCTGCCCGGCTCCACGAGGTCACGCTCGACGATAAATACACTCTCGATCGCGGCCGCGCCTTCATGACCGGCACCCAGGCGCTCGTGCGCCTGCCGATGCTGCAGCGCACGCGCGATCTCGCCGCCGGCCTCAACACCGGCGGCTTCATCTCCGGCTACCGCGGCTCGCCGATCGGCGGGTTTGACCAGGCCTTGTGGCGCGCCAGGAAATTCCTCGACGCAAATCACATCAAGTTCCAGCCCGGGGTCAACGAAGACCTCGCCGCCACCTCGATCTGGGGCACGCAGCAGGTGAACCTGTTTCCGGACGCGAAGTACGACGGCGTGTTCGCCATGTGGTACGGCAAGGGACCGGGCGTGGACCGCTGCGGCGACGTCTTCAAGCACGCCAATTCCGCGGGCACGTCCAAACACGGCGGAGTCCTCGTTCTCGCCGGGGACGATCACGCGGCGAAATCCTCGACGCTCGCGCACCAGAGCGAGCACGTCTTCAAAGCCTGCTGCATCCCGGTGCTCAATGCCTCGAGCGTCCAGGAATATCTCGATCTCGGCCTGCACGGCTTCGCGATGTCGCGTTTCTCCGGCTGCTGGGTCGCATTCAAATGCGTCACCGACGTGATCGAATCGGGCGCCGTGGTCGAGATCGACCCGCAGCGCGTGAGCATCGTGACGCCCCCGGACTTCGCCATGCCGCCGGGCGGCCTCAATATCCGCTGGCCCGATGGATTTCTCGAGCAGGAGGCGCGGCTGCTCGACTACAAGGTCTACGCGGCGCTCGCTTACTGCCGCGCGAACCGGCTCGACCGCATCGTATGGGACAGCCCGCGGGCCCGTCTCGGCATCGTGACCACCGGAAAGTCCTTCGGCGATACGCTGCAGGCGCTCGCCGACCTCGGCATCGACGAGCGCGTCGCCGCGGACGCCGGCATCCGCCTTTACAAGGTGGCGATGTCCTGGCCGCTCGAGCCGCTGGGCGCGCGCCGCTTCGCCGAGGGGCTCGAAGAGATCCTCGTCGTGGAGGAAAAGCGCCAGGTCATCGAGTACCAGATCAAGGAAGAGCTCTACAACTGGCGCGAGGGGATGCGTCCCCCGCGCGTGGTCGGCAAATTCGACGACAACGGCGAATGGTCGATCGCCGAAGGACAGCCCGCGGGGAACTGGCTTCTGCCGGCTCATTACGAGCTCTCCGCGGCTCTGATCGCCAAGGCGCTCGCCAACCGCTTCGCGAAGCTCGGGCTCGACCGCACGATGGGCGATCGCTACCGCGAGCGGGTCGCGTATCTCGAATTCAAGGAAAAGGCGCTCGCGAAGCCGCGCGTCGTGTCGGGCCGCCTGCCTTATTTCTGCTCCGGCTGCCCGCACAACACCTCGACGCAAGTGCCCGAAGGCAGCCGCGCGATGGCCGGAATCGGCTGCCATTTCATGGCGCTGTGGATGGACCGCAACACGGCGACCTTCACGCACATGGGCGGCGAGGGCGCTCCCTGGATCGGACAGGCGCACTTCACCGATTGCCCGCACGTGTTCGCCAATATCGGCGACGGGACTTATTTCCATTCGGGATTGCTTGCCATCCGCGCCGCGGTGGCCGCCGGCGTCAGCATGACCTACAAGATCCTCTACAACGACGCGGTGGCGATGACCGGCGGCCAGCACGTCGACGGTCCGCTCGACCCGGCGATGGTCTCGCGCCAGATCGCCGCCGAGGGCGTGAAGCCGATCGTGGCGGTGCTGGACGAGAAGGAGCCCTTGCCCGCCGGACTCGACTGGGCGCCGGGCGTGACGATCCGCCCGCGCGAGGAGCTCGACGCGGTGCAGCGCGAGCTGCGCGAAGCGAAAGGCGTGTCGGCGATCATCTACGTGCAGACCTGCGCGACCGAGAAGCGGCGCCGCAGGAAACGCGACGAGTTTCCGGATCCGCCCAAGCGCGTGGTGATCAACGAGCTCGTCTGCGAGGGTTGCGGCGACTGCAGCGTCCAGTCGAACTGCCTCTCGGTCGAGCCGCTCGAGACCGAGTTCGGCCGCAAGCGCACCATCAACCAGTCCTCGTGCAACAAGGACTACTCCTGCCTCAAGGGATTCTGCCCGAGCTTCGTCACGGTCGAAGGCGGCAAGCTGAAGAAGGGCAGAGCGGCATCGCCGGAAGGCGAAGCGGAATTTGCGCCCCTGCCGCAACCGGGGCAGAACGCTCTCGATCACCCGTTCGGCGTCCTCGTCACGGGAATCGGCGGCATGGGCGTGATCACCATCGGCCAGATCATGGCGGTGGCGGCGCACCTGGAGGGCAGGGGCGTCACCGTGCTCGACATGAGCGGCCTCGCGCAGAAGTTCGGGCCGGTGATGTCGCACGTGAGGATCGCGCGCTCGCCCGGGGAGCTTCATTCGGTGCGGGTCGGCACGGGAGCCGCCGACCTCGTGCTCGGCTGCGACCTCGTCGTCGCCTCGGGCGCCGAGGCGCTCTCGAAGATGAACGACAAGAGCACCAAGGTGCTGGTCAACGCGACGGTATCGCCGACCGCCGATTTCGTGAGGAACCCCGACTGGCAGCTTCCCGGAACCCAGCTGCAGGCGGACATCGTCGATGCAGCGGGCGCGAAAAACGTCGAGTTCCTGCCGGCCGGAAAGCTCGCCACCGCGCTCCTGGGCGACGCCATCGCCACCAACATGTTCATGCTCGGCTACGCCTTCCAGAAGGGCTGGGTCCCGCTCGCTGAAAGGTCGCTCCTCCGCGCGATCGAGCTGAACGGCGTCGCCGTCGAATTCAACGGGAAGGCTTTCCTGTGGGGACGGCGCGCCGCGATCGATCTTGCGCGCGTCGAGCGGCTCGCGACCCCGGCCGAGGTCATATCCATCTCGCAGGCCTTGTCGCGAAATCTCGACGAGCTGATCGCGCGCCGGGTCGAGTTCCTCACCGCTTATCAGGACGCGGCCTACGCGAATCGCTATCGCAAGCTGGTCGAGCGCGTCCGTGAAGTGGAAGCGCAAAAGGCGGGCGGCACCGCGCTCACCGAGGCCGTCGCCCGCTATTACTTCAAGCTGATGGCCTACAAGGACGAATACGAAGTGGCGCGGCTCTACTCCGATCCCGGGTTTGCGCGAAAGATCGAAGGCATGTTCGAGGGCGGCTACAAGCTGAAATTCCACCTTGCGCCGCCGATCTTCAACAAGCCCGATCCGCGCACCGGGGAGGCGAGGAAGTCCGAGTTCGGTCCCTGGATGATGGCGGCGTTCCGGGTCCTCGCGAAATTCAAGCGCCTGCGCGGGACGCCGTTCGATATCTTCGGGATGACGCAGGAGCGCAGGACCGAGCGGCGGCTGATCGGCGAGTACGAGGCGACCGTCGCCGAGCTGCTCGAGCGCCTGGACGGCGGGAACCAAAAACTCGCGGCGGAGATCGCGAGCGTGCCCGAGCACATCCGCGGCTTCGGCCACGTCAAGCGCCGCCATCTGGAGGAGGCGAAGAAGAAAGAAGCCGGGCTGCTCGCCGCGTTCCGGGCGGCGCGCCCCTCGGCGAGGGCCGCGTAGCATGTTCCTCACCCGCGCCGATCTCGAGAACGACCTGCTGCGGGCGACGTTCCGCAGGGTCAATCCGGAGGTGCGGGTGCTCACCGACGCGGAGCAGGAGGCCTCGCTCCGCGAAATTCTCGACCGGCACGAGCCGGGCGCGGACGTATGGCTGTTCGGCTACGGCTCGCTCGTCTGGAACCCGCTCGTCCATTACCAGGAGCGGCGCGTCGCGCGGCTGCACGGCTTTCACCGCAGCTTCTGCCTGTGGTCGCACGTCAACCGCGGCTCGCTGCAAAGGCCCGGGCTCGTGCTGGGACTCGACGCGGGCGGCAGCTGCCGCGGCGTGGCTTACCGTATCGCCGCTCAGCACGCCGAGGACGAGCTGCGGCTTCTGTGGCGGCGCGAGATGGTGCTCGGCGCCTATCGCCCTCGCTGGGCGAAGGTCGATTCGGGCGAGGAACCGCTGCAGGCCATCGCCTTTTTCGTCAACCGCGAGCACGCGAACTACGCCGGAAAGCTGCCGCTCGAAACCGTCATCAAGACCCTGGTGAGCACGCGCGGCCAGCTCGGCACGCCGGCCGAGTATCTGATCGAGACGGTGCGCGGCCTCATCGAGCACGGCGTGCGCGACCCGTATCTGCTCGAGCTGCGCAAGCGGGTGCTCGCCATGCATCCGGAACTTGCTCCCACCCACGCGCGATAGCGCTCGCGCCTCTCCGGCGCGAGCGGGGTGAGAATCGAAATGCCGGATCCCGCCGGCCAGACGATTTTCGGCGCCATCGAGCACCAGGTGGTCGAGCACGCGCCGTCACGCTAGACGGCGGCGGCGCGAGTATCATTCTGGGGAAATATGGGGTGGGCGTCGGAGCTTGCGTTCGCGGCCTGGCACTCTCGGGGGAAAATTGGCCAAGATTCTGGTGATCGAGGGCGACCTCAGCTTCCTCGAGCTGGTGCGCGTGCACCTCGCGGGCGCAGGGCACGAGGTCGTAACGGCGGAGGACGCGGCGCTCGGCCTGCGCGCCATCATCGGCGAGGTCCCCGATCTCATCGTCCTGGACATTTTCGTCCCCTACCTCGACGGATTCGAGCTGCTCAAGGCGCTGCGCACCGATCCGGCGACCAGGCCCATCCCGGTGATCGTGCTGACGGGACGCACCGACGACGAGACCTACGCGCGGGCGCGCAAGCTCGGCGTGGCCGATTTCTTCACCAAGCCGGTCGAGCGCGACCAGCTGATCAGGTCGATCGAGAGGCTGCTCGCCCCGCGCCGGACGGACCCCGGAGCCCGCTGAGCCGGGCTAGGCCTTGGCTTCTTCGCGCAAGGCGCGGCGGAGGATCTTGCCCACGTTCGTCTTGGGCAATTCCTTCCTGAACTCGATGTGCCTGGGCCGCTTGTAGCCGGTGAGATTGGCCTCGCAGTGCCTGCGGATGTCGGCCTCGGAGAGCGCGGGGTCTTTCTTCACCACGAAGAGCTTCGGCACCTCGCCCGAATGCGAGTCGGGAACGCCGATGACCGCGCACTCGAGCACGCCCGGGTGCATCATCACCACCGACTCGATCTCGTTCGGGTACACGTTGAACCCGGACACGAGCAGCATGTCCTTCTTGCGATCGACGATCCTCACGTAGCCTTTCTCGTCCATCACGCCGATGTCGCCCGTGGCGAGAAAGCCGTCGGCGCCGAGCACCTTGGCGGTCTCGCCGGGGCTCCTCCAGTAGCCCTTCATCACCTGCGGGCCGCGCACGCGGATCTCCCCGGGCGAGCCGAGCGGCGCTTCCTTTCCGTCGTCCGCGCGCAGCATCACTTCCGTGGACGAGATCGGCAGGCCGATCGAGCCGTTGTAATCCTCGAGGTCGAGCGGATTGATGGTCACCGCGGGCGAGGTTTCCGAGAGGCCGTAGGCCTCGACCAGCGTGCAGCCGGTCATTTTTTTCCAGCGGTCGGCCACCGCCTTCTGCACCGCCATTCCGCCCCCCAGGGCGACCTTGAGGTGGGAGAAATCGATCTTGGTGAAATCGGGATGATTCATGAGCGCGTTGAACAGCGTGTTCACTCCCGTAAACATGGTGAACTTGTGCCTGCGCAGCTCTTTCACGAATGCGGGAATGTCGCGCGGATTGGTGATGAGGATGTTGCAGCCGCCGGCCTTCATCATGAGCAGGCAGTTGGCCGTCAGCGACAGGATATGGTAGAGCGGCAGCGCGGTGACGATCGCCTGCGGCTCGTCTTTCACGAACGGCTCCAGCCACGCCGCGGCTTGCTCGAGGTTGGCGAGGATGTTCCGGTGCAGCAGCACCGCGCCCTTGGACAGACCGGTCGTGCCCCCGGTGTATTGCAGGAACGCGACGTCCTCGTGACCGACATCGGTCGGCTTGAGCTGCAAACGCGCCCCTTCCCCGAGCACCGCGTTGAAGCGCAGCGCGCCGGGGATCTCCCACCGCGGAACCATCTTCTTGACGTTGCGCACGACGAAATTGACGATCGGGCCCTTGAAGCCGAGCAGGTCGCCGAGCGCGGCGACCGCCACGTGCCTCACCGGGGTCCTCGCGACCACCTGCTGGAGCACGTGGGCGAAGTTCTCCAGGATCACGATCGCCTCGGCGCCCGAGTCCTTGAGCTGGTGCTCGAGCTCGCGCGCGGTGTAGAGCGGATTGACGTTGACCACGACGAATCCGGCCCGCAGGATGCCGAAGACGCATACCGGGTACTGCAGGCAATTGGGCATCATCACCGCGACGCGCGCGCCCCTCGCGAGGCCCTTCGCCTGCAGCCACGCGCCGAAATCCCGCGACAGGCGGTCGAGGTCACCGAAGCTGATCGTCTTGCCCAGGTTGTAATAGGCGGGGCGATCGCGGTAGCGCGCAACGTTCTTTTCGAACAGATCCCCTATCGAGCGGTATTGGCGATAGTCGATCTCGGCCGGAACACCCGGCGGATAATGCCTGAGCCAGATTTTATCCATGACTCTCCTCCTCTTGCCGCGCCTCTGCGGGGCGCCTGGTCGAGTCCGGTCGGCGCGGGGAACGCAGCGCCTGCGCCCTGGAACACACGCTAGGTTATCGCGTTTGCGCGCTGGATGCTCGCAATCATGCTGCTCACCAGCAGAAACTCGCGCCGTCCCTCCCGGCTCGCCGCCTGGGCGCGCAGCTCGTCGAAGTTCTTCCTGCGCCCCTCCTCCGATTTCTCGTTGAGCCGCTTGAGGTTTCTGATCGAGTGCTCCTGGACATACTCGAGGTTCACGGTGCGCCTCTGGCGAACGTAGAGGTCGAGGAGCGTCTCGTCGGCCTCGCCGCGGCAGACCTTGCCGAGCTTCTCGGTGAGGTTGAACGAGTCGTGGATGCCCCCGTTCAATCCGAAGGCGCCCATGGGATTGTTGAGATGCGCCGCGTCGCCGGCGAGCAGAACGCGCCCCAGCCTGAAATCTTTCGCCACGCGCTGGTGCACCTTGTAGATGCTCTTGTACTTGACCTGGTAGCGCTCCTTCCTCGGCAGGAAGTTCTGCATGCGCCGCTCGACCATCTCCTCCGACAGCGTCACCGCGTCCTCCTCCTCGGGCGGGACGGGGAAGATCACCCTCCAGATCCCCGGCGGCCCGTCGTCCGGCATCTTGAAAAGCGCGGCCCATTCTTCCGGATCGGCGAGATACGCGTTCAGGGCATAGCCGTGCGGCGCGTAGTCGTAGGGCGTGCTCGCGACGACGAAGCGCTCGTCCCAGGTGAAGCCGTCGAACCCCACGTCGGTGCACTTGCGCACGGTGCTGCGGCCGCCGTCGGCGCCGACCAGCCATTCGGCGTCGAACGTTTCCGTCCCACCGGGCGTCGCCGCGGTCACCGTCAGCTTGTCGGCGGCCTGCGAGAGGTCGGTCACCTTGTGCGAAAAGCGCACCTCCGCGTTCGGGAAAGCCCTGAGCTTCGCGAGGATGATCGGCGTGAGGCGGTGCTGCTCCAGGTGCAGCCGGTAGGGATAGGGCGTGAGGTCCCCGATCTCGGTGACGTCCCATTCGACGATGACGCCCTCCCTGCGGTCGCGGATCTGCCAGCGCGGAACCTTGATCGCCGTCTTGTGCATCTCCTCGGTGATGCCGTAAGGGGCCATCATCTCGAGCGAGGGAGGATGGTAGGTGCCCGCGCGCAGGTCGAAGCTCAAGCCCGGCCCGGCCTCGAGAACGAGCACCGAGACGTCCTGTTTCGCGAGCGCGAGCGCGGTCAGCAGCCCGACCGGCCCCGCGCCGGCGACGATGACTTGTGGTCTCTTCGTCATCAACCTGGTTTTTGGGAACTCTCGCGCGCCTGCCGTCCGTTCCATCCCGCGCTTTGAGGCGGCGGCCGAGCCTTGCGACTCGGCCGCCGCTTCGCCGAATTGTAGGCCCCCTGGCATCAAGGCGCCACGGGTTGAGTCCCCCGGAGGGCGAAGCGCGCGAAAAAACGCCACATTTCCTCGTTCGCGTCGATCACCTTTGTCGAAGCCCCGAGCCATCGCGTCAGATGATCGGGCTCGCCGCCCGGCCACACGTGTCCGGGACCGGTCAGCTTCCACAACACCACCTCGACGCCGTCGCGGCAGCCGGAGAATACGAAGCGCTCCGCCGCATGCAACGCCTCGGCCGAGCGCCATTCCCGCCGATCGGCCCGTACCGGCGCTTTGTTGCATCCGGAAAACTCGACCCACCGGGTGATCGTCGCTTCGACCGAAGGGTGTTGCACTCTTGCATTGGTGAACGGAAACGGCGGGCCGAGCCCGCCCCGGTAAAGCGCGCGCGGATCGTCGACGCTGTGAATGTGCATGATCGGGACGGGCCGCCGCGCCACAAAGGACCGCACGACCATCGCCCCGGCGACCGGCGCAACCGCCGCGATGCGATCCGGCAATTCAGCCGCCAGCCGATAGGCCATCATTGCGCCGTTGGAATGCCCCGTCGCGTACACGCGCGTGCGATCGTAAGGCGTCCGCTCGGCGAGATCGTCGAGAAGCGCGGCGACGAAGCCGACGTCGTCGACGTCATGCCGGGCCGCCAATCCGCAGCAGGTGCCGGCGTTCCAGGTCAGGAGCTTATCCTTCAGCCGCCCGGTCCCGAAGGGATAGACGGTAATGAACCCCTCGCGATCGGCGAGCGCATCCGTGCGCACGTACTTCTGGTGGATTTTCGCGTTGCCGCCGCCGCCGTGGAAACTGAGGATCACCGCGGGGGCGGCGCGCGCCCCGGGCGGAATGTGAACGATGTAGCTGCGCTCGGTCCCGCCGACCGGGATGGAAAACCGATGGTCGCCCTGCGCGAGCATCGCCGCCTGAGCTCCGCTCGCAAAAACCAGAGGCAGCAAAAGCGCGCGGGATTTCATGTAGGCTGCGCCGCCGGGCGCACGCGGAGCGCGAGCGCGATGCAGGCGAACGTCCCCGCCGCCGAGAGGATGCCGATCATCCAGTAACGGGTCAGCTCGCCCTCGACCGAGCGGCCCACGACGAGGCTCGCAACGAAGGAGGCCGCGCCGGCGGCGAGCTGCTGGATCGAGGCATTGAAGCTCATCACGCTGCCGCGCAGGCGCGGCTCGGCACCCGAGGTGATCAGCGCCATCGCCGGCACCATGCGCGCCGTGGACGCCGCGAACATCAGCATCGAAACGAGCACCGCGACGAAGAGGGGCGAGCGCGGCAGGCTGGTCATCGCGATCGCCGCGATGGCCGTGGCCACGGCGGCCGCGGCAAATACCGCTCGCCTGCCGACGCTGTCGCTCCACTTGCCGGCCAGGCGCGCGGTGAGCAGCGCCGCGATCCCGGCGACCAGATACACCAGGGGCAGTTGCGCCTCGCTCACCCCGACGTTCGTCACCAGGTACGGCGCCATGAAAGGAAACACCAGGAACCCCGAGAACACCAGCAGCGCCGAGAACGCGAAAATCCTCAGATGGTTGGCCTCGCCGAACACGACCCTGAGCTGAGCGAGCGCGTTGTGCTCCCCGCCTGTCGCGAGG
>WNFU01012643.1_pt1 | contig 10390 bp, 10 predicted proteins | sample 5400121 | NCBI WGS metagenome assembly WNFU01 (sample SAMN13153360, study PRJNA577476) | soil metagenome | isolation source: 100 cm soil or saprolite under grassland replicate 1 | place: USA:California | collected 2016-06-15
CTCGACCAGGCGCGCACCGGAGCGAGCGAGCACGTCCGGAATTCGGAAGCCGTCGCCGATCTCGATCAGCTCGCCCCGTGAGACGAGCACCTCGCGCCCCTCGGCGAGCGCGGCGAGCGCGAGCAGCACCGCGGCCGCGCTGTTGTTGACGACGAGCGCGGCCTCCGCACCGGTCAGCCTTCGCAGCACGTCCGCAACGTGATCCTGCCGGGAGCCGCGTGTGCCCGAGGCGAGGTCGTACTCGAGGTTCGAGTAACCGCGGCCGACCTCGCGCACACGCTCGAGCGCAGCCTCCGCGAGCGGCGCGCGCCCGAGGTTCGTGTGGACGACGACGCCCGTCGCGTTCAGGGCCCGGCGCAGGCGAGCCGCTCGAGCCGTACCAAGCTCCTCGCGAACGCGCTCGGCGAGATCTCCGGGCTCCGCGCCGGCCTGAATCTCGTCGCGCGCGCGCGCGAGAACGGTCCGTGCGGCGTCGACCGCGAGCGGATCATCGCTTGCCCGCGCGAGCTCGTCGACCGACGGCAGATCACGCAGCTTCACTGCGCGTCGGCTTTTTGCGGCTCGCTAGGCATTTCGGCGCAGCGCGTCTCGTAGCACTCGAGCACGACCTCGACCGCGTGGCCGAGATCGTCCGTCACGTGCAGCAGGTCGAGATCCTCGGGCGAGATCATTCCGTCGGCGAGCAGCTCGCCGCGGACCCAGTCGAGCAGCCCGCCCCAGTAGTCGCTGTCGACGAGGACGACGGGGAAGTTTTGCGCCTTGCCGGTCTGGATCAGCGTCAAGGCCTCGAAGAGCTCGTCGAGCGTGCCGAAGCCGCCGGGAAAGATGACGAAGCCCTCGGCCGGCTTCACGAAGCACACCTTGCGCGCGTAAAAGTGCTTGAAGGTATACGAGATGTCGAGGTAGGGGTTCGAGCCCTGCTCGTGGGGCAGCTCGATGTTGAAGCCGACCGAAAGTCCGCCCGCCTCCTTCGCGCCGCGGTTCGCAGCCTCCATCACCCCGGGGCCCCCGCCCGTGATTACGGCCCAGCCGGCCTCGGCGAAGCGCCGCCCCGCTTCGCGGGCGAGACGGTAAGGCTCTGAATCCTCGCTCAGGCGCGCCGAGCCGAAGAGCGACACCGCCGGCCGGTCGATCCGGTCGACCGCCGCAAAGCCGGCACGGAACTCCTCGGCGATCGAGATCAGATTCTTTGAACAGGTCGCGCGGGACGTGCGTCGCGTGCATCCCGACCACGAGCAGGATCGCGAGCCCGAAGTAGAGCACCGCCATCGTCACGCGCTGCGAGGGCCTGACCCGGTAGTAGGACTGCCGCTCGGGGTGATTGCGAGTCTGCCAGCGATTCCAGAGCTCCATGCCGGAAAAGATCAGGATCAAGATCAGGAGCGGGTTCGGGCGGACGACGACGAGCCCGAGCAGCGCGAGAAAGCCCACGAACCAGAGCGCCGGATGGAGTGCACCCACGATCCGTCCGCCATCGAGCGGGACGACCGGCAGGAGATTGAAGAGATTGATCAGAAACCCTAGGAACGCGATCGCCTTCAGCGAGTTCGAATCGGCCGCCTCGCCGGCGATCCAAAGCGCGAGCGCGCCTGCCGAGCCGACGAGGGGGCCCGCGATCCCGACCTTCGCCTCGTTCCAGGCGTCGTGGGGCATCTGCTTCATCGTGATGAAGGCGCCGAAGAAGGGAATGAAGAGAGGCGCCGTCACGGGCAGGCCCTGGCGCTTGGCTTCGAGCACGTGGCCCATCTCGTGCACGAACAGGAGCACGATCAGGCCGATTCCGAACCACCAGCCTCCGTACCAGACATAGAACGCGGCCGAAATGAAGATCGAGAAGAAGAACTTCCCTTTGAGCAGGACGCCGCCGAACTTGACGAGCAAGGCTCCCACTGCGACCAACGGCCCGAGGAGCTTGCGCAGCAAGGGGAAGCGCGGCTCGTGCCGCACCGGCTCCGGCGGCTCGTACTCCTCGTAGTAGCGAAGCGCCGCGCGCTCTTCAGGGGTGAGCTCACTCACTGGTCTCATGGTACCCCGAGGTCCTCGTCACGCCTTTGCCCCAAAAGGGTGTCGAAAGCCGCGCCTGCGGTTTATTCGGTCCTTGGAGCCTGTATTTCAGGAGACCTGCTCGACCCCAACCGATCGAGGAGGTCTCTCATGCGGAAAGTTCGAACCATCGTCGTGCTCGCCGGAGCAGTGCTCGCCGTGACGGTGCTCGCGGCGACTCCAGCTGGTGGAGCGGCCGGTCGCTCGATCGCGGCCTTCGCGATCAACGCGGGGGCCGTGAACGGCATCAAGGCATCACGCGCCCCGAAAGCGGGACGGCTCGTCCCGCTCGGCCGAAACGCCAAGCTCCCGGCCTCGGTCGTGCCCACCTTGAAGCGCGCTCGAGGGCCCGCGGGCCCACCAGGCCCACCCGGGCCGCAGGGTCTCGCCGGCCCGCAGGGCTCAATTGGCGTGCCCGGCCCGCCGGGGCCGCCCGGCACAGCGGGGCCCGGCGCGGCGAAGCTGAACTTCGACGTTCCGGCGAACACGCCGGTGGCGACGATCCTCACGCTCGGCGGCCTCATCCTCCGCGGCGCGTGCTCGAGCGCGGGCGACACGACGATTGCGGCTCGCTCGACGCTCGACAACGGGCGCATCCACGTGGCGGCCGTCGACGACACCGCCGCCGTCTACCGTGAGGACGACGACCTCGACGGGAGCGACGACTTCGACGTCCTCGGCACGAACGACGACGACGTGGCCGGCACGATCGTCTACCGGACGCCGACCGGCTCGTCGACGGTCACGGTCGCCTTCCTGAACGAAGAGTTCACGCTCGCCGGCACGAGCCGCTGCCAATTCGCGGGCACCGCGGTGGTCGCTCAATAGAGGTTGTTCGAGGGATGGGTGCCCTAAGGCACCGGAATCGCTACCGGGCACCCGTCCACCTCGAGCGCCGGCTCCGAGAAGACACAGTCGACGTGGATCGTCGACTCGTTCACTCCTCCGTAGGCGCCGACGTTCGACCCGATCGCGACGTGGGCCGTCCTGGCGGCTTTCTCGTCGAGCATGACGTGTCCGCGCGGGATGACGGTTGGATTGAGGCCGATGCCGAGCTCGGCGATCACGCGCCCGCTCGGGCCGGCTTCGTCCACGAGCTGCTCCAGCAGCTCGGCTGCCCGCCCGCCTTCGATCGCTTCCACGCTTCCGCCCCGGAAGCGCAGGGTGACCGGCTCGTCGACCAGACCTTCGACCGTGTAGGGAACGGTCAGGTCGGCGACGAGCACGCCCTCGGCGCTGTCCTCGAGCGGGGAGATGAAGATCTCCCCGCCTGGATAGTTCGCGAAGCTGCCGGATTCGAGCGGCAGAGCGTCGGTCAACCAGCCTCGGCCTGTGATCCTGACCGTGAGGTCGGTGCCTGCGCGTCCGCGGATGCGAATGGTGTCGGCGCCCTGGACGTCGTCGAGCAGCTTCCGGGCAGCCGCGCCGAGGTCCGGCGGGGGCTGCGACAGCTCGCCTCTGAGCAGCTCCCGGTCGACGAGGCCGAGAAATACGGCACGGCCCCCGTGCCCGCGCGTGATCTCGCCCAGGGCGATGCGCGCGCCGGCTTCGTCGGGCCGGGGTTCCTGGGCGAGGAAGAAGTAGATGTCGGCCTGCCGGGCGGCTTCCGCGACGTGGGGAGGTGGCTCCGCGAGCGGCCGGTCGCCGACCCACAACTCGAGCCTCGGCTCCCCGCCCGCGTCGCGCACACCGGCGGCGAGCTCGGAGCCCTCCTCGGCGAGCGGCTCGTCGACGACGACGAGCACGCGCTCACCCGGCTGAACTCCGCCGGCCGCGATCAGGTTGGTGACCCAGCCCGGATACTCGTGCTGGCGCACCGCTCTAGTGTGGCGGACCGCTAGGAGCCGCGCCCGATCCACTCCTCTCCGCCCTCATAGAGCTCCTTCTTCCAGAGCGGGACGCGCTCCTTGAGGCCGTCGATCACGTCCCGGCAAGCGGCGAGTGCGTCTTGGCGGTGAGGCGCCGAGACAGCGATCGCGACGCTCGTCTCGCCGATCTCGACGCGCCCGAGCCGGTGAGTAACGGCTACCTCGCAGAGCTCGTAGCGGGCCTTGACTTCGTCGGCGATCTCGGCCATGACCTTCTCCGCCATCCCCGAGTAGGCCTCGTACACGAGCGCGAGCACAGCCCGACCGCGCGAGTGGGCACGCACCGTCCCCTGGAAGGTGGCGATCCCGCCCGCGCCCTCGTCCGTGACGTCGGCGATGACTTCTCGGAGCTCGATCGGCGCCTCGACGAGCCGGAACGAACCGCCCGAAACGGGCGGGATCAAGGCCACTTCGTCGCCCTCCGCCAGCGTCTGTTCGCGCTCCGCGTACTCCTTGTTCACCGCGTACAGGAGTCCGGCCGGCTCATCGCTTTCGAGTCCGAGCGCTTGCCAGACGGCCCCGACCGTGGCGTCGTCGGGGATCTCGAGCGTCCGCTCGCCCGTCCCCGCCTGGTCCCGAAGACCTGCAAACAGCCGAACCACGACTTGCACGCTCATAGCGTAGATCGGGCGTTGACTTGCTCGTCCGCTTCGGGAAATAGTGTCTGCGCCGTCGTTTTCAAATCAGAGGAGGGACGAATGAGGCGCATCTTGCGTCACCGGCCGTCACCGGCCATGGTCATCGCGTGCATTGCCCTAGGCATTGCGCTCGGTGGAACGAGCGTTGCCGCGATCCAGGCCTTGCCGAAGAACAGTGTGGGCACGAAGCAACTCAGGAAGAACGCCGTCACCTCGCCCAAGGTCAAGAACAACACGATCAAGGGCGCGGACGTGCTCGAGTCGAGCCTCGCACAAGTGCCCTCGGCGGCGAATGCTGCTAATGCGGCTCACGCGAACAACACCGACAACGCCACCAACGCGACCAACGCGACCAACGCGACGAACGCTACAAACGCGGCCAACGCCACGAACGCGGCCAACGCCACGAACGCGGCCAACGCCACGAACGCGGCGAACGCCGACAAGCTCGACGGGTATGACGCCAACGCGCTCAACCGGCTCGCCTTTGCGCGACTCGAGGGTGATCAGTACATCGGAGCAACCGGCACACGCGACCTCCTCACCGCCACGTTGAGCGTGCCCGTCAAGTCGTTCGTCCGTGCGAGCTTTACCGGATACGCCATCTCGCTGGGCACCGCAGGTTGCGGCTGCGTCATGCAGGGCCGGCTGCGAATGGACGGTGGCTCGAACATCATCGTGACGAGCACGAACTTGGCTGCGGACGCAGCGGAAGCGTTTGACGGTTTCGACCGGCAGAGCTTCGCGGGGTCGTACGTTTTCACCGCGCCTGCCGGGGATCACACGTTCACCCTGCAGCTATTCCGGCAGAGCGGGACGAATAACAACATCGGTCTCGCTTATCCGAGCCTGCAAGCGGAGCTTGTCCCCTTCGGTGGAACCGGCGCGCCTCCTGCTGCACCAGCGGTCGCTCCGCAGAAGACTGCTCCTTCAGCACGGTAAACCGTCTCAGTAAACGCACACGTCAGGGATGAGGGGCGGCTTCGGCCGCCCCTCACCATCATTCACTCACGCCGGAACCTGGAACTCGATCTCCGACTGGGCTTAGCCTAAGCGCTCCTCTCGGCTTTGCGGTCCACTCCGGCGGAGCGCCGTACGATTCGCAGAGTGGCTACCACCGAAGACCGCCGCGAGACCCGACTCCGGAATCGAGATCAAGCCGGTCTACACGGACGAGGACGTTGCCGAGCTCGAGCTAGAGCTGCTGGGCGAGTTCCCCTTCACGCGCGGGCCCTACAAGGACATGTACCGAGGGCGCCCGTGGAGATTCGCCAGTACGCGGGGTTCGCCTCGGCCGAGGAGACGAATGCGCGCTTCATACCTCCTCGAGCGCGGGCAGACCGGGCTCTCCGTCGCCTTCGACGTCCCGACCCAGCTCGGCTACGACTTGGATGACCCGCGCGCCGTAGGGCGAAGTAGCCCGACTGGGGCCCGGCGAAGAACCTGACCACGACCCGCAGCGCGGATCCCGGGCACACTGACTCGTAGTCCGCTTTGGGAAACAGTGTTCGGGCGGTCAGTTTTCAATCAGAGGAGGGACGATGAGACGCATCCTGCGTCACCGGCCGTCACCGGCCATGGTTATCGCGTGCATTGCTTTAACAGTCGCGCTCGGTGGGACGAGTTATGCCGCAGTCACGTTGCCGAAGAACAGCGTCGGCACTAACCAGCTCAGGAAGAACGCCGTTACCTCATCGAAGGTTGAGAACAACACGATCAAGGGCGCGGACGTGCTCGAGTCGAGTCTGGGGCAGGTGCCTTCAGCGGCGAACGCTGCCAATGCGGCCCACGCGACCAGCGCCGACACTGCGACGAGCGCGACCAACGCCACGAATGCGGCCAACGCCACGAATGCGGCCAACGCCGCGAAGGCGACCAACGCTACGAACGCGACGAACGCCACGAATGCGACGAACGCCACGAACGCGACGAACGCTACGAACGCGACCAACGCCACGAACGCGACAAATGCAGACGCCGTGAACGGACGAGCGGCAAACGAGCTTGTACGCGCTGCGACCGGCGTGCAGGCCGCGCCGTTGCAGACGCCGCCCAGCACGGCATGGGTGACGGCTGCCGAGGCCACGGTCACCACGCCGGGGCCGGGATACGTCGTCGTGAGCGGAGCGATCGACATTACGCTCCTCAGCGGGGTGGCCGGCACCGCCCGCGCGCGGCTCCACGACTCTGTCGGGCTGGGGTCACCTGTTCTGCTGAGGGGCACTGACCTCGGCGCCGATCTCTCGCCGACCTACGTCTTCGATGTCAGCGCGGCTGGGACGCGGACGTATCAGCTGCAGTTCAGGTCGGGCGGCGCGTCGTGGACGTGGCGGGCCGACAACGGCATGATCACGGCGCTCTACGTCCCCTTCGGCGGCTCGGGGAACACTCCGTAGTACATCGAGCCCGTCCACACGGACGAGGACGTTGCCGAGTTCGAGCTCGAGCTGCTTGGCGAGTTCCCCTTCACGCGGGCCCCACAAGGACATGCGACTTGCACGCCCGTAGCGTAGATCTGGGCGTTGACCTGCTCGTGCGCGTTGAGAAATAGTGTCTGCGCCGTCAGTTTTCAAAAAAGTAGAGGAGGGACGATGAGACGCCTCTTGCGTCACGGGCCGTCGCCGGCGATGGTCGTCGCATGCGTTTCCCTGGGCATCGCGCTCGGTGGAACGAGCGTTGCCGCGATCAACGCGTTGCCGAGGAACAGCGTCGGCACCGCGCAGATCAAGAACGGGGCCGTCACGAAGAAGAAGATCAGCAAGAAGACACTCAGGGCGCTGAAGGGGAACCGGGGTCCCCGCGGTCTCACCGGAGCGACAGGCGCGACAGGAGCCGCCGGGGCGCAGGGCATCCAGGGCATCCAGGGGCCTGCGGGTCCGTTTCCCGACGGCGATATTCCGGGGAGCAAGACAATTCGTGGCAACTACGCACTCGGTAGCGCGACGAGTTCCGGCTCCGGCTTTGCCTGGGATCAGATCTCGTTCGGGTTCCAGATGGCTTCTGCGCTCACCGGCTCGTACCTGGCTGCCGGTGCGCCGCCGACCACGGCGTGCCCGGGCTCGAGCACGAACCCGCAGGCGGCGCCCGGAAATGTTTGCGTCTACGAAGGCCTCAGCGCCAACGTGGGGACCAGGATCATCTTCAACCCCGCCACGGGGGGAGCAGGGTCAAACCGCTGGGGTGCGGGCGTGAGCGCGACTCCATCCGCAGCGGCGCCCTGGTTCAGCTATGGGACCTGGGCGGCGACATCGCCTGCCGGCATGGCCGTGGCGCCAGTGGCACCAACCTCGTCGAAGATCGTAGGCCTTCGCTAGACGGAATCGAGCGAACTACTTCTCCCAGAGCGGCACGCGCCCTCCTGAGAGCGTCGATCACGTCGCGGCTTGCGGCCAAAGCGTTCTGACGCCGCGGCTGAGGCCGTACCATGCTGAACGATGGCAACGACCGAGGATCGGCGCGAGACCGACTCCGGAATCGAGATCAAGCCGGTCTACACGGACGAGGACGTTACCGAGCTCGAGCTAGAGCTGCCGGGCGAGTTCCCCTTCACGCGTGGGCCCTACAAGGACATGTACCGCGGGCGGCCGTGGACGATTCGCCAGTACGCCGGCTTCGGTTCGGCCGAGGAGACGAACGCGCGCTTCCGCTATCTGCTCGAGCGCGGGCAGACCGGGCTCTCCGTCGCCTTCGACCTCCCGACGCAGCTCGGCTACGACTCCGACGATCCGCGCGCGGTCGGCGAGGTGGGGAGGACCGGCGTCGCCATCGACTCGCTGGCCGACATGGAGCTCCTCTTCGACCAGATCCCGCTCGGGGAGGTCTCGACGTCGATGACGATCAACGCTCCGGCCGCGCTGCTGCTCCTGCTCTACGAGCTCGTCGCCGAAGGGCAGGGCGTGTCCGGCTCGGAGCTGCGGGGCACGGCTCAGAACGACATCCTCAAGGAGTACTGCGCCCGCGGGAACTACATCTTCCCGCCGCGGCCTTCGATGCGGCTCACGACCGACCTCTTCGCCTACGCGCACGAGCGGCTGCCGAAATGGAACACGATCTCGATCTCCGGCTACCACATCCGCGAGGCGGGCTCGACGGCCGTTCAGGAGCTCGCCTTCACGCTCGCGAACGGGATCGCCTACGCGCAGGCCGCCGTCGACGCCGGTCTCTCGCCGAACGAGTTCGGGGAGCGGCTCTCGTTCTTCTTCAACGCGCACAACCACTTCTTCCAGGAGGTGGCGAAGTTCCGTGCGGCGCGCCGGCTCTGGGCCGAGATCATGCGCGAGCGCTTCGGCGCCACGAACCCGAAGGCGCAGGCGCTGCGCTTCCACGCGCAGACCGGCGGCTCCACGCTGACCGCGCAGCAGCCCGAGAACAACATCGTCCGCGTCGCCGTGCAGGCGCTCTCGGCGGTGTGCGGCGGCGCGCAGTCGATTCACACGAACGGCTTCGACGAGGCGCTGGCGCTCCCGACCGAGCGCTCCGCGAAGATCGCGCTCCGCACGCAGCAGCTCCTCGCGCACGAGGCGGGCGGGACCGACACCGCCGACCCCTTCGGCGGCGCCTACTTCATCGAGGCGCTGACCGACGAGCTCGAGGCGGCGGCGCGTGAGTTGATCGAGCGCGTCGACGAGATCGGCGGCTCCGTCGAGGCGATCGAGCAGGGCTTCGTGCAGCGCGAGATCGAGGATGCGGCCTTCCGGCACACGGCCGCGGTGGAGGCGGGCGAGAAGGTGATCGTGGGCGTGAACCGGTACCAGGAGGCGGAGGCGGAGCCGATCGAGCTCTACCGACTCGACCCCAAGGCCGAGCGGCGCCAGCTCGAACGGACGGCGAAAGTGCGGGCCGAGCGGAACGCTGAGGAAGCCGCGGGCACGCTGGCAGAGGTTCGGCGCGTAGCCGAGAGCGACGGGAATCTTCTGCCGCCGATGCGCGAGGCCCTACGCGACCGCTACACGATCGGCGAGATCTGCAACGAGCTGCGTGACGTCTTCGGCACGTACGACGCCCAGCGCGCGTGAGCGCCGAGAAGCTCGGTGGCGTCCTGGACGTAGCAGGGGCCGACGGGTCGGTACACGCACGCGAGATCGACGGCGACCGTGAGGTCGGGCTCGGCGAAGACGAGCTGGTCGTGCAGGCATCGATCTTCAAGATCGCGGTCGCGCTAGAACTCTTTCGCCAGGCGGAAACGGGTCGGATCGATGCTGCCCAGCGCGTACGCCTTCGTCCCGGGGAATCTGCGCCAGGACCGACTGGGCTTTCAAACGCGCGTGACGAAGTCGAGCTCTCGTTGCGTGATTGCGCCTACTTGATGCTCACGATCAGCGACAACGCCGCAACGGATGCCGTGCTCGAGCGCGTCGGGATCGACCACGTGATGCCATCTTGGACTCGGTCGCCGCGGACCTGGGCTACAAGACTTGGCGAAGCGCCGAGGAGGCATACGCTGAGATGACTCCTGCCGAGCTGGCAGAAGCGGCGAGGCACCGTCCGCCCCTACGTGCGACGGACCCCGAGACTGCGACACGGACGACCCCCCGCGAGACGACAGCGTTACTCAGTGCGATCTGGCGTGACGAGGCGGGGCCAACGCAGGCCTGTGTCGAAGTTCGCCAACTGACGGCGCAGCAGCTCACGCGGCACCGAATTGCGTCTGCATTCCCGAGCAACGTGCTGGTGAGCGCAAAGAGCGGCAGCCTCTTCGGCGAGATCCGCAACGAGGCAGGAGTTGCGGAGTACCCAGACGGCGGTCGCTATGCCGTCGCCGTCTTTACACGCTCGCGTTCCACAGACCCTCGCCAGCCCGCGATCGACGCGGCAATCGGCGAAACGGCCCATTTAGCGGTC